>WOR8_10001045_pt1 | contig 30939 bp, 33 predicted proteins | sample DeeMarSeWOR38_10_FD_19890 | JGI IMG/M metagenome (IMG submission 19890) | reverse complement strand
AGGAAGAGAAACCTTAATTGTAACGAGGAAAAATTCAACTTCTTTTTTTTAAGTCCTACAGGACAATTTAGGGTAGTTCCTTCAGAAATCCCTTGTTGAGACGGTGATTTTTTGCTTAGAATTGAGATTATCATTGATGTTGAATTAGCTCAGAGCCTTTATCACTTGCAACATATCAACATCTGCTTAATATCAACTTAGTTGCTTCTAACAAATAATTTTTACAAATTAGTAAAAATTGTTCTGCCCCTTAGGAGAAACGAATAGAATATCGTTCTCTAAATTTCCTTCCAGAATATTGTGCTTCCCCAAAGGAGTGGTGTTAAAAAGATAAATCTTGGGAGAAAAACTTCATAAAAGGAATCTCCCTTACCTATTTATCAATTCATGCTTAGGAGGGAACAATGAAAACATTCTTATGCTCTTTTGTGGCTGTAACATTTTTCCTGATGCTGGGATGCGAGGAAATCCAAGTTACAGAGCCGACTCAATCTGTTGCAAAAAAGGATAACCTGTTATGCAACGGAACTATAAATTTATGTTGCCTGCTTGATGACCCATTGGGAGATTGTAGTCAGCTACTGGGTGAAGTAGAATATGTCCATGAAATTATAGAAAGCGAGACAGGTGAGGATAATCAATATCTTGTAGCTCTCACATTGGATATGAGTTCAGAATTGTGCAGGCAATCTGGTCCTAATGAAATCTATTGTCCAATTGAATGCACAACCAATGATACTTTCTATGTAAGTGAGGAAGGAATTTACATCCTGACGAAAGCATATATCATTGAAAATCGAATGGATGTTCTTTTGATGGTTCAATACCTGATCACTACTGAAGGTGTAGGAATTCCTAATATATGGCTTCAGGAGATAGACTAATAAAATACTGTTTGTAAAAAATTAAAAGTTGTTCTGTAAAGGATGTAAAACTCAATAGGTTTGTGATTACTTGAAGAATTGTTCAGGTATTTAGACCTCTGTGCTGATATTGTTGAAATTAAGAAAAAGTTTCTGATAAAAAAACTGGGTGAGGTTGAAAAAAAAGGGCCCCCTGTCAAACTTAAAATGAACGGTCTCCACTCCGTCATTATAATAATTGGTAGGGACTTTTTATGCTAAAATGTTCTAACCTATATCTGAATACATTTTACCATAGTTCTTCCGATAATCCTTAGTTGTAACGAGTAATTCTGGCTCAGATTTGAAATTTGAAATGTTATTTAATAGTTGGTTATTTTGTTCAGACAGAAAATCTATACTAAGTGACTAAAAATCTATATGTATAAGTGAATAAGTATGAATTAACCACTGAATAACACATACTTAATGAGTATGTTTTAATTCTTTACAAATAATGACAGCTAATGAAATGTTGATTTATAGGTTTTAACTTAGATATTTATACAAATCGCTGTGAATAAAAACCTTTGAAAATAAGCGAAAAACACAATTTAGAAATTTATTTTTTATCTCTGTAAGTGATTAATTTTAAAGGATTTACAAGTTTGCTATTAAGCAACTAAAGTTGATTCTAAGGGCTTTAACTGTTAAGTTTTAATTAAAAGTTCGAATAGTTGAGTAATGAATTTAAATAAATGAAAAGAGCCTGAGAGGTTTTACTTAGGACTTCAACTATCCTGAACTTTCCTCTTGGGCTTTTTTCTTGAATGTTCTTTCCATAGTGTTATGAAGTCATTTGCGAGTTAATTCCTGAACAATTAACTTAACAGTGATTTGGTAGAGCAGATTTCCCCACCAAATACCAAACTATTCAATAGATTAAGAGTCAGATGCTCTGCCAACTGAGCTAAGGGTGCGTTGCGAAATTACAAATTTTCCTTTCTGCATTCAAAGCAGATGTTGTATTGCATTTTAGCCTTGGCAACATTTTTTTATATCTTATATTATATTTGATCAAAACTTAATCAACTATAATAAATGCACAGATTCGCACCACTTTTTGTAATAACTGCAGCAAGCCTTTGGGCAATTGATGGGATTGCGCTACGACCAATTTTATACAACATCCCCGTTTCTTTGGTTGTATTTGTCGAAAGCCTGATTGTTGCTGTTCTCCTTACCCCTATTTTGGTTAAGAACTTTAGTTCAATAAAAGAACTAGAATACAAAGACTGGCTCGCATTTTTAGGAGTCGCAATTTTCGGCGGTGCGATAGGAACTATGGCAATTACAAAAGCTCTGTTCTACGTTAATTATGTTAATCTTTCTATTGTTATTTTAATGCAAAAACTACAACCAGTATTTGCACTGCTTTTAGCTGCCATTGTTTTAAAGGAGCGCCTGCCTTTTAACTTTTTCTTCTGGGCAGCTGTCGCAATAACTGGTGCTTATTTAATGGCATTCGGTTTTACAATTCCTGATGTTGATGCGGGTGATAAAACACATTTAGCTGCACTGTTTGCACTGATCGCAGCATTCAGTTTTGGTTTTTCAACTGTGCTTAGCAAGCGTGCTTTATTAAATGTATCTTTTGAGCTTGGAACTTATTTGCGTTTTGCTATTTCTGCGGTTATCATGTTTCTAATGGTCAGTATTAGTCAAACAATCACTTCTGTTTACATAATTTCTTTCAAGCAGGTAGTGATCTTCTTCTTAATTGCTTTTACAACGGGAGGCACAGCGATCTTTCTTTATTACTACGGATTGAAAAAAATATCCGCCTCTGTGGCAGCAATCTGTGAGCTTGCTTTTCCTTTAACTGCAATAATCCTTGAATACGTCTTGAGGAAGAATATTTTGGGTCCTGTTCAGTGGCTGGGGGTAATAGTGCTGATTGTAAGTATTTTTAAGGTGAGCGGATTTAAAGTCACCTCTTTCTTGAAACCTAAATCAAAGCAAAATGAGTAGATATACGGGAGTATGCAATGTGGGTATGAACATATTTCAATTGAGATAGTACTAGATAGAGAAATGCTTTGTTATTGATTCCCTTCAAAGGGCGTCCCTTCGCCGGCTTCGCAGTAAAGTTTTAAACTTCTCATATAATAGCCCCAGTGATAGTTACAGGATGCAAAGAAGTCTGTTTCTTCACGCCAGTCATTGTGCGTAAATCTTAAAATGGAATGATCGTCTTCCTTTTCAATTTCGAAAGTGAGGGTTGTTCCAATCCACTCTTTATCTCCTTCCAAACATTGCCACTCTGCCTTTTTATTTGGCTGAAGATCAACTATTTTCATTTTATTGTGATATCTTTCCCCAAAATCAAAAATGTTTACATCACCGACTTTGTTGCCGATTTCAGTTTGAACCGTCCACCAGTTTGCAACACCTTCCTTTGTTGTCAGTGCGTCATAAATTTTTTCGGGTGAAGAGCGGACAATTAAATAATGTTTTATTGCTGGCATATAACTATTAATGTTTAGATTAAAGAAAGCTGTCATTCTTATCAGGCCAGAATCAGACAGCTTTTTTGCATTAGATATGGTCAGATTCCGAGCGGGTCCCGATTTGAACCGGGACTTGCCGGAATGAGCCAGAAAATTATTTCAGTTAGCCCCCCTCATTTTCCTGTTCTTTGCTCCAAGGTGGGGTAACTCCATTTATTCTAGCGTAAGCTATTTCTTGTCCCAGGTGTTCGTGAGCATGTGCAATCATTGAAATTATAAAATTACGTACACTCATTGTCATTCCAAACACTTCCACTTCTCTGTTAAGATCGTCCTCGGTTAATTCTTTCATTCTACTCCTTAATACATCGAATGACTCCTTCATTTTAGTTTGTATCTCGGTTTTTTCTGTGGTTTGTGTATCCCACTCATTTACTTTACTAAAATCCATAACAAATCCCTTATCTTCAGGAACTACGCCGCCCGAAACAGTAACACAAATGTAGTTAGCAAACGCTGCATGTAAATACACCTCCGATACCGATCTCACGCCTTCTGCAGGTCTCCATTCGTATACAGATTGTGGCATTTCCTCTGCTAATTGTAATAACCTACCCTCAATAAAATCGGTCTGCCCTATAAACTCATTTACAAGAACAATATCGCTGGGTGATGTTTGTGAAAATGTGGTGTTATGAGTAAAGGCGATGTTGAGAGTTATGATTAATACAAAATAAACCAAATTTTTCATGGCGCCTCCAAATAATTATTGATAATAAATAACTTTTAGAAAAGTTCTTTAAATACTTTTATGATTTAAGCGAGTGTGAATATATATAATTTGATTGTTATTCAGCAAATAAATTTTAATGATTATGCTGCGCAATCGATAGTTAGTTGCCATATCTTACTTAAATAGCTACTAATCGTCATAAAATCAAAATAAGCACCGATTTTTAATATTGGTTATTCCTTCAAAAACTCCTTAATTTTCGGTTCAATTATGAAAAAAGCTATTTATTGAATGATTCAACTTTTTCTTCCCCTACAACATTCCATACATATCAATTTAACCAGAAAATTAAATTATTATAAAAAAGTAATTATCCGGAGGTATAATGTTTAAAGGACATCCGAAAGGATTATACGTTCTCTTCTTTACGGAGATGTGGGAAAGGTTTGGCTTCTACACTATGCTCTCAATCTTCGTTTACTATATGCAGGAAAATTTTGCCTGGGATGCCGCTACGGCAACGAATATTTACGGTATCTTTTTGGCAGGAGTATATTTTACACCAATTGCAGGCGGATGGATCGCAGATAACCTTCTGGGTTATGGCAAAACAATTACCCTTGGGGCAATAGTTCTTGCAATAGGTTACGGATTAATGGCTATACCCACAAGCTCAGCAATGCAATTATATATTGCTCTTACTGTTGTGTGTATTGGAAATGGATTGTTCAAAGCAAACATTTCCGTGCTGGTAGGAAATTTATATTTGCACACTCAGGGTTCTTTAAAAGATGCCGGCTATAATATTTTTTATATGGGTATAAATATCGGCGCTTTCTACGCACCAATGGCCGCGGCAGGTATAAGAAGATTTGCAATGAATAATTTTGATGTTTCACTTGCGCAAGGTTACAATGCTGGCTTTGCTATCGCTGCTGCCGGTATGATTATTTCTCTGCTGATATTTGTTATCTTTAGAAAAGTTTATGCTAATGCAGACTATCGTGCAAAGGAAAAAGAAAATATTAATGTTGACGTAAAACTATCAAAGGCCCAGGAAAAGGAGAGGATAATTGCTTTAATGACCATTTTTGCAATTGTAATATTTTTCTGGATGGCTTTTCATCAAAACGGCTCAGCTCTTTCTTTATTTGCAAGAGATTACACGCACAAGTTTGTAGGCAGTATTACCTATCTTTTATTTGATGTTATAGGTTTGCACGCACTCCTTTTTGTTCTGTTGGGTGGTGCTGTTGCTTTCACTGGCAACACATCAAAGAAAAAGGGAATCGGTGCACTTTTTGCGGTAGTAGGCGCTGTGGTAATTTATCTAAAACTAAGCTCTCTGCCCGCGCAAAATGAAATTGCACCCGAACAGTTTCAATCATTCAACCCAATGTTTATTGTTTTACTCACCCCTTTAATTGTTGGGTGGTTTGGACATCTGAATAAAAGAGGTAAGGAGCCTTCTTCCCCGGCCAAAATCGGAATAGGAATGGTTATTACTGCTGTTGCATATGTCATTATGCTTGCTGCTGCTAGCGGACTACCCTCCATGGTAGATCTGGATGGCGGCACTTCTTCAATTACTGTTTCCCCCTACTGGCTCATAACAACCTATTTTACATTAACTCTTGCAGAACTTCATCTCAGTCCAATGGGGCTATCTTTTGTATCCAAAGTAGCTCCTCCAAAAATTAAGGGACTAATGATGGGCGGGTGGTTCGGTGCCACGGCCGTGGGCAATTATTTATCGGGATTCGTGGGCAGGTTTTATCAAAATTGGGAGCTCTGGCAGTTCTTCCTGTTATTGATTATAACTTCATTATTTGCTGCCCTCCTAGTAAGGATATTTCTTAAGAAATTAAAGCATGCAACCCGATAATATCAATTTAGCCCCCGCCTGGCGGGGGTTTTTTATCGCCGTGAATCTTTTCGGGTCTTAAGTTATCATATTTGTATAATATTTAATAAAAATTGCAAATGGACACAGGACAACTTTTTCTATATACATTAATCGCATTTGCCGCATTTTATATAATCAGAAAAATGATTTTAATAAAATCAATTAAGCATTATTCTCCGGTGGATGCATTTAACAAGTTTAGAAAAGGAAACAGCGCACTGTTTTTAGATGTGCGATCTGCTGCTGAGCGTAAGGGACAGAAAATTAATGGATCACTACATATACCTTTACCGGAAATTAATTCAAGATACAATGAGTTAATAAAATTTAAAGGAAAGGAAATTATCTGTTACTGCAGAACGGGTAACAGAAGCTTAAGTGCTGCGGCAAAGCTAAAAAGGCAGGGTTTTGATGTCGCAAATCTTAAGGGTGGAATTACTCAATGGAGTTCAGCGGGATTGAGATGATAAAAAAGGTTGCAAAAATAGTTCTGCCGGTAATTCTTGGAATGCTGGGCGGATTTCTTTACTACACTTACATTGGATGTAACGGAAGCTGTGCCATCACAAGCAGTCCGGTTAACAGCACTGCTTATGGCGGACTTGTTGGATTAATTTTAACAGACTGGAAAGCAGTTAAATCATTATTTAAAAAAGGAAAATAAAAAATGTCAAACGAAGAGAAATCCCGACCATCGGGGAAAAAGAACATGGGTTTAGCAGATAGGATAATCAGGTTTTCGCTCGCGGTAATTATTGCAGTTCTGTATTTCACTGGTCAGATCAGTGGAACTGCTGCAATTATTCTAGGCATATTTGCTGTGGTATTTATAGTTACAAGCCTGTTGGCATTCTGCCCGGCATACCTTCCAATTAAGCTTTCGACAGTAAAAAAATCTGAGAAGAGCTAAAGTTTAAGTAAATTTAAATTCGGGAGATTAAAGATTATGAATTACGGGTTTTCAAAAACATTAGATATACCCTTCGAACAAGCAATTGAAAAAGTAACTTCAGAACTGAAAAAGGAAGGTTTCGGCGTACTAACCTCAATTGATGTAAAAGAAACTTTAAAGCAAAAAATAAACGTTGATTTCAAAAAATACACCATCCTTGGAGCATGCAATCCACCAATTGCACACAAGGCCTTGCAGGAAGAGGAAGAGCTTGGATTACTTTTACCCTGCAATGTTATTGTCTATGAAAAAGATAATAAAACAAACGTTTCATTTTTTGATCCTATGGTGATGACCTGGGTAATTGATAATGATAATATGAAACCCATCGCCACTGAAGTAAAGGAAAAATTACAAAAAGTTTTAGAAGCAGTATAAATCATTACATAAAAAGGGAACTGAAATAATGGCAGAACATTTAACTAAAAAGACATTTCTGGAAAAAGTATTCGATTACGAAAAAAACAAGGATTGGAAATTTGAAGGTGAGCTTCCGGCAGTAGTAGATTTCTGGGCTCCGTGGTGCGGACCTTGCAGAATAGTCGGTCCAATCATAGATGAGCTTTCAGAAGAATACAAGGGTAAAGTTAATTTCTATAAAGTTAATACGGATGAAGAGCAGGAGCTCGGTGCAGTATTTGGAATAAGAAGCATCCCGTCTTTGCTTTTTATACCTAAAGACGGACAACCAAAACTTGCTGTTGGTGCTTTACCAAAAGAATCGTTTAAGTCTACAATTGATAAAGAACTTCTTTCTGAAATTCCTGCAAACAACTAATATTTAAAATGCGGGGGAAATCCCGCATTTTAATTTTAAGCTCTCCTTTTAATAAAATATCCGGGTCTAAGCAATTTAATGTAACTAAATGGATTACGGACAAGCCCGCTGTATGTTTTTTCATTGGTTATAATATCAATCATTAATTCGCTTAAACGCTGACCGTAATGCTTGAATACAAATTTTCTGATCCAGTTGGGGCCAAACACAAAATATGAAAGAAATTTCGCACCATTTAATTCTATATACAGTGCATTTAATTTTTCACTATACATTTGCCTTACAGAAACCGGCTCATAACTGCTTTCAATTAATGAAGCCGCAGCCAGCTGTCCGCTTTCAATAGCATAACTTATTCCCTCAGCAGTAATCGGATCTGCCAAACCAAGGGCATCCCCTGCAAAAAGAACCCTGCCGGAACAGCAAGTGTTCGTATTTGATACCAGCGGAATTAAATATCCGTGTTTTTCCTTTACTAAAATATCTTTCTCCCCCATACCCAGAATTTCAAAATATTTATCAAGCCATTTGTGAAGAGATTGACTTGTTTTTTTCATAAATGCAGCACCAATGGAGAGATGTTTCTTCTTGGGAAAAACCCAAGCATAACCGAATGGAATTAATCCATAATCAAATCTTGCCGAATCTTTATACATATCAAAAATACTTTGATCAACAGTTGCCTCAACTTCGAGAGCGGCAACATTTACCGTTTCATTTTTTACTCCAACGCATTTAGCCGATATACCAGTTGCTCCATCAGCGGCAATAATGAATTTTGATCTAAAAGTTTCTTTTTTAGTTTTTATTTGAACAGAGTCAGGAAAATTATCCAGGGCAATTACTTCCGAATTATCCATTACAACAGCACCTTTCTCTGCAGCTTTAGATAAGATTAAGTTATCGAAGTCCGCTCTCATTACCATCAAAATTGCCGGATAATTTTTTTCTACTTTAAAGTGAAGATTATTTTCCTGGTCATAAATATCGGCACGAACAAGACTCCGCTCAATAACGGAATCAATTGAAAAGGGCAACAGTCCAGCAGCACGTTTAATAACACCGCCGCCACAAGTCTTGTATCTCGGTAATTTTGCTTTTTCCAGAACAAGCACTTTCAAGCCGGCATTCGCCAGATGATAAGCTGCAGACGATCCCGCCACCCCTGCACCAATGATAATAACATCGTGCATAATTGTCTTCACTCTTTCAGATTGTTAAGAAGGATGATCAATTTTCCCAGTCCGTTTTCCTTACTAAATGATTTGATGGGTGGCGCATCCAAGTACTTCTTTCTTACTTCATTAATTAAACCAGTATCAACTGAAGCGAGGGACTGAGTGCTTAAATAAGCTAAAACACATATTGCACTTTTCAATGTGAGAGCCTTTACCCTTACTGTATAGGGAGAATATCTGCCCGGGTGAATGTGAACAAATCTTTTTTCTTCATCACCGCTGCGTAAAGTCCAAACAGATCTGTCATTTAATGCTATAGTCTGGTATTCATTCCCAACCCTGTAAAGCCAATCAGAATATACATTTTTTTCGTTTAGTGAATTAATGGTGAGATACTCAATCGTTTGTTTTGCAATTTCTACGGGTGATAATTTTCCATAGTATAAATCCATTTGCGACTCACCAATTTTTAAGAGTAATGATTGAAGCCCCTTAATTTGAGTTTCACTTTTGAATTTACTTATTTCTTTTTTTATGAAGAGAGCGTGATGCTTCCAGCAGTTAAGTTTAATCGGGATCGGAACTTTGCAATCCTTTTCCACAATTTCCGCCTCATAATACAAATTTAACTTCGGAATGACTGCTAAACTTTTGAAAAATTATATCACGCAAAGCTTCGGAGGTTACGGTTACTAAAACATTCAAACTGTAATATTTTTCATTGCGGCTTACATTTGAAAATTTTACCTCATATTCCAAACCGGGTAAAATTTCTTCGACTGCTTTTAATAGTTTGTCGATATCCCTTCCAATAAGCTTATATTGCCATTCGGTAGGGTACTCAATTTTCGGGCGTTTGTTTTCTGAATCTTGAATCATAATTTATTGCAAGTTAAGAATAATTTTCTCTTAAGTTAAACAATGATTTACAGTATTAAAAGCACATATGGTTATGCATATTTTTAGTTTTACTACTGTTTAATAAAATTTATGTTTGGTTTGAATAAAAATCAGAATTAAGTGTATCAATTAATAGAATGAACAAAGACACTTTAGTGCAATCTGAAACAGAATCACCGGAAAAGGAATATTTTGAGACTCTAGTAAAGCAAAATATGAAACGCGCATATATTACAGCTTTAGGCTTTGTGGGCTCCCATGATGCAGCCCTGGATTTATCGCAGGAAGCATTTATCAGAGCTTATAAAAATTTTCGGAAATTCGACAGAAAGAAAAAGTTCTTTACATGGTATTACAAAATCCTCAAAAATCTTTGTTTGAATTATATCCGGAATAGAAAGAAAAGGAAAGAAAATCATTTTATCGAAATTGAAAATGAAAATTTATATGCTGATAACTTTTCAGATAGAATTGAAAGCGATGAAATTCTTACATTAATTGAGAAGGCAATTGAAGAATTAGAATTTGAAGAAAGGGAAGTTATTATTCTCAGAGAGTTCGAGGGGTGCAGTTATAAAGAAATATCGGAACTGCTGAATATTCCAATCGGAAGCATTATGTCCAGGCTTTTTTATGCACGAAAAAAGCTTGCTGAAAAATTAAGGACTAAAATATGATTAGCGAAAAGTTTATTGTTTTGATGGAAAAATATTTTTCAAATGAAATTTCAAGCGAAGAAAAAAAAGAATTAGAAGAGTTGATCAATTCCAACTCAAATTTAAAAGAAGAATTTGAAGAACAAAAAGGGATTAAGGAGGTTCTCAACAAAATGAAGTTAAAGAATCCATCGAGGGAGGTATGGGACAGTTACTGGATGGGTGTTTACAATCGAATTGAAAGAGGCATTGCCTGGGTGGTTATTTCAATTGGGGCATTAATATTTTTTGGTTATGCAAGTTATGAAATTGTAAATGCATTTATTAAAGATACTCAGGCGCCCGGGCTCGCTAAAATTGGTATGGCAATGTTGGTTTTCGGCGGGCTGGTCCTGCTATTTTCATTAATAAGAGAAAAAATATTTACTTCCAAAAGAGATAAATACAAGGAGATACAGAGATGATTGTAGTAACAGCTTCATCAGTCGCCGGAAAGGAAATAAAAAAAAGCTTTGGGGTTGTCAGGGGAAACACAATTCGTGCACGACATTTAGGAAAGGATATTGTTGCTGCATTTAAAAATATTTTAGGCGGAGAAATTCAAGAGTACACAAAACTTATGGCAGAATCACGCGAACAGGCAATAGACAGAATGTGTGAGGAGGCAAAAGCTCTTGGTGCAAATGCGATAGTAGACACAAGGTTTTCAACCAGCTATATAATGGCCAATGCCGCTGAAATTCTTGTTTATGGAACCGCGGTTTATGTTGAGTAAAAGGGTCAGATATGTCATCCCGATTTTTATCGGGATGGCAAATTAATAAGCTTTAGCCGGCTGTGGGCTTTGGTTTATAAATTAATGCTACTGCTATCCCAAATATTACAGATTGTATAAGTCCGAAGATAAACCACTGAAAGGCCAATGAATACGGGATCGGATACGCGGCATAATTACCATAAGCCGAAACAAGTGAATAGAATAATCCGATATAAATTCCGAATTTAACTCCTTCCATGATGCCTTTATTTTCATAACCTTTTACAAAAATAAAGACAAAGAAGAATGACCAAACTAAGTACATCACCCACATAATCCACATTTTAGATCGCATTTCCTCTGTTGATCTAAAAGCTTCTTTTACTCCTTCCGATTCATAAGTAGACATTAGTATGCCGCCATGAACGATCCAATCAGTTACAAATAAAAGAACAAGAACAGCAATAAAAGCAAGCCAGAAACGTTTTACATTCATTATTGCCTCCAATTTGTTGAATAAAAGTTATTTAGCAGGAGATGGGAAAACTTTTATTCAATCTAAGTAATCAATTGCGAATTAGCAACTATTAGGGTCCGGGCTAATCTTTATTAACCATAAAAACACCAACGGTAATTATTATTCCGCTTAGAATCATAATTAAGGTTATTTCTTCCTTCAAAAAGATCCACGCAAACAGCACAGTTATAAACGGTTCAAAATAAAGGAACGCACCTACCTTCGCAGATTCCAAGTCTCTTAAGGAATAAGCCCAGATAACATAGGCCACTCCCGAACAAAATAATCCCAAAAATAAAATTGAAATCCAGCCTGTAAGTGATAAATGCAGAACAGAATCCAAAATTGTTTTATTAATATTAAATGGTGTTATTATGATCGACATCATTAAGAACAGGTAAAGAATAGTCATCAATGGTGAGTAAGAAAGAGATATTTTTTTATTCACCATTGAATATACTCCCCATGTAAAAGCACTGCCAAGCACTAACAGGTCACCTTTGTTTTCAATTAGATCGATTTTTGATAAATCGCCTTTGCCAAACAACAACAGCAATCCAAACATTGCAATTAATATTCCCGTCAATTGCAACGGGGATAATTTTTCTTTAAAGAAAATAAATGCAAGCAAAGTCATAAAGATTGGTGCTGTGCCGATAATCCATCCGGTGTTTGATGCTGTTGTAAATTTCAACCCTGTAATTTGAATCCACAGATGAAATACAGCGATAAGCGCAAGAACGAAAATCCATAAATGGCTTTTGAGGTTTATTGCAAAGCTTTTTTTTGTAAGAATTGCAAAGAGAAGCAGGAGCAAAGAGGCAAGTATAAGTCTGAGTATAATTATGGTTACCGGATAAATTTCTTCAAGTGCTATTTTAGTTGCAGCGAAAGACGCGCCCCAAAAAATTACCGCAAGCAGAATTAGTAAATAATAATAAGCTTTTCTTCCACTCACGTTAAAAACTACTTGGATTTTTCAGTTCTTACTGCTGAAGAAAAACTTTCGAGATCATATTTAATCTCTTTATCGGGCATACGAACTTTTGATATTTCAACTTCAGCATCCCCAAAAAAATTAGTCGCAAGCGTATCATGATAATCCGAAAAAACAACAACTCTGTTTATACCAGCAGCAATAAGAGCCTTTGCACACGTCGTGCAGGGCATATTTGTCACATAAGCAGTTGCACCTTTAATGTTAACACCATGCGTGGTAGCCTGTACCAAAGCATTGATTTCAGCATGATTAGTCCGCACACAATGGTTATCTACAATTAAGCAGCCGACATCATCGCAGTGTGGTTGCCCGGGTAGTGAGCCGTTGTAGCCGGTCGCAAGGACAAATCTGTCCTTAACAAGTACACATCCGCAATGCATTCTTGGACAAGTTGCTCTCTCAGATGCAAGCATGGCAAGCTTTAAAAAATATTCATCCCAGGAAGGTCTGTTATTATTACCCATTTTTGAAATGTTTTATAAATTTTTGAGAATAGATAATTTATAAACCGAAAGTTAAGTTATTTCGGAAGTATTACAAGCAGTTAACTAAGAAGTTGTAAACAATAGATGTCTATAAAATTATTTGATTAATGATGAATTCCTTCATTTATCAAAAGCTCTTTCATATATAGCCTAACAGCATCTCTGGCCGCGGTCTTAAATGTTATAAAAACATCTTTCCCTTCTTCTTTAAACGATTGCAGATCAATCCTATTCATTCCCCTGGAAATAATGGTTTTGCAATCATTAAGCTGGGAATGCGGATTTTGAGAAAAAGAAATTTCGGTATTTTTTCGACCAAGAGCTTTTCTATATTCAAATCCTTTAATGCGAGATTCATCAATATCATAAACCAAATATCCTTTGGTTTTTATGAACGGGGATTTAATTGTAATCCCATCGTTCGATTCAATTGCAATCTTCATGTCATGTTCTCTCCTTTCAATAGTTTATTATTTGTTCCTTAGGTTCTGCCTCCGTAGTATGTAACAGATCGTCTTACTTTTGGTCTGGATTTTTTTGCAAATCTTTTATGTCTTGCAGATCTGTGTATTTTGTTGCTACTACAAACAGGACAGCTCTGTGGTATTTTTTCTGATGGGTATATTTCCCAATAATATCCGCACTCAGTACATTGAAGCTTCTTCTTATTCATATATTTTACCTCCATTACAATTTTGTAACTGCATACAATATTTGTCATTTCAGAATGGGAAAGAACTAGTTAGAATCTAGTTGAGATGATAACTGAAAAATTACCGCTGGCACTTCCAACTAGTATAATATAAAAATATAAAAATAATTGTCAATGTCAATTTTAATGAACGGTTTTATTTAATGTTGGCAACTGTAGCCGGGTAATAAACTATTTCCAAATATGAAATAAAAATTAGATCATTTCAGAAAGAAGCTCCTGTCGTGGATTTGCAATTACAATTTTGTTTACTAATAAACCTTTTTCAGATACAATTCTAGCACCTGCTTCAACAGCACTTGTAACCGCGGCAACATCTCCTGTAACACTGAAGAATGCTTTTCCGCCAAGTGCCATTGCAAGCCTGAGCTCAACAAGCTGCACTTTGGATGCTTTAACGGCTGCATCTGCCGCTTCGATAAGAGATGCAACCGAGTATGATTCTACAATTCCGAGCGATTCGAGCATTTGAATGTTATTATGCCCTGCTATGGCCGGGAAAACAGTAGGATGAACATTCGGGATCACAAACTGATCTATTACTCCAAAGCCAATAGTATTAACTGCATTATCTACAGCCGAAGTTACTGCCGCAACATCACCCGCAATTAAAGTCATATATTTTCCCGAGCAGATAGTTCTGGAAATCATTAACTCCACTTCTGAGGTTTTGAGCATAAGGTCTGCTGCCTGTATCCCGGAAGCAATACTTCCTAATTCAATTAAGCCTATTGAGTTTTTAACGATCATTTAAACTCCTTTACGAATCTATAAAAATATAATCTTCCGAAACTTCTTTTATTCTGCCACCGATTGAAGCGTGAATATTTGCACCCAATTCATTACCTGTAATTTTTCCTATCATTTGTCCTTCCTTAACTGTTTCTCCTTTTTTAACAATTGCTGTTGCTTTTATTCCAATGTGTTGCTGAAAAGGTATTTTTACCTTTTTGACCGGGATTTTTTCAGAACAATAGGGTGCTTCAATATCATAATCCTGCAATCCAAGCTTCATAATTAATTGCTTAAGCGGAACTCTCCTGCCGTCTTTAATCGGGTGAACTTTTACCGGCTTCTGCTGCGTGAATTTAATTCCTGCTTCACGCATTTCAGTTTTAGCTTTGTCACATGCTTCTTTCGGATAAAGGTCCTCCGGACAAGCATATAGGGTGCATAATCCGCATGAACAGCACAATTCGGCCATTTGATTCCAAACAGCAGAACCTGTTTTTGTAAATCCCAATGACCGCATAACTTTATGCGGTTCAACCTGGTAACCGAGTAAATAACGCGGACAAAACTCAGTACAGTAGCTGCACTGGTCGCAAGCAGATTTACCGATGCGGTGCCAGTTTTGTTCGGGCTGATTTTTTCTCTTAATTAAGTAATGATCTTTAGGGAGAAGAATCAATCCAGCTGTGGTTTTTGTAACAACCTCATCAAGGTTAAAGGTTAAATGACCCATCATTACACCACCAACAAAAATTCCAAAATCTTTTATGTTTACTCCTCCTGCATGTGCAATAGCATCTCTGAAGCTGGTACCAATTGGGACAAAAAACGAAGAGGGCTTTTTAACGGCACCCGCCACACAAATAAATTTTTGAGTAACGGGAATGGATTTTTCCGCAAGTGCTATGTTATAAAGAGTTTCTACATTATTAACAATACAGCCAATATCAAGAGGGATACCGGCGGGAGGAATTAATCTTCCCGTGGCTTCATAAACAAGCTCGAATTCATCACCGGAAGGATAAAAATCCCCGAGTTTTGTCAGCTCTGTTTTTCCATTTAAATTATTTTCAATTGCCGAAATAGCTTTTACATTTTTTTCTTTGATTCCGAAAAAACCTTTTTTAGCAGAGGTGCTTTCAATCAGCAAGTCTAATCCATTTACAATCTCTTTCGGAAAGTTAAGCATCAATTCATAGTCTTTATGAATCAGCGGTTCACATTCAGCACCATTGGCAAGCACAATTTCAACCTTTGATTTTGCCTTTATGTGTGCGGGAAAGCCTGCACCTCCGGCACCGACCACCCCGGCACTCAATATTTTATCGGGAAGTGACATTAGTATTAATAAACTGATGAACGGTAATAACTCCAGTAATTACAGATATTATTTTTTAAAGTCGGAAAAATTCTTTCACAATACAATAATTTAATACTTTATTCGTTAACCTTATAAAGCATATGAGTGAAATGATCCCGGAAGCAAAGCTCATACAAGACTCAAAGAACGGAGATAATTCCGCTTTTGGCAAACTGATCGGTATTTACAGAAAAAATCTTTTTACTTATCTGTTAAGAATGTGCAAGGAAAGAATGACGGCAGAGGACCTTTTGCAGGAAACCTTAATAAAAGCCTGGAAAGGACTAAAAAGCTACAATGAACAGCAGAAATTTTCATCGTGGCTTTTCACAATTGCACATAATGTTTCTATTGATGCTATAAGGACGAGAAAAATAAGAGGAGAAACACCATATTTGAGTGATAAAGTGGATGTCGCCTCTGATTATACTCCGCATTCTGAGCTGGTAATGACTGAAAGCAAGGTTTCGTTGCAAAGAGAAGTGGAAAACTTGCCAGCAGATCAACGTCAGGTGTTTTTGTTGCGCCAGCACAGTGCGCTCTCTTTTAAGGAAATAGCAGAAGTAATGAATCAACCCCTAAATACAGTCCTTAGTCATATGCACTATGCCATTAAAAAGCTGAGGAGATGTTTGAATGAAGAGTAAGAGAAAAACGATTTGTGAAGAATTCAAGAAAGAAGTTTTTCTGTTTCAGGAAGGTTCTCTGCCTGAAGAGAGAATTGGATTAATAGAGCATCATCTTGGAATTTGTCGATCTTGTCAGGCTGTATATAAAGATTTGAGGGATGTAATCGGCGCCTATAAAAACCTTGCTAAAGAGGACGTTGACGAGAGTAGGTTTAATTATATGATCAGGAAATCAACGGATTTAGAAATTCTTCCCTGGAAATTTGCTCAAAAAAGGAAATCTCTTATAGAGATGTTCGGTTTCTACAAGCTCAGCCTTGGTGGTGCTGCAGTTGCAGCAGCGATGATTCTGATTATCATCTCATTCTTAAGTGAACCAAGTGTAGATAATAAGCTCCCATACGAGCTGCTCGACTGGAATGGAGATAAGATCGAAAGCAAAATAGAACAAATTGAAAACCAAATCATTTCCCTCAAATCGGACGAGTGGGAAATTTATATTGTGAGAAAGAACAAGAAAGAGAGCTGGAATGCAACCCTTAAGAATATTCGGAGCCAGATAGAAGAATTAAAAAAAACAACCAACAATAAAGAATTATAGAAACGGAGTTAAAAATGAAGAATGAAATAATGTTTATGCTTTATATGGTTATAATATTTGCTTCTGCAAAAATAATTTATCCCCAAGATGATCCTAAACTGCAAACAGAAGGGCTTCCACCCGCATATTGGAAATCCCAACAATTAACGGAAGAGAACGAGGGAAAAATTCTGAACTCTCTTCAGCCTAAGATTAAAGAGGACCTGTTAAAAGTTAAGAGTATCGATAAGGATAAATACTATGAGCTGCTTTCTGGATCACCAAACCTATACTTTGAATCTGGTTGGGAGTTTTTTCTAGAGCCGCTGGAAAAGAAAATGTTCGACAAACAGCAGAAGATAGAGCAAGTTGAAATACACACCGAAGCATTGGGATTTCTATATCAAAATTCTAAATCGAATGAACAGCAAAAAATTAAAACTCAACTAAGGAATGAATTAGAACAATTGTTTGATTTAAAAGAGCAGCAAAGAAGGCTTGATATAGAAATGCTCGAGTTTCAGCTGCAAGAACTGAAGACATCATTAGATGCAAGAAAGAAAAACAAAAACGAAATTATTAACAGGAGATTTAATGAATTGATTGGAATGGGTGATTACCTGGATTGGGATTAACTCTTTCTGAAACGTTCTCTTCTCCACAGCGCCGGCGATGCCGGCGTTTATTATATATTATTTAATACCATCTTTTTCAATGTTTCAATCCACATTGGGTTATCATTCAAACTTTCTACAAGCTGAACTTTTTCTCCGCCATGCTCTTCAAACAACTGTTGATATTCTGTACCTATTTCTATTATTGTTTCAAGACAATCCGCTACGAATGCAGGACTGAAGACTAAAAGTTTCTTATCTCCTTTTTTTGCACGTTCAATTACAACTTTATCGGCAAAGGGCTCAAGCCATTTTTTATCCAAACGAGATTGAAAACAAACAGTATATTTATCAGTTTTAATATTAAGCTTTTCGGTAATTAGTCTTGTTGTAGCATAGCAAGTAGCTTTGTAGCAATACTGGTTAGTCTCATTTATCTCGCTATCGCAGTTGTGCTCTTCGCAAAGTGTGCCGTCTTTGTAAACTTTATCAACCTGTCTTATTGGCAATCCGTGATAACTAAATAAAATGTGGTCGTATTTTTCAAGATCATATTTTATTGCCTGTTCAATAACCGTGTTAATATAGTTTTCATTATCGTAAAACTGGTTTATGAATTTTATTTCCGGAATGACCCACCATTTGCCTATTATTTTCATCGCCTTCTCAATAATAGATCCGGTTGTTGCAGAAGCATACTGAGGGAAAAGCGGAACGATTATAATTTTTTCCGGGTTTTTCTTATACATTTCAGCTAGCACATCATCCATCGAGGGATTTTGATATCTCATTGCAAGCTGTACGTCAAAATCTTCTCCTAAAGCGTCCTGCAATTTTTCTTTTACGGATTTGCCGTAATAAAGAATGGGCGAGCCTTTTCTGCCTCCCGGCAGGCCATTATTTGTCCAGAGCTCATTATAAATCTTTGCGGATTTAGGTGCACGGAAAGGAACTATAATAAAATTAACTAAAAGAAATCGGGCAAACGCAGGTATATCGACTACGCGCGGGTCGTTCAGAAATTCAAAAAGATATTTCCTTACATCTTTAACCGAGGGGCTGTCCGGCGTACCCAGGTTTATAAGTAAAACGCCTGTTTTATTCATCTTTCATTTAAATTCTTAATATTTAACTGAACACAATTTTAAGTGTTGGGGTTCAAATTTAGCCAAATTTAATTTTAACTCCATTTCTAATTAATTTTGATCATTAAACGGCGGAGATTTTATGAAGCTCTTCATCAAAACATTCATTCTTACTTTAGTACTTGTAGTTTTCTCTTTACAAGCTCAATCGCGGCCGTACGTAATTCTCATCAGCTTTGATGGTTTCAGATGGGATTATGTTGACCGCGGGATAACTCCCAATTTTAATTTTATAAAAGAGAACGGAGTTTCAGCAAAATCTCTTCAACCCTGCTTCCCAACAAAAACTTTTCCCAATCATTTATCCATTACTACAGGAATGTATCCTGAAAACCACGGAATAATATCCAACGGTTTTAAAGATTACAGCACCGGAAGATACTTTAGGATGAGTGATACAGTTGAAGTGCGTAATGAACGATGGTACAGAGGCGAGGCTTTTTGGGAAACTGCCGAGCGGCAGGGTATAATTACTGCAAGTTACTTCTGGCCAGGTTCAGAAGTAACCGATAGTGAAAGGCATCCAACCTATTTTTACCATTACGAACACTCAAAACCATACAAGGATAGAGTAGACGGTGTAATCGAGTGGCTGCAACTTCCATATGAAAAGCGCCCCCATTTTATTACCTCTTATTTTGACGCTACTGACACTTATGGACATTATTACGGACCAAATTCCGAAGGGGTTAACAAGGCAATTGCAAAACTTGACAGTATTCTCGGATACTTTTTCCGGAGATTGCAAGAAATAAAAATGTTCGATAGCACCAACATTATTGTGGTATCAGATCACGGAATGACAGAATTAAGTACTGAACGGGTAATCAATATTGAAGAAATACTGGATGGATATAAGTATGAGTCCGGCGATAATGGACCATTTATGTTAATTGAGCCTGGAGAGGGTGATCTGGAAAGCATTTACAGAAAGCTGAAAGAAAATGAATACCATTACACGGTTTACAAAAAGGAAGATGTTCCGGAGTATTATCACTATTCTGATAGTCCGTTAATAAGCAAGCTGGTGGTCATTGCAGAAAATGGATGGGGTGTTGAGACAAATAAGTCAATCGAAAATATGAAAAAGTACGGAACAAAAGGAAACCACGGTTATGATAATCACTGGATAGATATGCACGGAATATTTTATGCTGTTGGACCCGCATTTAAGGTGAATTATTCGGTTGGAACAATAGATAATATTGACATCTACCCGCTTTTGTGCAAAATCTTTGATGTGATTCCAAACCAGTTGATTGACGGAAAGCTCGAAAGGATTAAGTATATCCTTAAATAAATTAGTGTATACCTTCATGGGACAGATTAAAACAAACGCTATCGGTTCAATTAATCCCGGGGATAGAAGGAATCTCTTACTGTTTATAACTCTTTCTTTATTCCCAATCATCTTACTAAATCGTGGTAATCCCGTGTAGGATACACTTGTATTGAAACAATATCAATTACCAATATCGATATATCTCCCCTCAACAGATTGCATATAACCGATTAAAGTAATAAGTTTAATTATTAACAAGACAATCAGTGAAAATAATTTTTACGATATACAAATGAGTTTCTTCATTACGCCGTTGATATTTATTACTGCCATTTGCTTTGGACAAACAGGAACAAAAAATGGAGGAGAAAAAATGGAATTGGCAATTACAAGCGCGGCATTTAAAGATGGCGGATTTATTCCCAAAAAATATACCTGCGACAGCTCTAACGTATCTCCGCCCTTACAATGGAGCGATGTCCCCGGAGACACAAAGAGTATAGCACTAATATGCGATGATCCCGACGCACCAATGGGAACATGGGTTCACTGGGTAATTTACAATATTCCTCCGGACATAAACAGCCTGCCTGAAGATGTACCCGCAGATAGAACGCTTGAAACGGGTGCAATGCAGGGAACAAACGATTTCAGAAAAATCGGATATGGCGGTCCTTGTCCCCCGGGAGGAACACACAGGTACTTTTTTAAGATCTATGCTCTCGATAAACTTTTTGAATTAAATCCCGGTCTTACAAAGGATGATTTGCTTAATGCAATGGGGGGACATATTCTTAGCGAGGGAAAGCTGATGGGCAGGTACAGCAGATAAGAGCCAGATACAAATACTAAATAGCCTGAAATATAGCGTTGCCAGAAGTTGAAAGAGAAACTAAGTTAAAAGCATTTTTTCTTAAAATCACTTTTCTTTTGAATAGTTTATTTTTATGCCGGATACGGAAGTTCGTAGTGGGAATTAATGATCACTACCAACCAAACTGAACAATTTAATATGCAGGGGTATCATTAGAACTGAACACTAAAAGAACTCAAGAAATCCCGGACGCATCAATCCATACCATTCAAACTTTCTAAATGCCGTTCTTCAACAGAACCTGATATGGCATTCCTGTTGAATATGTTGCCTCAGTTGTTCATCAATACAAAAAAAGAGGATAAAATGAAATCATTACTGGTAGCTCTACTCGTTGGGTTAATGATAATATCTGTAAAGGGGCAGGAAGCAACAGAGGAAACAAGAGTTACAATAAATCCTGAAACAGGAGACACGACATTCACAGCCTCCCTTATAATTTCCGAAACACAGGATATAACTCCCCGCAATTCAATGCTAATAATCAATCCGCTTAAGTTTTTACTCTTTTATAATTTGTCCTATTTCCACAAGGTCAGTGAGCAGGTGGCAGTAGGAGGTGGGGTTCAGATTCCGACAATATCCGGCATTAATGGTTTTGGTGCTAATGCAGAAGTTAGAATCTATCCAAGCGGAAATAACCTGAGGGGATTTTACATAGCTCCAAATGTTTCGTTCAACCATATTTCAAGCGATGACGGCGTCACTTCACCATTTTCAATAGGAGCTTTAGTTGGCTGGCAATGGTTTCCCGGTGATCAGTTCGCAATAGGTTTTGGAATAGGGTTGGATTATTATGTTGGATCAGTAGAAGAAAATAACGGCGATCTTGAAAGGTACAGTGGAACTGTTCCTGCTATAAGATTTGATATTGGTTACGCCTGGTAATGTACTATACGATTAATGAGGCGGGGGTTGCTGCCCGCCTTTTTTATGCACTAAATGTTTTCTTCTTAAAAACAGAACCCCAGATAAAGCATATAAAAAATCAAGAGCAGGATTTCATCCATCCTTAAAAGCAAAATTATTATTATTTTCCTGCCCGTACATTAAATATTCTGGAAAGACAATGTTAAAGAGAAAAATGTTTTCTATTCAAAAAGTAATATTACTGGCAACCCTCTTTCTAGCAGTGGTTGATGCACAGACTTTAAATTTCAAAATCATTGAAACAAGTGATGTTCACGGTGCAATTGTACCTTATAATTTGATTAAAGATACGACAACTACAAGCTCGCTTGCCCAGGTTCACACTTTTGCAAATTATTTAAGATGGCAGAGTAACGCAGAAGTAATTTTGTTAGATAACGGAGATCTTCTACAAGGTGATCCAATGTCCTATTTCTACAATTACGAGGATACAAGCGGTACACACATTTTTGCCGAGATAATGAACATTATGAATTACGATGCGGCTACAATCGGAAATCATGATATAGAAACTGGTCATTCCGTTTACGATAAATTCAGAAAAGAGATTAATTTTCCATGGCTTGCTGCAAATGCAATTAACACTGAAACTAACGATCCTTATTTTGAGCCTTACACTATTATAGACCGAAAAGGAATAAAGATAGCAGTACTGGGATTAATAACACCGGCTATACCAAACTGGCTTCCGGAAATACTCTGGAAAGGAATTAGGTTCGATGACATGATCGAAACCGCTAAAAAGTGGGTGCCAATCATTAAAGAAACAGAAAAACCTGATTTAATAATCGGGCTTTTCCATGCGGGAATTAATTATAAATATAATAACGAAGAAGAAGCACTATATAAAAATGAAAATGCTTCACAGCTTGTTGCGGAGCAGGTGCCCGGATTTGATGTTGTATTTGTCGGGCATGATCACGCCGGATGGAATTATAAAATCGAAAACTCGGAAGGCGACAGCGTTTTGATCTTAGGTGCACAATCAAAAGCTAAAACAGTCGCAGTTGCAAACATTACTCTTGAGTTTAATAAAAATTCTAATGCTTGGGAATTGAAATCATCTCTGGGTGAAATTGTTGAAATAAAAAACTATAAACCCGATGACATGTTGATGAATAAGTTGTTAATTCCATTAAACGTTGTGAAGAATTATGTTTCACTGCCATTGGGACAAATAATGAAAAGTGTTTCTTCAAAAGAGTCGTTATTTGGACCCTCCGGATTTGTTGACCTAATTCACAAGGTTCAATTGGAGATTACAAATGCAGATATTTCCTTTGCGTCCCCACTATCTTTTAATGCTACAATAGACAGCGGTTGGATTAGAGTCCGCGATATGTTCAAGCTCTATCATTACGAAAACTTTTTATATACAATGGAGCTCTCGGGTCAGGAAATTAAAGACTATCTTGAATATTCATTTGGCAATTGGTTTAATCAAATGAAAAATGAAAAGGATCATCTTATAAGATTTAAATATGATGAGGATGGAAATATTAAAATTTCTGAACGATACAATTCCCCTGAGCTTGAAGAAAGATATTATAACTATTCTTCCGCAGCGGGCATTAACTACATAGTTGATATTTCAAAACCTGTTGGTGAAAGAGTACTTGTTTCAACTTTGAGTAACGGTAATGAATTTGACCTCGATAAGATGTATACCGTCGCAATCAATTCGTATCGTGGAAACGGCGGCGGCGGGCATTTGATCCGTGGAGCCGGGATCCCAAAAGAAGAACTGTCTAAAAGAATTAAAAGTTCAACAGAGAAAGACCTTCGCTTTCATTTGATGAAATGGATAAAAGAAAAAAAATCAATAACACCAGGCATACTTGGTAACTGGAAGGTAGTGCCGGACAGCTGGTGGCTTAATGGCAAGCTGAAAGACTTTGAATTAATTTTTGGCAAAAAGTATAAAATGATCGAAAGCCATTCTCTCGAATTAATAAACGATTAATTTAATTGGATAACAAAATGAATAAGGAAACCAGCAAAAAACTCTTTGAAGAGGCAAAAAAATATATCCCCGGCGGAGTGAATTCTCCCGTTCGTGCATTTAAATCTGTCGGCGGCGATCCTTTATTCATTAAGAGTGGCAATGGTTCAAAATTTTGGGATGTGGATGGAAATGAATTTATAGATTATATCGGGAGCTGGGGACCACATTTGTTCGGACACAATCCGTCTTTCATTAAAGAAGCTCTATTGAATGCACTGGAAAACGGAACCAGTTTCGGCGCTCCCACGGCTATGGAAATGGAAATGGCAAGGATAATCACTGAGCTTGTTCCTTCAGTAGAATTAGTAAGAATGGTCAACAGCGGAACAGAGGCAACGATGAGTGCGATTCGTGCGGCAAGAGGGTACACCAAAAGAGAGAAATTTATAAAGTTTGAAGGGTGTTATCATGGACACGCAGATTACTTTTTGATTAAAGCCGGATCAGGTGCTTTAACCCTGGGGATTCCAACCTCGCCAGGGGTGACAAAAGGAAATGCGTCAGATACACTTGTTGCGGATTATAATGATATCAGCTCAATAAAAGAACTGGTCTCGACACACAAAAATGAAATAGCTGCCGTGATCATTGAACCAATTGCCGGAAATATGGGTGTTGTTAAGGTAAAAGATAATTTTATTAAAGAGCTTCGTTCTATTTGTAATGATGAAAAAATTATTTTGATATTTGATGAAGTAATGAGTGGCTTTCGTGTTGCAGCGGGCGGGGCTCAGGAAATCATCGGAATCAAACCTGATCTAACTACATTCGGAAAAATAATCGGCGGCGGCTTACCGGTTGGCGCTTTCGGTGGAAAGAGAGAGATAATGGAAAAGATTGCGCCGAGCGGACCCGTTTATCAGGCAGGTACATTGAGCGGAAATCCTCTGGCAATGGCCGCAGGATATGCGGCTTTAAAACACATTAACAATAATCCCGGCATTTACAAGGAACTTGAAGAAAAATCCGCATTTCTGGAAAACGGATTTAAAGAAAACCTTAAATCGCTCGGGAAAAATTATGCGGTTAACCGTGTCGGTTCAATGATGTGTATGTTTTTCGCTGACGAACCCGTTGATGATTTTAAAAGCGCCGTAAAATCAGATACTGCTTTGTATGGAAAATATTTTCACGAGATGCTGAAAAGAGGAATATATCTGGCGCCCGCACAGTTTGAAGCCCTATTTGTTTCCACAGTACACTCAAAAGAAGATCTGGATAAAACCGTAGCTGCTCATTTGGAATCCTTAAGAGCTCTACATTAAATGAATGCATTCATCCATCAAGTATTCAAATGGATTTGAAAGCTAAATCTGAGAGCCTTTACAATTAAATAACCCTTCGATCCATTAGATAGGCTGGATTTATTAACTTAGTCTTGTTTTTCCCGTTGATTTTTTAATTATCGTTAAATTCACCGGTAACTATCTTTAACAACCTTCCCACACTTTAGTTTGTCATGCCCAACATTACCCTCTTGTTGAATATCATTTCCCTGTTTAATTTTACTCAATGATTGAAAAGGTGGTAATATATTTATGTCTGATAGGCTTTCTTTACACAAACCAGTTTGGACAAACTATACCATTTGCAAATCTTACAACTAAAGACGGGCTATCTAATAATAAAGTCATTTCTATACTCCAGGACAAAACAGGTTTCCTATGGTTTGGTACTGAAGACGGCCTGAACCGTTTTGACGGATATGAGTTCAAAGTTTACAGAAATAATCCTGCAGATTCGAATTCAATTTCCGGCAATAACATCTGGTCGTTGTTTGAAGATGAAGAAGGCAATATCTGGATCGGGACAAAAAGTGGCGATCTAAACAGATATGATCCAAATAAAGAAATCTTTAAGCACTGGAAAATTAGATCAAGTGCGGTGAGAGAAAACAGTATTACTGCTATTTACAAATCTACGAAAGATATAATATGGATTGGGACTTATCAGACAGGATTGTACAGCTTTAATGTAAAAAATGACGAACTGGAAAACTGGAATTATAAACCGGATGATAAAAAAAGCATAAGTAATAATTTTATTACATCTATAATAGAAGACACTAGTGGATATTTATGGATAAGTACATACAACGGATTAAATAAATTCAATCCGGGCAAAAACCATGGTTACTTCCTTAAATTCTATTATGAGCAAAGGAATGCGAATAGTCTAAGCAGTAATCTTATCTGGTCTATAACTAAATCAGAAGATGATTCAAATTTATTCTGGATAGGAACTGCGAATGGATTAGTTTCTCTCGATATTCGTAAAAATATTTTTACAAGGATTCCGTTTACAACAGAAAATTCTTCACAATTTGGAAACAGCGTTGCATCTATTGTTGAAGAAAAAATAAATAACCAGACTATTTTGTGGATAAGTACATATGGTGGTCTTGTTCATTTGAATCTTGAAAATGGCGAGTCATCCCGATTTATTAAAAGAAAAAATGATCCTTTCTCACTAATCAGTAATGAAATTAATTATGTAATCAAAGATTGTTCGGAAGTGATCTGGCTGGCTACTGAGAATGGACTTAGCAGTTTTTCTAAAAAGGCTATGAAGTTTAATAATTTTTTCGGGCAGATCGGTATTGATAGGTTTGACGAATTGCAGAAAATGAATGTTAAATCTGCAATTCAAGATTCTGATGGATCATTAATCTTTGGCACCTCGAATGGTGTCTATAGTTTAATTAATTCAGGCAAACAATTAAAAATTAAAAATTACAGGAGCTCTGAAAAAACCAATGTGTGGTCGATTGTAAAAGGAATTAACAATGTGACTTGGATTGGAACTTATGGTCAGGGATTAGAACAGCTTAACCTGAAAAATGGGACTATTAAAAATTTGGTAATTGAAAGCCCGACATTTAAAACTTCTGCATTCGACTATTTAAAATCTTTATTTTATGATGAAAATAATAATCTGTGGATTGGGTTCTGGGGAGGGGGATTAGGAAAATTAGATCCTGAAACCGGTAATTACAAAATCTGGATTACTGAACCAGAAAATCCAAAGAGCATCAGCCACAATGATGTTTGGGCAATTCATAAAGATCAAAAAGGCAGGTTATGGATTGGAACAAACGGTGGCGGATTAAATTTATTCGAAGATAACGATGGTGGAAAATTCCACCGGTGGATTGATATTTTAGATAAGACCAAACAACTGAGCAGCAATAGTATCTACACGATCTGTGAAAGCTTACACGGGAAAAACATAAACGAAAATGGGGGAACAGTTCTGTGGGTTGGTACGAGCAACGGATTAAACAAAATTCTTATTCACAATTCATCTGATCTTTATAATCTAAGATTGCTCAAAATTGAAGTAAAAAGTTTTTCTACAAAAGATGGTCTTTCAGATAATTCCATTAAAAGTATCATTGAGGATAAAAATGGAGATCTCTGGATCGGCACAAACTCCGGTATATCTTTTTTTGATGCGGCTAAAAATTCTTTCATAAACTTTACTAATTCAGATGGTGTTATTGGGAGTGAATTCAATTCCGGCTCGGCTCTCTATTCGAAAGAAGGAATGATGTACTTTGGAAGTGCTGATGGATTAAATGTTTTTAATCCGAATCATATAAAACAATCTGAATTTACTCCTCCAATTGTAATAACTGATTTTCAGATTTTTAACCAGCCCGTAAAAGTTAATGGGGATTCCCCCTTAAGGGAAAGTATTCTAAGCACAAAAGAAATTATACTTTCCTATTCTCAGAATGTATTTTCTTTCCAATTCTCCGCTTTAGATTATAATTCTCCACAATCAATCCAGTATGCTTATATGATGGAAGGTTTTGATAAAGATTGGATTTACTCGGGAGAGCGGAGATTTATTACCTATACCAATCTTGATGCAGGCACTTATTCTTTCAAGGTGAAAGCAACCAACAGCGATGGCATTTGGGGTGAAAATATTAAATCTATTTCGGTTACTGTTAATCAGCCCTGGTGGAGAACAGGATGGGCCTACATAATATATTCACTGTTAATTGTAGTAGGAATTTTTAGATTGCGAAATGAATTAAAGATGCGTGAATTCGAAGCAAAGAAACAAAAAGAACTTGAAAATCTTAAGTCACGATTCTTTGCTAATCTATCTCATGAATTCAGAACACCACTTACATTAATTCGTGGTCCGATTGATGAATTAATTAGTGGAAATGCAGCTGATAATCAGGGCGAATATTTTGAATTGATTAAACGTAACAGTGAAAAGCTTCAGGAATTAATTGATCAGCTCCTTGAACTAACCCAGCTTGAAAATGCTGCTATACCACTAAAAGCAAAACAAGAAGATCTAATTAATATTTTACGCGGCTCTCTTCATTCATTTGATTCGCTTTCAAGAGACAAGGGAATTAAGATTTCCATTAAAAGTGAGTTTGATAAATTGATTTGCTGGATTGACAGGGATAAGCTCGAAAAAATTGTTAATAACTTGTTATCAAATGCGTTTAAATTTACATCTGCGGGGGGAGAAATATCTATTAACATTTTTTGCGAAACTAATAAAAAAAGTGAGTTTGCTGTTGTAAGAATTTCAGATACCGGGATAGGTATTGAACAGGATAAATTGAAGAATATTTTCGACCGGTTCTACCAGGTTGACGATTCAACCAGAAAGAAATATGGCGGTTCAGGTATTGGTTTAGCGTTGGTAAAAGAACTGGTTGATCTTCACAAATGGGATATTGAAGTCAAGAGTGAATTAGGTAAAGGTACCGAGTTTTATTTGAGAATTCCATTGTCAGAGGCTTATTTGCAGGAAGGTGAGAAAGAATATGAGCAAGGTTCTGATAGGGAGAAAAGCGAAGCAGTTTTACTATCTACAGATAAGTTGAATCAGGAAAGCATTGAAAAAGAGATAGTGCAGGAATTAGCTGAGAAGCAGAGACTATTAAGTGCTAAACCCTTGATACTCATTGTAGAAGATTCGGAAGATGTCCGCTTATATTTAACAGGTCTGTTGAAAAATGATTATAATTTAAAGGAAGCTTTTGACGGTGAAGATGGAATAAGAAAAGCAACTGAGTTGATGCCGGATTTAATAATCAGCGATGTTATGATGCCGTCAATGGATGGTTTCGAGTTTTGCAAGAAAATCAAAAGTGACTGGGAGACAAGCCACATTCCAGTAATTCTTCTCACAGCAAAAGCTTCGGCTGAAAGTAAAATAGAAGGACTTGAAACGGGAGCGGATGATTATCTTACCAAACCATTCAGCTCTAAAGAACTCTCGGTCAGGATCAAGAATCTTCTTGAACAGCGAAAAAAATTACACTATAAATTCAGCAAAGAAATAAAAGTTGAGCCGGCTTCAATTGCAATTAATTCTCTTGATAATGAATTTTTGGAAAAAGCCTTTGCCGTTGCCCAAAAGAATTTGTCTAATACAGGGTTCAGTTCTGAGATGTTTGCTAAAGAAATGTTTGTAAGCCGGAGTCAGCTTCATCGTAAACTTATTTCTGTCACAGGTCAGGGTCCGGGAGAATTTCTCCGGACTTTCAGATTGAAAAAATCAGCCACATTAATTTTGGAAAGGAAATTAAGCATAACTCAAATTGCCTTTGAAGTCGGATTCAGCAGTCCATCTCATTTCACAAAAGCATTCCGCCAGCAGTTTAATTGCCTGCCAACAGAGTTCATACAGAAAAATAATTCTTAAGGCAATCACCCACCACATTGCCGTCATTCTGCAACAAGTTCGCTAAAGATTGACACACGCGCGACAGTTCTAGCCTACCATAAAAATTAACTTTGTCCTCAAAAAACACAAGTATATCAACCAAAAAAAGAAAGGACAAAGTGATGAAACATTTTTTTATCATCGGAATTTTGACTCTTCTAACAGCGGCCGGTTTTACCCAGACTATTCCTGATCTTCCCATCGCGATTGGGGTTGGAAGTGCTGAAGTCTGGGGAGATTCAATCTACCATTTCGGTGGTTCTACCAGCTGGGGAGGAGGAACCCGCTTTGCTACTATTTACAAGTATAATGGTGTCAGCTGGCAAAATTATGCATCAATGCCTGATAATGATGTTTGGGGAATTAGTTCCACAATCAATGGCAACACTGCTTATGTTTATGGAGGTTGGCCTTCCGGTATTCGTAGATTAAGAATTTATAACTTCGTAAATAATACATGGCAATCCGCACCAAATAGTCCGAATATACAAACTGTTTACGGCCACACCATTGAATTTGTAAATGGCTTTGTCTATGTGTTCTTGAATGGTTACGTCGATAAATATAATGTTGCTACTAATACATGGACACAAGCAGCAACACTAACTCAGAACGGATCATGGTTGCATTCCACAGTTTACCAGAATGAGGTATATCTCGTAGGTTGGGAATTATCAAGATTCTAATCAGTGGACACAGCTTGCAGATCTTCCTTATTTTGTTACCGGTAGTTCTTTAAGATGTGTTGACGATAAGATTTACTGCGTTGGTGGATCATCAAGTTTTGGTGGGGCTGGCTTTAACAATACTTTAGTTTATGATATTGGAACAAATCAATGGACAGATGCAGGAATATTTCTAACTGATGACAGAGCCTATATGGCTGATGTTATTTATAAGAATAATTTCTACGTCATAGGTGGACTGGGTGTCGGTGCAAACGCTGTTAACACTGTTGAATTAATAGTAACGGGGCCTTCTGCTGTTGAAACAATCGAAGGGATTCCTCAGGAATTTCAATTAACTCAAAACTATCCAAACCCTTTCAATCCCTCAACAAGGATTTCTTTTTCAATTCCGAATGAAGAATTCGTTTCACTCAAGGTCTTCAACTCATTAGGTCAAGAGGTTGCTGAATTAGTTAGCGAGACTATAA
>WOR8_10001359_pt1 | contig 31085 bp, 24 predicted proteins | sample DeeMarSeWOR38_10_FD_19890 | JGI IMG/M metagenome (IMG submission 19890) | reverse complement strand
GGTAAATCCTGGGATTCAGGAAGGTATAGTCTTCTGTTATGGTTTAATTCAAGGCTGGATTAAATTAGGGTGAGCAATTCTCATTGAATGCCGCACTTTTGAATTTTGCCGCAGCCACTATACGTTGGGATCATGCAATTCTAATCAATGGTGGTGGAGTGAGTGGGAATCGAACCCAGTTCAAAGTCTATAACATATAGATATATTAAGTAATTTTTATGTCATTTTTGGCCGCGGGGTAATTCCGGGGTAATCTGTCTCCAAACTCGGTCTAAATCCAATAATATTTGAGCGATGAAAAGGCTCCTTTAAGGGGCCTTTTTTTGTGCTAATTCACAGCAACAAACGCCGGTATCTCTTTAAATACGAATTTCTCTGTACAGTCTATAAGCGAGTTCTTATCAACTAGGCCTCATCATACAATAGGTTTCCGTTAAGTATCCGTTCTTTCGGAAATTCCCCACCCCATCTCCAGAACGTCCGAAGAGAAGAAGGCGGTGTCCTCAAGCCTTACGTCTTCTGCCATAATGATGCGGGAGCGGTTCGCATCCACTGGAGCCCGTTTGTTTAACCCCTAAGAACGAGCGGCGGTTTTGGAGAGAAAAAGTGGTTGAAGAAGGTGATCTCTATCGAACGAATCAATATAGCCAAAGATGTAATCAATTTGACAAATAATCCTTGTGGATGCATTAATGATACCATGAGAATACCAAAAGGAGGGACGGTAACCGAGAATCAGGGGTCATGTGTTGCAATCACACATTTCATAAGACAAGAGAGGGTGTCCTTTGTAAAAAAGTTGTTGCGAACCGATTTCAGATTGGTTGAACTGGCAAGTAAGGAACGGGGCGGGAGAAGGCATATAAGTTCCAAATATGAGGAGGCCGTTCGACTCACCTCAGGGGAAAGAGCGTATGAAGGAGGATGTCTGGAATGGATGTGAAGAAGCGGATTTCTTATGATGTGGTCGTCGTGGGGGCAGGCAATGCGGGTCTGGTGGCTGCGATCGAAGCGAGAAATCACGGCGCCAGGGTGCTGCTCCTGGAGAAGGGGCCACGGGAGAGAAGGGGAGGCAACAGCCGGCTTGCGGATGGAGAATTCAGGGTCGCCTTTGATAAGGGGCTTCCCGATTTCGAGTATCTCCTGAAGGATTCCGTCATGCCGAAAGGGCAGATCGAGATCGAGCCCTATCCCAAGGATTACTTTTACGCGGACCTCATGCGGGTGACCGGGGGGCTCGCGGACCAGCAATGGGCAGAGACGATCGTGAACGAATCCATGAGCGTGGTGCACTGGATGAAAGACCAGGGCTTCGCAGGCTGGAGTCTGGATGGGAGCACGATGATCAAGAAGGATGGAGACAAGCTCTTCTGGCCATCGGGCGACGCGGTGCTGTCAGCGGGTTCGGGAGAAACCCTGGTGGAAGGACTCTTCCGCATTGCGGAGTCGAAGCAGACGGACATCCTGTACGAAACCGCAGCCCAGTCCTTTATTACGAGCGCCGACGGCGAGATCACCGGACTCATCGCCAGATCGAGGGATGGAATGATTCAGATCGACGGGCAAGCGATCATCCTCGCCTGCGGCGGTTTCGAGAGCAGCCCGGAAATGAGGCGCAGGTATTTGGGAGAAGGCTGGGATCTTTTGAAGGTCCGGGGCACCCGGAACAACACGGGGGACGCTTTCTCCATGGCCCTCGCCGTGGGCGCCCAGACATGCGGCCACTGGGGCTGCGCCCACGCCTCCATCGTGAGCGAGGACTCTTCCCAGATCGAAGCCGTCGGGTCCAATCGCTATTCCTATCTTTTCGGTATTATGGTTAATACGAAGGGCAGGCGGTTCGTCGACGAAGGGGAAGACTTCATCGGTTACACCTACGCCAAGATGGGCAAGGAGGTCATGAAGCAGCCGGGCGGGGTGGCCTATCAGATCTTCGATGCGAAGGTCTCTCAGCTCCTCAAGCCCGAGTACGATAACGTGCTGTTCAGCGAGTGCAAAACCCTCGAAACGCTTGCGGAAGAAATCGATATCGATCCGGATACGCTTGTGCAGACGGTGAATGTGTACAACGCGGCCATAACGTCGGGTGTTACGTTCGACCCCTCAAAGCGGGATGGGCTCAGGACCAACGGGTTGAATCCTGACAAGACAAACTGGGCCCTGCCCATCGATACACCGCCGTACAGGGCCTTCGCCGTGGTCTGCGGGATCACTTGCAGCTACGGCGGGCTGAAGGTGAACAAGAAGTGCCAGGTTCTCGATACCAGAGACATCCCCATAGAAGGTCTTTACTGCATTGGTGAGATGTCGGGCGGCCTCTTCTACCACAACTGCCCGAGCGGCACCGGGCTGGTGAAGGGGGCCATCGGGGGAAGGCTAGCGGCGGCCGAGGCTGTTGCGTGGTCTTCCGGGAAAGCGCCGTCCACGGGTCCGTAAAGGGGATCCAGGGAAGCGTGGAAGTGAGCAGCGCAACGCGTTTCTTCATTACAGCATAGCGTTCTTGCAAAGAACGATCAAAGGGAGACGGACATCTGGCGGTGGGATTTCAACAACTTGCATCATGGATAAGCGGTTTCCGGACCAAGAGGCCCCCTGACGAAGCTATCGGCCAGGCGAAGCTTGTGCTTTTGGATGGGCTTGGTTGCGCCCTCGGAGCACTCTCGGAGGAAACCGTCAAGCAGACATTGAAGGTGGTTGCCGAGGTTGGAGGAGCGGATCAGTCGCGGATTGTAGGTACACACCTGCGATCTTCCGCCCCCAATGCGGTGTTCGCAAACGGTGTCTTGATACGGGCTCTCGACCTGAATGACTACTTCGGCGGCAACAGGATCGCAGGCCATCCCAGCGATAACATCGCCGTCGCCCTTTGCATTGGCGATTGGCAACGAAGCACCGGCCTCGAGGTACTGACGGCGATTGTTATGGGCTACGAGCTTTACGGCCGATTACAGGACCGGATCGGCCCGAAGTCCCCCTGGGACCATACCACGGCCACCGGTATCGTCGCTCCTGCCATGGCCGGTTTTCTGATGAATCTGGATGGGGAACGCCTGTCTCACGCCCTGGCACTCAACGCCGTGTACTGTCCAACCCTTGGCACAATCCGCCGGGGCCATCTTTCGGCGGCAAAAGGGATGGCAAATGCAACCGTTGCTCAGGGAGCGGTATTTCAAACCATGCTGGCAGCAAACGGAATCACAGGACCTTTGGGTTCCCTGGAAGGAACGAATGGATTGAATGCGGCCGTGCTGTCACGCAGTGGAATTTCGGAAGCGTTTTTTGCAAGCGAGGACCATTACCGGATCATGGGTTCAGGGATCAAGCCCTATCCTTGTGTCGGGACCTCTCAGTCCCTGGTCGCAGCGGCCCTTGAAGTCCGCCCCCGTGTCGCAAAAAGACTGGATAAGATCGAAAGAATCGAAGTGACCATGGCAGATCTTCCTATGGTCGTTACGCAACTTGAGGATTCGACACGTCGCCATCCAACCTCCCGCGAGGCGGCGGATCACAGTTTTTATTTTTTGCCTGCTGTCGCCCTGATCGACGGCGAGCTGACGACCATGCAGTTTGATGATCGCCGGTGGGAGGATTCCCGGGCGAACGCGCTGATGGATCGTATGACCATTCGTACCGATAAGGACCTGAACGAGCGTGCTCCGAACAGTTTCCCGGTCCGTATCAGGGTGCTGATGCGCAATGGTCAGGAGCACACTGCCGAAGTTCTCTACCATCCGGGTCATCCTCTGAACAGACTCGATACGGAAGGGGTCATCGGGAAGTTCGCCCGTTATAACGGCTTTAAGCATCACAAAATTGACTGGCATGCCTTGGCAAAGGAAGTCGAGACGCTCGATACGTCGCCGAACCTCGACGGCATCTTCCGGATTGTATGTCCCGGGTGAGTGTAACGCCGGAACAGCTAAATATAAAAAAAGGGGAATAGGTACATGAAATCACAAAATTATGATGTCATCGTGGTTGGATTTGGCAATGCGGCGCAGACAGCAGCATTTGCCGCATACGAGGCAGGGGCGAAGGTTCTCGTCCTGGAAAAGGCCCCTGAGGCCAAGAGGGGGGGCAATACGTGGTTCAGCGCTTCGGCGCATTTACGCCACGTCCACAACGGGATTCCCGATGAGAAGATTCTCCTGCCGCATGTGCCTGAAAGCGAATGGGAAAAAATCGATATTACACCTTACAGCAAGGATGATTTCTACGGCGACTTGATGCGGGTGACGCGGGGAAGAATCGTTCCGGAATTGGCGGAGCTTCTGGTGAACGAATCATTCCCGACGGTGAAGTGGATGCGCGATTCAGGCATTCAGTGGGAGATACGTTACGAGGCCGCCATACAGGAAAACGGACGCTTTCGGTGGCATCCCGGCAACGTCTTCATCCAATCCAAGGAGGGCGGTGCGGGCCTGGTGAAGATGTGGCACCGTATCCTTCAGGACAAGGAGATCGAGATCCGTTTTGAAACGGCGGGTGTCCGACTGCTGACCGATGAAAAGGCCCGGGTTACCGGTCTGGTGGTGCAGGATGTCGAAGGGTTTCATGAGATTCGTTCCAAGGCGGTTGTTCTCGCGAGTGGCGGTTTCCAGGCCAATCCTGCGATGCGTGCGAAGTATCTGGGCAACGGCTGGGACCTGGGCAAGGTTCGCGGCACCAAGTACAACACCGGCGACGGCATCCAGATGGCCTTTGACATTGGCGCCCAGGCCTTCGGCCACTGGGCCGGCAGTCACGCAACTCCCATCGATGCCGATACGACGGAGTACGAGGCCGCCTTCCTGGATCCTTTGAACCTGCGCAACCGCAGCCACCGCTACGCCTGGACGCTGGGCATTTTGGTCAATATCGAAGGGAAACGCTTCCTGGACGAAGGCGAGGATTTCGATGCTTACACCTACGCCAAGACCGGCAACGAGATCCTCCGGCAGCCCGGCAATATCGCCTATCAGATCTTCGATGCGAAGCTCAAAGAGGCGCTCGATCGCAATTTTTACACCCCCGCCATGGTCGTGGAGGCCAATTCGATAAGAGAGCTGGCCGAAAATCTGGAGATCAATCCGGATGTTCTGGTGGAGACGGTAGAGCGATATAACGAAGCAGTGATAGACGAGGTTCCGTTTAATCCGCTCATCCGCGATGGAAAGGGCACGAAAGGCATCTATCCGCAAAAGACCAATTGGGCGCAAAAGCTCGACACCCCGCCCTTTGTGGCCTACTCCTCGACCGGCGGGCTGACCTTCACCTATGGCGGGATAAAGGTGAACACCCGCTGCCAGGTGCTGGACCGGTTTGACCGACCTATTCCAGGCCTTTACGGCGCAGGAGAGCTCGTGGGTGGATTTTTCTATTACAATTACATCAGCGGAACAGGGTTCACGCGGGGTTCCGTTACAGGGCGCATTGCCGGAATGAACGCCGCCGGCTGATCGAACGGCAGGCAGACCGGAGAAGACATTCCACCCGGCATTTATCCTAGTGGACCGAAGGGAGGAAACAGGGAGTGAAGATTATCGTCTTATGCAAGGCGGTGGCCGTTGGGGTCAGTGACGTAAAAATCGCCACCGGAGGTAAAGCCCTCCAATACCAAAGCCAGCTTCTGGCCATGAACGAATGCGACGAATATGCACTGGAGGAGGCAATCGTCCTCAAACGGGCCCATGGAGGGGAGGTCACCGTTCTGACCATGGGATCCATTACGACGCAGAACATTCTCCACCTCGCCCTTGCCAAAGGCGCAGACCGGGTCATACGCGTTGATGCGCAAGTTCAGGATTCGCAAGCGGCAAGCATCGTCCTGGCGGCGGCGCTGGGAAAACTGGAATACGACCTTGTCCTGACGGGCACTCAGTCTCGCGATACACTCTCCGGCCTGGCGGGGATTACGCAGGTGGAGATGGACGGCGAGAAGTCGATCAGAGTACTCAAGGAGCTGGGAGGCGGGCGGTCTGCTCGGGTGCAGCTCCCCCTGCCCGCGCTTCTGTGTGTGCAGACAGGCATCCAACGGCTGACGTATGTTCCACCTGCACGGATGAACCGGGCGCGACAACAGCCGGTGCGCTCCTTTTCTCTCGAAGACCTCGGGCTGGCGGAAGAACAGGTCGTTGCGCAGGGCTACCATTTCCTCGACGTCTTTCCGCCGACACGGACAGGGCAGGTGCAATTCCTGGAAGGGAGTGCTCAAGAGGTTGCCACGACCCTTTTTGCCAAGATGAAGGAGGTCATGTAAAACCATGAGTGGTGATATTCTCGTTATCGTGGAACAGTGGAAAGGTCAGATCGACGGCATTACCTATCAGCTGCTCGCCAAGGGCGCCCAGCTGGCTGACTCGCAGGGTGTGGGGTTGTCGGCCCTTATTATGGGGCACCGGCTTGACGATATTGTCGGGGATCTGAAAGACAAGGGCATGAATACGCTGCTGGTCATCGATGACCCGGAGTTGGAGCAGGCGGGGGCCGAGGTGTGTGCCGCAGTCATTGCAGAGGCTGTACGACAGGTCGATCCGGGACTTGTACTTATGGGTTACAGCCTGGTGGGAATGGAGATGGCGCCCCCTGTCGCTGCGCGGCTCGGTGTCACCCTCATGACCAACTGCGTTAACGTGGAGAACGATAAAGGTGAATTCGTTGTGACCCGCCCTCTATTCGATGGGACCGTCCATGCGAGGATTGCGTTGGAAGGTAAAGGGCCTGCGGTGGTGGCGCTCCAGAGGGGACCTACGCCTACGGAACAACTCCCTTCGAAAGACATTTCGATTGAATCGATAACCGTCGATTTAAAGGCGGTCCCGGTTCGCAGCACGGTACTGGAGCTTATCGAAGCGCCGGAGAGCGAGGTCGATATTACAAAGGCGGATATCCTGGTTGCGATTGGAAGGGGAATCGGGGATAAGGATAAGCTCCCTCCCATAGAAGATCTGGCGCAGGCACTGGGTGGGATCATTGCCTGCTCCCGCCCATTGGTGGATCTGGGTTTCTTATCGTCTGAACGGCAGGTGGGGTCTTCGGGCAAGATCGTGGCTCCCAAAGTCTACATTGCCTGCGGCATTTCCGGGGCCAGCCAGCACCTGACGGGCATGAGCGACTCAAAAATGATTGTCGCCATCAACAAAGATCCCAATGCGCCCATTTACCAGGTGGCACATTACGGGGTCGTCGCTGATCTTTTCGAAATTGTTCCGGCGCTTACTGAAACCGCGAAGAAGAATTAGCCGTCTGTTTTTTTCTACAAGGAGACAAAAATGGTTTCGACCCAGAGCAAAAATGATTCCACAGCGATACTGACTGAATTTGCCAGCGATACCGACTATGCAAGACTTTCGCCAAACGTGGTGGAGTTTTCCAAAAGGGTTCTGCTGGACACGATTGGGGTGATGTTGGCTGCCACCACCTTGGAAAAAGCGGTCCTTCCCATCATTGAATTGGCAAAAGAGGGGGGCGGCAAAGAGGAGAGCACGATCATCGGGTTCGGCGGCAAGGTGCCCTGTTGGATGGCGGCGTTTGCCAACGGCGCCCTTTCCCATGCTCTGGACTACTCCTCCAGCGATAGCCGGGGTGTGGCGCCGGGCGGCGTAACCGTGCCCACTGCGCTGGCTATGGTTGAGAGAATCCCTCAGACCAGCGGCAAGCAGTTGATCACAGCGGTCGCCGTCGGCAGTGAAGTGTTGATGCGCATTGGCGGGGCTATCACCCGGAACCCCATGCACTTCGGGTGGGTCTCTCCCATGCTGTTGGGCGTATTCGGGGCTGCCGTCACGGGGGGAAAGTTAGCCGGATTAGGTCCCCAACAAATGATGGATGCCATCGGGATTGCGCTCCATCAAGCCGGCGGGACATGGGAGATGGCTGAAGATCCTGCGAGTTCATTCCGCGCTGTGCGGAATTGTTTCGTCAACAAGACCGGAGTGCTGGCCGCCCTGATGGCGCAAGCAGGGGTCTCGGCGGCGAAGGATCCCCTCGGAGGGAAGCACGGTCTCTATCATCAATATTTCCAGGGGGAGTATGATTCTTCGGTGCTCATAAACGGTTTGGGGAGTGAGTTTCGATTCGAGAATATCAGTTTTAAGCCTTATCCCTCCTGCCGGGACACCCACACTTCGATCGATGCCGCGCTGATGCTTGCCAGGCGCTATGCTATTGAGCCGGAGCAGGTTGAAGAGATCCAGTTGACGGTAGGGCCCATGGGGGAAAAAGCCTGTCTTCCGCTGGAACAAAGACGCCGGCCCCAAACAAGCATCGAAGCGAAATTCAGCCTGCCCTTCACGGTGGCCACCGCCATTGCCCGGCGCAGGGTCACGTTGGTTGATTTCAGCCATTCGGGGATAAAGGACCCGGATGTTTTGAATTTGGCCCGCCGGGTGAATTACCGGGTCAAGCAGGGTTCACCCGGTCTCGATCCGGGAATTGTTGATATCCGCCTGAAGGACGGCCGAATTCTTCACGAAGAGGTAGAGACGCCTCGCGGTAGTCCTCAAAGCCCTATGTCACAAGGAGATCTGGTAGAGAAATTCAGGGATTGCGCCCAATATTCTTTGAAACCTCTCCGAAGTTCGGATGTGGACGCGATCATCGCATATATTCGTGATCTGGAGCACCAGACGAATCTCTCCGAGCTAATTAAATGGGTTAGCTGAGCGGTTAACGCCTTAATTCTTAAACTGGATATCCGGTTTGATGCTGCGAATGAATGCCTTTACGGTAGGCGTAAAGTATTTCTTTTTCTTTACCAGAAGACCGTATTTCCGCTTGGGGAAGTATTGATTCAGCGGAAAGACATCGAACATTTTCTTCTCTTTCTGGGAGACCGCATAACCGCTAATAATAGCAGCACCCAAACCCTGAGCCACGTATTTCTTCACGGACGTAAAGTTACTGAGGGTCATCACGACACGCGGCGTCAATTGCTCCTCGGAAAACCTTCTTACGATAAAAGGCACGATCGTGCCCTTTCGAGAGAAAAGAATAAGGGGACACTGTGCAATCCGCCTGAGGGTGGGGGACTTTCCCTGGAAAAACGTATTGTTTTTGGGGGCAATCAGCATCAGCTCGCTCTCAAACAGATCGTAACACACCATGGTGTTGGGAATAGAGTCGACGGAGGCAATACCAAAATCGGTTTCCGAGGACTCGACTTTTTCAAAGACCAGCTCATTAACGCCCCCCTCCAGATGAAACGTCACGCGAGGATAGGCGTTTATGAAATTGGCGACATACCGGGGCAGGAAAGAATCGATGATCGCATGGTTGGCAGTGATAACAATCCTGCCTTCGTAATCCTGCTGTTCTTTCCTGTGGGTATTTCTGATGTCCTTGACTTCCTCGAAGATGGAAATCACTTTCTCCAGGACATGTCTTCCCTCGGGGGTTAGCTCCATCTTGCCTGAGGATCGGTCGAAGAGGGTAATCCCCAGTTCTCTTTCCAGACATTTGATCTGGTAGGAAATGGTGGGCTGCCCGCGCTTCATGGCAGTGGCCGCCTGGGTCACACTTCCTTTCTCGGCGACAAAATAAAACCCCCTTAGCCATTGCATCAAATCTCCTGGGATCTCGTCGATCATGAACCCCTCCCTTTAAAACCTCGGCAAAAAAAACACGTCCAGTGCCCTATCGCATGAAGTTTCCCACCGCAAGCGGATGGCTTATTTAAAGCGTTACAATAAATCAATATGGCCGTAAATTCAACTGATTTGAGTAATGCCCCTTACAGTTAATAATACAGGATCTTCAGGATCTTGATGCACAGAGGGAATAGAGGAAGATTGTGAGGCTCTTAAAAGCGTGGCGCAGGCCTCCAATGCCGTCTACATGGTGCTGGGCAGCCAGAGCGCGATTTGGGGGAAGATGTATATCAAAACGATCATCAACATCAGGACGCCGATGTAAGGAAGCGAGCCGACCGCTACCTGTGCGAAAGAGGCTGTTTGCGCGACGCCCTGCAAGACATAGAGGTTTACGCCCACCGGGGGTGTGATCAGGGCGGTTTCAACCAGCAATACCAGAATCACACCCACCCATACCGGGTCAAAACCCAGTGACTGTAAAAGGGGGACGGTGGTGGTAACCGTCAACACGATCATCGAGATGCCGTCAATAAACATTCCGAGAACAATATACATGAGGCAAACCAGGACAAAGACGCTTAAAGGCGTCAGGCCCAGGCTGGCAACAGCCTCCATGAGCAGTCTGGGGACCTTCAAATAAGTAAACAGGAAGTTGATCAACGATGAACCGGCCAGAATCATGTAGGACATGCTGGACAACACAATCGTAGACAGCAGGCTTTTCTTCAACAAGGAGCGGGTGACCCTTCTCTTCACGACTAGGACCACAAATGAAGCCACCGCGCCGACACAGGCCGCCTCCGTGGGCGTGACAATGCCTCCGTAGATGCCGCCCAGAACGACGATGATGATGAATCCGGCGGGCAAGAACCCCCACAGAGCCGAAAATTTCGCCTTCCAGGTCAGCGTGGCTTTGATAGGGGGAGCAATCTTAGGTGACTTAAGGACCCACAGGGCGGTTACGGTCATGAACAGGATCGTGGTGATGATGCCGGGTAAGAACCCGGCCATGAAAAGCTTGCCCACCGAGGTGCTGGTGATCGATCCGTAAAGGATCAAGGGGATGCTGGGAGGGATCAAAATGCCCAGTGTTCCTCCCGCGGCCAAAGTGCCATAGGTCAATCTATTGTCATAGCTTCGCCGCTCCATCTCGGGGCCGGCGATGACGCCCATTGTCGCCGCGGTGGAGACGCTTGAGCCGGAGATGGCCGCGAAGATACTGCAGGCGGTGATGTTCACCTGCGCCAATCCCCCGGGAATACGGGAGATCCACTTCTCGGTGGCGTTATAAAGCTCTTCGCTGAGCCCCCCGTGCATCATGAATTCTCCCATGAGAATGAAAAGAACCACCGAGGTCAGGGGAAAACTGTCCAACATCCGCCACATGGCAGGGCTGACCTCCTGGAGCATGGGTTTCGGCAATATGAAAGTGAAGCCGATAACGCCGACGGTCATAAAAACCATGGCAACAGGCATTCGGGATAATATCAACACGGTTATCCCAAGGAATGTCAAAAGAGCGATCGCACCATATCCGAGTTCAAACATCTGGGTCCTCCTTCTTGGCCTGCGGATGCTGGCTTCGCAATATGGTTACGACCTTGATGGCTTCGACTATGTATTGCAGACTCCAAAAAAAGAGACCCAATGGCACAACCAACATGGGAATCCACATCGGTTCCTCGAGTATACCGGAAGACCTGAAACCGGATTTGTAGGTGTAGTGCACCCAGTCCACAGAATACCAGGTGATGATACAAATGATGAACGTGCCCACAAGCGTCGTGATGACGTCAAGCCATAATTGGATTTTTCGCGGCAGCTGTTTATAAAGCAGATCGACCATGATGTGTCTTCTCATTTTCAAGGTGAGCGCGGCCCCTACAAAAGCGACATAGATCATGCAATAGACACCGACCTCATCGGCGAAAAGCAGCGGTTTGTTAAAGAGATACCTGAGAACGACATCGACAAATCCCACGATAACCATAGCAATCACACCGATCCCCGACAACCAGCCGCTCACAGTGGATATGCGCTCAATTACCCTTATAAACATGGATCTGCCTCCTGCCGTCCGACCCGGGCAGGCCCCTTCCTGCAGCCTGCGCACGGGTCGTTCAGCGCTGCCGGTAAACGCCAGCCTGACGGAACGATCGGAAACCCGCCTGTTCCGGGGCGTTAGTAGTTTGTGCCCTGCACCGCATTAATCGCCTTCAGGACCGTCTCGGCATCCGGCCCCGCTTTTTTCTTCCAATCCTCGACAACCGGACCGATAAAGGAAAGCAGCTTATCCGCTTCCGCCTTGGATGGGTTCGCATACTGGGCGCCCTTACTGAACGCCACTTGCTCTAACTTGCCAAGATCCTGCTGGATGCCTGCAAACTGGGCTTTTTCGGTTTCATACCAGGCGGACATCACCTTTTCCTGTAACTCGGGACCCAGCTTGTTCCAGCTGTCCTTGTTCATGACAACGGCCATACCCATGCTGCCCACGGGCCATTTGCCGATGTACTTACAAATCTCGTACCAGGCGCCCCCGATATACGCAGGTATGGCGGTGTGGCCGCCGTCAATCATGCCGCGCTGCATTGCTTGATAGACTTCGGCATTGTTCATGGTGATGGGGTTGCCGCCTGCGAGTTGGAACAACTTCACCATGATACTTCCGCCGATCCTCAGCTTCATGCGTTTAAGATCCTCCAGGGTTGTAGCCGGTTCCTTGGTGAAAATCGCTGCGGGCAGAAAAAAGTTGTAGCCCATCTGCTTGACGCCAATCTCTTTATCCCAGTAACGCTCCAGCGTGGGCCTCAATTTGCCATATATTTCAGGCATTTTTTCGTACTCGACAAAGGGAAGCGTCAGGAAATTGACCAACGCCAGTTCTCCACGCCGATGCATGGCTTGGTTGCCCATATCGATGGTGCCTTTTTTGACGGCGTCCAGTACTTCATTGTCCCGGACCACTTCATCCATATTTTCGATGACGACGCTGCCGTTGGTGGCGGCCTTGACCCGATCGGCAAACTTCAATTGCTCCGCCGCCCAGTTTTGTTTCTCATGGCCGACCCATTTGCCCTGATATCTCAATGTAATAACCTTGTCCGCCGCATTTGAAGGTGCCGCACCAACCAGGATCCATCCTGCAGCCAGGACCAGACCGATCGTAATGATGGTTGCATAACTGAAAATTCGCTTTTTCATTTCTAACCTCCTTTTGATTCGCTTACTAGGTTTAGTGTTTATGGTTCTTACCGTTTTTTCCTGCTTATCTCATTTCAGGGAATCCGGTCCACCCAGCAAAACTTCGGCTCGTGGAGGGCCACGACGATGTCGGCAAGCTCTTTTACCTTGATCATGTTATCGTATGTATCAAACATGTCGTGATGGATAGTCAGCGTAATTACGGGCATCTTCTCTGCCACCTCCGGCGGGGGGTAGAGGTTCAGGTCCTTGCAGCAGAAACCGGTGATGATCGCCTTGCCTTTTGCCGTGTCGATGGCCACGGACTGGGATCCCGGAGAGTGGCCGGGGGTGAAGATAACCTCTATCCCGTCCATGATTTTCTGATCCCCTTCGACGGTCTCAATATTCAATCCCTTGTAAAAGGACTTTTCAAAGTAGCTGCATGCCTCTATCGGATGCGGATTCATGGCAAAATCCAGCTCCTCTTTCTGAACAATGAACTTGGCATTCGTAAACTTGTGGGCGAGCTCCATGTGATCCTTGTGCATGTGGGTAATGATGATGATCTCGATGTCCTCGGGCTTCAATCCAAGTTTTGCCAGGCCCTCTTCCATCGTCTGGGGCGCCTCTCTCCGAGGGCCGCCCATGGCCAAGCCGCCCTCCACCGTTATGCCTGCATCAACAAGGACATGTTTCGCGGCACCCTCGATGTACCAGATGAAACCCGCAATGCTCGTCAGGTCCTGAAAGTAATGCATGTAGGTGAACTTCGAGGTTTGCATGGGACCGATGAGCAACGGTATGGGTCGAATTGATAAATTTGCCATTTTCAGATCCTCCTTTTTTTGAAAAACAGATTCTCACGAGGGTCGCATCAGTCGGTTGACATATGGATTTCCGCGCTCAGGTTCGGTCAACTTGTCCAGCCTGGCCATCTCATCGTCGCTAAGCCTCCACTTCATGGCCCCAAGGTTGTCTTCGAGCTGGGCGGGAGTTCTGACACCGATGATGGCCGAACATATTCCCGGTTTTTGTAAAACCCAGTTTAAGGAAACCTGAGCAACCGATCCCTGATGTTCCTGTGCTATCTTGGTCAGCTCATCGATAATACTGAACAGCTTTTCCTTATCAAACGGCCATTTCTCTGGTGCATCCGGCTGGGTTGCGATGCGCGTCCCTTGAGGCCAGGGTTGACCCCGGCGGTATTTTCCGGTCAACAGCCCGGCATGCAGAGGGCTGTAAGCCAAGACCGCGACGCCCTGATCGAGACAGGCCGGTATCAATTCGAGCTCCAGCCATCGGGCAGCCAGAGAATACATGGCTTCCAGTGTCACGAATTTTTCCCATCTATTCTTTTCAGAAATAGCCAGGCCTTTCATCAGGTTCCAGGCGGCATAGTTGGAACAGCCAATATATCTTACTTTCCCTTGATGGACCAGATCATTCATGGCGCTGATGGTTATCTCATGCGAGGTCCTGGGGTCAAGGCCATGCGCCTGATAGACGTCAATATAGTCGGTGCCCAGTCTTTTAAGGCTGGCTTCACAGGCTTCCACAATATGTTTGCGCGAAAGTCCGGCGGTATTTTGACCGGGCTTGATATGATAGCTGATTTTGCTGATGATGATGACATCCTTACGCCTGGAACCCAGAGCCTTCCCGAGTATTTCTTCGGCCATTCCCTGGGAATAGACTTCAGCCGTATTAAAGAAATTGACACCCGCATCCAACGCCATGCTGACCACCCGGTCGGCGTCATCCTGTTTCAGGGTACCCGTGTGTTTGAAATGACCAAGCCCGCCGAAAGAACCCGTGCCGAAGCAGATTTCACTGACCTGCAGCCCTGTTTTCCCCAGCCAACGTATTCTCATCGTTTTCTCCTCTATCAGGCGTTGAGGAAAGATACAGACCCGGTGTTTAATTGCGGGATTCAATTGTCCAAGACAACAATGGAACATATTTTCCCCAACCCACAGGTATAGAACTATTCTAAGGGACATTTGTCAAATCAATTTTATATCTAGCCCTATAGATTCATTCAATAGGATGTGATGATCTCTTTTTACAAGTCTTTGAAAAGGTCGAATCATCGGGAGCAGATCGCGGTAAGCTCTGACAGATTCGTCAGACGGTCGCCAGGATGCAGTCCCGCCCCGGGCTCCGCTGTCGTTCACCGATCGCCCGGACCGCGGCGATCATTACGCAGCCCCCCAAAACCGGTCCAGCTTTCATGTTAGGATTCTGACATAATAATGGATCATGGATGGTGAGGGGAGAATGCGTCGGACGCGCTTTACGGCGGAGCAGATCATCAGATTGTTACGGGAAGCTGACCTAAAGCTATCCCAGGGCAAAAAGGTAGGGCAGGTTAGCCGGAACAAACTAATTCAAGTATTTTCCCGAGAGGTCTGATACAATTGCCTTGGCAGACAGGACGCCTTTGCTGTATCTTTAAATCACGCAGAAGCAAGTTCTTATTAATAGACGGATGAAGCGGCTGCGCAAATAAATACGCAGGGAATGAAAAAAATGTCTGATTATAAAAATACTTTTGTATATGTCGGCAACTGGGGCAAAACGCCGACTGGATGCGGTTTTGGTATCTGCAGATATAACACGGAAACCGGCGGACTGGAGTTGATTAAATCTGTTTTTGATGAAATCGCCGTCGGTGCAACCTGCCTTGACGCCAAACGCAATATCCTCTACTGTACCAATGAGCTCGCGACGCATCCCGGATATGTTTTGGGCGGCGGCGGACAAATCTATGCTTTTGCGATTTATCCTGAAACCGGCGATCTAACCGAAATCAACCATCAGCCGAGTTATGGGACGCTTCCGAGTTCTGTTGCGGTTGACGCTACCGGCAAGTATCTGATTGCCACCAACCATACCGGCCATACGCCGATTACCAAGTCGGTGAAGGACGCGTCCGGAAAGTACCGTATCGCACTTGAATATGATGACGCTACAACCATCCTTTATCCGCTGAATGATGACGGTTCTGTCGGCGACCCCTGCGATATTTATAAGCACTCCGGGAATGGCCCTCTTCCTAAACAGTCGCATCCGCATCCCCACCAGGTCATGATGTCGCCGTCTGGCAATCTGTTTGCAGTATGCGACAAGGGCAGCGATCAGATTTTCTTCTTCCGTATCAACCGGGAAACAGAAAAACTGGAAGTATGCGGCGGCGAGGGTTATAAATCGATTCCCGGCAGTTCTCCGCGATACAGCGTTTTCCACCCCACACGTCCCTATTTCTATATGAATAATGAAACCAAGGCAGTTATCCGTGCATTCCGCTATGATGAAGACGGAAAACTGGAACCCATCTGCACAGTTAATGCACTGCCCGAAGATTGTGAAGACAATTTGACAATGATGCAGTCTGATATCAGAATCCATCCTTGCGGGAAATATCTCTATGGCCTGATCCGCGGCATCAATGCTGTTTCGGTCTTCGAAATCAAGGAGGAAACTGGTAAGATTGAAAAAATCCAGACTGTTACGCTTGATGGCACTGGCCCGAGAGGATGCGCAATTTCTCCGGACGGATGGTTTATGCATATTGCAGCGCTGAAAAGCAAGGAAGTTCTGGTTTGGGCAATTGGGGAAGATGGAAAACTTTCTCCCACCGGCAAAAAAATCAGCCAGCCGAATCCCGGCAATGTGACATTCTTTCCGGCGTAAGCTAAACCATCAGAACGGTAAGATAATAATTTCCGTTAAGTGTCCGTTCTTGCGGAAATTCGCCAGCCCCACCTCCAGAACGTCCGAAGAGAAGAAGGCGGTGTCCTCAAGCCTTACGTCTTCTGCCATAATGATGCGGGAGCGGTTCGCATCCACTGGAGCGAGTTTGTTTAACCCCTGAGAACGATCGGCGGTTTTGGATAGAAAAAGTGGTTGAAGAAGGTGATTTCTATCGAACGAATCAATATAGCCAAAGATGTAATCAATTTGACAAATAATCTGTGTGGATGCTTCAATGAGACGTTGCTCCCAATCATATGGCCAAAATCGACGATCGGCTATCTTAAATCAAAAATTTTATTTTTTTAGCAGGAGATAAAATCATGCGGGTTGCAGTCTGTTGTAAAGGCGTACCGATTGATAACATTTATATAAAGTACCTATCACAGAATACATAAGCAAATACGAATAATGTATTTAATAAGGATAATTGAGAGGTGATTTTATGACCCGGGAAATTGTTTCTTTTGCATATAAAGGGAAGGTTTTGCGTGTAGACCTCAGCACCAAAAAACTGGCAGAAGAAGAAATAGACGAGACGATTCTAAAGAGTTACCTCGGCGGTTCCGGGATAGGCGCAAAATATCTTTATGAAGAGGTTCCTCCGGAAGTGTCTTGGTCTGATCCTGGAAATCGACTGATCTTGAGTGCAGGTCCTTTAAATGCCACACGACTGGCAGGTTCCGGTAGTTTTTCAATTGTGACCAAAGGAGCTATGACCAAAGGCGCCACATCCACACAAGCAAATGGCTATTTTGGTGCCTATCTTAAATTATCCGGCTATAGCACAGCAGTTATTCAAGGCAAAGCCGATAGTCCGGTGTATTTGTATATAAGGGAAGGCTCTGCGGAGTTAAGAGATGCTCGCCATCTGACAGGCAAATCCACGTGGGAGACGGAGCGGCTAATAAAAGAGGAATTAAATCTGCCAAGAAGAGAACTGAGCGTTTTCAGTATCGGTCCGGCTGGAGAAAACCTGGTCAGGTTTGCCTGCCTGGTGGGAGATGAGGGACATGTAGCTGCGCACAACGGCGTTGGTGCTGTGGCTGGTTCAAAAAACCTCAAAGCTATAGTTGTTCATCGTGGCAAAACAAAAATTGTGCTGGCAGATGAGGGAAAGTTCAAGTATCTGTCAAAGCAATTGATGGATAAGGTAAAAAACAGCCGTGGTGGTGGCACTATTTACAATTGGGGGACGAGCCTGGTCATCGAGGGGTGCCATGCCTCTGGTGCCTTACCTGTCAAGAACTATACCACAAATCTTTTTCCTGAATACAAACAGTTATCTGGCAAGTATACGCGAGAACATTTTGAAATTAAGCCTAAGCCCTGTTGGGCTTGTCCAATGCATCACTGCCATACCATGAAAGTTACAAAGGGAAAATATGCTGGATATGTTGGTGAAGAGCCAGATTATGAGCAAATCGCTGCGTGGGGACCAATAATAGGACAAACGGATCCCGGGGCGGTAGTCATGCTGGCAAATGAGGCAGATAAGATAGGACTAGACGCTAATGAATCCGGTTGGTTGATTGCGTGGGTGATGGAGTGTTTCGAGAAAGGTATAATCAATCGCAAAGATACTGATGGGCTGGAAATGACCTGGGGAAACGTGGAGTCTGTCAAGGCAATGCTGGAAAAAATTGCTAAGCGTGAAGGCATTGGTGATTTATTGGCAGAAGGTGTTATGCGTGCTTCACGCAAGATCGGAGGTGAGGCTCCAAAGATTGGTATTTACACTTATAAAGGCAATACGCCTAGGGGCCATGACCATCGTGCGCTATGGTGGGAGTTATTCGATACCTGTGTATCAAATACGGGGACTATCGAGAGCTCAAGATTGTTTAATGTAGAGCAATTAGGATTGAAACCTATCAGTGATAACTTTTCACCGGAGGCGATCTCAACGCTTGTTGCAAAAACTAAGGGGCACATGGCTTTTGAAGACTCGCTAATAGTATGCCGTTTTACAACTTCAACTGATCTTGAGCTTCTTTCTCAGCTTTTAAATGCAGCCACAGGATGGGATTTTACGGTGGACAGGACAATGGATGTAGGTAAGAGGATAGTAAATCTAATGAAGGTCTTTAATCTGCGAAATGGCATAACATCTGAAATGGACAGGCCTTCAGAGAGATATGGATCGGCACCCGTAGATGGTCCTGCCGCAGGAAAACACATTTTACCGGTCTGGGGGGAAATGTTGCGTAACTATTACAAGCATATGGGATGGGATGAGGAAACTGGCAAGCCCCTTCCTAAAACACTGAAAAAACTCGGACTTGAAAACATAATTTCACAAATATGGTGAGGTCAAATAAGGTCCTGCCAAATATTGATTATTATGCCTGTAATCTATCCGACACCTGCCATTTTCTAAGTTGCTAAAAGTATTCGGAAAAGTCCTATTGCAATTGTGATAAGCATACCTTAAGTACTTAATCATTGAGTTTGCCATACCCAGGATAAAATGCTCGATCTGACAGGTAATACGTGTCCTTCCGGTAAGCGTGCATGAAATATTATCGGCGATGATGTAGGATCGGTCGTCCAAACCTATAAAGGAGTATTAATTATCTATTTTTTTTTACGGCTATAAATACAAATAGTTAGAATCTTTTTCCAAACATTTAATAATTAAGATACGATCCCTTATTCCTTTCGGTCAGCAAAATATCTTTATAGCTGGATATCAGGATTGATCGTTTGAATGAAAGCTTTTACAGCGGGGGAGATATATTTTCGTTTCCTTAATATTATTCCATATTTTCTTCTTAAAAAGGAATGATCCATCGAAAAAACATCAATATTCTTCCTGTCTTCTTCCGAAACTGCGTAGCCACTTAAAAGTGCAACACCCATTCCCTTGGCCACATATTTTTTTACAGATGCAAAATTATTATGAGTCATGATGATGTTCGGTGAGAGTTTTTCTTCCGTAAACCTTTTTTCAAGAAAAGGATCTATTGATCCGGAGAGAGAAAAAACGATCAGAGGGCAATTTGCAATCTCTTCGAGTGTAGGTCGTTTGCCTGCAAAGTATCTGCCTTTCTTAGGTGCAATTAACTTCATTCCTGTCTCAAACAATTCGTAGCCCACCATCGTCGTGGGAATAGAATCAATGCTTGCAATACCAAAGTCGGCTTCTGTCGATTCGACTTTTTCAAAGACAGTTTGAAATACCCCCCCCTATTAGATGAAACTTAATGTTTGGATGGGCATTTTTAAATTGAATAATGTATTTTGGCAAAAATGATTCGATAATAGAATGACTTGTGGCCAATACAATCTTACCCTGGTATTCTGGCTGACTTTTTTTAAACAAATTTCTGATCTCTTCGATATCTTCGAAAAGAGAAATAGCCCTGCTGAGAAGTAATGTTCCTTCGGGCGTAAGCATCATTTTTCCGGAAGATCGATCGAAAAGTGTTACTGAAAGATCTCTCTCCAGGCATTTTATCTGCCGCGTAATGGTAGGCTGTTCCCTGCCCATCAAAGTGGTAGCCCCTGTAATGCTTCCAGCTCTAGCTACAAAATAAAAACCTCTTAGCCATTGCAGCAGATCTCCCGGCATCTCTTCGATCATGACAATCTACCTTTCGGAGAAAAAAATCAGTTATTCGTTGCACAATCGTATCAATTTAAGGAAGACTTTATCGGCTGACTTCAAAATCCGCTTCCCTCCTTCGATTTTTTTGGACTTGGTTTGTACACGGGAAGCATTGCTTTAATGGATTACCATTGCGCATTATTGATGAATCGTGTGTAATTTGGCCTTTAAATCAGCTTCAATAGTCAATACACAAATATATTTGAAAAGTCCAGATTGTTATCATGCCGTGGTCAGGGGGATCCGGTTGTGCAACAATGCTGTAGCGATAGTGGATAATTCTCAAGGAAAGTGCACTGATACACCCGTGTCAGGTAAAAAAGATAGGTGCGCTGACGCTTACAGCATGCCCAGGATCTTCGGCAGCCACAGGGCCAGGATCGGGAAAGATAAAACGATCGCAAGCCGGGTGAGGTCGGCGAAGAAATAGGGGATGATCCCGCTGAAGATGGTCTTTAAAGGAATGTCGGGGCTCATGCCGTGCAGGACAAAGGGGACAATGCCAATCGGCGGCGTGGTCTGGCCGATCTCGATCACCATGATATTGATGACGCCCCACCAGATCGGGTTGTAGCCAAGGCCGACGATTAGCGGAAAGACGACCGGGAGGGTAATAATCATGGAGGAGACGGTATCGAAGATACTACCCAAGATGATGTAAATCACTATGAGTTGCTTGATCCCGAGATCTTCCAGGGTTGCTGCTGAGGGCAGGACGGTTACTACCTCCCACCCGATTTCGCTAAAAACGGTGTCGGAACATGGATTTAGTGACGACTGCTTTCTGATTTGGGCTTTTCGCCCCCTGCAGACTGGTGTTCAAATGAATGTTACCTTCGATCCAAGCCGCCGGCATTCGAAGATCCCTTGTCTTCTTATCGATCTTCGGCAGATCCAGTAAATAAGCTTTTGCTTATTGGATAATTTTATCATTTACGAAGATTGGAGGTCTAGTCCTTATAACATTGATGAAGGGGTATGGTTTTCCAGATCTTGATTAACTCAAACGTGAAGGCCACTTCCTCTATCTCTTGTATCCCCAGTAGACCATCCAACCTTTACCCGCCATGCTAACCGTATTTCTCAAGCTATCCCCGAACGCGGCGGCTATCATTTCCGGGCTGACATCGAACTGGCGATCGCTGAGCTTGTTGCGCCCCGGTCCCAGGTAAATTTTCTCAATAACGCATTTTAGAAATCCGCTCATTTTCACACCCTGCCACCATTCCGGTCCGCCGATGCGGCATTCGTGCATCATTACCTGCCCGTCCGCTTTGAGGATGCGCAGCAGCTTTGGCGCGAACTTGTTCCAGTCTGCACAATGGTGCACGCCCTGGGGTATCCAGGCAATATCGAAGTAATTGTCCGGGTATTTATCCGCGAAATCATAGTCCCACTGCGGGATAGCGCCGGTCTTAGCATAGCTGCGGGCTTTCACGGAAACATCGGTCGCTGCAATCTCCGCCATTTCTCCTTTCCGCCGTTTAAGTTCCGTCAAAAATCCCAGCTCTGCAAACAATTCTCCCAGCATGAAGACCTTATCGCCCGGTTTGGCCTTTAGGTTTTCATACATGAGTTCGATGTAATCACCGCTCAGGTCGCCCATCAGACGGAGACCTCCCGCCAGAAACGTAGCCCGCCCCCATTTGAACTGCTTCTCCGCGTCGCCGACCACGTCATCAAAAGCCGCTTTCTCCGCGGTTGTCATAAAGTCCCAGGCGATGCGAAAAGTCCGTTCAGTTAAAAACGCCGCAACTTCTTTCGTGTTCTCCTGAAAACTCAAAGAGTGTATGGAATCTTTTTGTCCCTTCTGTCCATAGAAGAGATACATACCCTGCCAGGAATGAGCCCGGCTCCAAGCCAGATAAGGTTTGAATATCACTTTCAGCGAAGCAGCGCTGGTTTTCGGTAGATCAGCTTCTTTAATTCCGAGCCCGGCAAGGATACGCAGCGCGTGCGCTTCCAGGTGGCCGTCGAGCCGGAATGCCTCGAAGAACTCTTTGCCGCCCAGCGGCGCCTCGGCGACAATCACCCGGCCATTATCTCTCAGAACGCGGTTTACCTGTTTGGCAAAAGCGGGCCAATTGGCGATATGCGAAGCGGCGTCAAATAATATAATACGGTCTATACTGGCGTCAGGCAGCTTATCCAGCATATCGAAGTCCCAGTGTAAAGAGGCCGGACTGGCCAGCAATTTTGACAGCGCCTGCGATGATATATCAACTGTTATGATATCTTTTGCCAGAGAACGCAGCGCGGCTTCCAGCCCGCTTTCGGCCAAATGTTCGCCAAGCAGAAATGTTTTGTGGCTGGACTTTAAAGAGCAGGCTGCCAAGAAGGCGATTTTGAGCTCCACGGCCTGGTTCCACAGGCGCAAAGCATTGCCGGCGTAAAAGCAGGCTTTGCACCACAGCGCCCGGATTTCGGGATCACCTATTTGTTTACCGAACATTTCAAAATAGTAAGGCTGAACATATTTGGGACTCCAGGGATCCTGCACAGTGATACGGCTCATTTCAACCTCCTGAAAAAGAATGTGATTGAAGTATATTGTTTCAGTCCAATCTGGACAGAATGACGATTAGAAAGGTGTTAGTTGAGACGCTCGATGAATGATAAAGTCCGGCGGTGTGATGTCCTTAAGTGGGTTGTCTCCCAGTTCTGGCCTTAGATGGTTATTGTACCGACTCTTGTCATTCAGCGAATCTTTTTTGTTTGTTTCTGCCCGCTTCCTATATTATTCTTCCACCTCATTGAGTGTGAAGGCCAATTCCTGCTTCCTTTGAACTGGAACCACCTCATCGCCATGTCGAAGGGACCTTATGCACTCGGCACGGAGTTGTGATGCATAGGGAAGACGAAAAGCTGCTTTCGTAATAAAATAAGAATATTAGGAAGTCAAGAGTCACAATCGGGCTCATAACCCGAAGGTCACAGGTTCCAATACTATCCCCGCTACCAAGAAAATCAAGGGGTTACAGACAATGCGCTGTAATACCTTTTCCTTTTATTATAATCCTCCGTCAACAGTCCTTATCAGGTTGACATCACAGGCACATAATGCTAGGAAAGCAGCAGGTTTTGCTCGGCCACCCTTGTCTGTCTCCATGGAGGAGGAACTGCGTCGAACAGGCCGTGCGAACCGATAGACATTAACCTTTTGAAGGGAATCGCCTCAGCACTAAGAGACAGCGTTCTTTGGTTCAAGTCAATGAAATGTCCTGCAAAATCGAGGTGCTGAACAAGTCATAATACACATTTCCGAAGTCAACCATACCACCGGGCAAATTCTTGGAGGGTGCCACTGATGCAAAAGTCGGATATCAAGCCAGAAGGATCAATGCCGAAATATGTGATCAAGGCAGAGAAGGATGTGTATGTCACAATGCGTGATGGAACCAAATTGGCGACTGATCTTTTTCGCCCTGATCATGAGGGAAAATTCCCGGCGCTACTCGCCTATGGACCTTATGGCAAGGAACTGCAGTCGCTCGTGATAACTTTTCCTCCCCAAGCACGTCCAAGTCCATTATGGGACGGATGTATTGAGGCGGGGGACACAAATTACATTGTGCCCAGAGGCTATGCCCATATTATTGCTGATGCCAGAGGGACAGGCAAATCCGAGGGAGAATGCTACGGTGTTTACGGCGCAGGTGGAGGTTCTGAGGGTAAGGATTGCTACGACCTCATTGAATGGGCTGCACGCCAACCCTGGTGTGACGGCAATGTCGGTATGGTAGGCATTTCCTACTATGCAACGGTCCAGATTCTCGCAGCGGCCGAACAACCTCCCCATCTTAAGGCTATTTTCGCCAACGGCGGCCATTACGATACTTACGAACTCGCCTATCAAGGCGGAATAATGTGGTTGATGCCCAGAGCCTCCCGTGAGGGCCGCGGCGGCGACAGCGGCTATGCAGTAAAAAGAGCAGCCTCGGCAATGAAGAAGAGGTTGTCTGCTAAAGACTTTAACCGCTGCATTCAGGAACGGCTGAAAGATCCTGACATAAAAAATTACCCTAACTTCTACCATATGCTTCATTATCCCGATTCTCATCCTCTCTTCATCGATTTGTTGCTTAATCCTTACGACGGGCCGTTTTACAAGGAAGGCCAAGCCAAAGGTAAGTCTCCGAAAGTGAAAATACCAACCCACATTTCTGTGAAATGGGGACGCGGTTGGACTGTGGACGGGACTATCGATTGTTACCTTGGCGTCAGTGGTCCGAAAAAATTGGAACTACAGCCTTTGCCACCTATGCAGGAACGGCCGTTTCATGAATTTCACGACACCATGATCAAGTGGTATGATCACTGGCTAAAGGGGATTGATACGGGAATGATGGATGAGCCGCCCATAAAGATCTTTGTGGAAGGCATTAAAAAATGGCGCTTCGAGTACGAGTGGCCCCTAAAGAGGACCGACTGGACCAAATTCTACTTACGCCCCCGATCGCAGCTGTCGATGAATCCTGAGACCCTCGATACTGACGCCGTTCCACCCGATGGCTTTTATCAACCGACTATGACTGTGACCGATAAAGTTCAATCTCTTAGGTACACGACTCCTCCAATGGTTGAAGAAATGGAACTTACCGGCCCCGGCGCCCTCTATCTCCATGTCTCCATTGACACTGATGATACAAATTTCATTGTAAAACTCCACGACGTCGATCCTAAAGGCAAGAGAGTTCAGCTGACTACGGGCTGGCTTAAAGCATCACACAGGGAACTGGATCAGAGTAAATCGACGCCCTGGCGGCCCCACCATCCGCATACTAGATCCAATCCTGTCGTTCCGCACGAGGTGATGGAATATGCCATACGCATTCATTCATTTTCGAACGTCTTCAGGGTCGGCCATCGCATGGAACTGGAAATCAGCAGCCAGGAACCTTTCACAGACGCTTCGCTAGCGCTCTTACCCCCAGACAGTTTTCATCTGCCTAGCGGAAGGGCGACTACGCATAAGATCTTTCGGGACAGCAAGTATCCCTCTCACCTGCTGCTGCCTGTTATTCCAAGGAAGGAGAATAGCTAAAGCTCCGTTGAACAGACATTAACCATCAGACATCCTACTTTCGACAAGATTTTTTAAGAGGACATTTTGCACCTGCAGACCATTAGCTAATCAAACATGATTGAAATTACCAAACTAGTGAAGCGTTTTGAGGCGGCGGACGGCAAGATCACCGCGCTGAATAGGGTCAGCCTCACCATTCCTGAAGGGGAACTTTTTACTCTGCTGGGGCCCTCGGGGTGCGGTAAGTCAACGATGCTGAGGTGTGTCGCCGGCTTGGAAAAACCTGATGAAGGCGAAATCAAGCTCGGTCAGGAGAAGCTCTTCTCCTCCATAAATAAGCAATTCGTCCCTCCCAACAAAAGAGATATCGGAATGGTTTTTCAGTCCTATGCTATTTGGCCTCATATGAGCGTGTTCGAAAATGTTGCCTACCCCTTGCAGATAAAGAAATTTACTAGATTTGAGATACGAAAAAGGGTGATCGAGGTTCTCAGGATCGTAGGGCTTGCGGGTCTGGAAGATCGCTTAGCTCCTCAGCTCTCCGGCGGGCAGCAGCAGAGAGTGGCCCTGGCTCGGGCCCTGATTAAAGAACCGAAGGTGCTCCTTTTGGATGAACCCCTTAGTAATCTCGATGCCAAACTCCGAGATCAGATGCGCATCGAGATCAGGGAACTGCACGAAAGATTGCGAATCACTACCCTCTACGTCACCCACGACCAGACCGAGGCCTTGGTGATCTCCAACCGGATTGCTGTGATGAATCAGGGGGAAATCCTGGACTTAGGGAGGCCGAAAGAGATTTACAATCGGCCGGGCACCAAATTTACCGCCGACTTCATAGGGCAGGCGAATATCCTAGCGGGAAGAATCCTCGAAAAAAAAGACGGGTTCGTCAAGGTAGCCTGCGAATTCGGTGAATTTTTTTGTTCTCCTTCGAAAGGGGGGGCCGGCAGCGACAAGGTCTCGGTATTTCTCCGGCCTGAAAGCGTTCAACTTTTCAGAAAGAAGCCTTTATCAGAGGAGAATGTTTTCGAAGGTGAGATAAAATCCATCATATTCCTCGGAGATACGCTCGACTGCCAGATCTCGGCAAAGGGGGTCCTTCTCCGAGTTCGCGCACATCCATCCTCTGCTTTCAGCGTCAAAGAAAGGGTATACTTCAGAATAGATCCGAAGTCATCTATCTGCATTCCTTCCAAATGATGGGCAGTAAGGAAAGCATTTGGCCAGATGCCTGGATCTCAACAATGAAACAAAACGAGAAAAGGAGGTATCAGCGATGAAGAAGGAAAAAATTGTTCGAACCATGGCTGGCAAGACTATTTGGAGCGTTTTCGGCGTGTTCGGTTTCTGCCTCGCTCTCATTTTCTTTTTCACTTCAGAATCCTGGGCAGCCCAGCCGGACCTGAACAAACTGCAGCAACTGGCTGAGGATGAGGGAGAGATTGTCTGGTATGAAAGTAGCCCGGATAATCAATTTGCCGAAATTGCTTCTGCCTTTCATAAAAGATACCCAAAAATAAAACTAAGCCATGTTCGTCTGAGAGGGGCAGACACCGGAACTCGTATTATAGCTGAAAGCCAGGCGGATGCGCCTACGGCAGATGTGGCGACCACCGGGCTTGATATTCTCATGGCTGTTGATGAAAGGGGCCTTTTAATGAGGCCGGATTGGAAAGAGGTCGGCATTCCCCCGAAGTTGATAGCCACCCCTTATGGGTTGATCAGCATGGCTTCTATCTATTGTCTGAGTTATAATACCAAACTCGTTTCGGAGCAGGCCGTTCCCAAGAACTGGGAAGATGTTTTGTTGCCCGAGTGGAAAAGCAAGGTCGGCATCTGGCAAAAGCCAGCCGGTATGGCTTTGTTAACACCCGTCTGGAAGGAAGAAAAGGTCCTTGCCTTTGCACGCAAACTGGCGGAGCAAAAACCGGTTGTTTTTCGAAGCACCTTTCCGCTCAACGATGCCGTGGCTGCGGGCGAGATAGTCATAGGAATGACGATTTATCATACAGCCATGGCCGCCGTGAAAAAGGGAGCACCGCTAAAACTGGTGTTTTGCGATCCGACGCCTTACGAACCCCTCTGCAGCTCCATACCCACGAAAGCAAAACATCCGAATGCTGCAAAGCTTTTCATGCGATGGCTTCTTTCGCTCGAAGGAGCGGAGGCCTATGAGAAGGCGACCAATCGTGGCAATCCATGGATTGAGGGCACGGAAGCGAGCAAACTGCTGCATGGGAAGAATTTGTCGACCTTCAGTCCCGAACAGAGCCAGGAATTCACCGATATTTCCAAGAAGATCGAAAAAATTTTGTTGACTCCTTAGCGGCCACATTCGCTGCAGCTGAGTCCCCTGGGGCCTTCTGACCTGATTTCCCGTCAGTTAGGAGGCCCCATCCTGAATATATCCATTCTGCCGATCCGGCTGCAACCATTCTTCAAAATGCTGATCAGTCATTTTCGAAAAAACATATTTTCAAGTACCTTCAGCCTTTCCCTGTTCATCGCAGCTGTAGCGCTTGTCTTGGTCTATCTGGTGGGTAGTCCTATTGTCTGTTTGCTCCTCAGCAGTTTAAAAAAGACCGGATTCCCCACCGACCCGGGATTCACCTTGGGCAATTACCTTGCCGCTTACGGAGATTCTTATACCTACAAGCTTTTCTGGAACAGCTTTCTGTTCTCTGTGGGAAGCGCTACCGTCGCCCTGGTCCTGGGCGCCGTTTTTGCGTGGCTCTTGGAGAGAACCGATACGCCCTTCAGGTCTTTACTGAGAAGCGTCATCATCTCGACGATGGCCATTCCCCCGGTCATCTTGGCGGTAAGCTGGGTCCTCCTCTTAAGTCCGAGGATAGGAGTTTTCAATACACTCCTCATGGCACTGTTCAGCTTGGAGAAGGCACCCCTGAACGTATACAGCCTCCCTGGAATGATCTTTGTGCAAGGGCTGGCCCTTGTGCCCACCACGTTTCTCATGCTCTCACCTGCGTTTAGAAATATGGATCCCAATTTCGAGGAAGCGGCCTTGACCTCCGGCGCAGGAACCTGGACGCTCATGCGGACCATTGTCCTCCCGATCATCACGCCTGCAATCCTTTCAGCCTCGCTCTTTGTCTTCATCGTCGGCTTGGTCGTCTTCGACATCCCGGGCATCATCGGACTGCCTGTTCGAATCATGGTATTCAGCTCTCAGATTTTTTTTTCCACCCACCCACCCAGCGGTATGCCGGAATACGGCACTGTAAGTGCATTAGCCATGTCCTACCTTGCCATCATATCTGTTGCGATGCTTGTTTACTTTAGAATGACCCGATGGGCGCAGAAGTTTACCACGATTACCGGGAAGGGATACCGGCCCAGAGCTTTTCGTCTGGGCAGAGGAAGATATCTTTCCTTTGCCTTTATTATGCTTTACTTCTTCTTTGCCATAGCGGCGCCCTTGGGCGTACTCATCTGGACAAGCCTCCAGCCCTATTATTCAGGTTTTTCCCTCGATCAAATCGGAATGATGTCTTTAGAAAACTACACTATCTTCCTGAAGCACGCCAAAGTCGTATTGGCCGTCAAGAATACCTTCATCGTAGCGGTAGTGTCCGGCACAGTTGTCGCTCTATTTTCCTTTGTTATTTCTTGGATTGTCGTCCGCGTTAAAAACAAGAGTTCTAAAATCTTAGACACCCTCGCTTTTGTCCCATTGGGCATCCCTCACGTCTTGATGGGGTTGGCTTTAATTTATGTTTATTTGACTTTTAAATTCATCCCTATTTATGGCACTATATGGATCATTATCGTGGCCTACGTAACGCACTATATCTCCTTTGGAACCAGAACGATCAATGGGGCAATGGTTCAGATTCACAAGGAACTGGAGGAGGCTTCTCAGGTCAGCGGGGCATCTTGGCCGAGGACTTTTTTAAAAATCATCTTTCCACTTCTTATCCCTGCTATATTCAGCGTATGGATATGGGTTGCAGGCCATGCCATGCGTGAACTTTCAGCAGCATTGATGCTGGCTTCACGAAGTAATATTCTTCTTTCTACTTTGCTTTGGGGCTATTGGGAAGGCGGGCAGATGCCGATTGCTGCCACCGTAGGGGTCGTTCTGATCATCTTTTTAATCTTATTGATCACTATTGCCCAAGCAATAGGCCGTCGAGCACGATTAACTTTTTAGCGGGCCTGGAAATCCCTATCATGGCGTGATGGCGCTCACCCAGATTACAGGAAGATCGTCGACACGGGGGCAGAAACTATCATGGTCTTCCATGCTGTCCCAAAAATGGGTTCTTTTCTAAGTTCCCGCGCTCTGAGATTTAAATCAAAAGGAGTTGCTGCATGAACGAAACGAAAAAATTGTCCGACGCGCGAAGGTGGCACAGTGAAAGGCGAATAAGGGAGGCGCTGGCCGCTATTAAGAAAAACAACATGGCAGGTATCTATGTCAGGAGCAGAGAGGCTGCATTAAAGGAAATCTCACTGAGGATCCCAAAAGGATCTTCGGTCGCCCATGGAGGGTCCAGAACTTTGCAGGAGCTTGGGGTCGACGTCTTTTTGAATCAAGGAGGGTTTGAATACTTGCTCGCAAATGCATCTTGGGATAAGGGAACCCGAGAAAGTCGGTTGCGGGATTTTTCCTGTGACATCTTTCTAACAAGTGTCAATGCCATTACCCTGAGAGGCGAGCTTTTAGCCATGGATGGTTTTGGAAACAGAGCAGCCTGTCTGCTCTTTGGACCCAAAAAAGTCCTGGTGATCGCAGGGCAGAACAAGATTGTGGCAACCCTTGAAGATGGGATCAAAAGGATCAAGGATTTTGTTGCCCCTGTGCATGCAAAGAGAAGGGGCTGGAGTGTCCCCTGCACGAAGGCGGGCAGGTGCGTGGATTGCAAAACCCCCATGCGCATTTGCAATAAACTGGCGGTTCTGCAATACGAAAGAGAGAGCGACAGGATAACGGTGATTCTGGTTGGAGAAGATCTGGGGATATGAGCAGAAACTGCCGGTGGAGGCGAAGCTTTTGGGTCAGCAGAGATCTGTCTTTTCAGCCCACTTTATTATTAAAAGGGCCGACCGACCAAAGCAAGGCTGTTGTGACCGTATCATTTTCATATCTCAGGTGTAAAACTGCACTTTCTAAGTGACTTTCCGAGATTGCATATTAGCCATACGAAACCTACACTTTAGCTTAAGTGTAGCGGCTATAAATAAGAAACTTCAATTCTTCCAATTTATTACCGATTTCATGCACTAATACAATTTCGGGAAATCCTGGGATTCAGGAAGGATAGTCTTCTGCTATACTGCTATGCTTTAATTCGAGGTTGGATTAAACAAGGTGCGCAATTCTCATTGAATACCAAACCTTAAATCTACATCTTGCTAATGATCCTGTTTAATAATATATGCACATGTTCTACAGACTTTGCTGCTTTTGATTTTGTAGTAGTTTTGTGGTAGGATTTAAAGCTTGACGGATCATGGGAATCGAACCCACCCGGGACGGTTTTAGCGCCCCACACCGGATTTGAAGTCCGGGAGCTTCACCAGACAGCTGCGCACTTCCGAACGGGCATCTTATAAAGACTCTATATTATAACCATTGCCTTTTTTGTCAATATTTTATGTCCGCCTTCAGCGATGAAGACTTTTAAGAGGATTTTGGAAATCGATGCATGCCTATTTTGATTGTTTTTCCGGCATCAGCGGCGATATGACGCTGGGTGCTTTAATTGATCTTGGCGTTTCACCGGAGTGGCTGCAGGCCGAGCTGACACGCCTGCCGTTAAAGGGATTTCACCTGGTCGTAACGTCGGTGGCCCGCAGCGGGATCGCGGCCAATCTGGTGAACGTTGAAGTCGATGATTCGAAAAAATCACGGGATTTCAAAGAAATAAAGTCCCTGCTTGAGACCTGTCCGCTATCGGATGCCGTCAAATCAAAC
>WOR8_10002471_pt1 | contig 31094 bp, 29 predicted proteins | sample DeeMarSeWOR38_10_FD_19890 | JGI IMG/M metagenome (IMG submission 19890) | reverse complement strand
AACAGCCGATGCCGACAATCGCATCACCGCCTTTGCCGAAAAGCCGGGAGTTCCGGCGCCGATAGACGATGATCCAGAGCATGCGCTGGCGTCCGTGGGTATCTATGTCTTTTCCATGGAACTCCTGGTGAGCACACTCCGCGATGACCATGAGCGCCAGGACTCCGCGCATGACTTTGGCAGCGACATCCTGCCGCGACTTATTACTGACAGGCGCGTATATGCCTACCCCTTCGGCACGGACGAGGGGCGCGTCACGCCGGATCGCTATTGGCGCGACGTAGGTACGCTCGATTCGTACTACGACGCCAATATGGACTTGCTGGAGCCAGTGCCCGGCCTCAACCTGTACCAGGACGATTGGCCCATTCGGACCTACCAGCGACAAAATGCCCCCGCGCGCACCGTCCCTGGCGAGTCCGGCAACGAAGGCATCTTTATCAATTCAATCGTTGCGGAAGGCACGATCATCGCCGGTGGCCACGTGCAGCATTCCATCCTGTTTCCGAATGTCTACGTCGGTGACGAGGCGCTGTTGCAGGATGCAATTCTGTTCAACGGCGTGCACGTGAGCGACCGCGTGCAACTGCGCCGGTGCATCATCGATAAGCACGTGCGAATTCCACCGGACATGCAGATCGGCTATGACCTCGAGGCCGATCGACAGTGCTTCACGGTGTCGGAAAACGGGGTTGTCGTGGTTCCCAAGGGCTACAGTTTCTGAGACCCGGGAACAGGGTTGGCGCACCCCGGGTATTCTTCAGCCGATCTCTGCCCCAAAAAGAACGGGGCGCCAAAGGCACCCCGAATACTAACGAAAGGAGGAGAGATAATGGCAAAGACACTTCGACTGAAAGCATCTTCGCTCTGAAGGATGCAGATCCCGTGCCAAACCAAACTCTGATATACTAAACAATTGGTTACAGGATATGCGGCAACAACAGGCGACGGATCCGGCACGTTTTTGACTATTGCGCACCCAAATTGAACCGGATTTCCCCCGCGTTGACCAACGATGGGGCGCGTAGACGCGCCCGAGAGGGCGTCGCGCAGAGCCGATTAATGCTCCCGCGTTTCGCGGAAGTGGATCTCGGGCCAGCGCTCCAGGGTCATTTCGAGATTTACCCGGGTGGGGGCGATGTATACGAGATCGCCGCCTTGATCAATGGCGAGGTTGTCGAAGGCCCTTTCCTTGAAACGCTCCAGCATCATCGCATCATCGCACACGATCCAGCGGGCCGTTGCCACTGAAACCTTTTCGAAAGCGCATTCCACCTTGTATTCGTCGCGCAGTCGCTGGGCGACGACATCAAACTGCAGGGCGCCGACGGCCCCAAGAATCAGATTGTTGTTTTTGAGTGGCCGGAAGAGCTGGGTCGCCCCCTCTTCACACAACTGGTCCAGTCCCTTTTGCAGCGCCTTCATACGCAGCGGGTCTTTCAGAATCACCTGTCGGAAAAGTTCCGGCGCAAAACTCGGAATTCCCGTGTATTTGAGCTCTTCGCCCTGAGTGAAGGTGTCCCCGATACGGATGGTGCCATGGTTGTGGAGGCCGATAATATCGCCCGGCCAGGCCTCTTCCACATGGTCGCGGTCAGCGGCAAGAAAGGTCAAGGCATTCGCCACCTGAACATCACGGCCGATGCGCACATGCCTCACCCTCATGCCCTTTTTATAACTGCCGGAACAGACACGCAGGAAGGCGATGCGGTCACGATGCTGAGGATCCATATTCGCCTGGATCTTGAACACGAACCCCGTGAAATTCTCCTCGGTGGGAGCGACCGCACGGGTGGTTGTCTCGCGCTCAAGCGGGCTCGGCGCATACTGGACAAAAAGATCGAGCAGCTCCTGGACACCGAAATTGTTTATTGCCGAACCAAAGAAGACGGGGGTGAGCTGGCCGGCCAGATAGGCATCATGGGCAAAGGCGTGGCTCGCGCCCCGAACCAGCTCGATCTCATCACGCAGCTCCGCCACCTGATTACCCAGCACCTCATTGAGCATGGGATTATCGAGACCCCGGATGACAGTAACGTCCTGCCGGACACTGCCCTTGCCAGGCGTATAAAGGTGCACGCTGTCCTCGAGAAGGTCGTATACACCCCGGAACCGCCGTCCCATCCCGATCGGCCAGCTGACCGGCGCACAGCGGATCTGCAGGATCTCTTCTACCTCGTCGAGCAGTTCAATCGCCTCCCTGCCCTCGCGGTCGAGTTTGTTAACAAAGGTCATAATGGGCGTGTTGCGCAGCCGGCAGACGTCCATCAATTTGATGGTGCGCGCCTCGACGCCTTTCGCGACATCTATGACCATCAGCGCCGAGTCCACCGCCGTCAACGTCCGATAGGTGTCCTCGGAAAAATCCTCGTGTCCCGGCGTATCCAGAAGATTGATAACGCAGTCAGCATAAGGAAACTGCATAACGGAAGAGGTCACCGAGATGCCGCGCTGTTTTTCGAGCTCCATCCAATCCGACGTAGCATGCCGCGCAGCCTTGCGCCCCTTGATGGTACCGGCCAACTGGATCGCACCGCCAAACAACAGCAGCTTTTCGGTAAGTGTCGTCTTACCGGCGTCGGGGTGGGAAATGATAGCGAAGGTGCGGCGCCTGGCCGCTTCGCTGGCAGTGTCACTCATGGAAGAAACCGAACTGTGATTAGCTAAAGGGCCATTTTACCTGAGCTTTGGACTCACGTCTCGCCGTCGCCGTTTTCCCGCTGCGCCGTGTGATAGACAGGGGAAAACACCCGACGGAAATTGAAGTCGCCATTCCGAGGATTCGGCAGCCCGTTCAACAGGGTGCCGGCGCCAACAAACCAGCCGGGCTGGCATTTTCCGACCTCAGATATTCAGGCTGCGCGCGAGGATCAGGGCGTTTTCCCGTCCCCGATCCGCGGGATAATAGTGTTTGCGCTCGCCGACCTCATGGAATCCCGCCTTGCGGTACAGGCTGAGCGCCGGCCGATTCGAGGGCCTGACCTCGAGCAACAGGGTGTCGGCACCATGCCGTCTTGCTACCTCAATCAACTGATTCAGCATCCTGGTTCCAAGGCCCTGGCGTTGGGACTCCGGGCGCACACAGAGATTCAGGATATGCGCCTCACCAGCGGCGACGCTCATCACCCCGTAGGCCTCAATCATGCTGTCCCGTTCGAATACCCAGCAACAATAACCGACCCGCAGGCAGTCCCGCATGATTCCGTCTGTCCAGGGGTAACGGTAGGCCCGCTGCTCGATACCCATCACCTCCTTGAGGTCGAACTCCTTCATGGGCCGAAAACGCCGGTCGGGCTGTTTCAAAATTGCGCTCATCGTGTCTTGCTAACCCGAACGGTTGACAATCTCACCATAATAACTACCACGCCCTGTTACAGCCACGGAGGCACGGACCCTCTGTCAAAACCGCAGGCATCGTCGGTCCGGTTCCCGAGATCCACGCCCCTCTGCCATACACCTGCAGATTCATCCCTGCCTGAAATGCCAGGCGTTTACTCCACCATGCTGACTCGCTGACACATGGACACTGTAGCGCAGGATCTCGACTGCGAAACATAGCCGCCCGTGACGAGCTTTTCTTTAACGTCGCTGCTGGCGGATCACGGACTGCGCCAGTCGCAGATCCTGCCAGCTCTTGCGCTTTTCCTTGGGTGAACGCAACAGGTAGGCGGGATGGTAAGTAACGACGAGCGGAATCCCCTCAGCGCCGTAGCGATGTACTTGCCCGCGCAGGCGCCCGATGCTGGTGTCCGTATTCAGCAGGTTCTGCGCCGCAATACGCCCTACAGCCAGTATCAGCTTCGGCTGGAGCAGCGCAATCTGCCGTTGCAGATAGGGCTCACATTCGGCCACCTCGCCAGGCAGGGGGTCGCGGTTGCGCGGCGGTCGGCATTTGAGGATATTGGCAATGAACACCTGATCACGTCCCAGACCCACCGCCCGCAGCATGGCATTCAGGAGCTGACCGGCGCGCCCCACGAAGGGCTCGCCCTGCCGAGCCTCGTCACCACCCGGCGCCTCTCCGATGATCATCCACTCGGCGTGGCGGTCCCCGACGCCAAACACCGTCCGCGTACGACTCGCATGCAGTGCACAGCCTGTGCACGCCGCCACTCGGGCTTCCAGTTGCTGCCAGTCCAGACCTGACACGCCGCCGTCGGCTGACAACGGATTCGACGGCGCTTCGACCTCGCATTCAGGAGCCAGTGCGGCTTCAGCCTGAGCCGCCCCGGCGCTCGGCGTCAAGGGCCTGACCGCCCGTGAACGCAGCACCCACTGCGCAATCCCCATCACTTCCAGGTACTGGTCCCTGAGATCAGAGTCCACGGCCTACCTCACCCCTGGCACCTTTCGCCGTCAAATCAAACCTCCCCCAACTGCGGGTGCGCCCGGTCTGCCGACTCGATAATCTTGTTCAGGGCGTTCACATAGGCTTTGGCCGAGGCAATGACAATATCCGTATCGGCCCCCTGCCCGTTCACAATCCGGCCCGCTTTTTCCAGCCTGACTGTCACCTCACCCTGCGCATCGGTGCCGCTGGTGATATTGCTCACCGAATAGAGCTGTAATTCCGTGTGGCTGTCGACAATCGTCTCAATGGCCCGGAAGGTAGCGTCGACCGGCCCGCTTCCTTCTGACGTCCCCTGACGCTCCTCACCATTAACGGAGAGCGTCAGCTCGGCATTGGGTTTCTCACCCGTCTCCGAACAAACCTTGAGCGCAATCAGCTTGAACATCTCATTTCCGGTCTCGAGGCTGGCCTCAGTGACCAGCGCCTGAAGATCATCGTCGTAAATCTCATGTTTCTTGTCCGCAAGATCCTTGAACCGCGCGAATGCCTCATTCAGAGCTTCCTCGGAATCAAACTCGATCCCGAGATCTGCCAGGCGCGTACGAAACGCATTACGTCCGGAATGCTTACCCAGCACGATGCGGTTGGCTGACCACCCTACGTCCTGGGCGCGCATGATTTCGTAGGTCTCGCGACTCTTGAGGACACCATCCTGATGGATTCCCGACTCGTGGGCAAAGGCATTCGCCCCCACGATGGCTTTGTTAGGCTGAACGGCAAAACCGGTTATGCCGGCAACGAGGCGCGAGCAGGGAACAATCTGTGTGGTATCGACCCCGACCTCGCAGGGGAACACGTCCTGGCGTGTTCGCACCGTCATGACGATCTCTTCGAGGGCGGCGTTGCCGGCGCGTTCACCCAGGCCATTAATTGTGCACTCGACCTGGCGCGCACCGTTGAGTACGGCGGATAACGAATTCGCGACAGCGAGCCCGAGGTCGTTGTGACAGTGGACCGAGAAGACCGCCTTATCGGAGTTGGGAATCCGCTCAATCAAGGTCTGGATCAGCGCCCCGAATTGCGCCGGCAGATTATAGCCGACCGTATCGGGGATATTGATCGTCCGCGCGCCGGCATCAATAGCGGCCTCAATGATACGGCACAGAAAATCGGTTTCGGACCGCCCGGCGTCTTCCGGCGAAAATTCGACGTTATCCGTGTAGCGTCGGGCGCGCTGTACCGCCTTTATCGCCTGCTCGAGCACCTGATCCGGCTCCATGCGCAACTTCATTTTCATATGGATCGGGGAAGTTGCGATGAAGGTATGAATACGGGCGCTGACGGCAGGTTTCAGCGCCTCACCTGCCCGATCGATATCCTTATCCAGTGCGCGCGCTAGGCCGCAGACCGTGCTCTCCCTTACCGCCCGGGCGACTGCCTGCACGGCGTCGAAATCACCCTCGCTTGCGATGGGAAATCCGGCCTCGATAACATCGACGCGCATGCGCTCCAGCGCCCTGGCAATGCGCACTTTTTCATCCCGGGTCATAGACGCGCCGGGACTCTGTTCACCGTCACGCAAGGTAGTGTCAAAAATTACGAGTTTGTCTTGCTGGCTCATGGTCTGGCTCCCTTCGTCTGGCAAACTGCCGGGCCAAGGCATCCCGAGAAAACGATCCTGACACGCTAATATAGCAGAGCCGCCCTGGAATGCGGGTCAGGCAGTGGAAAACAGGTTGTGATGGGGGAATTGGGTGCGCGCTGCCTAAGGCAGCAGCAGTCGCAGCGCCAGCCCGCGGGATGCCGGGGCTGATGGGTGTGTTTCTAGCTGTGAACGGGTCACTGACAACATGGTCTGCACGATCGACTTAACTCGAATTTTCCGCGATCACTATAGACCAAGTTCGGCCTTTTGCCAACCCAAAGCCGTTATGCTGCCAGCAGTTACGCGGCATGTTTTCGTGCGCGGCGGCGCTTGTGCAGGCCCCACAGGGTAACAGCCGGTCCGGAAAGGGCATAAACAAGAAAGCCCGTGAATAACACCTTGGGCGGGTCAATCGAGGTAAAGACGAATATCATGACCCCTAACAGCAGCACAACGAAGGGCACGCGGTTCTTGAAGTCAAATTGCTTGAAACTGTAATAGCGCAGATTACTCACCATGAGCATGCCCGCCAGCAGGGTCAGCACGAAACCGGCAATCAGCAGGTCCCGCCCGGGAACCTGCATGTCGGCGCCCCCCCAGACAAGCCCCGCCAGTACCGCTGCCGCAGAGGGACTCGGCAGGCCCTGAAAGTAACGTTTATCTGCAACCTCGACTTGCGCATTGAACCGCGCCAGCCGCAAGGCCGCACCCGCGGCGTAGATAAAAGCCGTGAGCCAGCCGATCTTCGCCCAGATCCAGCCATAGCGCGCCATGTCCTGCAGGGCCCATTCATACATTACCAACGCGGGCGCGAGCCCGAAACAGACCATATCGGACAGACTGTCGTACTGAACACCAAAATCACTTTGGGTGTTAGTCAGTCGCGCGACGCGACCGTCGATGCCATCCATGATCATGGCGATAAAGATTGCGATCGCCGCCACTTCGAAGCGATTGCCCATAGCCGCCACGATGGCGTAAAAACCCGCGAACAGGCCTGCGGTGGTAAACAGGTTGGGGAGCAGGTAGATTCCCCGGCGCGGTTTTCGGTCTGTCGTTTCGTCGATCATGCAACATTGCCAAGCGAGAAAATAACCCAGCGCCCGTCGTCGAGTTCTTCAGCAAGTCTGGACGCCCGAACTACTTGTGGACCAGTGTGGCAACAATGGCACTACCTGCCTGAACCCTGTCACCCGGCTTGACCTTGATACGCGTACTAGCCGGCACGTAAATTTCCACGAGTGAACCGAGATGCACAAATCCGCACCGTTGACCCTGCCCGACACGCTCTCCAATGCGTACATAGCAGCGCGGCGCTGTATGCAGTCGGCCTCGATTCATCACCACGACTACATCGTCTTTTTCGGCCGTCTGCAGCCACACGCCGTTTGGCATACCCGGATTGAAGCCGTTGGTCTGCGGAATCTCGAGGATCTTTCCCTCAACGGGGCTGCGGGTGCTGTAGACCCCATAGGGCGACATGCGGATGGAAATACGCACACAGTCCCGGTCAAGGTAGCGGCCCCGCGTCTGCTCGACCGCAACCACCTCCCCGTCGGCCGGACTGACTACCGCCAAGGGTGCCGAGGGTATCTCGCGATCAGGATCGCGAAACAGGAATATCACCACGAGCGCCATGACCCAGATCGGGGCCGACCATATGAAACCGCCGGATTGCCACACCAGGGCTGCAACCACCGCCAGTGCACCGATGATTGGCCAGCCTTCGCGCGCAACGAATGGGTTCCGGGATACAGCCATCTCTGTCAGGCAGCGGCGGGATACCTTAACGCTTGTTCATGAGGGTACCTGCCGGTTCGAATCCCAGGCCGGCGCCTAGTTTTTCGAGCGGTCCACAAGCTTGCCGGCCTTGATCCAGGGCATCATATCACGCAGGCGCGCGCCGACCTCCTCGATCTGATGCTGACGTCCAGTGCGTCTCAGCGCCTTAAGCGACGGGGCGCCGGCCTGATTCTCAAGGATGAATTCCCGTGCAAACATACCACTCTGAATCTCCGCCAGTATCCGCCTCATCTCTGCCTTGGTCTCTTGATTCACGATGCGCGGGCCCCGCGTGAGGTCGCCGTATTCAGCAGTATTGGAAATCGAGTACCTCATGTTGGCAATGCCACCCTCGTACATGAGATCGACTATGAGTTTGAGCTCGTGCAGGCACTCAAAATAGGCCATTTCCGGAGCGTAGCCGGCGTCAACCAGCGTCTCGAAACCGGCCTGAACCAGGGCTGTCGCGCCACCGCACAGAACCGCCTGTTCGCCAAACAGATCCGTCTCGGTCTCTTCGCGAAAGCTTGTCTCAATAATACCTGCCCGGCCGCCACCATTCGCTGAGGCATACGACAGGGCAATCTCCCTCGCCTTGCCCGAGGCATTCTGAAAAACCGCAATCAGACTGGGCACACCGCCACCCTGTGTGTAGGTGGAACGCACCAGATGCCCGGGACCCTTGGGCGCAACCATGATGATGTCCAGATCCTCGCGCGGGGTGATCTGTCCGAAATGGATGTTGAAGCCATGCGCAAAGGCCAGCACCGCGCCGTTCCTGATATTCGGTTGAATAAGCTCATCGTAAAGCTCTTTCTGGTGCTCGTCAGGCGCAAGCACCATGACTACGTCAGCACTCTTCACCGCCTCATCAATCGGTTTAACCGTGAGCCCTGCCTGCTCGGCCTTTGCAGCCGATCCGGAACCGGGCCGCAAGCCCACGGTCACCTCGACACCCGAGTCCCTCAGGTTATTGGCGTGCGCGTGACCCTGTGACCCATAGCCGATTATGGCCACCCGGTAGCCCTTGATGAGTGAAAGGTCAGCGTCCTTATCGTAATAGATTTTCATTATTCAATAACTCCAAAGACGAGATTTAAAGAATTTTTCAGTGCAGGAGCCAGTACGGCGCAACCGGCAAAACCTGGCGCAACGCTCACACGACCATCGCCCGCTTGCCGCGCGCGATTCCGGACACGCCGGAGCGCACGACCTCGATAATCCAGGTATCGTTGACAGCTTCCAGGAAGGCATCCAGCTTGCTGCTGGTGCCGGTCAACTCCACCGTATAGGACGCATCCGTAACATCAATGATCCGCCCGCGGAATATGTCGCTTAACCGTTTGACCTCCTGGCGGGCATGGCCCTCGGTGCGTATCTTTATGAGCAGCATTTCGCGCTCGATGTGCGGTCCCTCAGTCATGTCCATCAGCTTCACAACGTCAATCAGCTTGTGTAGCTGTTTGGTGATCTGTTCAACGATCTCTTCCGTGCCGGTTGTCACGAGGGTCATTCGCGACAGGGAAGAATCTTCCGTCGGCGCGACGGTCAGTGACTCGATATTATAACCGCGCGCAGAAAACAGTCCGGCGACGCGTGACAAAGCCCCTGATTCGTTCTCAATCAGAATTGAGATGATATGGCGCATAGCATAGTTCCTTGGCGTTCCGCCCCCGCACGTCAAACCAGGATCATTTCATTCTGGCCGGCACCGGCCGGGATCATGGGGTACACGTTCTCTTTCTGGTCGGTGATGAAATCCAGAAACACGACGCGATCCCGCACCTTCATGGCTTCCTGCAGCGCCCCCTCGACATCGCCCGGCTTTTCAATGCACATCCCCACATGCCCATAGCTCTCGGCAAGTCTTACGAAATCTGGCAGTGAGTCCATGTACGACATGGCATAGCGCTTCTGATAGAAAAATTCCTGCCACTGCCGCACCATTCCCAGGTAACGATTATTGAGATTGATAATCTTGACCGGCAGGCTATATTGACGGCAGGTCGACAGCTCTTGAATGCACATCTGTATGCTGCCCTCACCGGTCACACAACAGACGGTCGCATCCGGATACGCCATCTGCACACCCATAGCGGCGGGAAAACCAAACCCCATCGTGCCCAGACCACCTGAATTAATCCAGCGCCGCGGTTCATCAAAAGCGTAGTACTGGGCCGCCCACATCTGATGCTGACCCACATCCGAAGTGACATAGGCATCACCTCCCGTCACCCGGTAAAGCGTCTCGATCACGTGTTGCGGTTTGATGATGTCACTGTCACGATCGTATTTTAGACAGTCCATTGCCCGCCATTCATCGATCTGCTTCCACCATTCACCCAGTGCTTCCTCATCCGGTCTTTCCTTGCCTTCTTTGGTGAGCTTGATCATGCTCCTGAGCACGTTGTCCACCGAGCCGACGATCGGGATGTCCACCCTCACATTCTTCGATATGCTGGCCGGATCGATGTCGACATGCACAATCGTGGCGCTCGGACAGAACTTATCGACATTACCCGTCACCCGGTCATCAAAGCGGGCCCCGATGGCGATCAGCACATCACAGTTGTGCATCGCCATATTCGCTTCATAGGTACCATGCATACCGAGCATTCCCACAAACTGCCGGTCCGTGGCCGGATAACCTCCCAGCCCCATCAAGGTGTTGGTAATGGGAAATCCAAGCAGCCGCGTGAACTCGGCAAGTGCGCTGGCAGCATTATCGAGAATCACACCGCCGCCGGTGTAGAGCATCGGCCGCTTTGCAGACAGCATCAGATCTACCGCCTTTTTTATCTGGCCGGAGTGACCCTTTACGACGGGGTTATAGGAACGCATCTTGATGCGTTTCGGATATTTGTATTCGCAGCGGTGCGCCGTGATGTCTTTGGGGATGTCAACGACAACGGGTCCGGGCCGACCTGTGGTTGCGACATAAAATGCCTTCTTGATGGTGACCGCAAGGTCGTTGACATCCTTGACCAGGAAGTTGTGCTTCACGCAGGGTCGGCTGATACCAATGCTGTCAACCTCCTGAAACGCATCGTTGCCGATCAGACTCGTTGGCACCTGCCCCGTGAACACGACCAGAGGGATGGAATCCATATAGGCCGTGGCGATGCCGGTGATGGCGTTCGTGACACCCGGACCGGAGGTCACCAACACACACCCTGGCCTGCCAGTGGCACGCGCGTAACCATCGGCCGCATGGGTCGCGGCCTGTTCATGACGCACGAGGACATGCTTTACGTCATCTTGCTGATAAAGGGCGTCATAGATGTGCAGGACGGCGCCCCCGGGATAACCGAAGAGACAATCGACCCCTTCATCCTTGAGACAGTGCACAAAGATCTCAGCGCCCGTCAGTTCCACAGATCCCAGCTCCTGGGCCATGATAAAGGCCTAATTTCAGTTGCAACTTCCCAAACCCCGTTCGGGAACGTGTATACAGTTTTCGCGAACTTCCCCCGAAAAAACGAGAATGCCTGCCAAACAACTGCAGCGGTGCCGTCACGCGTAACGTTAGAAGCTACTTATATTCATCGCGAAGGTCAAGTGATTACAGGAAATTATTTTCACGCCGATCTTGTGCTTACTTACGTGCAGATCCTCCCGTCGGGCGTCGTCGACATGGGAGGTAACAAGGCCAAAACCAATGACTTACCGAGCACATTACGCGATCGCTGCAGGACTTCTGCTGGCATGGAGCGGGCTGGTTCAGAGCGCGATCTACAAATGGGTCGACGATCATGGCACCACGAATTATAGTCAGCAGCCGCCACCTGCCGAGAGCCCGGTCAGAGTCATTGTTTCCCCGCCGCCATCCGCTGCCGATGCCGCGCAAGCCCAGAAGCGGCTGGAGAACCAGCTTGAAACACTGGCAGACCAGCGCGAGGCACGGGAGACAGCCGCCGGAGAGAAGGCCAAATCGGCCGCCGAAAAACAACAGCGCCGCGACAACTGCGCAAAGGCCCGCAGCAATCTCACCGGGCTGACAACGGGCGGGCGTAAACGTATCATCGGTGCAGACGGCGTAGCACGGTATCTGGCAGAAGAAGAGCAGCAGAGGCTTCTTACCGACACACAGAAGCAGATCGACGAATACTGCGATTAGCTCCACGCCCGCGCTCCCCGCGCATTCCGCTGTCACCATCCATGTTCGCATCATCGCGAGGGTGCTGTTATGCCAGTTGTGAGTATCCAGACTAACCAGAATCTGAATGCCGATACGCTATCCGAGCTGATGACACGAGCCTCGCGGACCGTTGCCGAGATTCTCGCCAAGCCTGAACGCTACGTTATGGTCAGTGTGGCACGCAACGATGCCATGCTCTTTGCGCAATCCGACGCGCCGCTGGCCTACCTTGAGCTCAAGAGCATCAGCCTGCCGGAGGAGTCGACCCGCGATCTCTCTCAGGCCCTGTGCCGGCTTGTCCACGAACTCCTGGCAATCGATACGGACCGCATCTATATCGAGTTCACCAATGCGCCACGCCATATGTGGGGCTGGAACGGCGGCACGTTCTAGGCCCAGTTAACACTCACCCAACCGCAGGGACGAGATCAGTCTGGCGTGAGGCACATCGCACAAGCGCAGGGCGGTTTTCTCGCGCGACACGCTCTACCCCCGCGCCCGCCTTATCGCTACAATCCCCACCTTCGAACGAAACCAACGGCGGACCGAGCGCTCCTCACCCATGCGTGTATCCCGATTCCCACTCTCGACCCTGAAGGAAATACCGGCAGACGCCGAGATTGCCAGCCACAAGTTGATGCTTCGCGCAGGCATGATCCGCAAACTGGCGGCTGGGGTATATAGCTGGTTACCACTGGGACTGCGCGTATTGCGCAAGGTTGAAGCGGTCGTGCGGGAGGAAATGAATGCGGCTGGCGCGCTGGAGCTGTTGATGCCCGCCGTCCAGCCGGCAGAGCTCTGGCAGGAATCCGGACGCTGGGACCAGTACGGGCCGGAACTGCTCCGATTGCGGGACCGTCACAACCGCGAGTTCTGCTTCGGGCCTACCCATGAAGAGGTCATCACCGATCTGGTGCGACGCGAGATCCGCAGCTACAAGCAACTGCCTATCAACTACTACCAGATCCAGACCAAGTTTCGTGACGAGATCCGTCCACGTTTTGGCGTTATGCGGGCGCGCGAGTTTGTCATGAAGGACGCCTATTCCTTCCATGTGGATCAGGCGTCTCTCGCAGACACCTACCAGGTGATGTTTGATACCTACTCGCGCATTTTTACCCGCCTGGGGCTCAAGTTCCGTGCCGTGCACGCCGACACCGGCGCGATCGGTGGCGCAGTCTCCCATGAGTTTCATGTGCTGGCCGAGTCGGGTGAAGATGCCATCGCTTTTTCGACCGGGAGTGATTACGCTGCCAACATAGAGCTGGCGGAGGCATTTGCGCCCCCACAGCAGCGCCCGCCTCCCTCGGCAACCCGACAAACAGTCGATACGCCGGCTCAGCACAGTATCGAAGAAGTCAGCAGTTTTCTGCAGATCGATGCGGCCCGCTGCGTAAAGACGCTGTTGGTGCAGGGCAGCCAGACGGATGTTGTTGCGCTGGTGCTGCGCGGTGACCATGAGCTCAATCCGGTCAAGGCGCAGAAGCACCCTGCCGTGGCAAGCCCGCTCGCCTTTGTATCAGAGCCTGCCGTCAGATCCGTGACAGGCGCCGCCCCCGGCTCCGTCGGACCCGCAGGATTGAACATTCCAGTGATCGCAGATCGGTCCGCTGTCGCACTCGCAGACTTCGTCTGCGGCGCAAACGAAGACGGCCGTCACCTTACCGGGGTGAACTGGGGCCGCGACTTACCCGAACCCGAGGTGGCCGATCTGCGCAATGTCCGGGACGGTGATCCCAGTCCCGACGGGACAGGCACGTTGTCCATTGCCAGGGGGATCGAGGTCGGGCACATCTTCCAGCTCGGCGACAAATACAGCAAGGCACTGGCGGCCACGGTACTGGACGAGCAGGGACGCGAGACTGTCATGAGCATGGGCTGCTACGGGATTGGTGTATCGCGCATCGTTGCCGCCGCCATCGAACAGAACCATGATGCGCAAGGTATTCTCTGGCCAGACCCTATCGCCCCGTTCCGCGTCGCATTGTTGCCGATGAACATGAAGAAATCGACACGCGTACGCGAGGCCTGTGAACGACTGTACAGTGGCTTTCAGGACGCAGGCGTGGACGTCCTGTTCGATGACCGCGACGTACGTCCAGGCGTGATGTTCGCCGACACGGAGCTCATCGGCATCCCGCACCGCGTCGTGGTTGGCGAGAAGAACCTTGATAAAGGGGTCGTGGAGTACAAGACCGGCCGCACCCGCGATGCCGAAGAAGTCACTCTCGATGCAATCGTGGCGCGCTGCACATCCGGTTTCTGAACAAACCGGGCAGTCAAAAGGATGGGATCGCAGGTGCCGATAGACAGGGATCGAACCTGTCGGAGCTGATGTGTGATCTGGACCGCATTTCCCCGCCTATACCTTAGCCTCGGACATCCGCTGCCGGTATTGCTGACGTTTTGCCTCTTCACTGCTCCTGCAATCCTGCCTGCCTCGACACAGCAGCCGCCGGAACCGGAACTGCGCAGACTCCTGATCGGTGCGATATCGACCACCGACAGCTTTGAGGATCAGTTCGCTGCCGAGGTCTGGCTGGTGGACATGTCGACCCGTCTGCAGAACAAGGTGCCTGACCCCGCTGAACGCATCCAGATACTGAAGGGCGTCCATATCGAGGCGACCCGCGCACAACTGCCGCCTGAACTGGTGCTCGCACTCATCGAGGTTGAGAGCAACTTTGACCGCTTCGCCATCTCCGTGGCCGGTGCCCGCGGCCTTATGCAGGTCATGCCCTTCTGGCTCGACGAGATTGGCCGACCCGACGACGACCTCTTCCACATTCGCACCAATCTGCGCTTGGGCTGCACCATACTGCGTTATTACCTGGACAAGGAAGGCGGCAGCCAGACGCGCGCTCTGGCACGTTATAACGGCAGTGTCGGCAAGGTATGGTACCCTAGGCGCGTGTTCTCGGCATTGCACAAACGCTGGTACCGGCAGTGAATCTCACTGCGCGGCCTGACTGACCTGGACTCACCATCCGCTCCACACAGGTGCGTGACAGTCCGGAAGCACTCAGAATTCCGCCCCCGGGATCCAGCCTGCGTGCAAGGGTATCGGGGCATGCATACGCGCGTCAGCTGCTAACAACGTTCACCACGGGTTGTCTGGCTATAAGAAGCGGCGCCGGCATGATGCCGTTCGGTGACTAACGCCGTGCAAAACCCGCCCCCCTGTCTCGTGTATTCCGTATTCCGTATTCCGTATTCCGTATTCCGTATTCTGTATTCCGTATTCTGTATTCTGTATTCTGTATTCTGGCTTCTGGCTTCGCGATTCAAGCTTTTCCTTGCTGGTTTCTACCTCCCACCCGGGCCTCACCTCCGTTCAAACAGTGCCATCGACTCTACGTGGGCGGTGTGCGGAAACATGTCCATCACGCCGGCTGCAACCAGGCGATAACCTGCCTCGCTGACCAGCATTCCCGCATCACGAGCCAGCGAACCCGGGTGACATGACACGTAGACAAGCGACTTCGCCGCCAGGCGGCCAAGCTGCGGAATCAAGGCCGCAGCCCCGCTGCGGGGCGGGTCAATCAAGAGCTTGTCACAGCTTTCGTGCAGCCAGGGCTCCTGCCCGGTCAGTTCGGCAAGATTTGCGACCTGAAACGCCGCATTGCCAATCCCATTGCGTCGCGCATTCTGGCGCGCCCGTTCGACCAGCCCGGCATCGCCCTCGATGCCCGTAACCTGCCCTGCCTGCCGCGCAAGCGGCAAGGTGAAATTCCCCAGACCGCAAAAGAGATCCAGTACCGAATCATTCGGACCGGGCGCCAGCAGTCGCAGCGCCTGATCAATCATTCTGCGGTTAATTTCGGGATTAATCTGGGTGAAATCCATAGGCAGAAAGCCCAGCTCGAGGCCGTAGGCAGGCAGGCTGTAACTTAGGTCTGAGGCTTCCGGCCATAGCAGCGAAACACTGTCCGGCCCTTTTGGCTGCAGGTAGAGATGCAAATTATAGTCTCGCGCAAATCCCCGTAACCGTTCAATGTCACGCTCTGTCGGCATATCCAGCACACGGAAGATCAGCGCACCGGCCTGATCGCCAATCGCCACTTCAATCTGCGGGATACGAGCTGAAATCGAGAGCTCCTGAATCAATCCCCGCAGGTCACTCAGACGGGTACCGACGGATGGGTGCAGAACCTCACACCGCGACAGCTCGGCAAGATACGACGAACTCTTCTCCCGAAAGCCCACCAGCACTTTGCCTTTCTTGAGAACATGCTTGACGCCCAGTCGCGCCTTGTGGCGGTATCCCCACACGGCGCCCGTCAGGGGTTCCAGCAACGTTTCGGGGCGAACACCGCCGATACGTTCCAGACTGTTGATCAGGATCTGCTGCTTGGCCTCGATCTGGGCTTTCGGGGCGAGATGCTGCAGGCTGCACCCGCCACAGATCGCGGCGTGAAGACAGCGTGGTTCGACCCGATCCGACGATGGCTCCAGTATGCTCGAAACCCGTCCTTCGTCGTGCTTCCGACCCCGGGCGGTGTACAGAAACTCCACGGCTTCGCCAGGCAGTGCGCCGTCAATGAATACGGCTTTAGCCTCCACATGAGCAACGCCACGGCCATCATGGGCAAGTGACTCAGGATGGGCAAAGACGGGCTCTGCCGGCAGTGCGCGCTTACGCCTGGCTGACATTAAAATTACCGGTCGGGAGCGTCAATGTGCCAGGGTGGCCGAGTCCGTTATTGCCACGCCTGAAGAAATTCGTTTAAATGTGCCTTGCCCTGCGTGGACAGGTACTCACGCAGCTGCTGGCACTCCTCTTCGTAGCGCGACGGACTGAGGCGCCCGCGGATCAACTCGAAACGCAAATACACGAGATAGGTGTTCAGCACGTCAGTTTCACAGTAGTTGCGTATGCCCTCGATGTCCCCCGCCAGGTAGCTGTCCCACACCTTGCCGCCGCTCATGCCCATCTTGCCGGGAAAACCAAGCATAGCGGCAATCTGATCCAGTGGGGCATTGGCCCGTGGCTGATAAGCCGCCAGAACATCCATGAGATCCGTATGTCTCGCATGAAACCGGCTCAGATAGTTGTTCCATCGAAAGCTGTTGTCCTCATCGCCGGTTTCCCAATAGCGGGGCGCGGCAATGCCGTGCACCAGCGACCGGTAATGCAGCACGGGCAAATCAAACCCGCCGCCGTTCCAGGACACCAGGGTTGGCGTAAACCGGTCGATGCCGTCAAAGAAACGCTGGATCAGTTCGGATTCCGGCGACGCCGGTTTCCCGAGTGACCAGACCTGCAGTGAGTCGGCTGAGCGGAACACCGCAGATATGGCGATCACCTGATGCAAGTGGTGCCTGAGAAACTCGCTGTCACCCGTCTCCTGACGCCGCATATGAAACATTGCCTTGGCAACATCCGCATCCGGCAGGCCATCGAGGTCGTAGAGACGCCGACCCGCAGCGACATCAGGCACCGTTTCTATATCGAAGACAAAGACATTCATTGCTGATCAGTCAGACAGCCACGCGACCCTGGCGATACCCATCACGCCTTACCCCGCGAAGTGATCACTTCCTTACCCATTGTCCCTGGCCATCCTGATACCACCAACCCGCAGGCGCATTGCTGACCCAGCCCTTGGCAAAGGTCGCCTGGATATCGGCCTTCCATTCCGGGTGGCCATTGGCCCTCGCGATCTCCTCATACAGGGCCGCACGGTCCACGTTGTCACTGCTCACGAGCTGCTGCACAGGGCGCCGATCAGGCAGCGCGATTGCATTCAGATCGCGAATCTTGATAAACCCGTCCCCTGTCATACCGATGGCACCACTCGCATAGTACTTGGCGAGCTGTTCATGCCGCTGCCTGAGACTCGTCTGCAGGCGCTGGATCGCCGGCGTCTGTATGTTGATGTCGGCGCCTGCGTAGGCCGGCGGAATCCAGAAATCGAGCACCCTCGTCAGCACGACTTCCCCTGCACGCTGCAGGCTGCTCTGCGGGCTGGTCTGAGACGCGGGTGGCGACTTCTCGCCGTCCGACGGTCGCGCGGGCGCTTCGCCGTAGACGTCCTGGATAATCCGGTCCGCCGCCTCCTGCGCTGCTGCCGCAGGAAAATAGACGTTGATGGTGACACATCCCACCAGAAAGGCTAGAGAAAGAACAAATCCTGACCAACGTTTCACCTTCATCACGGGTTTCTCCTAAGCGGTAGCCGATTCACGAACCAGGCACGAAGGGCCTATTATGAAATCTCGCAGCCGTTCGAGCAAAGCCAACTGTATCACGGCGGCAAGCCCTCGCAGAGACATCGGAGGCTCGACGGGCTACACGGGTCAGGCCCCCGCTACTGATCGCCGCCTTCAGGCGGGCCAGTAATGACTCCCAGTCGACCCGGCCGGCATAGCCGATGATATCGATGCGTGGCGGTAGAAAACGCCCCTTGACGATATAGTATCCACCCTCGGCCGGTGCCACACCATCCATGAGACAGACACCGTGCTCGAGTCGACACGAGATTCCCAGACGATCATACGGAAACTCCTTGAACAGTTGCAGGAAGCTCTGCGACACGGCATTGCCGACACCTCCGCCACCGATGTTTGAGAGGTTATCGATTGCCTTCTGACTGATACGATGTCGCGAGTCGTCCTCCGACGGGGTTGCAAAGGCGGCATCAAAGGCGATTGGCTCCCAGGCCTCCATGCGCAGGTCACGCACGTGGCCACTCAGCCGCCCTTCAATCTTCCCGAAGGAAAATGCGCGCGTCAGTTTCTCCAGATCGAGATTATCCAGCGCGAGGTCCGCCGACAGGCGCGGCACCACACCGAAAGGCCGTTCCAGGTGCAGATTGCGTACCGTGAGATCCCCGTCAAATGCGCGCACCAGAAGCACCCCGCCGATTTCCAGATTGCCTTCAGCATACTGCACCAGCGGAATAACGCCGGAAAGCTTCCCCGAAAACGCTGGCCAGTCGAGTGCGGCACTGACCGATTCGAGTGAGATCGGGGTGAGAACAGCATCGAACACCCACTGCATATCCGCGCGCCCGGGCCGGGCAAGCTGCCAATGATCAATCACAAGCGCACCGTCGAGCAAGGGAATGCGGGCGGGCTCACGCAGGGCAATGGATTCCCGATCCATTGCCAGCGGCAGATGTGCCTCGCCGATGGCCAGTCGATAAAGGCTCCCGGCCTTCCAGCTAACATCGGAACGCCGTGTTGCGTCGTCATTCGCCCAGTCCAGGTGGCTGTCCAGACCAAGCAGTGAGAAACGGTCCTTGCGATCGTTCAGTGTGACCGAAGAGACGTTCAGCTCGATGCGCTCGATGGCATGATCACGCATCACCAAGCGACCCTTGAGCGCACCACCCGTCTCGAGATCACCTAGCGCTGTTCCGAACAACCAGGGCTGGAGATAGGTCTCATAGGCAAGCGGGAAACGGGCTGATTCCAGTGTTACGTCCGACTCGCTGACGACCAGATCCGGTTTCAGGCGCAGGCGCATCCGGGCATGAGCCGTTACCGCACCGGGCTGTTCGTAGGCCAGACTCTGCACCCTCAGCTCCTGGCGGGCCGGGAACCAGTCGGCCGCGCCTTGCAGTTGGACGGGGCGCCGGCCGGCGTCGAGATAAACCGGGTCGAGGTATATCAGTCCGTGTTCGACCGCCAGTCCCGCCTTGAGTCTCCAACCCTCGGGCAGACGGTACGCATCGCTGTCGAGTCTGAGGCGAATCTCTTCGCCCGCCTGACTGCCCGATGCATTTGCAAAGCTGAGTCCGGCACCGTTGAGGCTGGCATGCACCCGCTCGCGCCCTGTGCCATCCTGATGAAAGTCGAGGTCCACATCGACCGGGCCCTGCGCCTGATAGGCTCCGAGCGCCGCGAATTGCCTAGCGAGATCCAGTGCGGTCGCAAGCTCCAGGCGCCTGGCCCGCAACCGCACCGATCGTTCGTCTTCGCTCAGCTGAACAGATGCCGCCAATTGTCCGCCGGCAAAACGATCGAGGTCGATAGACAGGGAGAGCTTGCCCCCGAACGCATATTCGAACCGGATATCTCCGGCCAGCGCCAGCCGCAATACCTCCTTGCCCACCAGTCGCCCCTGCCGGCAGCCGATGCCGTTGCCTGACAGTTCCAGCTTCGTACAGGTGAGCTCGAGATCCGTGATCTCCCCAACCGGCGCGGGCAACTCCAGCCTGGGAATGCGCAGGGTACCCTGTCCACTTCCGGAAAACAGGCCATCGGTGGCCAGTTCAACACCCTCTGCCTGCCAGCCGGGGCCCTGGAGCGTGCCCAGCTGCAGCCTGAACTGCTCAATGGCCTTGGCGGAGAAAGAAACCAGGCAAAGCAATACGACAAATACCGTCTGCCGGAAGAACCACACCGTCAGGCCGGGAAGACACCCGTGGACAGGTATCGATCTCCGCGATCACAGATGATCGCGACAATGACGGCATGTTCGACCTGTTCGGACAGACTGAGCGCCGCTGCCACCGCACCCCCCGACGAGATCCCGCAGAAGATGCCCTCGCGGGCGGCCAGCGAACGCGTCGTGGCCTCTGCCGACGGCTGGTCCACCTCAATGATGCGGTCGACCCGCGCGGCGTCAAAGATACGCGGCAGATACGCTTCGGGCCAGCGGCGGATACCGGGAATGGATGCGCCTTCGGACGGCTGCACGCCGATGATCTGTACGCCGGTGTTACGCTCCTTGAGATAGCGCGAGACGCCCATGATGGTTCCCGTGGTACCCATGGCACTGACGAAGTGGGTGATTTTCCCCTCGGTGTCCCGCCAGATTTCGGGGCCCGTCGTCTCGTAATGCGCCAGCGGATTGTCGGGGTTGGAGAACTGGTCCAGCACCCCGCCCTCGCCCTTCGCCTCGCTGTCGTGGGCGAGATCCCGGGCCCCTTCCATACCCTCTTCTCGACTGACCAGTATGATCTCGGCGCCAAAGGCCTTCATCACAGCGCGCCGTTCAACGCTCATGTTCTCGGGCATAATCAGAACCATCCGGTAACCCTTAATGGCTGCCACCATAGCCAGTGCGATTCCCGTGTTGCCGCTGGTCGCCTCGATCAGCGTGTCGCCGGGGCGTATCTCTCCCCGCGCCTCCGCCTTCTGAATCATGCTCAGGGCAGGACGATCCTTGACGGATCCGGCAGGATTGTTACCTTCGAGCTTGACGAGAATGCGGTTACCGCCCGCAGGCGGCAGCCGCTGCAGATGCACCAGCGGAGTATTGCCGACAAAACGTTCGAGGGTGATTCGCTCCACAGGGCTTAGTGTACTGCATTCGCGCCATGCTGGCGCGCTGCTCGCCGGCCAACCGGCACACCCTTCGGGTTTGGACGTCACCCCTTTACACTGCGTCCTGGGTACTATTCACAGCAACCGCATCAGGAAAAGGCATTCGCGGAATGCGGCCGTGCAGTCGCACACCCCTCGGCGCGGACCCGGGCGTTCGGGGACAACGGCTACTCGTAATCTGGCAAGGCTCGTACCAGAATAGCGGTTCCGGGAACCGCTTGGGCCCCGGTCCAGATTCACCTTGTGACAACCCGCGACAGGGCTACCGTCGAACGGACGTCGCGGCAAAGAGGAAACAGAGATGGAATCCCGACTTGCTGAAGATCTGATGAAATTGCTGCGTGCGGAACTTCCGGAACACAGGCATCTTCTGCAGATGCACTGCCGCGCCCGCCAGTGGGAAGCGGTTTATGACCAGGCGCACAAGCTGCACGGTTCAGCCGCATACTGCAAGAAATCTGAACTGGCCAACGCAGCAGCGGCTCTCGAGCGGGCCAGCAGCGCCGTGAATGAACAGGCGATCGCACAGGCCCTCGAAACAACGCTGCATGAAATTGAGCGCGTACTCGCAGCCGATGGCCGACCAGCCTGAGCTGCAGGGGGCTGGCTGATACGCCATGAGCCGCGCTGTCGCCCGCAGGGGGCGACGCGCACACCGTGCCCCCGCCGGTACCTACGGTTGAGCGGATGAACGCGACAGCAGCGTCACGAAGGCGACGGCATAATGACGCTCATCCGAGACACTCACATGGCTGGAGCTGATCGCGAACTCCCGGCATAAGGTCAGGGCAGCCCCCGTATAACCGAGTTCGGGACGGCCGAACTCATTATGGCGCAGCTCAATATCACGCAGCCGCAGGCCGTCACGAAATCCGGTGCCGAAGGCCTTGGCCACGGCCTCTTTGACCGCGAACCGGCGCGCCAGGAAATGCGGGGGACGTGCATTGCGGCAGAACTCGTCAAATTCGGCATCGGTCAGGATGCGACCCGCGAACCGGTCGCCGAACCGCTCCAGATTCTCGCGGATTCGCTCGACCTCGACGATATCCGTCCCAATCCCGAAAATCTCCTCGTTCATGAACAGGCCGCCTTCCTCACGGCGAATTGGCAAGCCCAGGCCAACGGCCGGCTGGCCGGCGCCAACAGGCACCCCCATGGGCAGGCGACACGGCAGATAACCGTTTAGCCCCTGGGTGGGCTGGCTGGGCGCGCCTCGCGCATCAGACGCTTCATCTCCCGCACGGCCTCACCAAGGCCGGTAAACAGCGCGCGCGCCATGATCGCGTGACCTATATTCAACTCCTGGATTGCCGGCAGGGCAGCGACACGCTGAACATTCTGGTAGTTCAGACCGTGGCCTGCATTAACCTGTAACCCGGCCTGTACACCCTCCTCCACCGCTCGCACAATCCGTTGCCATTCACGCTCGCGGCCTTCACCCTGTGGCGCGCACCTGCGTGGCATCGGCATCTATGAACAGCGACACACGTATGCCCGCCTCGGCCATGCGCGCGCAGGCCCTGCGCACCCGCCCCTCCTGCCCGGCGACATCGAGGCCACCTTCGGTGGTCAGTTCCTCGCGGCGCTCGGGTACCAGGCAGCAGTCTGCCGGGCGGATCCGCTCCGCGATCGCCAGCATCTCGTCCGTAACCGCCATTTCGAGGTTCATCCGGGTCAGCAGAATGCCGCGCAGCATCTCCACATCGCGTTCCTGGATATGCCGCCGATCCTCCCGCAAGTGCAGCGTAATGGCATCTGCGCCCGCCTGCTCGGCCTCGATCGCGGCCTGGACAGGGTCAGGGTAACGCGTCCCGCGCGCCTGGCGAAGTGTCGCCACGTGGTCAATATTGACACCCAGGAGTATCGGTTGTGCGTCGTGCATACTGTGCATCGGTAAAAGCCTCAGCCTGCCTGCCTGGGCTGCAGCTGGCGAAACACTTCCCGCGTCTTCAGCGGCCGACCGCCCAGATAGAGCGACAGTGCCGCCTGTGTGAGTCGTTTCGCGTCACGCAGGCTTTCAGGATCACTCAACTCATCATGACAGAGCGACAGCAGACTGCGCCCCGGGAAGACCAGATCATCCACGCCTGCAGAAGCAGCCGGGACAGGGCCCAGTTCCAGACGATACAGATAACTCTTCTCGGGCACGAGTGGCCGACCGGTCTCCGCTTCGCGGTCCAGGAGCAATCCATACCCGAGCTCATCGAGCAGGCGCTTCTCGAACACGCGCAGACACCGCTGCACCTCGGACCTGGCAAGCCGGCCAAGTGCCGCCTCGTAATCCGCAAACAGTGCCGGATGAGGGTCCTGCCGTTGCAGCAGCCGGAGCAGCAACTCATTGAGATAGAACCCCGAAAACAGCGCCTCGCCGACCGGCTTGAGCAAGCTCCCCGCCGGCTCGACACCCGTGTACGTTGCCAGTTCCCCGCGGGACACCCAGGATAGCAGCAGGGGCGTGAAGGCCTGTAACAGACCGCGCTGCCGGAACCGGGCGCTGCGCGCACCCCGACAGACCAGCCCGATACGCCCAAAGTCACGACTGAGTATTTCCACTAAGAGGCTGGTATCGCGGTAAGGGTACTGATGCAATACGTATGCCGGCTGCAGGCTGATTCTGCATTGCACAGCGCTCACACCAGCACCTCTGCCACCACCTCACCGGCCGCTGTCATAGCCGAGGCTGTGCAATGCGCGCTCGTCATCCGCCCAACCTTCTTTCACTTTTACCCACAGTTCCAGGTAGATCTTTTTTCCGAACATTTCCTGCATATCCGCGCGCGCTTCGCTGCCCACCGCCTTCAACATACTGCCATGCTGGCCTATCACGATCTTTTTCTGTGAGGCGCGCTCCACCCAGATCAGGCCGTTAATGCGCAGCATGTTTTCTCCCTCGAGAAAATTCTCGATCTCCACGGTCAGGCCGTACGGCAGTTCCTTGCCCAGGCGGCGGAACAGCTTTTCCCTTATCAGTTCGGCCGCCAGGAAACGCTCGCTCCTGTCCGTTACCTGATCCTCCGGAAACAGTGGCGGTGAGACTGGAAGATGCTCTAACACACGGCCTTCCAGTGCATCGAGATTATCGCCCTTGAGTGCAGAAATTGGCACGACCCCCGCATAGTCAAACTTCTCACTGAGTGACTGCAGAACCGGCAGCAGTTGCGACTTGCTGTGCAACTTGTCAATCTTGTTCACCGCAAGAAAGACCGGCACACCTGACTGCCTCAGCTTATCGAGCACCTGCTCGTCCTCTGCGGTCCAGCGGGATGCATCGACAAGGAATACGGCAACATTAACATCAAACAACGCACTGCTTGCGGCCTGATTGAGCGCACGGTTCAAAGCCTTGCGTGCATGCCGGTGCAGACCCGGCGTATCGACGTAAATAATCTGTGCATCCGACAGGGTCTTGATCCCGAGAATCTGGTGCCGGGTGGTCTGGGGTTTGGGCGAAGTGATGCTGATCTTCTGGCCCAGCAGCCGGTTGAGCAGGGTCGATTTCCCGACATTGGGTCGGCCAACCAGGGCGACGTAGCCACAACGGTGAGTTTCACTCACAAGGGCAGCACCGGAAGCGGTCTATACCAGTCCGACAGCGAAGAGTTGCGCATGATTCTGGATGAATTAGTTGTCGATGCCAAGGGCTTTCAGCATTTCCCCCGCCGCCCCTTGCTCCGCGTTGCGTCGGCTTGTGCCCGTGCCATGTGTGCACATATCCCGATCCGCGACGCAGCACTCGACCTCGAAGGTCTGCGCATGCGCCTGGCCGCGAACTGCGACGACCACGTATTCCGGTAATGCAATATGTCTGGATTGAAGGTACTCCTGTAGGCGTGTCTTGTAATCCTTCAGCTCGGCTGCAACCGGCAGCGACGCGAGACGCGATGCGAACACCCGCTGAATCCAGTCCCTGCACGTGCCCAAGCCAGCATCGAGATAGATGGCGCCAATAACTGCCTCAAGTGCATCACTGAGGATAGAATCGCGGCGAAAACCGCCGCTCTTGAGCTCGCCGGAGCCCAGTTTCAGCAACTCGCCGAGTTCCAGGCTGCGGGCAATTTCTGCGAGTGTCGGTTTGCGGACCAGCGTCGCACGCAAACGGCTCAACTCACCCTCGCTGGCCTGGGGAAACTGATTGTATAAGGCCTCGGCGATGACCATGCCCAGCACGGCATCGCCGAGAAACTCCAGCCGTTCGTTATTGGTGCCACCCGCGCTGCGATGGGTAATCGCCTGCTCCAGCAGTGCCCGCTCGCGGAATCCGTAGCCCAGCCTGGCTTGCAGGGATTCGATGCGTTCCCTCAACGAATCCCGGCCTCAATCTGCTTTTTGAAATGCGTAACGAGGAAGACATTCCCCAGCATGGGCGCCCGCACCTCATAGTCCACCCCGATGATCATCTGTCCACGCTGCTTGTCGATGGCCACATCCTTTGGCTTGATCGAATGAACGTCGTTGACGTCAAATCGCCTGCCGATGATTGATCGAATCTCGGCTGTCGTCATGTCCGCAAGCGTGGATTCCGACTGCAGTGACTCCAGTGTTTTTGCCACGTTGAGGTACTCGAGGTAGCCAGGCGCCAGACGCAGCGCCAACAGCACAAAATAACCAATCAGAACCAGAGTCAGCAACCAGCCGATCAAGGTCATGCCACGCTGTGCATTGAAAAGTTTCATAACAACCCCCTGCTTTGCGCCGACACGCCGGTCGGCCTCATTGATGGTACGTTTCCCCGACGCCGGCAATCAGCCGAAATGATCACGTCTCCGGGTAACAACACGCCTGTCTCTCCCTTCATTCCGTCATGCGGCGGCAATGAAATACCACACCTCCCTGTGCCGAAACCCGCTCTGCTCTGCTTGATCGGAAACGCTTCGGTAACCTGAACAGCCAAACCGAGGTGAGACGCTGCCACCCGTCGCAGGCCTGCCCCCAGGACCGGTTAACGCTAACCGGCGCTAGTGAATCCGCTCACCAATGCGGTTCCAGCCCACGCCCCCGTCGGCTGAATCCCAGCTCATCCAGATCATGAAGGCCTTACCGACGAGATTTCCCTCGGGCACCGGGCCGAAATAACGACTATCCTTACTGTTGTCTCGATTATCGCCCATCATGAAATAGTGACCCGGGGGCACGACGACGGACCCCTCGATTCCCCCGCTGTTCGGGCGCACCAGAATCTGGTGGCTGACGCCGTCCAGATCCTCCAGCCGCAAATCCGCACCGGAGCTCGACACCCCGGCGCCCGTCCCCATATAGGTCCCCACAGGGTCCTGATACATGGACTTGCCATTGATGGAGAGGGTCTTGTTCTGGTAGGTAATCCGGTCGCCGGGAAGGCCAACCACACGCTTAATGTAATCGATGGCGGGATCCTCAGGATAACGGAACACCACGACATCACCGCGTTGCGGTTCACCGAGTTCGAGGACCTTGGTATTGAGGACCGGCAGGCGAATCCCGTAGCTGAACTTATTGACCAGAATAAAATCACCTACCAGCAAGGTCGGCATCATCGAGCCTGACGGAATACGGAAGGGCTCCACGAGAAACGAGCGCAACAGCAACACAATCAATATTACCGGGAAAAACGCCTTGGCATACTCGACGACAACCGGCTCTTTCAGCGCCGTTTCCCGATCACTTGCCCGTTCTGCTGCGGCCCGCCGCCTGGGCGCCCCGAACCAGGCATCTGCGGCCCAGATCACGCCAGTGATCAGCGTCGCCATTACCAGAACCAGAGGAAAATCTATATTCATGTTATTTCTTCCCAACCTGCAACACAGCCAGAAACGCTGATTGCGGTATCTCGACCTTACCAAATTGCTTCATTCGCCTTTTACCCGCCTTCTGCTTTTCCAGCAGTTTGCGTTTTCGCGTGATATCCCCCCCGTAACACTTCGCCGTGACATTCTTGCGCAAGGCCTTGACCGTGGCCCGCGCAATGATATGGGAGCCGATAGCGCTCTGTATAGCCACCTCATACATCTGCCTGGGGATCAACTCCTTCATTTTTCCCGCGAGTTCCCGCCCGCGCGCCTGCACGTGATCCTGATGGACTATGATCGACAGCGCGTCGACGCGTTCACCATTGATGAGGATATCGAGCTTGACAAGATGTGCCGCCTCAAAGCGTAAAAATTGATAATCGAACGACGCATAACCGCGGCTGACTGATTTCAGCCGGTCGAAGAAATCCAGTACGACCTCACTCAGTGGCAGTTCGTAGTTCAAGGACACCTGGTTACCCAGGTACAGGAGGTTGCGTTGCGAACCGCGTTTCTCAATACACAGGTTGATCACGCCACCAAGATACTCCTGGGGCACAAGAATATTCGCCAGTATGATCGGCTCACGGATCTCGGCCACCTGATTCACCGGCGGCAGGCTTGCGGGATTGTCTATCTGCACGGTCGCGCCGCCGCTTGTCAGCACCTCATAGATCACGGTCGGGGCCGTCGTAATAAGATCCAGCCCGTATTCCCGCTCGAGGCGTTCCTGCACGATCTCCATGTGCAACATCCCGAGAAAGCCACAGCGAAAACCAAATCCGAGCGCCTGCGATGTCTCGGGTTCGAAGTGCAATGACGAGTCGTTTAGCCGCAATTTCTGCAAGGCTTCGCGCAAGTCTTCGTAATCCTCAGAGGCTACCGGGAACAAGCCGGCAAACACTCGTGGCTGAATCTTCGCGAAGCCGGGCAACGCCTTCGCCGCAGGTCGATCGGCCAGTGTCAGGGTATCCCCGACCGGCGCGCCATCGATATCCTTTATACCGGCAATAACAAAACCGACGTCGCCGGCCTCCAGCACAGGGATCCCCACCGGCCTGGGCGTAAAGATACCGACCTTTTCCACTTGAAAGCTACGGCCGGTCGACATCACCTGCAGCTTGTTGCGCGCCACAAGCCGTCCGTGCACGATTCGCACCAGCGAGATCACGCCGACATAATTATCAAACCATGAGTCAATGATGAGTGCCTGCAGTGGCGCCTGCGGATCCCCCTGCGGCGCCGGGATACGGGCAACCACTGCCTCCAGAACGTCTGCAACCCCCTCGCCGGTCTTGGCGCTGGCGCGTACGGCCTGGTGGGCATCAATACCGATAATCTCTTCGATCTCCTGAATGACGCGCTCGGGCTCCGCGGATGGCAGATCGATCTTGTTCAGGACCGGAACCACCTCCAGCCCCTGATCAATCGCCGTATAACAGTTGGCAACGCTCTGCGCTTCGACACCCTGCGCGGCGTCAACCACTAACAGCGCGCCCTCGCAGGCCGCAAGTGATCGGGAAACCTCATACGAAAAATCGACGTGCCCCGGTGTGTCGATCAGGTTGAGGTGGTAGCTTTGCCCGTCCCGGGCCTTATAATCGAGCGTGACGCTTTGCGCCTTGATCGTGATGCCACGCTCGCGCTCGAGTTCCATTGAATCCAGTACCTGCTCGGACATCTCCCGGTCCGAGAGCCCCCCGCACATCTGAATGAACCGGTCAGCCAGGGTCGATTTGCCATGATCGATATGGGCGATGATGGAGAAGTTGCGGACCCGATCCCTAGCAGCCATACATGGACGCCTTAAGCCACCCGGCAGCCAAACAGCGTGACGGCACAGCCTGCCCGCGCTGACGACAGCCTTCCCCCACATACCCTCTCATTGCAGACTCGATCAGGGTCGCTTAACACTGGCCCAACCACGGCGCTGGTCGTTGTTCATTTGAAATCACCAGACTTCTCTCCTCGCGCCGTGCCTCGCGTCTCCGGGGACATCAACGCGGCGTTTGGGTGCGTGTTAACAGGCCCTGACATCGGCAGCAACAACCTGGACAACATGGATTGCCCTGAAAGAAGCGGAATTTCAGGAAACGCTGGGTTAAAAAACGCGAACCACCGGGAAACCTCCCCCGGATCTCGCAGGAGTCACCCGCTTCAGAGGCGAGGGATTATACACCGTCACCGGGACTGCAGATAGCGGCGAAGGCGCGCCTCGTCGAGGAAGTAATGGCAGCACTCCACCCCGTCCACCATCAGAACGGGCACCTTGTCCCCATACAGCTGCCGGCAGCGCGAATCCTGATCCACGTCCTCAACGATAAGCTCGAAATCCATCTCCTCGCGCAGCCGCCCCACTGCCCGCTCCATGTCCAGGCACAAATGACAGGCGGGTCGGGTGTAAAGGGTGAGGACGGCGGGACCGGGCGAGCGGTCCCTGCTCATGCCCGCTGCCCTCCCGGCCTTCCCGCTGGCCGCTTAACCTGGCACCTTGACGGCGAGGAAAATGGGGCCACCGCGGCGCTGGACAAGCACCGGCACCATCTCCCCGGCGGGGGCATCGTCGACGAGTGCGGCGAACTGCTCGGCGTCCTTCACTCGCACATTATTGAACATGACCACCACGTCGCCCTTGACGATCCCCGCATGGCGGCCAGCCCCGTCTTCAAGCGACTCAACGATCACCCCGCCTTCGGCCAGTTCCAGTTGCTTGCGCTGCACACTGCTCAGATCGGCAACGGTCAGCCCCAGCCGTGAGCTGGACGCTTCGGTGCGGCTGGTCGTTGCGGCCTGCAGCGCCTCCTCTTCCGGCAACTCGTCGAGCGTGACCCTGAGCGTACGCGGCTTGCCCTCGCGGATCACGTCCACGTCCGCCTGCTTACCGATGGGCGTACTTCCGACAATCGGCGGCAGTTTCGCGGAACTGACGACATCGTGGCCCGCAAAACCGACGATCACATCGCCGACCTTGATGCCGCCCCGCTCCGCCGGGCTGTCAGGCAGGACCCTGGAAACCAGGGCTCCCATTGGTTTTTTCATTCCGAAGGATTCCGCGAGTTCCCGTGTCACGTCCTGAATCAGCACGCCAAGCCAGCCGCGGCTGACGTGGCCCTTGGTCTTGAGCTGTTCGGCCACGTCCATGGCGACCTCTATCGGTATTGCGAACGAAAGGCCCATGTAGCCACCGGTCCGGCTGAAGATCTGGGAGTTTATCCCCACCACTTCACCTTCGAGGTTGAACAGTGGCCCGCCCGAATTACCCGGATTGATCGCGACGTCGGTCTGAATGAACGGCACATAGCTCTCATTGGGCAAGGCACGACCCTTGGCGCTGACTATGCCCTGCGTTGCCGAATGTTCGAATCCGAACGGAGAGCCAATCGCCAATACCCATTCGCCCACTTCAAGATCGGCGGATTTGCCGAGCCGGGCCACCGGCAGATCCGTGGCATCGATCTTGAGGAGCGCAATATCACTGCGTTCATCACTACCGACGAGTTCGGCAACCAGTTCCCGGCGATCATCCAGCCGGATAATGATTTCCTCGGCATCCTTCACCACATGGAAATTGGTCAGCAGATAGCCATCACCGGAGATGATTACACCCGACCCCAGTGAACGCGCCTCATAATCACGCGGTTCACCGTTACCACCACCTTCCCCGAAGAAATGCTTGAACAGGTCGCCAAAAGGACTGCCCTCCGGCAAGTCGGGGATTTCGACACCCGGCGGGAGCCCGTGCCCGCCCCGGGAAACCTTCTGGGTCGTGCTGATGTTGACTACCACCGGTGTGTGCTGTTTCACCAGATCGGTGAAATCCGGCAGGGAACGTGCCTGGACCTGGCCCACAACTGCCACCCATACGAAACCAAAAAGCACGGCATGGAACAAGCGGTTCATCATAAGGCAATTCATAGAAACTCCTGACGTCGATTAGACTCGAAGAAAGCGACAGCCAAACCCAACAAACAGAGCGTTCAGCGATTCAGCCCCGTATCCATGACTCCGGTCACGCGCGCATCGGCGGGTACCGTCCGGCGGAGAATGACAGGCTGGTAGTCTGTATCATCTGCGATTCGGCGGGTAAAGCGCCACACCCAGGCGAGCCCGGCCACCAGACCCAGCAGGCCTGCGCCAATACTGACGAGTTCTACATTGCTAACCAGCAAGCGGCCGGCCAGATCCTGACCCACAGCG
>WOR8_10002325_pt1 | contig 31149 bp, 22 predicted proteins | sample DeeMarSeWOR38_10_FD_19890 | JGI IMG/M metagenome (IMG submission 19890) | reverse complement strand
TATCTGTGGCCGGATCTGATCTGGTAAATGTAACCCAGAGGAAGTTTTGCCAAGAGGCGGCGGTAAATTCTGCATCATCTACCACCACGATAAGAGGGAATTTTGAGAGGTCCTTGGATGTTTCCAAAAAGGTGGCCAGTTTTTCCATGGTTGGGTCATGCTCATCCCTACCCTTATTATGGGGGCCTCCCTGAATGACTATTATGCCCGGAGCGAAGACTCTCGGTCGACTGAAGCCTTTGGGCAAGGATAAATTGGTGGGAAGTTTATCATCCAGTTCCTTTAGCTTTGGCCCAGCTACGGCGAGGACCAGCTTCGAGCCTTGATTCAAGCTGATTCCAGAATAGTCCAGGGTGTCCATAGTGGTTCGGGTGATAAAGTGCAGATCCCTCTCCCAGTTGGCCCTTTCGAGGATGTGTTTGAAAAAACGTGGAATGTCATGGGCGCTCAAGCTGGGGTCGTCTTCTCTGGCACAAATAAAAACATACTTGGCAAGAGAGGTCTGGCTCGTACCGAGGAGGGAAAGTCCGCAGGTGATTATCTCCTGGGGTTCCCGTTTCTCAGCATAGGGCACATAGCGCTCACTACCTATGGCCAAGAGCAGAGGGTGCACACCTGATGCGTCCACCGCGTTTACCTCATGGACTCCGGCAAAAACGGAAGGCACTAGACCTGCAGTCAAGTCATGGATGAAGGCGCCGAAGACGGTATCTTCCTGCGGTGGCCGTCCTACGGTGGTGAAGGGCCAGACTGCGTTTGCTCGATGATAAACTCTTTCCACCTTGAGTACGGGAAAGTCATGCACAAGACTGTAATAGCCCAGATGATCTCCAAAAGGGCCTTCCGGCAGCTGGCGCCCAGGATCAATGTATCCGGAAATACAAAAATCAGCTTCAGCCAGGATAGGGAGCTCGTTGTCCTTGGAAATCATCCTTATTCTGTGCCCGGCATTATTGCGGCAATGGTCATGGCCGGTGGCCCCCCCACGAAGACATTGACTTTAAGGGGAGACTTTGAGTTTATGGCCTGAGCATGGTGGTAGCCGATACCACGATGGATCTGGTAGTGCAGGCCCACTTCCTCATTGGGCTTATAGCTTCCCCCCGAGAGCTGCACCCTATACATGCCCAGATTGGAATGAGCAAATCCAGGCCTTTCCGTGCTTTCGGTATAAACCTGAGGCAGGGTAATATAGGCTCCACCGTCCCTCGGCCAAGATTTCATCTGGGGAAGGCGGAGAATACTTGTCTTTTTCGCCAATACCGGGCCTGTAGCGACCTTTTTGGGTATGGAGTTTCGAAGGGCCTTGGGCAGGCTTGCGAACTTCCATGGCCTCTTGAACAGTTCTACTGGGTCGACTTTGAGCTTTACCAAGCGCTCTAAGGTCCTGAGGGTATCACGGAAGATGAACCTAATCCTGGCTGGAGTGGCGAAAATATTTCCAGCCATGGGGAAAGCACAGCCTTTCACCCTGGTGAAAAGCAGGGCAGGGCCCTGTACCTGGTAAACACGGCGCTGTATAGCGGCAATTTCGAGGTTAGGGTCAACCGCCTGGGGAATGCGCACGAGTTCTCCACGAGACTCCAGGTCTGCCAGACACTGAGTAAGATTCTGGTAGCCCACTGGTAAAACCTCCTTTTCTCACTAGCCTGGATGTTTCATGAATTGGTGTGGCGAGACCACGAAGATGGACGTCCGGAAGGACGCCCATATCCGTCGTCGTAGTAAGCGATTCATGAAACATCCGAGCTGGATCAGAGCATACTTTGATTCGAACGTCCTGTCCACTCATGGGCACACCTTACCACCCGGTGAAATCACCGATTAGACTTGGTTATTTCACCAATTACCATCACGGTTAAAGATGGTCATGAATGGCTAACATGCTGTTATTAAATGGTTATTTAGTTAGGCATCCTGTTGGCATGCATATTGATTAAGCTCTACTATCTCACTCCCTTTTCATCCGTGCACCCGAAATACATAATGCGCATGCCTGGCATTCTGGGAGAGAGGACCCCCTTTGATAGTTAGGAGTGCGGTTACTAATGGTTCCGGACCATAGGAGCTCACTCAACAATAAATGTGAACTCGAATCTTTTTAGGAAATGGGAGAATCTAAGTGCGATTCTACGGTCATTTAGCTGTAAAATCTTTGGTCCTCGCAGTGATTTTTGTGATTTTGCAGATTGCGACTGCATCTGCGCAAACCGATTTAGTTACTGACACAGAAAATTGCTTATTCTGTCATAGGTACCCTAACATGGGTCGTTATGACAAGAGTGGTAATAAGAGGATTTACTACGTAAACGAAAAGCTTTTTGCCTCATCGGTTCACGGAAAGCTAAAGTGCAAAAGCTGCCATGCTGGGCTGGATCAGATCCCCCACACTAATGTGAAAAAGGTAGATTGTTCCTCTAGTTGCCACATCAAAGAGCCATCCACCGGCAAAGAATTCTCCCACTCAAATATGGTTGACAAATTCCAGGCCAGCGTTCACGGGGCAGGAACTGGTGGCAATGCAAAACGCCATCCCGAAGATTTGCCAAACTGCAAGTACTGTCATGACAACCCAATGTACCGTGTTCCCGATGGCGTCTGGGGTCAAAGCAATGCTCTGATCAATGAGACACTGGCTAGGTGCATGGGATGTCATACTTCATCCCACTGGGCGGAACGATTCTATTCCCATTTCACCCACCGTATGAGGAAAAGACGAAGTCAGGAAGAAATAGTAGCCTTGTGTACAAGCTGCCATGAAGATCAAGAGAAAATGGCACGCCATGGTCTCGAGAGCATAGGAACCTACAAAGATACCTTTCACTGGATCCAGGTACAATATGGAGTAAAAGATGCTCCTGACTGTATCAGTTGCCATATACCAGTGGGATACGCGGCGCACGACATAAGGCCAAGAACCGACCGCATCTCCCCGATCAACATGGACAACAGAGTAAAAACATGCAGCAATCAAGGGGGAGTGCAGTCTTGCCATCCTGGAGCCACGACTCAGTTTGCCACCGGCAGGGTGCATGCATATGGGATGAAAGCCCAGCTTCTGGCTAGCCAGAACCAGGCAAATTTTGTGGAAGATGAAAATATTTCACTGGTTATAGAGCGGGCTGAAAAAGATCTATCGAAAGCAGAATTGTTTAATTACAAAATACTTAAGTTGGTCAAGCTTTTTTATAAAATTTTAATAGCTTTCGTTATTGGTGGTATGCTTGTACATCAACTACTCGACTATATGGCGAGCAGGAGACATTTAAAATCTGGTTGATAAATATTGTAAGGGTTTTGCAATGATTAAACAAAGATTGTTTTCCAGAAGTAAAGTTGACGCAAAGTCTGATGGCCATAGATACTTCGTGCGCTTGAATTTTAATGAAAGAGTTCAACACATGATCTTTCTCATCTGTTTTATTGTTTTGGCCATAACTGGATTTATGTTAAAGCTTCCCGAAGATATAGTGCAAAAATTTGGTAATGCCAAGGATATAGTGTTTTTTTATCGAGGTATATTACATCGCATTGCCGGCACTATTATGATTCTGGTCAGCTTATATCATGTTTTCTATCTGCTCTTCACGCAGGCCGGCCGTCGCTGGCTTCAAGATATGCTGCCCAAATTCAAAGATTTGACTGACATGATTGGCACCATGCTCTATTATCTGCGAGTCAAAGAAAAGCATCCCGAGTACGACAGATTTTACTACAAGCAGAAACTGGAGTACGGTGCCTTAATTGCCGGTGCTACGCTCATGTCATTAACCGGTCTGCTTCTATGGACTGAAGAAATGTGGCCAAAATTTCTTCTTGACATTGCCAACATCGTCCATGGAATGGAAGCGATCCTGGCCTGCCTGGCAATCATGGTTTGGCACATGTATGAGGTTCATCTTAGACCGCGCAAATTTCCTATTGATAATTTGTGGCTTACAGGTGTGATAGAAGAAGAAGAGCTGCGGGAAGAGTTTCCCTTACATTATCAAAAGATCATGGAGGACCCTGAATTGCAAAAAGTTTACCTGGTCCCAGAGCACGAAGACGGAGATACATCCCTTAGGGTCTAAGATCGCAAGGAATTCAATTGAACGAAAAGCGAGAGGGTTTAACTACCATGGGTAGGTTTGGTAACATTATTCGGATGATTAAAAGGTTTCCTATTCTTCTATTAAAATTTCTCTATATTCTGCCATTTTTATTGTTTGGCGCCTGGCTGCTCAATCTGGTCTATTTTCAACCGGAATTACCTCAGGTGGAGGCCAAGCTAGCTGAGGAGTCTACCCTGCTTATTGGTGAGGATCACGTTTTCAAAAAAATCCTGCAGCAGAAAGACGCTGCGCCCCGGGAGCATTTTCACTTGATTGACGAGTGGGTTACTCGACAAGATCACATGGCACCAGTTTGTCTTACCTGTCACGGAACCTATCCGCACAGCAAGGAAGAAAAAGTCAGATCTATTCTTAATTTTCATGGAGGCTTTCTGGCCTGTTCCGTATGTCATGCCCGCAAGGAAGCGGAAGAGCACCTAATTTACTTCGCCTGGGTTGATCGTGAAACCGGGGCGGTGTCCAAGCAAATAAAGGGGGAATACGGTAAGTACCCAGCAAAGATATTTCCCATTGAAATTACCAAGGGAGCTAGAACAAGAATTTTTAGACCGGTGAACGAAGAGGCGGCAAAACAGTTTCTGACTTATAAGGATCAGTACACACCTGATCAAATCGCCCAGGCAAAAGCAAAGCTTCATGAACACATATCAGCCAAACCGGTATTTTGCTCTGACTGCCATAAGAAAGAAGGATATCTTAATTTCCACGATCTTGGATTTGCCCAAACTAGAATTGATCATCTCAATTCTACAGAAATAGTTGGCATGATAGAAAAATACAAGAAGTTCTACCTCCCTTCTCAAATTGATTTTGGCCTCGAAAAAGCGATTCCGTAGGTATATTTGTCCAGGCCACATGATTGGTGTATTATTACAAGGACAGAATATCTGGGCAAATTTCCCCCTGTTTGATTATCGAGATAGCTTGAAGGCCAGATGATTAGACAAATACTTTTTCTTTCATTAATCCTCGCAGTTTACTTCTTGTCTCTCGGGACGAGTAAGTGTCTTGGCCTCGATGAGGACGGCTGTCTCACCTGTCATCAGTATCCTGGACTCGTGCGGCTGGAAAAAGGTGATGAAGTCAAGGTCCTTCACATTTCCGAAAAAAAGTATTTTAACTCCCCCCATGGCAAAATTCGTTGCAAAGAGTGTCACACTGTCATCTCAAAGGTTCCCCACACTGGCGAAACAAGTACCGACTGCACCACCAACTGTCATCAGGACGATGCTGCGAAGATTAGAAATTATCCTCGAAAGACCTTACACAAAAATGAACAATCCTACCTCATTAGTTTGAAGGATAGATCGTCGTGTAGAATATGCCACCCCATATATCCGCACAGTGAAAACCAGCTGGTAAGAGCCTTTCTAAACATGCATACAGGGTTTATGTTCTGTGAAGTTTGTCATATGAACAGAGGCAAAATCGATCATCTCGTCTATGACTGGGAAGATACTGAAAACGCAGATTTTAGCGGCGAGCCTTTTGGAACCTTCTTTAACCCTCGAACCAGCAAAGCCCACAAGGCAGACGAACACTTCATTTCCAGGATCGCCGTTTTTTCGCTGGATGGAGGTAAGAAGAAGGGGCTGGTAAATGTGGAAGATACGGGGGCTGCCAGGGAGTTCATGGTGGCCCAGAAAAAATTGCAGCCGGAAGCTGAAAAGGAAAGACTGACATTTTTCCATAGAGATATTCAGAGAAAAGAAATATCCGTTGCTTGCAACGAATGCCACTCTACTGATAGTATTCTAGACTTTGAAAAACTTGGATTCGACCAGAAAAAGACTAAGCATCTAATTTATATAAATATCAAAGGACTAGTGACAAAATATAAAGTCTTCTACTTTCCGAAACTATTTGAAAAATAATCTAGCCCGGATATTTCATGAATCACCTGCTGCGACCACGGATATGGCCGTCCTTCCCGGCGTCCTCGGGTGTCGGACCCTGCGACGTACCGCTCAGGTACGTCTCGGAACCAACACCCTGCGGTTGCCAGGTGGCACGACCATCTTCGCGGTCTCGCGACAGCAATTCATAAAATATCCGGGCGAGCACGACGATTTAGCTAACATTAGAACTCCTCTTATGATTTTGGAAAATGAATGTGGCCTTGTTAACAAGCCTGCCAAAATTGAATTGAAGCTATCATTAAGCGCCTACCTCCTTTCATTTCTCCTACTCCCATGTATTTTAATAACTTTTTTCGCCGTTCCCGCTTTTGCCATAAGACTTATTAAGGTGAAATTGGTCTTTGAATTAAAAGGAGAGTTCAACAAACCAACCGATGTGTCAGTTTCCAAAGATGGATTTATATATGTTGTCGACGGGGTAAACAATAAGATAAAGATTTTTAATAAAAAGGGCAGATTCTTGTCTTCCTTTGGCAGACAAGGCTCGGGAAGAAGCGAATTCAAATTACCGCTGGGAATCGATATTGACAATGGAGGCAGGGTTTATATAGCCGACTCTGGAAACCAAAGGGTGCAGATACTTGAGTCCAAGGGAGGTTTTATAAAAGAGATTAGACTCCCTCGCCAAAATGACCACCCCGCCGATCCCACCGATGTTGTAGTCGATAATCTAAACAATAGATGTTACATCGTTGATAACGACAACCACCAGGTTCTGGCCTACGACCTATTCACGCTTAAACTGATAAAAACCTATGGCAGTCATGGTGCCGGCAAAGACCGGTTCAGGTATCCTTTTTTTGCAGCCCTGGGTAAGGAGCAAAATCTCTACGTGGTTGATGTCATCAACACAAGGGTTCAAGTACTGAGCTCTGAAGGCTTGTTTGTTGCGGAGATCGGTGGGTGGGGAGTTGAAAAAGGAGAGTTTTTTCGACCCAAAGGGGTGGCTGTTGATAAAAATGACCGAGTTTATGTGAGTGACAGCTATGTGGGAGTAATCCAGGTCTTTGAAGCAACTGGTGAGTTTTACGCTGCCCTGGGCGATCCAAATACGGGCAAGGTAAAAAAGTTCAGGACCCCTATGGGGCTATTCATGGACCGTGAAAACAGGCTTTATGTTGTTGAAACCCTGGCCAACAAGGTGAGTGTATATCAATTGCAGGGGGTCACTGAGTGAACTTTTTCAGCAGCCTGTAAGACACCCAGCGAACCTAATAAGAGACAGTGAAGAAAACAATATACATACATATCCTCCTTATCTTTCTCCTCTACCTTGCCTTCAGCTCTCAGGCACTTGGCCAGGCCGGGACTAACCCCAATTCGGCCAAGGCATGCGCCATATGTCACTACCGCTGGATAGAAACCTTCTTCGTTGAAGGAAGGGGTACAGATCTGGTGGAATATCAATCGGAAAAAGTGGTGGCAACACCTGATATGTGTTTTTCCTGTCACGACGGCAGTATCAAAGATTCCAGGGCGAAATTGGAAGATGATTCCGGGCACAAGATCAACAAAGAGCCGCCCCGCCACATGAAGATACCCGAAATATTTCCCTTAGATGAAAAGGGCGAGATGCAATGTTCAACTCAATTTTCATGAGAACCTCCAACAAGAATTCTGCCATGTGCCGCATGTGTCACCCAGCCGCAGATGGGGGAATGGCGGCCGGCAATCACCCGGCGGGAATCATGGAGCGCCAGGTCCCCGCAAAGTTAATTTCCCTGGGTGCTGTCTCGGGTGGAAAAAAGAACCAGATTGTTTGCGAGACCTGCCATGTAGCCCACGGATCACCATATGAGAGCTTTTTGATCGAAGGCGCTGGTAACTCTGCCCTCTGCCTCAGCTGTCACCAGGAAAAAAATATTTTCGGACCTGAAGGGGAGAGAAAGCCCTTTCACGTCATAAATGTCCCTCCTCAAAAGGCGAAAATACCCGCCGAGTTCATCGCAAAAGGGGCGAAAACAGGTTACCAGGGTTCTATAATCTGTCTAACATGCCACCAGGTGCACAATCATAAAACACAAGAAAAATTTCTCTTAATCATGAGAAATGAAAAGTCCTCTTTATGCCTCACCTGTCATTTAAACAAACAATATCTTTTGAGTTCAAGGCATAACCTCATTAATTCCTCTCCAAAGGAAAGAAATCTGGAAGGCAAAACAGCGGCAGAGGGAGGTATATGTTCGTCATGCCACCTGCCCCATAAACCGGCGAGAAACCTCAGCGGAAAAGAAGATTTCACCACCCAACTCTGTCTCAGTTGCCACAGCAAGGGAAATATGGGCGAGAAGGTTATGCCCCGAGGATATACTCATCCAGTGAGTGTGAGTCCGTTTGAGAAGAAAGAAGAAGATCCTTTTTTTACCGCTGTAGATGCGGAAAAAGGGCAATTGGCCCTTCCACTTTTCAGTAGATATAATGTTCAAGATGAAAATGGGAAACTGACGTGTTCTACCTGCCATGAACCGCATGGTCTGCCTAATGATTCAACAGAAGGTCAGACAGCAAAGGAGGGTGAGGGATCTAAATCCACTCATCTCCTCAGAAAACAGTCACCAGCTATCTGCCGCGAATGCCACGGCAGTAAATTTGATGTTGCCAACTCCAAACATGACCTAAGCAAATTGACTGGCGAAGAGAAAGACATATTGAAAAGCAAAGGGCCGGAACCTGGGATATGCGGAAGCTGTCATCTGGTACATGGTCCAGAGCAAGGATACTTGTGGACAGGTGATGGCTCGACCACAGGTAGTGGAAATAGGGCAGAGGAGTTGTGCACGGCCTGCCACAGTGAAAGAGGGTTGGCCAGCAAAAAGGTAGTAAAGGGCTATTCTCATCCTGTTAACATTTCGCCCTCCGAAAAAGGACTAGCCACCACCCTGCCGCTCTATAACCTAAATGGAAGAACCTCTAAGAACGGACTGCTGACCTGTCAAACTTGCCATGACCCACATCGGTGGGATCCCCTGAGGGCTCCGCAGGGAGACCATCTCAACCTGGAGGCCAACTCGCAGAACAGCTTCCTCAGATTAGAAAATTCGCCATCACCTATTCTTTGCGAAAACTGTCATCCCAAAAAGGCTACAGTTGAAAAGACTGATCACGACCTCATCATAACTGCGCCTGCTCACAGGAATATTATGGGTCAAACTCCGGCACAGTCTGGAACCTGCGGTGTCTGTCATCTCGTGCATAACAGCAAAAACAAGATAAAACTATGGGCCCAGGAATTAGGGCTGGGTACAGAGGTGATGGAGAGGATGTGCAACTCCTGCCATTCAAAAAGCGGTATTGCCCGTAACAAAGTTCCGCCAATCGGTGATCATCCCCAAGATAAACTTGTTAATCTTTCCGGGAAGATTAAAAGCAGAGAAAATTTTCTGCCACTTTTTGACCCCATGTCAGCTGAACCGGTAATTGCGGGCAATATTTCCTGTGCATCCTGCCACAACGTTCACCAATGGGACCCGAAACAGGTAGCAAAAGGTGAGGGAGCAAATCTGGAAGGGAATGCCACCAACAGTTTTCTCAGAACAAATTCCCCTGATCTCATGTGTAAGGACTGCCATGGTTTTCAGGCATTGTTGAAGTTCAAATTTTTCCATGATCCAGCCAGACGCAAACTGCAAGGATTTAATCTTCCATTAAGATAAAATGGGAAGTAGCCAGCCCTTCGACAGGCTCAGGGCAAGTAGTCAGTAGCCAGAATCCAGCAAGCATAGAGCAGGGGGCATAGGGCATGGAGCATGGGGTAAATTCGAAATCCTTCACTCTATACCCTTTTATCTGCGCTCTTTACCTACTGCATTCAGGCTTGTGACTTCCACATTCTTAACTCTATGCTCTATGCCCTCTGCTCTATGCCTTTCTAAATCCGCAATCCGCAATCCGCATTCCGAGATCCGCAATCCAAAACCCTCTCAGGGCTAGCTAGGTCCGCGGTACCCGGAATCTTTCCCCGAACACTCGGTGAGATCACCGTTTAGGGTTGGGGATTTCACCAGATATCCAGCAAAAAATAACGACCTTAATATTGTCTAAGCATTTGATCTTATTTGTTAATTAAGGCACCGACTCTTCTGGCACGCATATTGATATATTACCTCCGCAAATCACTGACTTGGAGCTCATAGGTGTGTTGACGGCACCTCCCCACTTGAGCAAATCGGCAAGCTTCCGCAGGTAGAAGAGGCTTTTTTTATCTCCACCTGCAACCGGATGGAAGTCCTGTTTACCACCTCAGCCCTTGATCAAGGTATGGGCCAGGTGGTGCGCCACTTGGCTGATATTTATGGTAAGACCGCTGCCGCGCTGAAGCCCTATCTTTATATTTACCTGGACCATGAAGCGGTAAAACACCTCTTCCGGGTGGCATGCAGTTTGGATTCCATGGTGGTGGGAGAGCCTCAGATACTCGGTCAGATCAAAAAGGCTTACGGAGATGCAGTTGAGGCTAAAACCTCAGGGGTGATTCTAAATCGGCTTTTACACAGAGCCTTTTCCGTGGGAAAGCGAGTGCGGACGGAGACACAAATTGGTAGCAGTGCGGTCTCTATAAGCTATGCTGCGGTGCAACTTGCCAAGAAGATATTTTATGATCTGCAGGGCAAGAAGGCTATGCTGGTGGGGGCCGGTGAAATGGCTGAACTGGCGGCCGAGCATCTCTTGAGCCAAGGGGTGGATGAGATTGTTGTGGCCAATCGCACCCTCGACAGGGCTCTGGCTTTGGCCAGAAGGTTTAAGGGAACCACCATACCTCTGGAAGAGCTGGCTCAAGAGTTGAATCGCGTGGACATCATCATCAGCTCCACAGGTTCTCCGGAACCGGTGATCAGTTCTCAGCAGGTGAGGACTCAAATGAGAGCCCGCCGCAACCGGCCGCTTTTTTTCATTGATATCGCGGTACCAAGGGATATTGATCCGGAGGTTAATCTGATCGACAACGTGTATCTTTACAACATAGACGATCTGCAAAATATTGTAGAGATCAATCGCTCCCAGCGACTAAAAGAGGCGTCGCGGGCCGAGCATATAATTGAAGCTGAGGCCTTAAAATTTGATGGCTGGCTGCGTACCCTGGAAGTTGTTCCCACCATAGTCTCTCTTCGTAGGAAGGCAGAGGAAATCCGTCAAACAGAGATCCTTAGAACTTACGGGCAATTCAATTCTCTTCCTGATGAGCAAATGGAAGCCATTGAAGTTCTCACCCAATCGATCGTTAATAAACTTCTCCATGACCCCATCCTGTTTCTCAAGCGCACCAGCGCCAGGGCTAGGAAGGATTTTTACCTAGACATCACCCACAGACTTTTCAGCCTTGACGAAGAGCAAGTGGAGATGGTTGAGGACGAAGCCCAGCTATCTGTCGGCTCCCGCTAATCAGTCTCGGACCGGTTCTGTTCATGGTAGGTTTGGCTGTAACACTTTCATAGCTCCCCAGTAGCCTTTAGCAAGAGAAAATGCTATCCTTAAAAGCTTGGGGAGCCTCGCGTCAACTGCCATAACTATTTTGACTAACTGCTCATAGTCAAGATGACTGAACCATGGACGGAATGTTGCTCTGATTTCGGCTTCTTTTCTGAGTCTCATTGCACCATTGAATTTGACGGTAGTTTGAGATCTCTTCTTGTTCTGATTCCAGCTTGAATGGTTTTGTTCGTCTTTCTTTGAATGTTCCGTTTCTGACTATTCTGCATCGGTGAGCAGGTGAGATAGTTAGCCAAGAAGGCGCGGCAGTAATGTGACTACCCCTTGATCGAATCGACCCCGAAAAAGACAAGGGGCTATTGCCGCCATGAGCAGAGTAGTCATCTCAGTTTGTCTGTGCCTGGCTGTCTTGATAGGTTGCGGTGAGAGCAAGAGAGAAAGTGACACAGCAACCGTCACAGAGAACCAGGGGGAAAGACCATCTATCACAATTGGACTTATTCCCGAGCGCAACATTTTCAAGCAACTTGACCGTTATGAACCTCTTGCCGACTATCTTTCCAAAAGAATAGGAGCGGATATAAAACTAAAGGTTCTCACCCGCTATGGGAATATCATCGATAATTTCGTTTCCGCCGGGTTGGATGGTGCTTTTTTTGGCAGCTTCTCCTACACCTTGGCCCATGCAAAACTAAAGGTTGAACCTATTGCAAGGCCAGAGAATAATGACGGTGTATCCACCTACTATGGTCTAATAATGGCGAGAAAAGACGGGGGCATCAAAACCGTTAAAGACATGAAAGGGAAAACCTTTGCCTTTGTGGACAGAGCAACCACAGCCGGTGCATTGATGATTATGAGAAATTTTTGGGAGAAACCTATTTTGCTGGTACCCACGAGGCTGCCATTTATGACTTGCTAAACAAGAAGGCCGACATATGCGCTGCCAAAAATACCGTGTTCACTCGGCTTGCCGCCAGAGATAAAAGGCTGGCAACGGAACTGGTTCTCCTAACAAGATCACCCGACGTGCCAGAGAATGGCTTGGCAATAAGAAAAGACTTTGATGGCGTTATCAAAAGCGAGCTAAAAAAAACCCTACTCAATATGGATAAGGACTCCGAAGGTATAAATATATTGAAAAAATTCGGTGCAAAAAAATTCATCGAGACAACAAATGAGGATTATGACAGCGTATACAAATATGTAAAAGAGATCGGTCTGAATCTCGCGACCTATAATTATCGGAATGAATAATGAAAAGATTGATAATTACAGTCATTGTAATTTTTTGTTTGATTAATACCCTGGTCGGTACATATGTTATTGTCAGCATGGAAGATGCTACCTCAAAGCTGAATTATGTAATATCACTTCATCAAATTGAAATTCTAAGAGAACATTTGTTGCTTTATTTAAAAAAGGTGCAGTCTGACCTGAGCCTAAAAAATACACGTCACGAAAGAAGTATTGATACGATTGTTCACAATGTTAGGTATCTCGATAATATGATGGGAAGATGCATGGCCTGTCATCAGTCGCCCAAGATGTTGAAAGGAGATAACGCTGGATCCAGGCATTATGTCCTTAGCCGACTCTACGGTCTACAAAATGATATCAATGAATATAAAGAATCATTGAGCAGGTATTTGACCATAAGAGCTGGTCGCGATAGGACGGCCATAGAATTCAACCAGGCCTTCCGAACAGCGGAACAGCTAGTGACAGAAGTCAATACAATGGTGCACGCCACAAGTGCTAAGCTGGCCGAGAGAACTGAGTCTTCTTACAAAGATATTTCCAAGACAAAAAACTTGCTTTACGGACTAGTGGTCCTGGGCCCCATTGTGGCAGCTGTGGTGGGGTTCATTTTTATAAAGAAGATTACTGGACCGGTTAACACCCTCGTGCAGGCAACACGGAAAATAACTGGAGGGGATCTGGATAACAAAATAGAAGGGTTAAAAGGTGAGTTTGGCGAAGTGGCGGCTTCCTTTAACGAGATGTCAGATTCGTTGCAAGATCATATGCATAGGATTCAAGAGAGCGAGAACCGCTACCGAACCCTCTTCGAAAGCGCAGGAGATGCGATTTTTATTATAGAAGCGGAGGGAGAAGAAACAGGCAGAATCGTGGACGCCAATCCGGCGGCAGCCCAAATGCACGGATACACTCTCGAGGAGCTTCTTGAGCTCAACCTGGTTAAAGATCTTGATGCTCCCGATGCCGCAAAAGACGCGCCAGACCGTATCGAGCGTATCTTGAAGGGAGAATGGGTCAAGGCAGAAATTGGCCACGTCAAGAAAGACGGCACTGTATTTCCAGTTGAAATAAGCGCAGGATTGCTGGAGTACATGAATCGAAAGTACATCCTCGCGGTGGACCGAGATATCTCTGACCGGAAGAAGATGGAGAATTTGATTCTCCAGGCCAAGATTGAATGGGAAGATACCTTTGACACCATCACCGACATGATCACAATCCACGACAAGGAATTCAATATTATAAGGGCCAACAAGGCAGCCCAAGAGATCCTCGGCCTTCCTTTTCTGGAAACTACAAGAGCAATAAAGTGCTATGCCTATTACCACGGAAAGGACTCGCCACCGAAAAACTGTTTGAGTTGCCCTTGCCTTGAGACGGGACTACCCACCTCCTTTGAAACCTTTGAACCCCATTTAAACAGGTACCTTGAAGTAAGAGCAATGCCGCGTTTTGACCATAATAATGAGATAATTGGATTAATTCATGTGATTAGGGACATAACCGAGCGCAAAAAGGTAGAGGAGGCGTTGCAACGGGCAGAGCAGATGAAAATGGTGGGCGAATGGGCCACAGGATTGGTTCATGAAATCAAGAACCCTCTTGCAGGCATCAAGGGTTCGGTGGAAGTGCTGGCTGGTGACGCAAACATGGAGGAGGAAGACAAGGCCATTATTACCCAAGCAGTAGATGAGATTAAGCGGATCGAATTGTTACTAAAAAGCCTTCTCAACTTCGCCAAACCGCCCAAACCCCAACTAACGCTGGTGGACATTAATGACATTCTTGACAAGTCCATTGCCTTTGCCCTGAGGCATCCGTCAGTGGTGGCAAATAGCTCATCGGCAATCAATGTTTTCAAGGATTTTGATCCGAAGATTCCAAAGGCCATGGCTGATCCCATGCAAATGCAACAGGTATTTTTAAACCTTCTGCTCAATGCAATCGAAGCCATGCCCGATGGCGGCATACTGGCTACAAAAACTTCCTATGATGCGAAGCTTGATTCCATTCAGATTACAATCTCCGACACTGGAAGTGGTATGGACAAGAGCTTGGTTAGCAAGGTTTTCCAGCCATTTTTTACCACTAAAAGAAAGGGTTCCGGCCTGGGACTGTCCATCACCAGAAGACTAATCGAACAGCACGGTGGCCATATCGACGTGGAGAGCGATCCAGGCAAGGGAACCGTCTTTGACATCTTTCTCAACGTGAACGGCAAGAGAAAGGATCAGGGGTCATGAAAAGCAAGGGGAAGGTGTTCCTTTTAGATGACGATGGACTCATTGTCTCAGTGCTCTCCCGGGCATTGAAGAAAGAAGGCTATGAAGTACATGAAGAGACAGAAACAGATGGTGTAGTCAATAAAATCGAGATGTGGAACCCAGATATATTATTGCTGGACATCTCAATGCCAGGCCGAGACGGTATTGAGATACTCAAGGAGATTAGAGGTGGCGAGATAAATACCCAGGTGGTGATGTTAACCGCTGATGATACTGCCGAGACCGCGGTTAAGGCTATGAAACTAGGTGCGGTGGATTATTTGACCAAGCCCTTTAATACAGACGAAGTAAAGATAGTTCTAAGTAACATAATTGAAAAAGAAAGTCTCAAGAAGGAAGTGAAATACCTCAGGAAGGCGTACTCAGAGGTATTTGACAGAGAGCTGGTGGGGGAATCAAGGTCAATAAAAGAGCTGAAAAAGAAAGTTGAAAAAATCGCCCAAGCTCGGGTGTCAACTGTTCTGCTAACAGGAGAAAGTGGCACAGGCAAAGAGATTGTAGCAAGGCAAATCCATAGATTAATGTTCGGCACAGAAGATTCATGGCGGGCCCCCTTTGTTTCAGTGAACTGTGCTGCCATGCCGGAGACCCTTTTGGAAAGTGAACTCTTTGGCCACGAGAAGGGCTCATTCACAGATGCAAAGGCTGAGAAAGTAGGGCTTTTCGAGGATGCAAAGGGAGGTTCAATACTTCTGGATGAGATCGGTGACATGAAACCTGACCTCCAAACTAAGTTGCTGAGAGTTTTAGAAGAAAGGACAATTAGACGAGTTGGAGGAAAATCGGAGATACCTATAGATGTCACAGTATTAGCCACAAGTAATAGAAACCTATCGCAGGCAGTGGAAAAGGGTGATTTCAGGAAAGACCTGTTTTTCAGGCTGAGTACCTTTTACCTCCACATAGTGCCGCTAAGAGAGAGACAAGAAGACATACCACTTCTTGCCAACCACTTCCTCTCTCACTTTGCCGGCAAGTACAGCAAGCCCATGATAAAAGGTTTTTCCCCTGAAGCAGAGCAAGTCTTGCTTAACTCTAATTGGCCAGGTAACGTAAGAGAGCTAAAAAACCTGGTGGAGAGGATTGTGGTTTTGGAGAATGCCGAAGAGATACTTCCAGAACATATTCCATCCTGGATATCCCGTTCAACCATGAGGTCGGAGCAATCTTCAAACGGCAGATTTGTCCTGCCCGACTCCGGCATATCTCTAGATGAACTAGAAAAAGACCTGATTCTGCAGGCACTGGAAAGGGCGGGTCATAACAAGACCCAGGCAGCAAAGCTCCTGAATATAAGCTACGACAGTCTGAGATATCAATTAAAGAAATTCGGTATACAATAGTGTCAGCCTGGCCCCGGACCTTGTTTCCTGTGGGAGCGACTTTCAGCCGCGATTTGGTTCATCCAGTTCACAAATCAGATAACCGAACACCCCTAAAGAGCAAACAGGTTTCTAACCCTCCATTTTCACTCAGCCAGCGTCTCCAATGCAGAGGCCACCATCTCGGAAGCCATTGTGTGGGCTGTATTTAGCTTTCCCCAGTCAAAGAAGAAAACACCATGATCTCCTTCATTATGACTCTGGACCGTCCAGACCACCTCCCGGCTATACCTTTCTATTGCCAGGGCAGAAAAATCCACTTTGGGTTTACCTCCGGTTCCTTGATAGTCCTGATAGTCAAAGATTTTTCCTGCAACAATAAGGTCGGCATCCGATTTGCTGAAAAGGGCACTTGCGTCGGCAAGAGATATGCCGTCATCCATTATAATCCTCATTCGTAGAAGTAAATTTCTAATTATTCCAGGCTCAATTACCGAAAAATTCTTTTGTGTTGTCAACTGTTTGACAAAGTTAAGAGCTATGATTTCTCCGGCGAACCTTCTCTCACTAAGGTTGAAAAACGGTACGACCGCCACATTGTATGTCCAATCTGGCTCCAGGATGGGAGAACGGTAAAATACCTTCGGCCAAAACTTTAGTATCTCCCTCTGGCTGTCCATGGAGTAGCTTTTACTTGCAAGGTATTCTCCTAGAGAGGTCGACAGTTGGCGCACAGCTTTTTCAAGAACTTTCTGGGGATCTTCGATGAGTGAAAGTTGAAGAATTCCTATAGAGTCATCACCTGCCAGACCTACACCGTCTATCCATAAGATTTCCGGTCTATTTCCGGTGGAAACCAATCTGCAGGTTAAAGCAATCTTGGGAGGAGGGACATCACTGTACAGTTCCACAGAAGTGATCAGCACTGCATCAGCGCCGGTTTCATACTTAAAATCTCGTGCTGTTATCTCGTCTATGCCACCAACGTAACGGATACGCTGTTTTAGAATAAACCCCTCCAGGACATTGTCAGCAAGAATGTCTAGTCCCTGCTTCTTAAAACTGGTTATCAGCCGTTGTCTTATATCTCCAAGGGGCACAGAAGTCCCGCTGAGGTTAGTAAGCGGCAAGACCGCGACAAGAAGTTTCTTTTCGGTGGCAGGATGATCGTCAACTACACTTATGGCCTGGTTATTTGTCGCTGAACAACCTGAAAGGCAGATAAGAAGAGCAAAGAGTATGCTTATTGGTTTACATGAAAAGTTTGTCAAGAACATCATTTACTGCCTCTATGGTAACATCGTTCATCGGCTGGCCGCCTGCTCCAAAAAGCCGATCCCATATACTTATCCCTCCCTTGGTCGCAGATGCTGTCCATACAGTCCTTCCTGCTTGTACTTCAATCATTTGCACGCTCATTGATATAACATTGGCACTGGCACTTCCTGCCCTTACCTCTCCATACTCGGTTACAGTCCCGGTAATTACAGCATCCACCTTGGTGACCCCCGCGAATTTTCCGATTTCCTCCGTAGAGGGACCAGCAGGATTGACTATTCCTGCCCTGGCGATTCCACGAGAGACCTCACCTGAAGGGATAACGTAAACAGCTCCGGTGGACAAAAGGCTGTTGGCAAAGACATCCCTCACCCTTTCTGCCGCCATCTGTTCTCGAGTGAGGTTCTCAAAAGGCATCACCGCAATGGTCCGGACGGCGGCAAAATCCATTTGCGGGTCATGAAAATAGGTGAGGGTATCGAAAGTCCCACATGCAGCTAAAAAACCAAGGAGCAAAGCCAAGATAAATTTATCAAGATTTCTAATGTTTCCCAGTCTCGTCATGGCAATTTCCTTATTATAGAGATTCTTGGAAAACTATTTCAGCCAAAGTGAATGTCTAACTTTTAGATTAATTATGTTCAAACTCCCTCCCTGTAAAGCTACTATAATATTCGAGTTCATCAGTCAACTTATTTGGTAACCTTCCAGCAGGAGCAAAAAAATGTTGGTAAGGTAAGGGCAAAGAAATCTAGTGTGCGATTTGTCCCATAATTTACGTCAACATTCAGAAAATCAGTCTAAACTTAGCAAACAAGTTGTTCGACTCTATTTTCTGCGCTTTGGTCTCGCTTTTTTGATAATTGTAAAACATTTCAAAGAAAAAATGATCGCTTATGGTCCAATTCAAGCCCGGACCTATTTGTGTGTCTCTTCGGTCGTCTGAAGATTCCAGGGTTTCGCTGTAGGTGAAAAAGAACTGAAGAGCGCCGCCAGGAAAGGGTGACCAGGTAACCACATAATTTTGTAGAGTTCTTGTTTCAGAGCCCGTCCTTTTCACCAGGTTATATCTGGCATTAAAGGATAAGGCTCTTAAGGGCACGAAAAAAGCTTCAGCAGTGAAATCATACCTAGAATCTTTCTCAGGGTCTATTATCTCTCTCTGCAGATAATCAAGGTTGACGGTAATCATCTGATGTGGTTGAAAATTTGTCGATGCTCTGAGAAGGATACTCCTTTCCGTCGTATCACTGACCTCGGGTCTGTTCCAGTTGAAACCTCCATCGATAAAAGCACTCCAGCCACTATAGAGTATTGCGTTACTGCGAAGGAGTATAGTGTAGGTGTCGCTGTCAAATTCTCCTCTTTCATTCGAGCCGTTGAAATTGAGGGTCTGGTTAAAGGTCGGGAGATAGGCGGCCCTTAGCGAAACACCATAATTGTATGAAACATCGTCTGTGTCCAAATTCTCTTCCGTTGTGTCGGTCCGGTTGAGCCTGGCATTGGTGCTGAACACTTCATTGAAGATATGATTAAAGGAAATAGTGTTGGACAGTTCGGTCCTCTTATTGGAAATCGGATCTTGATCCCGAAAATTGTAATAAAAACTATAGCCCAGGGTGGTCTTGTCGGTGACCCTTGCTGTCAGGTTAAGGTCATAAGTCCAGTCAATGTTCTCCTGTTTTTCCCGGGCCGATGCTTGTGAGACCGTGCCGAATGTTTCCATTTCGGTGACAAAGATATTAGGAAAACTGGCAGCACCGGCAACTGCAGGATCAAGCGGTCTGGTCACAACCTTGATAAAGCGAGTATTTACCTGAGGAAAGGATATCTGAAAACGGTTATTAAAAGTGCCAAAGGGAGCTGGAAATACTGTGGCGACCAGGGTCCAGGTGCTCAAGTTAGTGTTGTCAGGACTGGTGTAGACAGACCAGGAAAAATAATTTGCCACCGGATCTGTAAGGCGCCTGTCTACCCATATTCGTATTTCATTTACGTCAACGGCGGAACCCAGATCGACCCCAATATTTGTCAAAGTCAGTTCATCGCCGGCCAAGCCAAGGTCTATTCCAGTTGAAACAACAGTATTACCGTCAATAAGTGCATTATTGACAGAGAGCGCAGGCCCGTCTTGAGGGGTGTTATCCAGAGAAAAAAGTCCCTGAAAGCGCAACAGTGGGGCTTGTGCGCTCGGGGCTCCAGAGAACTCGAAAGTGCTGTAGGTTATTCTGTAATTGGTGTTGAAGGAAAGCCGTCCGTTCCAAAAAACGTCGAAGTACTCTGCTCTGCCTAAATGGAGATGCTCCAGGGTGTCAATGTTGGTTAACCGCTCTTCTGTATCCGTGCGTGAATAAAAGTAGTTAAACTTAAGTTTTGTCCAGGCTGTATAATTGGATTCGACAGTGAAAAGCTTCTCTATCAGGTCCACGGTCTCGGGGTCGTCGTAGGTGTGGGTGTAATTATAGCGCAAGACTACAGCAGGAAGCTCCACAGGCTTCCACCCGAAGATGGCATCATATTCGTCCTGGGTGTCCTCGGTGTTAGGGGCATTTGTTGTATCTGTGTGGATTTCCGTCCGTCGGTACTCTAAGGAAGCCTGGTAGATCGGATTGTCTAGCCTGAGTTGCAAAAATGGTTGGAGCAGCCTCTCCTCTGTTTCGAATTTTGTGCCTTCACTCTTGATGGTGGTATTGTTTAACTCAAAGAGGGTTCCGCCTTCAAACCTCAGGTAGGGATAAATGTTCTTTGAGAAATTTAGATTGTACTGCTGTAGAAGGAGATAACTGTCACTGTCAAGCTTTTCCCCGGTTGTCTTGTTAGTGGTTTTGGAATCAAGATTTTGGTAAGTAATTTCGCCAAGGAGGTCTATTGCGTCGGCACAACTTTTCCGTGCCAGAAGACAGTTGAAAAAGAGCAAAACCGCTAATAGCCATATAAAAAAGAAAACGGCCCGGCACATAAACTATTACTCACCCATGACAACGACCGCGTAAGCTCCCTCACCCACCTTTATTTCATCCATATTTCTTTTGCTGGTTAGATTGACCTTCTGCACTAGGCTTCTTTCCGGAAGCACCACAAAAAGAGTATTCTCTTGACGATCAATAGTGGTAAAGGCGGCATTGCCCCCTACCCTGATCGAATCTATTAAGGTCAGAGAAGAAGGATCCACAACGGCAATCTCTCCGCCAAAACTCTTGCCCACATATATTAGACCATTCAGACGGCTTACTTTTATTGATACACCCCCGGTTCCTATAAAGATTCTGTCCGTTACTGTGAGGCGTGAGGGATCTATTACGGAAAGATTGGGCGAATTGCTGCTGACCACATAGAGTCTGTCGCCGGCCCGATTGAAGGCTGCTTTTACGGGGATTCCCTCCACCGAAATGGTTACCGCAAGGGTCCTTTGGGTAAGATCCACCACAGAAACCGTATTCGACCGGGAGTTCGTAATGTATGCTTTCAAACCTGAAGGATCCACTACCGCTGAAGTTGGTTTTTCACCGACCCTGATTCTCCTAAGCTCGAACCTGGATAAGGCATCAATTATGCTCACGGTATTAGAGCTGTGGTTGACCGAGACCAGAGTCCTTCCATCCGGAGTGAGGGCGAGCTCGATGGGGTTATCTCGAAAGTTGAGTCTTATCCTGCCGATGTCCTTGCCAGTGAATACATCATAAATCTCCACCGCATCATCTCCAGAAACAGCCACATAGGCCCTTGTTCGTCTCTGATCGAGAACCATCCCCTTGGGTCTCTTGCCGGTGGCTATAGAATTTACAACCTCCATAGTTTTCTTGTTGAATACGGAGATCAGGTTTGAAGCAGAATTACTCACATAGCCTGTAAGATTTATGAGAATACTACCAGGGGTGGTGACGGAAAAGTCAGGGGTGAAACTGATGCCACGAGTTAGTATGCCTGATGCATTCAAGGAAAGAAACAAGGTAAGAGCCTGTCGCCTGTTCACCCGGAAAAACTTCGCAGCAACCACCGGTTCCTCTGGAACCAACAGGACAATGTCACCCTCTTCGCTTTGCACAAATGCCTTATCGGTTTTGATGGATAAACCGGTATATGCGCCCGGCGGTAGGATTCCCGTGGCCAATAACTTCTGACGTCCTAAAAGCTCTGAGCCATTGAGTTCATTGAAAGACAAAAAAAGAGGTATTTTACTGCCGTCATCTCTAACCGCGAAAATCCCGTCAATTACGAAGCGGAGCTTGGTAGCCTCCTGCGGCAGAGGTTGAAGATATACAAGGACCTCGCCCTCATTATCTAGGGGTACTTTATCATAATTATAAGTATATTCTTGGGGAAAACAGGCGCCAATAATTAAAGGCAGCAAAAAGATAGTACAAAGCCTTTTTAGTATCATCTCGAATACCTGTTCCGGACAAGTTTAGTTTTGTAGGGTTAAAGTGGATGATGGATTATCTTTTTCCGGGTAATGCTCAACCCAGCACATTGGCATGATATTCATTAAAGCTTTCGCATACTAACATATATTTTACATATCAACAATTAACCTGCATCGCATGAGAGGCAATAATACCCTTTGAATCTACAAAGAGGTTCTTCAAAACAAAAAAAGGCCAAGGGCCATTGGGCCCTCAGCCTTAAGAGAGTCACAATCCAATTTGTTCTAGCCTTCGCCGGTGCCGTGGGGACCGTCCTTTCCGTGGCATTTATTGCACAAGGACCTCTGACTCAGTTCATCAACCTCGGGGTCGGTCCAGGTTCTTCCGTAGTAGCTGTGTAGTCGTTCCTCAGGTGTTGAACCATCGCCAGAACCAGCAGGGTGTGAATCATAGAGAAACTCCGTAGTGAAATCCCATCTGCCTGCATCCTGAAAAGCTGAGGCATGGGCCCTGTGACAGGAAAGACACATGACTTCGCCGCTGCCCAGTGGGCCCTCGGTGCTCTGCGTATTGAGGTCAGATTCTGATTTTGACGCTCCCAGCTGGAAGGGAACCAATTCATTGTAAGCCGTTGCCTGGCTACCACCTTCGGGATTTGCGCTTGAAACATATTGGTTATACTGGTTGACATAATCTGTACTCATTGCATGGTCTGCAGGATGCATGCGGGCGCCTACGCCGTTGATAAAGGTCGTGTGGCAACCAGCACACCATTCAGACATGTCTTTAAGGAAGGCAGTGTGGTTACTGTCGGTAACAGCGCCAGTTGTGCCTGCAATAGTCCTGCGGCTGGTGCCTTGAGCGACCGGGACGGTTCTGAAATTGGCCCCATCATAAGGGGCATCCCGGAGCATCCGAAAATTCGTATTGCCATGAGGGTCATGGCAGCTGGCGCAGGAGAGGTCACCGTTATAGCTTCCACCGGGTGCAGTACCCATTCCTGGTGTTTGGTCTCCCATCGGTAAGCCGAAATCTCCAGCTACAATGTTGTGGCCGTGGGAATCCCCAGTGCTAGAACTTTCATGGCCATGGGCTGACCAGGTAAATGTTCTCTTTAACCAGTAGAAATCTCCACCTGATCCATAACCTGTGCCAGGTAGAGGACTGTTTTCGCCGCCCATCCCTGATAGCTGTCCATAATCTGCGTGACATCTAAGACAGGTGGAACTGCTGTCCTGTTGCAACAACAAATGGCCGCCGTACTGTGCAGAAGCGATCGGCGAACCGTCCTGAGAGTTATGCATGGTATGGCAGCCAGCACAGTAAGCAACTCCGCCATCATGGAAGGCCAGTGCATTGCCTCCGAGGGCGAGGGCTATCATAGCTGCTGCCATGATAACCAAAAGTAGTTTAATGAATTTCATCTCCTTGTTTTCCTCCTTTCTTGTCTTTTATCTTCACTATTCTTTATCTCTTACCTCTTTCCTTCTTATCACCCCCCTTTTCTAGAATTAGTTTCGCTTTGCTGTTTATGGTTCAGGGGTTATCTTGAATACACTAACCCCCTTGTTGCCGAGCTGAGACACATAGAGCCTACCTTGTGAGTCCAGGGCCATATTCCTAGGACCGTTAAGGTTCTCCGGCCTCGTACCGCGATAACCAAACTCCAACTCAAACTGGAAGTTTTTGTCAAAGATGATGACGGCACTTTTCAATTTATCGGCCACATAGTAGTAGCCCCTGTCGTCCGCTACTATTCCTGCCACATTATTGAAGCGTCCAGGGGCGCCTCCAGGGCTGCCAAATTTTATAATCTTCCCATCAGGGGAGAGTACGAAAGCTGCGAATTTGACCGGGATGGTAAAAAGTATGTTCCCCTGAGGGGCAACGCTAAATCCGTCTATGTCTATGGAGTCTCTTTTGTTTTCTTCAATGCCTGCAAGAGTCATGATGTCATAACCATTCTGGAAAACACCATTAGCGTCAGTTACAGCAATTTTCAGCGATCCTGAGTCGAGCAGATAGAGTAGTTCTTGTCGGTAAACCATCCGACTGGGTGAAAATCCAAAAAAATCAGGCGGAAAGTTCTTGAGGTCCACTTCTGCTATGGGCTCTCCTCGGAAATTACACTTGATAATTGCAGTGCTTGAGCCGTTTTTGGAAAGAACCAGGATGTTACCATCGCTATCCAAGCTGACAGCAATGGGCCTGCCGAGGCTTTCATCATCACCAAAGCGATAAACCTCCATGCCTTGCTCATTGAATACCGTTATGTTTGTTTTCTGACTGTCAACAACATAAATCTCTTTTCTCGCTTCATCTATAGAGATATTTACCCAGTTGAAGGGTATGGGGCCAGAAAAGTTCGAGAGTCTATGGAGATAAGATGCTTCTACCCCTGCTATGACGTGATTTGATGAAAGTGCTAAAAATGCGATACAAATAGTCGGTATGATTATCAGTATTATGTTTCTCGGCAGAAAAGATGATTTGTAATTATTTTGTCTGTTTTTCATGTCCGTACTGATTTATTTTGTAGTCGTCTTTCGAGTAATTAATTGCCATTTATCCTGATGGAGCAGGACGATTAGTGTGATGGGCTGATCAGCCCGAGGGGAAAACTAGACGATGACCGATCGGGCATAGATCGACATCGCAACAAGTATGCCAGAGGGGGTGATGGGAATAAATAAGAATAATTACATTAGTTTAAGCTTTTCTGGGGCTGTTCGCTAGCAACCGATATTCGGTGATATCCCCAGATTTATCCGGGGATTTCACCGGGTAAAATCCGTGGCAATATTTAATCATTAGTTTTCCACCATAAGCGTTTTCTTGCGGGTCTTCTCATGTTAAAATACCTATCGTGAAAACAGGCACTACGCCAAACCACTTTTTTTTGAGGAATCACAGTTTGCCTCTCGAACTTCAAGCCAAGAATAAATTGAGCACAGAAAGCCGGAAAAAAATGAGGAAGATTATAAAAGCTGTCTTCTTTACGGTAATTTGCATACTATTTGCCGCACTGTCAGGCTATGCAGCTGAAGGGAAACTGCCGGAAATAGGCGGGAAGATAGCCGTGGCGACCGTCAATGATGAACCGATTACTTTGGAGGAGTTCAACCGAGCGATTGCAGCTTCACACGCAGCAAGGCGTGGAGAAAAGATGGCCGGGCGCATCGATTACTCTAAAATTATGAACCGTCTGATAAACACGAGGCTTATCGTGTTGGAGGCGCGAAATATCGGCCTTGATGAGTTACCTGAGACAAAAAAGCTGCTAGCTGATTACTCCCGGGAGACTCTTATGGGACTTCTCCTGGAGGGCCATGTAAGGGACATAAAAGCAGATGAAGATGAGGTTGAGAAAATCTACCAAGAAATGGTGAAAGAATGGCAGATATCATCAGTCAGGTTCGAAAAAGAAGAGGCTGCCAGAAGGTTCGAAGAGAAAATACAAACTGGTAATGACTTCGAAGAATCAGTGAATAAAGCTCTGGAGGATGGGTTGGCAAAAGAAGGTGAGATAAGATTATATTACAAAGACGAAGACCTGACGCCGCAGGTAGCTAAGCTGGTTAAGGACATGAAGATGGGCTCAATAAGTCCTATGGTCTCACTCGGAGAGAAAGGTTTCATAATCCTCAGACTTGAGGGCGTACGTTTTCCCGAAGGAGATGCAGAGGCACTGGAGAAAGCAAAGAGGGAAGCCCTTAATCAAAAAAGGAGGCAGGCTGCCAGAGATTACTACGAGGATCTAAGGAAGAAATACGTAAGAATAAATAAGGGACTTATAGATGAGCTGGATTTTGAATCTGAAGAGCCAGGGCTCGAAAGACTATTGAAAGACGAGAGAGTTATAGTAGAAATTATTGGAGACCAGTCGATAACAGTTGGGGAATTGACGAAAGGTTTAAAACAAAAATTTTTCCACGGTGTGGAAAGAGCCGTTAAAGCAAAAAAAATTAATGAGAGAAAATACGAAGTACTTGAAAATATCGTGCAAAACAAAATATTATTAAAAGAGGCATTAAAACAAGGTATTGATAAGTTAGATGAATATAAAAATAGAATTAAAGAATATGAAATTTCCGTAGTTTTTGGGGCATTTATGCAAAAAGTTATAACTCCTGATATTAAACTCAATTTAGAGGAGCTGAAAACCTATTATCAAGAAAACAGTGAAGAATATATGTCTCCTGAGATGATGAGGATCAAGAGTGTCGTGTTTGGGAAAAGGAGTAACGCTGTAAGTGCACTAGAGAAACTTAGAAAGGGCACCGACTTTAACTGGGTGAGTTCAAACGCAGAGGGCCAGGTGGACAAAGAGACCGAAGGGCTTCTAAGATTTGAAGGAAAACTCCTAATCGTGAGTAGTATGCCGGAAGGAGTTCAGAAAGCCTTATCAGGAGCCAAACCTGGAGACTTTAGGCTGTATGAAAGCCCGGAAGGGTACTTTTATGCTTTGTATATATATCATTTGATCCCTGCCGCGCCACAGCCCTTCGAAAATGTAAAAAATAAAATCGCCAAAGAAGTTTTTGGAGATAAAGTCCAAGAAGCGGTTGAAGATTATGCCGAGAGGCTCAAGGAGTACTACCCGGTAAAGATTTATGCAAAGGATCTTCAGTAGCCAGTAATCCAATACTCCGATACTCCAGTACTCCATGTGGGAGTAAATATGGAATTCCTCCCCCATCCAGACAACATGACTCTGCAAAATAAGAAAGGGTATAAATTCGTATTGAAACGTAAAGTGATTCCCTTGAACAGAAACCGTATATACCTGGCAGCCGGAATAATACTTCTCCTGTGCGCGGTTGTTTACCTTGCCGCCTGTGCACCCACGGTTAAACGGCGTAGGTTCGAGCGTAAGGATTGTCTGGATTGTCACCAAGCATTCGCCGATAAATACTTCAAAATGAAAAGTGTACACCCAGCTGTCAAGGAGAAAAAATGCGAGGAATGTCACCTTAGGCATGGCATAGTCCCGAAGAAAATATTCAAGAATACAGGTAATCAAATTTGCTATGCCTGCCACGAAAAAGAGAAGATAGGCCTGAACAAATCTGTAATACACACCGCCTTGAAAAAAGAAAAATGTATCAGTTGTCACAATCCCCATGCATCCCAGGCGAGCCATCTTCTAGGTGCAGAAGGAAGTGAATTTTGTTACCAGTGCCACAAGAAGGATAACTATGAAAAGAAAGTAGTGCACAGGGTATTAATAGAAAAGGACTGCAATACCTGCCACCTCCGTCATAGCTCGGATGAAGCTAATCTTCTTAAGACTAACGATATTAGCCTTTGTCTATCCTGCCACAAAAGTAGTGAGGCAAACTTCAAAAAAGCACATGCAGGTTATCCGGTGGAGACTTCGTCCTGTAATAGCTGTCATAATCCTCACTCGTCATCGCAGCCCAACCTCCTGAAAACAAGCGTGCATCCCGAGGTGGTCAAAGTTGCCTGCCAAAAATGCCATAACCCGCCAACCTCCCTGGAACCTCTCGCAACTGCCGAGAAAGGCGGCAAGCTCTGTTACCAGTGTCATAAACCAGCAGACCTCAAGGGTGGCGGTGATATGGAGCACGTACCTTTCCAACAAGGAAAGTGTAACTCATGCCACAACCCCCACACCTCGGAGAATCCACTCCTCCTCGCCAAAAAGGGAAAAGAACTGTGCTTTACTTGTCATGAGGGCAAAAGCGTGCCGCTAGAAGTCCCCCATAAGTCGGTCTCGAGCGAGAGGGAATGTCTTTCTTGCCATGTACGACACGCTGCCAGTAATAAAAAACTTCTTTTAACCAAAGAGCCAACCCTATGCTACTCATGCCACGAGAAGGCTAAAGAGGCTCTAGGAAAGCCTAAGCCCCATAAACCTTTTACCGAGGGCAATTGTAGTGCATGCCATAATTCCCACGGATCGAATTTCGTCGGTATGCTAAAAGACAGGATGGACGTGACCTGTTACAGGTGTCATGTTGATGCTGAAAGAGAATTTACCAGGACAAATACCCATAAGCCTCTACTCGAGGGTCAGTGTAGTGGTTGCCATAAGCCCCATGGGGCAAATGAAGAAAACCTGCTACTGGCCCCTGCTGATGGTCCAGAGCTGTGTGCGAAATGCCACGGTGAGTTTATGCAGGAGGCAGTGGAGGGGTCGAACCACGAGTTTTTCAAAAAAGGCAAATGCCTCAGATGTCATGACTCCCACGGAAGCAACATCCCGGGAATGATCGTATCCAAACAGGGGTTTCTCTGTTATTCATGCCACGGCACGGACCCTGGCAAGGAAGTCAAGAATATCAAGAGCAAACACTCCCCCGTGGTTGCCGGCGAATGCACAGCCTGCCACAGTCCTCACAAGGCAAAGCTGGATTCTCTCCTCTTGGCTGGCTATCCTGACATGTGCCTGAGCTGTCATAAAGAGCTGAAGGCAAAAATGTATAAGAAAGGTGAGGGGCCGCCAGCAAGCCAGAGTCAAGGTTCTGGCGGAGCCGCTGAAAAAACGACAAAAGGGGCGGAAACTGAGATCTATGTACATTCACTAACGGATCTTGAAAAGTGCCAGACATGTCATAAACCCCATTTTTCAGCAGAGCTTGCCCTGATTGTCGAGCCTATTCAGCCTTTGTGCGGGAAATGCCATGATTATAAAAAGACTTCTTTTAACAATGCGCACATCAACATCAGCGCTAAGGTGATGGATTGCAGAAACTGCCACGATCCCCACACCTCAAAGGACCCCATGTTTTTCAAGGAAGCGTTGCACAAGCCGTTTGCAGAAAGGACATGTAAGGATTGCCACGTAGTAGAAAAACAATAAAAATAAAAGGTATAAATTCAAGATACGCTACCCTTTTCTCCCTCTGCCTTATAAGCTTTCTTGTCTGTGCCGCACCGGTTCACTCTGAAAGCAAGTTTAAGCTCAAGCTCGGCGCCAAGGGGCAAACATGCCTTAAATGTCATGAAGCTTTCAACAAAACTTTAAAAAGCCGCTTTGTCCACCCGCTGTTGAAGAAAGGCGAATGCATCGGCTGCCATGTTCCCCATACATCTTCACACAAAGGTCTGTTGAAGACAGACAGGGCAAAGCTTTGCCACGATTGCCACAAAGAGGTACTACCAGAAAATGCCCTCAGCTCTCATGAGGTTGTTGTCGAAGGCAATTGCAAAACCTGTCATGATTCCCACGGCTCAAATAACAAGTTTATGTTGTTGAAATCAGGCAATGAGCTCTGTTTTGATTGCCATAAAGATATGAGCGAGGATGTGCGAAATGCCAGATTCAAGCACAAATCTCTGGAGAAGGGCAAAGGTTGCCTCAACTGCCACGACCCGCACTCCTCAGCCAAATCAAGTTTTTTGTTGGAATCCCGTGCCCCTTCCCTCTGTCTGAAGTGCCACCAGACTAATAAAGTATCTTTTGCAAAAAAGCACATGAATTACCCGGTGCAAAACGCTGACTGCTCTTCCTGCCACAACCCCCATGGGTCGCACAATAGGGGAATCATCTTTGATGTTGCCCACGCTGCGGTTACCGAGGGAAAGTGTACCGAGTGCCACCAACAACCCGGTTCGCTAAAGACTAAAAAGAAGACCACTCAGTTATGTCGAGAGTGTCACCAAGATATGGTGGACCAAACATTCAACAAGAACAGGGTGCACTGGCCATTGGTTGACAAGGTTGGCTGTGTTAATTGTCATGACCCTCATGCCACCAAGGAGAAGAAGCTTCTAAAGGGATCAATAGTCAACGTTTGCGGCAGGTGCCATGCGGACACGGTGCAACTGCAGGAGTGGTCAATAAAAAATCCAAAAAATGAAAGAATATGTGAACCTGTAAAAAAGGGCAACTGCATAGCCTGTCACTCCCCTCACGCTGCCGACAAGGTTTTGCTCATAAAGGAGCAAGACCTTAGTATTGATCTCTGCGGTCGTTGCCATGAATGGCAAACTCATTCGACCCACCCCATTGGGGAAAAATTTGTAGACATAAGAGCCAAGAACCTATCTTTGACATGTCTGAGCTGTCACACTGCGTGCGGGACGGGAAACAACCCAACTATGTTGACTTTCAGTACCACTCATGAGCTTTGCATTCAATGCCACGTTGAGCGCATAAAATGACAAAAATGATAAACGGTTCAAGTAAAATCCTCTTGATAATGACCGGATTACTGGTTGCGGTATTGTTTGTCCAGCTTCCTTTCAGTGAAGGGGCGATGAAGTTCAGGTACATGACGTCCATATATGCTGATGACAAGGGGTTAGGTCTCAACCAACCCGAAGGCGTGGCCTGCGGCGGTGAATCATTGCTTATTGTGGCTGACAGTGGAAACGGCAGACTCCTGAGGTACAGCATCAAGGACGGAGAAATAGAGGCAGGAGCGGTAGAAATAAAGCTGGAGCAGATATTCTATCCCATAAAGACAGAAATCAACTCAAGAGACGAAATCTACATCTTTGACCGCAAGCTGCGTAGTATTGTTCGCCTGTCTCCCGCTGGAGATTTTCGAGGCTATCTCCAACCCGTGGGATTACCCTCTCCAACCGCATACGTTCCCCGCAGTTTTACTGTTGATAGAAAGGACAATATCTACATTTTGGACATACTTTCTGAGCGGGTTTTGATATTTGATCCTGGGGAAAGGTATGTGCGGCAGATAAAATTTCCTCAAGAATACGGTTTTTTTTCTGATGTAGCGGTGGACTTCAGAGGAACTGTAATAATAATTGACGTTGTCGATGGCAAGGTGTTTTCTGCTGCGAAAAACTCCGCCAGCTTTTCTCCTCTTACCAGCAGCTTAAAGGAATATGTGCGCTTCCCGGCCAGCCTGACCGTAGACGATAGAGGCCGAATTTACCTGGTAGACCGCAATGGCGGCAGCATTGTAATCCTCGGGCAAGATGGTTCCTTTGTAGGCCGGCAGTCTGGCATGGGCTGGAAAGAGGGCAGCCTGCATTATCCGGCACAAATGTGCATTAACAAAAAGGGAGAAATTTTTGTTGCAGACACCAGGAACAGCAGGGTTCAGATATTTAAACTTGTTGAATAAGCAGGTCTCTCTAGCAATTATTTAATCCATCTTTGTAACCATAACCTAATTTTCAGAGGGAGAATCGTGAAAAAGCATCTTATCGTATTACTGGCCGCCCTGGCCTTGGCTGTTGGC
>WOR8_10000873_pt1 | contig 31161 bp, 21 predicted proteins | sample DeeMarSeWOR38_10_FD_19890 | JGI IMG/M metagenome (IMG submission 19890) | reverse complement strand
ATTATAATACTTCCTTTGAACATTAACTGACAAAGGAAGGCGGATAATCTTTTTTTATTGACAAGTTTCAATCATATCAGGTTTCAGGTTTCAGCAAATAGCGCGTAGCTGATAGCTTAAAAATGTTAGTTGTCCGTGGTTGGTTGTCCGTTGTAAAATCTAATTGATAAAGTATGACATTCTCGGAGGCCAAAAAGCCGGAAAAACCAAAAGCTCGTAGCTCATAGTTCATAGCTCACAGCCTGTGTCTTATGAATGTGGTATGTGGCCTATTAGCTATCAGCTGTATGCTGTGAGCTAATTTAGCTTCCCAGCCTTATAGCTTCCTATCCTATCCGCCTTTTTTTGTACCCCAGAACCTACTAATTACATATAGTTAATCATTGAATACGCTTTACTTGCGCCGAGGTTTTAGTATATGAGATAGGTTCCAGTTTCATCTCAGGGGGCTCGGGATGATTTTTATGGTTTTGAAAAAGTCAGCGAGATTTTTCGATCTTTTAGCAGGGTGCCTGGGTGTCCTCTCTTTGAGCGTATCATCCATCCCACCTGTCTGTGCAGCCGATTTAGACCCTGCTTATCTTAAGTCCCTGTCCGCTCCAATCGAAATTCGGGACTGCATCCCCCAGGAAGATGCCGGCATTATAAATTTTGCGCGCGTACCCCCTGATACGTCCTTTGCCGTCTTGATACGATCGGTTCACGGCATCGATCTCAATTCAGCAAATGCCATCCGGTTTAGCATTGATGACCGTGTCCACCAGCCCTATACACGCAACTTAACCGCCGATGCGGTCCGGGTGGTTAAACTCGATGAAGCGCCGGACGGGCGGTCCACTTTTCTGTGGGCGGTTTACGATCGTTTTCTGGAACCGTATATGCCCACAGGCTATGCTTTGAATTCTCATATATATATAAAGGTGCACATTCAGGATGTGGAAAAGCATATCCTGCAACCGGCTGCTTTTGAATTTAAGATTGAATCGGCAGCCGAGCAAGCTGTTGCGCAACAGAACCTGCCGGAAACCGAAGAAATTTATGTGTCCGATCAGCCTTTTAGCGACGGACACGATGCCGGCATCCGGGTTGTGGAGGGAGAACTTTCCGGTGCCCGGGTCATGTACAACAGCTCGGAGCCGCTGACGCCGAACTTCGAATCATCAGCTATGATCGAAGAAGTGAATCTGGCGGGTCTTAAAGCCGTGGGCGCGCCCGTTAACCTATCTCCCCATACGGTGTTTGATAAGCCGGTCAGTCTGTTTATCCCGGTCCCGGAAGATGTGGATATTCGCTCCGTGGGCCTCGCATATTACGACGGCACTCAATGGCTGCCGGCTGCGGATGCCGCGGGCAATGTTTTGCCGGGCGGTGAAGGCTGGATGGTGCCGGACTCCAGAGTCAACCATTTGGCCTCAAGCCCGGCTTTGATCGAGGTGCAGGTGTACCATTTTTCAGGAACCCAGACGGTTGTATTTGCCTCTTTTGACGGTACCCGGGTAGAAGATGACAGACCACCCGAGGAAAACCGCAGCGGCGCTTATGTTTTTGCGAGCTGTTTTGTCGATTCGGTGAGTTTCGATTCAGGAACCTGGTTTTGGGTTATCTTGGTTGTCGGGGGTTTAGCGGTTATAATATTTTTTCTATGTTGCCGCAGAGAGGCAGAAATCGCCGAACCTCTTTAATTAACCGCAAATACACGTAGACAGCGCCGACTAAATAAAGCAAAGATTAGCCACAGACACACACAGACCCACACAAACAAATCTTTTCCTCGGGCGACGCTGCCCGAGGAAAAACTGTATGCCCTTTGGGCAAACAGTTCTATTTTTTTCAAGATCATTAGTAGGTATAATACTCAAAAACCCCCTATTATCAGTATGAGCTTTGAATTTTTTATCGCGAAGCGATGGACAGTTTTTGTTTGGCCAAAGTCGGCCAAACAAAATGTTAATGTGGGTCTGTGTGTGTCCGTGGCTAAATAAAAAAGCGCAAGGATGCGTTGGTCTGCGGCTAATTGAAAATCGTATAAGGCTGCGTACTTTTCCAACCTGCCTATCCGCCCAAACGAAGCCAGGTTACTTAATACCTTAAAAAAGAAAAAGGCGGTTCAATTTCAGAACCGCCTTTCGCATGCTTCAGTTCTCTTCCATCAGGCGAGCGGCTTTGTACCCTGTACCTTGTGCCGTGCGCCTTGCGCCATTATTATATCGCTGGCAGTGAATCTGTTGCCGCGCTCCTGATACATCTCGTAGCGGCGCTGGGTTTCTTCCCACCGCTGTTTGGCCCTTTTTAGCACGATGGTCAGACCGTTCAGAAACCCCAACAGCACCAGTATGATCGCCAGCTCCCGGCCGCGGACGACATTCCAGATTTGGAGATGGAGAGCCTTTTTTCCCTCGCTGGGCGAGGATGCGGCTGTAATAAAACACCCATTGACGTAAGGGATTCTATCGACGATATCGAAAAAATCGCCGCCACCGCCGCCGCCGCCGCCGGAACTCACCGAGGAGGAAGAGACGGCCAGCCCGGAAGGATCGACAATGATTCCATTAACCGTGCCGTCGGCATCCCCTTCTCCGCCATCTTCGAGATAAAGGGTTATGGATTGGCGGTCCGGGCTAATTTCAGCCTGGCTGGAAAAATCTGTCCAGGTTGCCTCGGTGGGATCATATTTAAACCAGTGGGCGCCTGCCGGTGCAGGTTCTGAAAAATAGACGGTGATGACGGCCTGATCCCCGGGTTGATTCATGCGTAATTTAAAATTGATCAATCCAAACGGGAAATATTCGGGGGTGCCTGCCGCATTGGCAATCTGTTGAGCGCCGCTGTCGCTTTCAGCTGATATGGATTCGATTTCATCAACGCTGCCGGAACTTTCAAAACTGAGCCCCAGGGATTTGCCGTCAGCGGTTTTTACACATTTTATCGTATCCTGATTGGCGTCCCATGTTCCGTCGCCATCGAGGTCGGAAGGTGTTTCCACCTCCTGGCCATCGGGAATTCCGTTGCCGTTGGTGTCGGCCGGATCGCTGGTGGTGGAAAAAGCGCTGAAGCCGGACCATTCAGACGGCGTGCCGTGGCTGTCATAATGCCTGGCCTGCCAGATATAGTCGGCGTTTGGGTCTAAAATCAGCGGGGGCACTTCCAGATCGGTCAGGGAGTATTCACTGGTGGTATCGAAAATACAAACATTGTCGGATTCCCGGTAAATTTTCCATTGCGTCGCCGAATGGAAGTCGCCGGAATTTGGGTCAATGAATTGATCTGTTTTCAGCACCGGCGTTAATCCTGCGACCTGCTGATTAACAGGTGCGGTCAGCGCGGGCGCATCGGGTTCAAAATTGCCCCGGGGAACCACCGGGTTGCTGCCGGCATAAAATTCATCCAGATTGCTGAGGCCGTCTCCATCTGAATCCTCGGATGCATCGTCGACCAGGGGATTAAAACCGTACTGAATCTCCCACGTATCCGGCATTTTGTCGTTGTCGTCATCCGTATCGGCGTTGTTGCCGGTCCCGTCGCCGTCCGTGTCGATTGTCTCGGCCGGATCCGACGGAAAGGCATCCTGGTTATCGGGCACCCCATCTCCGTCCGAGTCGCTGAACGGTATTGCATAGCTGATCTGGTTGGAAAAATTGCTTTCGTTGCCGTCACCATTATAGGCGGTGGCGGCAAAATAATAAGTTTTGCCTTCTTCCAACCCTGTAACCGTACAGGAAGTATTATTTCCGGCATCTTTGCTATTCGTATAATTGCCGCTGGAGGGGCCCCAGTAGATCTTATAACCGGCAATTTCCGGTTCCGTATTTGGATCCCAGGCTAATGTTACCTGCGCTGCAGCAGCAGGTAACGGCATAGCGCATAGCGCAAGGAGCAAAGCGATTGATAGTATAGAAAAGTAACGAGGACTAAGGACTGAGGACTGAGCCCTATCATAAACGCATTGGATCTTAGAGTCAGAATTTCCCTTGAGCCTTGAGCCTTGGACCTTGAGCCGTTGCGTTGAATAGGAAAAACGACCACGTTGAGACCGGAAACGATTGTAGGTTTTATGTAAAAACGATAATAGTAAAAACAAAACAGCACCTCCGATGGGTTATCTCCGGTACCGACCGAGATGCACTCAACTGGGGTGCTGTTCTCGCCCGGCAGCCCTGCTACCTTTCCTGTTTCCAGGAGTCAGGCCAGTGGCTTTGCGTCCCGCCTTTTCAGGCGGTTTGCCTTTTCGAGCTTTGTAAAATGGCTCTTCTCTAACTTTTCAACACGGTGTGAATAAAGCAAAACCGGTGCCAAAAATTAATCCAAAAATACAACACAGATCTTCAACACGAAAAGGCCGACGCGGAGATTTGATAAATTGAAGCGATATCAGCAGGTTATCGTTAAAATCGTTTGAGATTATCTTCGAAAATTCTATTAAAAATATCCGGAAAGTCTTTTTTTTAAGAATTCTGATCGCTAATTTATGACTATAATTTATAATTTTGTATAACTCGTCCGTATGATTTAAAGCACGTGAATATAGAAAACTTTATGGACTGGATTTCCATTTGTAGTAATAGAAAGACTTCAAAAAATATTGTGAATTTATTTAGCTAGTCATTTTGTGCGAGCTCCCGTCATTTGCGGCAACACGGTACACGGGCGAGCAGCAAAATTCTTAATCTGATCAGGCGTGACGAACCGCTTGCGAGCAAGAGGCGGCTGAAATTCATAATAAATGTCCGGCGGGTCTTTTAGTATTTAATTACAGAACCTGGATTGGAATTACACTATTGATATTAAGTTATTTTTTGAAACTCAACTATCTGCATTTTGCTACATTTCTAGGAAAATATCTGGACAGGCAGGCTCAGGGTTCCGGGGATAATCAGTTGATTGATTTTAAAAGGCTGGCAGGCTGGGAAGCTGGGATGCTTGAAGGCTCAATACTTCCGATCTTCCAGAATTTTTGGTTTCATCTCCTCCTGGCTATCAAGCCTGTCAGCCTCCTGGCTTTATAGCTTCCCGGCCTGCCAGCCTTTTCGCCTTTTTTTGAACCCAGAACCTCTGAACCCCTGTATTTATAAAGGGAAATTTGATATAATTAAATTTTACACAAAGTCCTGGTTAAAAAATGGGTCGATGAATTTTTTCATCTTGCTTTGGCACCGAATTTAGCGCATATTTCATCGAATTCGGATTGCGAATTTAATCAATACGAATACGTGCGGGAAAATTTTTTGATAGGGTAAAGGGAGCACTGTAGTTCCGATGAAATCTAAGTCCAGTTTTTGGAGGCGGCGGAGATGAACGATACGAGCAGAATTATGCCTCACGGTGGAGAACTGATCGACCTGCGGGTGGATGAGAAGCGCATCCGCCTGTTAAAGGAGATTGCGCTCAACCTGTCGGATATTACGTTGAATGAGCGCCAGATGTGCGACCTGGAATTGCTGGCAACCGGTGCGTTTTCACCGCTAAAAGGGTTTATGGCCCGTGCCGATTACGAATCCGTGCTCGACCGCATGCGGCTTCAAAACGACGTGTTGTGGCCGATTCCGATCTGCATGGATGTTGACGAGCTTCAGGCCCGCGGCTTTGAAGCCGGACAATCTGTCGCCCTGCGGGACCCGGAAGGTTATTTACTGGCGGTTATGCATATTGAAGATATCTGGCCGATTGAGCGTGAGAAGGAAGCAAAACTGGTTTACGGCACGCTTGATCAAACCCATCCGGGCACCGATTATCTGTTTAAAACCGGCGGTGATTATTACATCGGCGGCCAGCTGGAAGTTCTAAGTCCGCCGCTGCATTCCGATTTTAAGCAGCTTCGCATGACCCCGGCTGAAATTCGGTCGAATTTTAAAAAATTCGGCTGGAAACGCATGGTGGCATTTTTAACCCACAACCCGATTCACCGCCCTCAGTTTGAAATGACCATTAACGCCATGCGCGATGCCAATGCCAATCTCTTGCTGCTGCCGATTGCCGGTATGAATAGGCCCGGCGATTTCGATCACTACACCCGGGTACGCTGTTATCGGCGGATTGTGGAGCATTATCCGCCGGATTCGTTTATGCTGAACCTGCTGCCGCTGGCGATGCGGATGTCCGGTCCCCGGGAAGCCCTGCTGCACGCCATCGTTGCCAGGAATTATGGCTGCACCCATTTTATCGCCGGTCGCGATCATGCGGGTCCGGGCCTGGACTCTAACGGCAAGCATTATTACAAAAGTGACGAGGCCTGCAGACTGGCCGAGGCACACAGCTCAGAGATCGGTTTGACGATCCTGCCCTTTACCGAGATGGTGTATCTGCCGTTTGAAGATGAATTCCGGTGTGCCGATCAGGTGCCGGAAGGCACGCAGTTTATCTCGCTTTCAGGCTCAGATATTCGCGAACGTATTCGCAACGGTCGCAAAATACCGGATTGGGCCACATTTCCCGAAGTGGTCGAAGAACTTCAAAAGGCCTATCCACCTCCGCGTAAACAGGGCTTCACCGTTTTTCTAACCGGCCTTTCGGGTGCCGGCAAATCCACCATTGCCAAAGTGCTCTATGCCCGGTTTCTCGAGATCGGAGACCGGCCGGTGACCCTGCTGGATGGGGACATCGTGCGGCACAATCTTTCCAGCGAACTTACGTTTTCAAAAGAGCACCGCGATATCAACGTCCAGCGTATCGGCTTCGTCGCCAGCGAGATTACAAAAAATCGCGGTATTGCCGTCTGTGCCCCGATTGCACCCTATACCTCTACCCGCGCGGAAATACGTAAAACCATCGAAGCCTACGGCGGCTTCATCGAGGTGCACGTATCCACGCCTTTAGAAGTCTGTGAGAAGCGGGACCGTAAAGGTATGTATGCCAAGGCCAGAGCCGGTCTGATCAAAGGTTACACCGGTGTCGACGATCCTTACGAAGTTCCTGCAAATTGCGAGGTGCGCATCGATACCACCAATATGACCCCGGATGAGGCCGCCCATCAGATCATACTCGTACTGCAGCAAAAAGGTTTCATATAGAAAGTGACTAAAGCTGGAAGTGACTAAAGTGAGCTAAAGTTATGGACAACAAGGAGTTCTCCAAGGAGCTTGAGAAGCACACCAGAAAATTTGCCGTTCGAATTATCAAATTATCAGCCAAATTACCAAACACTCCTGAAGGAAGGGTTGTAAGAACTCAAATTACAAAAGCAGGATCTTCCATTGGTGCCAATTACAGAGAAGCGAATCGGGCCTGAAGCAGGGCCGATGTCAGAAATAAAATAAAGATCTGCGAAGGTGAGGCCAATGAGACCCAATTCTGGTTGGAAGCAACTGCAGATGTGGGGTGGCTAACACCAGAGGAAATAAAACTAGAATATAAAGAAAGCGGCGAACTGCTTGCTTTATTTGCATCCATCGGCAAGGGTGCATCATAGGCAGTTGTGCCAAATAATTTTAAAAAATTTTCTGCCAGCGACCTTACGATCTTTGGCGGATCAGTTCGCGAAAGTCACTTAACTTTAGCTCACTTTAGCTCACTCTAGTTCACTTTTAAAGGTTACTCCATGAACATACTCGTTACCGGCGGTGCCGGGTATATCGGTTCCCATTGTTGCAAAGAGCTGTCTAAAAATGGCCTGCACCCGATAACCATCGATAATCTGATATACGGGCATAAAAATTTCGCCAGGTGGGGAGAATTCTTTCAGGGCGATGTGGGCGACCCGGCGCATTTAAAACAATGCTTTGGCCGGCATAAAATAGATGCCGTTATGCACTTTGCGGCATATGCCTATGTAGGCGAATCGGTCGAAGACCCCTTGAAGTACTATGAAAATAACCTCCGCAACACCATCCAGCTCTTGCATGCCGTTCTGGAACATGGAGTTAAATACTTTGTGCTTTCTTCAACCGCTGCAACATATGGCAATCCCGAAAAGATACCCATTGACGAAAACCACTCCGTCAACCCCATCAATCCTTACGGTAAGACCAAACGCATGATTGAAGAGATCCTGGCGGACTACCAGGCCGCTTACGATTTGAATTATATCAGCCTGCGTTATTTTAATGCAGCCGGCGCGGATCCGGATGCGGAGGTCGGTGAAGATCATGATCCCGAGACCCATTTGATTCCGCTGGTGCTCGATGTTGCCGCCGGCAAAAGCAATGCGATTAAGGTATTTGGTAACGATTATGCCACACCGGACGGCACCTGCATCCGCGATTACATCCATGTCACCGATCTGGCCCGGGCGCATATCCTGGCCCTGCAATTTCTAATGGGCGGCGGGGACAGTTCCGCTTACAATCTCGGAAACGGCAAGGGCTTCTCGGTACTGGAGATCATCGAGCACGCCCGCAAAATCACCGGAAACGACATTCCCGTTGAAAATTCTGCCCGCAGACCGGGCGACCCGCCGGTGCTGATCGCCTCCAACGAAAAAGCCATAACGGAACTGGGTTGGAAACCCCAATATGCCGATATTGAAGACATCATCGGCACCGCCTGGCGCTGGCACCAAAAGATCGTCTGATGAGTTGAATCGGGGATTTTTTTAGATAAGATCAACAAGATTTACAGGATGCCTATATTAACCGCAGACCCACGCAGATATGGGCAAACAGCGTTTTACTTAACCGCGAGACTTACGCCGACGGTCGCAGACTTTTTAATCGCGCGACCCGCGCGATTAAAAGGTATGTCATCCCGCTGGCGCGGGAAAAAAATAATTATATGCGGCTTAAAGCGAATACACAGAGTTTATAAGCTAATGTGGAAACCCGGATAGAATTTTGATAGCACGATGAATTCTTACAGGCACATAAATATTATTAGTCGCGCAGCGATTGACGTGTTTTTTGCCGGCCGGGTCGGCCGGCAAAAAGCTCTGCGTCCGTCTGCGTATATCTGCGGTTAATTAAAAAAATCATAGAAATCTTGCAGATCCTGTTAATCCTGTCCAAGAATAAAATAGACAAAAATCATTTTCCATTAAACCTGAAAAAGCGCATCAACAGGAAAAGCTGTGAACAAATCCGTAACGGATAAAAGTGATCGTATTCTCATCATCGGAGAGACTGAAGACGAGACGCGCAGACTTGCAAATGCGTTGGTGTCCGACCACGGGATCAGTGCGGCCCGAAATGCCCCGGAAGCTGCCGAGCGCCTGAAAAAAGAAACCTTTAATGTGATTATATTTGATCTCAGCGAGAAGGAATCGGATCCTGAAAATGTCATTCAAAGCCTTCAGACGATAGCCCCCGGGACGCCCGTCATTATCACGGGCCCACTGCAGGATTCTGAACTGATCGTTAAGGCCATTAAAGCGGGAGCCACCGATTTTATCACCCGGCCGATTGTTGACGAAAAGTTACAGCTGGCCGTCAATCAGGCAATCGAAAAGCGAAGTATGAAAAATGAAATCGATTATCTGAGGCGGCAGCAGGATCTGGTGTACGATTATAATCGCATTATTGCCGTTAGCCCGGCCATGCAAGAGATCATGGACAACATCAAACGGCTGGCCCAGACCGACTCGACCATTTTAATGACCGGTGAAACCGGCACGGGCAAAAGTTTTCTATCCGGAAACGTTCACTACAACAGCCCCCGGCGGGCCAAACCATTTGTCAAAGTAAACTGCGCCAATATTCCCGAGACGTTACTGGAGAGCGAGCTTTTCGGCCACGAAAAAGGTGCCTTCACCGGTGCCGATAAAATGCGGATCGGACGGTTTGAACAGGCTGCTAAGGGGACTCTGTTTTTGGATGAGTTCTGCGAACTCAGTTTTGATTTGCAGGCCAAATTGCTGCGGGTGCTGGAAGAAAAGGCATTTGAACGGCTGGGCGGAAGCAAAACCATCAGCGTCGATACGCGCATCATCGCAGCCACCAACCGCGATATCGAAACGCTGGTTCGGGAAGGAAAATTTCGTGAAGACCTGTATTACCGGATCAACGTGTTGCGAATCCACATGCCGCCGCTTCGGGAGCGCACCGAGTGCATCGAACCGCTGGCTTACCATATGCTGGCGCGGCTGTCCCGAACGGTAAATAAAAGAGTCGATATCCTGTCGCCCGAGGTTCTGGTTATGTTCAAAACCTATCCCTGGCCCGGAAACATTCGGGAGCTGTCCAACGCGATCGAGCGGGCCATTTTTCTGACTGACGGCCCGGAAATCGGAGCGGTGCACATTTCCATCCCCCAGATCGGCGAATGGCCGGCTTCACCGGCCCCATCCAAACGCCTGCGGCTTTCGGATGAAGAAGAAAGACAGATGATATTTCGGGCCCTGGAGAAAAACCTGTGGATTCAGAAAGACGCTGCCAGAGAACTCGGCCTGAGCCCCCGCGCCTTAAACTACCGCATCCGAAAACACGGCATCACCCACGCGCGCTGGCGCAAAAATAGGTAGCAGCAGCCTCCGGAAGCGCATGGTGAATGTTAAATTAGCCACGGACCCGCACAGTTTAGATTTTTAATTAACCGCAGACGCACGCAGATATACGCAGACGGTATCTTTTCCTTGCTCGACATGAGCAAGGAAAAACTGCATGCCCTGAGGGCAAACAGTTTTATTTCATTTATAATATGGTTTGTAGCTATGATAACTACAAATCCCATATTTTTAATACAAGTTTTGGTTTTTTTATCGCGAAGCGATTGACGGATTTTGTCCGGTCAGGTCGACCGGACAAAAAACTTGAAGTCTGCGTCCGTCTGCGTTGGTCTGCGGTTAATAAATTAAATCACCGGGCAAGGTCGGGTAATTAAATACAAAGGCAGTGTTATAATAAATGACCCTGCCTTTCTTGCTTTATTGCTTGCGGATGATTTTTTTGAAGGCGTAGATTCCTAAAGCGACTAGCACAAGGTTGAGCACGATATAGAAAAACACGTGTTTAATTACTGAAACGTGCGTGGAAGTTGAAATGAAGCAGCCGCCGCCACCTCCTCCACCCCCACTGCCGCCGCTGCTGCCGCTAAACAGCCCGGCCTGGGCACCGGAGAAATGATAGACCCGGATTTCGATAGTTGCCGGATCGGTTTCATTATGATTGACCCGGGAGCCGGGCACCATCCAGCCGTCAGCGCCGGGCTGAACGTTTCCGGCCGCATCGCTGGCCAGCGCCCAGTTGCTGCTGTTGTAGTAATACACGTTCAGGCTGCTGACATCCGCATAGCCGGGGCAGGGGATCAATATTTTTACGGGAGTATCGAATACCGTTGGTGGCTGCAGGTTCATGGGCACCGCCACGCCGCTGACATCGGCCAAATTCACCGGCGGAATTTCATCCGTGGGTCCGAGTGTCGGGGTTTGATTTTCACTGCTGTCAAAAATGATCTTGGCACCCTGCAGGCTGCCGCTGTCGACTTTGATGCCGTCGTCCAGGGTGCCGCCCAGGTCCGGGTCCCCGGCGTCGACATTGATGCCGGCCGGTACGGATTCGTCATTTTGCGCGTTATCATGTTCATCCAGGGTTTCGACATTAAAATCGATACTGGCCTGAATCATGTCATTGGCCAAAACATCGGTGCAATCGACTTTGATGTTGACATCACTGTCATAGGGAAAATTTGTGAGAGGAATGCCTTCCTGGCTGCGCTCGTACACCACCCACATGCGGGTAACCTGGTCGTCCGGATCTGCGGTCAGTTTCACAAAACGAACGGTCCCGGAACCCAGATTGCGACTGTAGCCGGCATAGACACCGTCATCGATGCTGAACCGGATGCTTGTATTATCGGTTGTGTCGATTCCATGGGCGGATTCCACCAGCACCGCAAAATCCGTATTGCCGGGCACCCGCTGGGTATCGGTAATGCCGGCATTGTGATTGGGGATGGTGTCCCGGATGATAAACGGGGCCGATGCCGCACTGCGCGGGTCGGTGCGGGACTTGTATTCCTGGAAATTGGTGTAGCCGTCGCCATCACTATCGTCGGCGCTGTCGTTTAATGACGGGTTTAATCCGTATTGCGTCTCCCAGTCATCGGCCATGCTGTCGTTATCATTATCGTTGAGTTTAATGGTGGCAGGTGTCACCGGGTTGCCGGCCAGATCGGTCACATTGCTCACCGTAAGGTTGAAGATCTGATAGGCCGGAATCGAGGCCATGGACAGCCGGAAAACCGAGTTTCCGAGGTCCGTAATATCGTCGTCTGTAGGGTTAACGGTGACAAAATTCATCGACGGGCTGAAACTGTAATTATCCTCATGGTCGGCAGCCTGCATATTCTGTTCGTCATAGGTAATGGTGATCGTGTCGGCGGCGAAATTGACGATCGGAAATGGCACCATAGAGGGGGGATCGGGATCCAGGGTGGTGAATGTGTCTTCGGCTGTGGGATTAATGTCCCCGGCTTTGTTGTCCGGACCGTTGCCGTACGCATCGGTCGACCCGACCATAAAATAGTAATCGGTTTGCTGTGAAAGACCGCTGAGCGTTACGCTGTGACTCGTCACCATCGCTGCATCTGTTACCGTATTCGGGTAACTTCCCCAGCTGTTGCCGGCAGTGCCGTACTGCACCTGGCTGTCGCCCGCTATGTCGGTGGTCCAGGCGATCATCGCCGTGGTTTCGGTGATGGCGCTGACCTGGACATTTGATATTTGCGGCGCTGCCAGGGCTGTAGCCGCGTTAATCCTGCCGTCGGTTGCCACCCGGTTGTTCAAGGCGGCTTTGAAATCAACGCTGTCTTCAATGGCGGCTTTGATCTGGATGCCGGACAGCGCGGGATTGTTCGCTTTTAACAGCGCAGCCAGCCCGGCCACATGGGGCGTGGCCATGGAGGTGCCGCTTTTAAAGCTGTATTCATCACCGCTGTAGGACGATGAGGCCGCGGTAACCTTGACATCGTCGATGTAATATCCGTCGGCAGTGACCGTCTCGTCACTGGTCAGGCGAAATCTGACATATACGCTGCTTTTACGATCATAGGCCTCCAGGTCAGCGATGATGGTCGTCCAGGAGTCAAACAGCCCGGTAACTCCGATTCCTAAACTCGAATCTCCCGATATCTGGAGGTTGACTGCGTTCCAGATCACCGTGTTGGTGGATGCCTCGACCAACAACCCGTCATACCCCGACTCTGCTATCCCGTATATTTTAAATTCCAGTTTGGCTGCCGTGTGATTCGACAGATCGATTTGCGGGGAATAGGCCCAGGTATTGGTGTTGTTTTCGTAGTTGGCATTCGGGCTGTCGGTCAGGGAATAGGTGCTCGAAAAAGCTTCTTCGTTTGTGGTGTCCCAGGTGTCGCTGGTGCCGCCGGTGGTCCAGTCACCGATGTTGTTGTCTTCAAAATCATCTTCCCAGACCGTCTCGCGCCCCGGTGCGGCGCTGTAAATATTGGTGCCCGGTGCGGCCACATCCACCGAATTGGCGCCGTAGTTTGAAAAATATGCCAGCGCGTCATTCTGGTTGCTGGCAGCCACCGCGATAATATTGGCGCTACTGTAATTGGAGGGATAGTGCGGAATGCTGTCATTGTTTATGCCGCTGTTGCCGGCCGCGCACACCATCAGCGCATCGGATGCATCGATGGCATCTTTAAGGGCCTGGTTGTAACCGCCGCCGCCCCAGCTGTTGTTGATCACATCGGCGCCCATGTCGTTGGCATACTCGATAGCGGCGATGGCATTGACCGTGGATCCGCTGCCCCAGGCATCTAAAAAGCGCAGGGCCATGATTTTAGCCGACCAGCTGACGCCGGTAATGCCGCTGGCATTATCACCCACCGCCGCTATAGTTCCGGCGACATGGGTGCCGTGGCCGTGCGCATCGCGGGGATCGTTATCGTCGATATAAAAATCCCACCCGTTGACATCGTCAATATAGCCGTTGTCGTCATCATCGATGCCGTTGCCGGCAATCTCCCCCGGATTGGTCCAAATGTTGGCCGCCAGGTCCGGATGGTTGACGTCCACGCCGGAATCGATGACCGCCACCACCACATCACTGCTGCCGGTGGTCACATCCCAGGCCTCCAGCGCATCGATATCGGCATCATTGGTACCGTTTACGCCGTTTACAGTCTGACCGCTGTTATGCAGACCCCACAGCCGATTAAAATGCGTGTCATCCGGCGGAGCGATATCGGCGTACACAATGTAGTTGGGTTCGGCATGTTCCACGTCCGGGTCTTCAATGTAAAGCTCGAGAGCCTCATCGACGCTAATGCCCTCCGGAAGCTTCACATGCTGGTAGCCGTTGATCGCAAAGGTTCGCCGGGTGGAAATGTTAAACCATTGCTGATACTCCGCGGATGCTTCACTGCGCGCCCCGGGCCGAAATTTCACAAGCAGCTCACCGGGCACAAAAGCCGGATATGAAGGGTCCTGCTTCGGGCGATCTGCATCCGCTGCAGCCGGAGCCGATGCGGCTGCCATAATGCAGAGCGCGGCGATTATCCAGCACAATTTCAACCACAGCCTTGATGCCGGGCATCTTTTGAGCTTATTGGTTTGCCTTAACCACATAATTGGGTTCCGCGTATTTTACCTCTTTGTGCGTTTTTAACATTTCTATAATCGCCTCGACGCTTGTGCCGTCGGTAATTTTCATCAAAAACAGGTTGGGGCTGCGAAATTCACGAACCTTTTCCAGTTTGAGTTCTGTCTGGATGCGCGTGATGGTTTCCGGGTTTGTATCGGGATTGAATTTGACCAGGACTTCATGCGGCACATATTGCTGTGGATGACCCTGGGGTTGTGAAATCCCGGTCTGATCCGCACTCTTTATTTTGGATTTTGAAATTATATCTTTTGATTTCAATGAGTTATTATCATTTTGACCGTTACAGGCTATGGGTAAAATAAAGAAAATCAGACCGGCGTACAGACCATAGCGGAGGCTTTTGGTCATTCTTTTTTTGATCCCCCTTGTGTCGGTCATGCTGTCCCCCTTAACAGCAACATACCCCGGGCGAGGATTGTTTAGAAGTGGTTTCAAAACCCCATTTGAGGTCCAATGGCTGCGTTGTCCCGCTAGCGCGGGATTCGCATCTGATTTTATGCAATAGGGTGCAGCACAGGCCTCCGATAAATGCTCACATACCCACGTATGCTGCGCTTTCTCGATCGGCCTGCGCCTTGCCCTTGAACCTGATCTGAGGCTTTGAAACCACTTCTATATGGGATGTAGCGCAAATTATAAGGTTATTAGAAAAACATGAAGATGGCAAGGCTATCCCTTCGGCCCAACATGTTATATCGGCTGAAAAATGGAATAACTTTAGCTATTTTAGCTCATTTTCATCCCCTCAGGCACCTCTGATTTTTGAGCATCCTAAAATTTTTTCTCTACCTTCGATGATAAAATACCATTTTCAAGATAGCCTCTATTCGTTTTATTTGGCTCCGGGGTGAAATTTTTAAACCACCGATTCTTTATCATAAAGTTTTCGGTGGATTATACCGATAACCAATTCATGCTTTCAGGCTGAATAATTCCTTATGGCGTTAGATCGTTCGGATCGAGAAAAAACTATGGAATCACCCTTAAACACTCACATCAGCATCGCCGAGCAAATTATAGAAGGCTCCATTTCGATTAAATCAATCCAGGAATTTAAGAGCATTCTAAAAATCTTTCCCAATGATGCGGCGCTGCAGAAGGCATACTCCGATCTGCTGATGAAGCAAAAGCGCCTGGAGGAGGCCGTCGAATCCTATGATAAATCCGCCCAGCTATTTATTGATTCGGGCAAAATATTGCAGGCGATTGACTCAAAATTACTGCAATGGAAGATCAAGGCGCCTTCGCCCAAAGATGCACAGCTGTTTTACTCCGCTTTACTCGGGGGCACCTACTATGAATCGCCTTTGAAATCCTTTTTTCACCGGCTGTCCTACTCGGAAATGATTGCCTTTGTGTCTAAACTGGTGAGAGTGAACTTGCCGCCCGGAAAGATGATTCTAAAAACCGGAGATCCGGAGAACGATCTTTTCTTTATAGTCTCCGGTAACCTGAAAGAAACGGTCTTTCTGCCTTTTAAAACGGGAGAGGAGACACTTTACCGTAAAAGGGCTTCCTATCTTTCTGAAAACCAATTCTTCGGAGACATATATCCCTTTAAAGACAAATGCATTTCGAAATCCTATATCGAAACAACGACTCGAACCGAGCTGGTCAAAATAACAAAATCTAATTTCCTTAAGATTTGCAATAAATATCCGAACATCGAGCTGGGATTGATCGATCTGTTTAAAATCCGCAAGGATTCCGTCGATGGAAGCGTCGGGCAGAAGATCCGAAAGATCGGCCGGCATCAGCTGCCGTTGAAAATTAGTTTACAGGTTTTCATGAACGGCAATAAAAAAGAGCCGCTAATCCTCGACGGATATTCCAGGGATGTTTCCATCGGCGGATTATGCGTCATTCTGGATGGAAAATATAAGAGCATTACATCCATTTACAAAAGCATTAAAACCGCCAAAATCGAAATGAGTTTGCCCAAGCAAGAACTCGCCTTGAAGGTTGCCGGAACCATCGTCTGGAGCCGCGATTTTACCTGGAAAAACAGAAAGATCGTGGCCCTGGGATTTCGGTTTCAGGAAATGTCGCCCAAGTTCCGGGGGATGTTTTTTATGATGGCTGACAGTATCTGTAATGCTGGAAGGTAAATGTATTAGGTGAGTGTTCGGGTGTCAGCGTTTTGGCCGCTGACCTCTGTCTTCTGGTTTTTGGCAACCGCGGACGGTTGCCCAGTTTCAGTCTGACCTCAAAAATCCGCAATCCGCAATCACATTGACATTGTCCCGGCATTTTATCTATACTCCCCGCAGGGTTGAAAGGAATGCCGATGGAAGAAGAGTCTGCTCTCAAAGATTATATTCATCCGGTTTTAAATGAAGAAATTCTAACGATCAGCGGACATTATGTGTTGAGCGAAGAAAACCGCCTGCCGTTTAACGATCGGCAGGTTTTGTATTTTATCGGTTGCGCGGTTGTGGACGCTTCCTGTTGCGGTCCGGGAGGTTGCGCCTATGCCCTGGTGCCAGGATACGTCAGACGGTGGAAATATAAATTGAACGCAAGCCATCTTGCGGTTACACAAGTGGAACCCGTTCGGGATCAAGCTGACCGGCAAGCGATACGACAGCTGATTAAAGAAAAAGAAGGCATCCAGCAGGTGAATTTTGAGTAGAAATTAACCGCAGATGCACGCAGACATACGCAGACAATGACTTTAACAATAACGTACAAAAACGAGATCGTTGGCGAATATTTCGCGGATATAATCGTAGAGGGTAAGGTTATTATTGAAATTAAGACTGTGGAAAAGTTAGAAAATATTCACAAAGCACAGGTGTTAAATTACTTAAAGGCTACCGGATTAAATGTAGGGATACTGGTTAATTTTAAGAACCAAAAAGCGGATATAAAGAGGCTGGTACTTGAGTTGCCTGAAAGGCATGACAGTTAATGTCTGGCCAGGTCGGCCAGACATTAGTCTGCGGTCGTCTGCGTGAATCTGCGGTTAATTAATTCAAATGGGAGAAAGGATGGAGGAGAAGGAGATAGGCGGGGTCGGGTTTATTGCCGGCAGGTGGCCTTTGGATCAGGTCAAATCCACCGTTGTCTTCATCCATGGATCCGGCGGCACCGGCCATTTCTGGAAGGCACAGGTGGAAGGCCTTGCCGGGCGGGTTAATACGGTGGCACTTGATCTGCCCGGCCACGGCAGAAGTGCAGCGGACGGAAAAGATACAATTGCGGATTACAGCCTGGCGGTGGCGGAATTTGTCGATGCGCTGGAGGCGCCAAGGGCAATTCTATGCGGGTTGAGCCTGGGTGGGGCGATTGTCCAGCAGCTTCTGCTCGATTTTGAGGGGCGCTTCGCAGCCGCCATTCTGATCGGAACGGGTGCCAGGCTCAAAGTTTCGCCGGCGCTTTTTGAAGCCATTGAAAACGATTACCCGGGTTTCGTCGAAATGCTTTGTAAACTAGCGTCATCGAAGAGTACGCATGCAAGCGTAATCGAACCTTTCCGGGATGATCTCACCAAATGCAGACCCGCGGTTACCTGCGGCGATTTCCAGGCCTGCAACCGGTTCAACCTGATGGAAAGGCTGGAGCAGATAAGCGTTCCGGTACTTGTCATCTCGGCGGAAGAGGACACACTGACGCCGCCTAAATTTGCCCGGTTTTTAGAAGCCGGCATCCCAAACGCTGTCCGGAAACATATTCAGGCCGCCGGCCACATCGCACCCATGGAACAGCCCCAGGAGGTCAATCAGGCAATCATCGATTTCTTGGACCGTCTGGGTCTTTGATCGTTGCAAACAAAATGATCGGATAGTATAAGCCAGCTGTCAGTTAATATTTAAAGAATCATTTTTAATTTGTTGTTAGACAGGATTTACAGGATTGATTGGATAATTCTCTTCGTCAATTTCCAGATGAAATTGACGAAACCCAATCAGCCTGCGGCTGAAAAAAAACTTAAGCTAAAATCACTTAGTAAATTATATAGAGCCAAATTTAAAGCAGATACCTGGTTAAAGTAACCTTTGAGATTTGTTTCCGCTGAAAGCGGATTGTGTATTTTCAGTTTCTTCCGGAAACTGAAAATGAAAAAGAAAATCCAAATAATCCTGTTAATCCTGTCTAAATACTAGAATATGAATTATGAAGGATGACAAGGGACTATACTACTATCCGTTTCCATTGAACAAGCGCGTGCGGATGTATGTGCGTGAGACGGACGGAGAAGTCTGGTTTCGGATGTGGAACGCCGACGATCCGGAACTATGGGATGAACACGACTGGGTTCCGTATGGTGCGATCAAGAAAGCCCGGCACACGTACCAGGTGAAGGACTTTGATCCCAAGCAAGCTTATGATATTCAGATCGCACAGGCACTTATAAAAGAAAATAAGCAATCCGATTAGTGTCCTATCAGCCCAAAATCAAATGATGCGGCGGAGCCAAATAAGGCAAAACTCGAAATCCGAAGCACGAAATGCGAAACAATTCCAAAATTCAAATTTCGATATTCGAATTTGTTAAACTGAATATCAGGATTCCTAAAATACATTAGCTACCCTTTATCAACTATCAAAGAAGAACTACCACCAGATGTATGCTTCCTTTGACAATTACCATTAAAGAAAACCTGCGGCTCAAAAACGTCCCTCCGGAGCTCCTGGAGATGCTGATTGAAAAGCTTCAATTTCTCAATCCGAAATGGCTGGAAAACGAACGGATGGGACGCTGGAACCGGGGCACCCCCAGAGTGCTGAAGTTTTACGATAAAGTCGGCCCGGCCGGGCTCTGGATACCGCGCGGTTATATCCGGCACTTGATCAATATGTGCCGTCGGCAGGGTGTGAAATTCAGAATCGACGACCAGCGGCGCAAAGTCAGGCCGGTGAATTTAACCTTTAACGGGCAGTTGAAACACTTTCAGAAAATCGCCGTTGATGAAATGCTGGCCAAAGATTTCGGGACGTTGAGCTCGGCCACAGGTTCCGGGAAAACTGTGATGGCGCTGTATATCATCGCGCGGCGCAGACAGCCGGCCCTGGTTATTGTTCACACAAAAGATCTGGCCGCCCAATGGGTCGAGCGAATTGAAACTTTCCTCGGTATTGGAGCTGAAGCGGTGGGGTTTATCGGAGGCGGCAAAAAAGTCATCGGCGAGAAAATTACGGTTGCCCTGGTGCAATCGCTTTATAAATGTGCCGAGGAAGTCTCGGAACATATCGGTTTTTTACTGGTCGATGAATGTCACCGCTGCCCGAGCCGGACATTTACCGAAGCGGTCTCCAGCTTCGATTCCCAATTCATGCTGGGGCTTTCCGCGACCCCCTATCGGAGGGATAAGCTGTCCAGATTAATTTTCTGGTACCTGGGGGATAAGCATCACGAGGTGGATAAAAGCCAACTGATTGAAACCGGTGATGTCCTGCCCGCCAAAGTGGTCTTTCGAAAAACAAACTTTAAAACCCGACATGATCCGGTTAATGAATACAGCAAAATGCTGGCAGAAATTGCTACCGATACGGAAAGAAACAAACTGATCGCTTCGGATGTCGCCGGGGAAGCAGCCAAAAATTCCGGGATCTGTCTTGTTCTGTCGGATCGCAAGACCCACTGTAAGAATCTGCAGGCACTGTTGCGCTACCGGTTTAAGCTGGAATCCGAATTGCTTACCGGTGATCTGGATATCGGCGACCGCCAGAAAGTGGTCGAGCGGATCAACAGGGGCCAGGTCAAAATAGTCATCGCCACCGGGCAATTAATCGGAGAAGGTTTTGATTGCAAGGATTTGACCACCTTATTTCTGGCCACCCCGATAAAATTCAGCGGGCGTTTGCTGCAATACCTCGGCAGGGTGCTGCGCCCGGCAGCCGGAAAGAAATATGCCAGGGTATTTGATTATGCGGACGTGCATGTTGAGACGCTTCTAAAAGCTGCGAATGCAAGGCAGCGCGTCTACCGAAAATAGTCCCCTAAAAAAGTGCCTAAAATGCCTAAAATGAGCTAAAGTGACTAAAGTTAAGGCATTCTACTGTTTATATTAAAATAGATAGAGCAAAGCGATACCTTAACTTTAGGCACTTCGAATTTTAATTCACTTTAGTCACCCGCTTTAGGATCATTCGGGAAATTACTTGATACCACCCCACCCCAGCCCTTTAACTTCTCGAACTTACGCTTGTATAAATAGATACAACTTTTTAATTGATAAAAGTTAGAGAATGGGGTATCCTATTATTTAGAACAAATTTGGGCATTTAACCGAAAATTTACGTGTACTATCGAATATGCAAACCAACCGGCTTAAAAATCCAACCCCTAAAAGCGGTAGGCCGGATGCTGTTTTACGGGTACTCAACTCGCTGCTGGCCGATCCGGGCCAAAAAAAGCTCACCGGAAACCAGGCGACCATAATTCTGGATGCGCTGGCCAGCTCAAATGATCAGGATCTCGTCATAAGGTTTCCGGCAATTCTCAGTATCTGTGTGCGCAATGGGGTTGCGCTCAACAACCATGTGTTGTTTTCAAAATACTGGGAATCGAGTCCCAAAAAACAAAATCTGGAAAAACTACTGTTAATCAGCGCGGAATTATTCGACCTTGAAGGAATTGAGGCCCCCAAAAATCTGAAAAAAATTGCCAGCTCGCTAAAGGCAAAATATGGAACCTTGCTGTCAGCCAAAATGCTGCCGCTGAGCAGCGGCCTAAGCATAGCTATAAGGGATTTGCAGGATACCTTAAGGGAGTACATCGCCAAAACCAAGCATACGATGCCGGCCTTTCAACGAGACCGACTGGAGCAGGCACCCAGCCGGGCTGTTTTAAACCGGTCAGCCGAACTTCAAACCCAATTAGGGCGGCTTTTTTCACCCAAACAAAAGGATCTTGTGTTTAAAAAGTTGAACGGCGAGTCATTCACCAAAACCGAACGCGAATATTACTCCCGGGTTGTTCGAAAGAAATTGAAGGCTATCGCCGATTCTGAGGTCGGTTATATTGCCATTAAGCTGACACAAAAATAGCAGATCACCCCTTAAGGTTTGCCAGTTGAGTCGGCTGAGCCCGTTGCAGCCGAGAAAATATCTGATTTCATTCTTTTAACCGGCCAACGGGAAACGGGCGAACGGGAATACCTATCAGGAGTTTACGTTATTCGAAAAGATGGCGATACCAAAAATAAAAATGGCATAGACCGCTAATACACCACTTAAGGAAGATGCAATGGATATTTTCTGGGATATAGCATTACACACAGTAGAAATTTTAACCTTGTTATTTGGTGTTCTGGGAATGGCATTTTCCCTGTTACTTCTGTTTTCTCCCAGGTTGACCAAAACCCTTGGCGACTTTTTTAACCGTAATATCAACCTCGAACCTAAAATCAACATCCTGGATAAGGATATTAAAACCGAAACTTTCATTTATAGCCATCATGTCGTTTTCGGCTTATGCATGGTTGCCGGTTCGCTGTTTGCTTTAATCTTTTTCGTTTTTGATCTGGACGTAGTGAACTTTGCCAATGTTTTCATTGTCTCGCAGAAATATACAATAATCTTTGAAATTGTATTTTACGCTTTTGCCTGGATTGCGAGAGTTGCCTGCATCCTGGGGATTATGTTCGGTGGCTTTCTCCTATTTGCCCCTGATAGAATGCGAAAAGTGGATCGCAAAGTGAACATCTGGTTTGAAACCAAGGGTATTTTTGCAAGACTGGATCAAGCAGGCCCAGAATTGGATGTATTTTTATTCCGTCACCCCTTCTTCTTCGGTCTATCCGGTGCCCTGGTTTCATTTCTTATCATCACCCTGTCTATCGTTAATTTGCTGAGCTGATCAATATTCGCCGAGTTTTTAATTGACCAAACCAAGATATTCCTCTAATAATGGCTTCAAAAAAGTTAAGCTTCTGTATTATATCGATCGGAGAATATGGCGTTTCGCATCCGGCGAGACTCAAAGAGCACGCCGCAAAGTGACTTTGCTCCGTTTAAAGAGCGTTTTACTTGAGGAGCGCTGCGCTTAAGGCAAAATTTTTTTTTAAAACCTCGAGTTCCGAAGGAACGCTCCTCGAGGCCCTAAGGGCCGATCCTCCAGGCAGTTAGGCCGCTCATTAATAAGCGCTAGGGCTTTACACGCGCCTGAGAGTGAGTGTTGATGCTTCGATTCCTTCGGACATGCAGCTTATTTTTATTATTTGGAGTTGATTGTGGAAAAAAGTGATTTTCGGATTTTCCCTCGCGAAAGGATGCGTGCCGATTTTCCCTGGCAGATCTGGGCCATCGGGTGGCTGTGTATTTTCAAAGGCATTATTTGGCTGGCTTACGAGCCAAACATTTCGGATACAATGCTCTCGCTATTCGGTTATAAATACATGCTTCAGATGGTGCCCCTGATCGTTTTTGGAATTGGAATTTGGAACCGGCGGAAGTGGGCCGTGTGGGGGGCAGTTATTATAGGTGCGATTAATTTAATTTTTATCTTCGTTACACCGCTCGCTTTCAGCTCTTTGGTGGTAAAATCAGAAGTTCCAACCTGGTCAGTCTTGCTGTCGATTGTCACCATGCTTTGTAACGGTCCTCTGGGCGATCTGCTAATCCTCCTCGCCGCGCCTCTTTTACTGAAAAACATTAAAAAGACATAAGGGTTCAGGGTTCAAAGCTCCAGCTAATGGCAGCTGCAGTGGGCTAACTTAGCGTGAAATTATTTTAGACAGGATTAACAGGATATCCAGGATTTTTTATCCTTTCTCACTTCCCGGAATGAAGTGAGAAAACTCAATCCGCTTTCAGCGGAATAAAATTGTAGGGGAAATCCTTTAATTTTAATATAATTGCTTCATCCGGACCTGAAACAACTGCTCTAATTACCATGTTATCGCTTCTATATTTATTCGCCGGAGGCGATTGGGGTTTGGCCGCTCTCTTCCGGAGAGCGGCCAAAAAAGAAAATCCAAATAATCCTGTTAATCTTGTCTAAGAAAAATTCAGAAAGCCAGGTCCTAATAAAAGCACATATGACCAACCAGTTATGAAGCCGGTTACAGGCTGGCGGCAAGGTAGCTTCCGCCAGCCTGTACGGAGAGGAATCAGTTGAAAGGCACTGTTCCGGGAAATCGCAGTGAAGCTTGTAAAGGATTTGCCGGGCTAGGCCGGCAAAAATACCAGTGCGAGTATGAAAAATACAATGCCAATCAGCATAACAGCCATGCAATACCCCATAATTTGCCGGGCCTTTAAACCCGTCAATCCCAATAAGGCCAGCGCCCAGAATGGCTGAAACAAGTTCGTCCATTGATCGCCGTAAGCCAAGGCCATAATGGCCTTGGGATAACTGACACCGATTGTCTTGGCCGCTTCAACAACCACCGGTCCCTGAACCGCCCATTGGCCGCCGCCGGAGGGTACAAATATATTGACCAGGCTTGCACTGATGAAGGTAAACAGCGGGTAGGTGAATTGATTGGAGATGGCCACGAACCAACCGGCGATGACCACCACCAACCCCGAGTAGTTCATCATTCCCATGATTCCCGAGTAAAAGGGGAACTGTAAGATAATACCGGCACAACCCCGTGTGCCTTCGGCGATGGCGCGCACATAGTTGATGGGTGTACGATGCAGAAGCATGCCGACAAACAGGAAGGTGAAGTTGACGATGTTCAAATTGAGATTGAAACCGCTGGTAGCAAAATACCACACGACAATGATCAATCCCATCAGGCCGACGATGATGCTGATGGCCATGCTGTTTTCGAGTTTGCTGGCAACGGTATCGCGACGTTGTTCTTCAGAATCTTCTTCTTTTTCGGAAAGAAGTTCATCGATATTCGGCAGCACTTTGTCGATGGTTACCGTCTCACTCGCGTCGAGCGGATTTAGAAGTCGGAACAAAAAAGGCAGTCCAATGATCAGGAACACGGCCACGACGATGTTCAACGGACTGAACAGTGTCTGGCTGACCGGAATAATACCGATTTTGTCCGCCAGGAAATGTCCTTTGGTGGCCACCAGCAGTGGTGCCGAGGCGGATAACCCGCCATGCCATACCGCCAGACCTGCATATCCGGCAGCGCCCAAAAGGGGATAGTGCATGGCGACCCCTTTTTGGTAGCCGCGAAGCGCCACCTGCCGGGCCATCAGCGCCCCGACAATGATACCCAGGCCCCAGTTTATGTAAGCGGCAATGATCGCCACCAGGGCCACCAGGGTGGCCGCGCCGGCGCCGGTCTTGGGTATGTCGGCCAGGGCCTCGATAGCCCTGCGGACAATCTTTGTCGTAGCCAGGGCATAACCGGTTACCAGGATCAGGCACATCTGCATGGCAAACGTCAGCAGCGTCCAGAACCCTTTGTTCCAGTGCTTGAGCATGTCGAAGGGCCCGCTGTCCGTGAAAATGACACCCAGGATCAACGTCAAAAAGGTGAGCAAAATGGCGAAGAGAAAAGGATCCGGCATGTATTTGTCCGCCCATCGAGAAAAATAACTTCCCATTCTTCTAATCATAATTCTCCTCCTTTCATCTTATGGTTGAAGGGTTTGGGTCACTTATTTTATCAATGGATAAGAATTTCGAGAGCGGGATGAGTGAAAATTTAAGGTTGGTTGCCTTAACGGGAAGCATACCAATGGAGAATTGAGCCGGATATCGAACAGCCATCATCATGCGGCAACCGACGCTGTGTTCAAATAACGGATACAGGTTACCTTGTCAAGAAGTCATTTTTATCTAACGGGCTGAAAAGCTATTCAATTTATGCTCTGCAAATGCTTCGGCGCGGCAGCCTTCGCATATTCAACAAATTAAAGGCTAGGTGGTCGGGGCGCCCAGATTTGAACTGGGGACTTCCTGCTCCCAAAGCAGTCCATCCTCTAGTAAATTAAATTTTTAACTATCTAAAATCGTTTCACATTTTCTATCGCTTGATTTTCTTGGCTTCAATCAGCATGCGAAATATGCTCATTATGCACATAATAAATTAGCATGGTTAGCATGCACACGATAGAAAAGGGTACAAATAGGGTACAAAAAAGAGCGGCAGGTATTTCAGTATTAACGGCCTTACACGCCGGCAACACCGGTTCAAATCCGGTTGGGGACGCCAAATGATTTCAATGGGTTAGCAAAATACTGCTAACCCTTTTTTGTTTCACTGAGTGAAAAACTGAGTAAATTTCAAGAAGCATTTTTGACTTTTTCCAATTCCAATAGCTTCATCGCGCCCTGAGAATCGTTGTAATTGCCCTCCAAATAAATTTCGGTTGTGGTTTGCCTACGGTGACGCATGACCTGCTGAACCCTTTTGAGTCCTACTTTTTGAAGATCATTGAGATACTTCGCAACGGTATGTCGTATACGACTGGGAACCCTAAATTACCAGAATCCTGCCAGGAGCCGTACTTTAAATTAGAGACATACGGCACGATATGACGGCTTGAGGCAAGAATCATGGACCAGCAGAGTTCGGATGGGGCAACAGGAGAATCTTTGGATCAATTTAATTCGGTTTCTGGATGAAATAATGTTAGCGCTTGAACTTCACGATGATAGAGGCGCTTTTTACTTGGATGTTTTTCGAAAGTGGTCAAGATTTCGCTTGACACAATTAAACGGATAAATTATTAATTTTAATTGTTCAACATAATCGATAATTGTTCAACATTATGGAACAAATTTGTCGAAAAACTTTTTCCCTCCTCTATTTTAAGAATCTCTGCCCCTGATTTGAAGAGGATTTTTCTATGGGTCGGGAAACCGGGATTCAGTCAGTTAATCGCGCATTGAGTCTCATCTTTCTATTTAGTCATGACGCTACTCGAATAGGAATCACGGAGATGAGCAAGGCTCTCGGTCTTCCCAAACCCACAGTTCATGCACTTGCCCGCACTCTCGTGAGACAAGGAATGCTTGTACAGGATTCCGAAACTCGGAAATACAGGCTGGGATTCAAAATCTATGAACTCGGGATCGTTCTATCGGGAAGTCTTGAAATCAATCAGAGAGGCTCGGGGCTGGCCTATCAACTTGCCAATCAAACAGGCTTGGTTTCCCGAATCGCGATCTGGGGTTTGGACTCTGCCCTAATCACTGTGAATGTCGAGCCCCGGTCCCATCTATTCTTTATTAACCAGATTGGACCTCGTGTGCCTGCCTACTGCTCAGCAGTAGGCAAGGCCCTTTTAGCCTTTATCGATCCCGGGGATCTGAATGCCTATCTCAAACGAGTTAAGCTGAAGGCTCTCACCAAGAACACAATAACGCAAAAGAAGCAGCTTCTTGAAGAAATAGAAAAGATCCGTAGCAGGCAATACTCCACTGATCATGAAGAAAATATTTTGGGTTTGGCCTGTATTGGAACTCCCATCTTCGGCTGGGGTGGACGGCTTGAAGGGGCTATCAGCGTGTCAGGCGATGCGAAAGATATTTATAAAAGAATTGAAATATTGTTGCCGGAGCTTCTCAAGACTGCGAAGGAAATATCACAATCGATGGGGTATTTCCCGGGGACTCTGGGAATAAAAGCATAAGGATAGAGAAGAAGCGTACCTTATGTTCGAAAAAGAACTTCATTGGAGACCTGGTAAACAGACTGAGGGAAAAAATAATGAAGGGTATTAATGCAGAAGAATCCGGGAGCGTTCAGCTCCTTATGGGCAATGAAGCAATAGCGAGGGGGGCCATGGAAGCGGGGATAGGCGTTGCTACGGCATATCCGGGAACCCCCTCCTCTGAGGTCATTGCCACACTGGCGAAAGTGGCAAAAAAACGAAGCCTATACGTTGAGTGGTCTGTGAATGAAAAAGTTGCCGTCGAAGTTGCCGCTGCTGCCTCTCTTTCAGGGGTTCGGGCAATAACAGCCATGAAACAAAATGGACTGAATGTGGCCCTCGATTTTCTGGCCAACCTTGCTCTTACCGGAATCAACCAAGGCATGGTTCTCATGGTCGGCGATGATCCAGGGGGGTTGTCGAGTACGAACGAGCAAGATTCAAGGTACATTGCCAAAATCTTGGATCTGCCGCTTCTCGAGCCGGCCACATTTCAGGAAACAAAGGACATGACGAAATGGGCCTTCGAGCTTTCTGAGGAGGTTTCCAACGTATGCATGGTCCGGAGCGTCACCAGAATATCCCATGCGAGGGGTAATGTGGTAATCGGTGAACTACCGAATCCTAAACATCGCGCTCATTTCGATACATCAAGATCATACGCGGGCATCGGTGGGATTGCTCCCATGCTTCATCAGAAGATTCATGCTAACCAAGAAAAGGTTTCGCGCAAATTCGACTCGACGCCGTTCAATTCCTACCTGGGACCTGAAGTCCCAGAGTTGCTGATCGTCGCCAGCGGTAGCGGATGGCTCTATACCATGGAAGCGGTAAGAACCCTCGCTTTGGACAAATCCGTTGGTGTGCTGAAACTTGGCACTACCTGGCCCCTGCCGGTGCATTTTCTGCAGACGCATCTTTCGAAAGTCGACCGGATCTTGGTTATCGAAGAGGTGGACGCATTTGTCGAGGCCAATTTGAAAGAATTCGTTTTGGATCATTTGCCAGATCATTCAATCAGGTTTTTTGGGAAGGCATCGGGGCACACCCATCCATACGGAGAGCTGAACGTCGACATCGTAATCCAGGCGATGGCTCGCATTATGTCCATCGACTACAAACCAAGAGAGGCGGCATACGAGAAGAAGAGCCAAAAGATCGCAGAAACTTGTGTTCCCCCTCGAACATCGCAGCTGTGTCCGGGATGTCCTCACAGGGCAACATATTGGGCCCTAAAAGATGCACTGAGAATGGATGGCCGTGACGGGGTCGTGCTGGGAGATATCGGTTGTTACGCGATGGGACTCTTACCTACCGGGTTCTCACAGGTGAAAACCGTCCACGCGATGGGTTCAGGAATGGGTGTTGCTTCGGGCCTTGGCAAACTGGTCCCGTTCGGCTTTAACCAGCCGGTGGTGGCCATGGCTGGTGACTCCACTTTTTTTCATGCCGTCATCCCCCCATTGATGAATGCCGTCCACAGCGAGGCAGACGTTGTCTTGGTCGTCTTGGACAATGCCGGGACCGCAATGACAGGATTCCAACCCCATCCGGGAAGTAAGATAGACGCAGAAGGCGATGTCAGGCCGGCAATCAGCATTGAGAAGCTGTGCGAGGCGGTTGGAGTCTCTGTAACCATTGTTGATCCATATGATATAGAAGACACAAGAAAGACGTTTCTTGAGGTTTTAGGCAGGAAGGGCAAGCCGCGGGTTATCATAAGCCGTCGAGAATGTGCGCTGATTGGAGCAAAAAAGAACCGGGGCCCCATTTCCAAGGTTTGGATAGATCCAGACAATTGCCTTGGTGATCAATGCGGATGCAATAGATATTGCACAAGGGTTTTCAAGTGTCCCGGTTTGATGTGGGACAAAGAGTCGGGAAAGGCCAGGATCGACGAAGCGGTCTGCAATTGTTGCGGCGTATGCGTCAGCGTCTGTCCTCAATCAGCCATAGTTGGTGAGGCGGTACAATGAGCAATGAAGAAACGGGTCCGATTAACTTGATCATTACAGGGGTTGGCGGCCAGGGCAATATCCTGATGTCTCGATTGCTGGGTGGTGCCTTCATAGAGGAGGGCTATACCATCACAATTGGCGAAACCTATGGCGCGACTCAACGGGGTGGTTCTGTGGCAAGTCACGTGAGGATTTCCAAGGATAATATTCCATACAGCCCAGTCACCCCCAAGGGAAGGGCCGACTTGATCGTGGGACTGGAGCCGAGCGAATCTTTGAGGATGCTAACGGCTTACGGGCATCCGGGAACCTATGTAGTGACGAACAGTCGCCCCATACGCCCCCTCGAGGTGGCGGTGGGAGAGGCTGAGTACCCGGCGCCAGAAACCCTTGAGGATTGTATGATGCAGCTTTCGAAGAGGGCCTGGATTATTAATGCCTCGAAAATCGCTCTTCGACTCGGCACTGCCATGATCACGAATATCGTGATGACCGGGGCCCTTTTGGGGACAGAGCTCCTGCCCATTGAGAGAACCAAAGTAGAGGATCAGTTGAAGTCAACCTTCAAGGGTGAAAAGTTGGCCCTCAACATGGAGGCTTTTGACCTGGGCTACGAAGCAGTCAAAGGCGTGCAGTAGAAATGGATATCAGGGGGTATGAGGATACCTTATGAAAAAGAGTAGTGCTTCACAATATCTGCAAGAGCAGGTCATCGATACCGACCGTTGTGCCTATTGCGGGGCCTGTGTAAACCTGTGCCCGTACTTTTTCGCCTATAACGATCGGATCGTCGTTCGAGACCAGTGCAGCAGTGCGAACGGTGGATGCCTGGATGTTTGTCCACGGATACCCACAGACTTTCCGGCTCTTAGTCGTTTGCTTTTTGATGAGAAGAACTTCACCCCTGAGTTGGGATCGGTCAAGGCCTTTTATATTACCCGGGCTGCGGATGAAAACGTGCGGAAGGATGCGCAACATGGGGGAACGGTCACGGCTCTGGTCAAGCTAGCGTTGGAGGAGGGTCTGATTGATGCAGCGGTTCTGACGGGAGAGGCAGAGCCCATGCTACCCGCCGGGGTGTCGGTCGATCGGAACGGCCAGCCCGGCCGATACGCCAAGAGCAGCTTCGTGGCATCTCCCAATATCGCCGCCCTGAACGAACTTCTTAAGACGGAAGTAAAGTCCGTCTGCATTGTGGCCACGCCCTGCCAAGGCCAGGCACTGGCCAAGATGAGGACGAGCCGGGTTCCGTGGATCAAAGAGAACAGTGAAAAGGTGCGGCTGGTGATCGGCCTTTTCTGCGGCTGGGCGTTCTTGTCGTCCAAACTAAAAGCAGTGTTGTCCGGCAAGATCCAAGAAATGGATTCGATTATCGGCATGGATATTCCTCCGAGCCGGCACAATGTCCTCGAGGTTTTCACCACAGGTGGCAAAATCAGTATTTCACTTGACGAGGTTCAGAAAAGCATCCGTCCCGCATGCCGCGTGTGCTCCGACATGACGGCGGAATTCAGCGACCTCTCCGTAGGGTCGGCACGTTTACCCGAAGGATGGCATGAGGCAAAATCCTGGAATCAGGTCATTGTGAGGACAGAATTCGGAGAGAAGCTGATGAATCTTGCACAAAGCAAAGGCGTGCTGGAGTTCAGAGAAGTGCCTGAACAGAGTTTCGAAAAATTAAAAAAGGCCTCCATGAATAAGAAAAAGGCTGCAGGCACCGCTTAACAAGCCTGCTCCCTTGTGAGTAATGTCTGCATCGAACTGCATGCAGCGAGAATAGAGTCTGTTTAAAAACCGTTTAAAGTGGCCATTCCCTAATCCAAGCTTTGGGGATGAGCCCTGCAGGGGTAAAAGCTTCTTTCAATCTTGCAAGAGAGGCAAAAGAAAATGGGAGGCGTTATGGGATTCAATCTCACCCAGAAAATAATCAAGAGCCATCTCTTAAAGGGAGATATGGCGATAGGGGAACCAATAGAAATTAAGGTAGATCAAACCTTAAGTCATGACCTGACAGGGATTATGGCAGGTCTCATTTTGGAGAGTGTCCAGGCGGATAAAGTCAGCACGGAGACCTCTGTTTTCTATTGCGACCACAACACGTTGGCGACTTCAACCGAAAATGCGGATGACCATGTTTATCTCAAAACCGCGGCGCAGAGGTTTGGGGTCTATTTCTCAAAACCGGGAAACGGCATCTG
>WOR8_10001400_pt1 | contig 31174 bp, 31 predicted proteins | sample DeeMarSeWOR38_10_FD_19890 | JGI IMG/M metagenome (IMG submission 19890) | reverse complement strand
GGGTCTATTCCTTGATCCGGCGCTGCGTGCTCACAGATGACTTCCGCTACCGTTTTGGGATAGAGGCTGACCTATCCACTTAAGGGTCTGCCAGTTGAAGCGTTTCGCCATTGGCTGGATCCAAAACATTCAATAAAGGCCAAACAGGGAGTTGAAAATGGAATTGTTGAGAAGAGAAAATTTCTCATCCGGTGCGCCCCTGGAAGACAAGATCGGGTACAGCCGAGCCGTCAAAGTGGGCAATTTCGTCTTCGTTGGCGGAACGACGACCACAACCCCGCAAGGAGAAGTTGAGGCCGAGGGGGACGCCTATCTTCAAACCAAGATTGTGCTCCAAAAGATTCAACAAGCGTTGAAAAAGGCCGGCGCCAAACTGTCGGAAGTATACCGGGTTCGTATCTATGTGACCGACATCGCCAGGGCCCAGGAATATATGCAGGCCTACGCGGAATTCTTTAAAGAAATCAAACCGGTGACGATCCTGGCGGAGGTCAGCGCACTGGCGCGTCCAGCCCATCTGGTTGAAATCGAAGCCGAAGCCATTATCGGCTCGTATCTGGTACGAAAGCGCTAGCCCGAAATTTTTTGAATAAAACAGGTATTACGCTTAACATGCGACTGCACCTACTTCAACATGACCCCGTTGATTGGTCACGCACCAACATCACGATGTGGGCCCAAAATAAAGGGTACCCCTTCGCCCATACCTACCTCTGTAATAATGAAAAACTTCCCGCCGTCGATGACTTTGATTGGCTGATGGTTATGGGTGGTTCGCCGCATGCCTGGGAAGAAGATACGTACCCATGGCTGCCTGATGAAAAAGAATTTATTGCCAGGGTTCTGAATCACAACAAAATCATATTGGGGGTATGTTTTGGTGCCCAGCTTCTGGCAGAAGCCTTAGGTGCAGAGGTCTTTCCGAATCCTGACAAAGAAATCGGCTGGTACGAGGTCACCCTAACGCCTGAGGGTCAACGATCCTATTTGTTCCAGGATGTCCCGCAACAATTTATAACTTTTCACTGGCACGCGGATCACTTTTCCCTGCCCCCGGGCTGCACCCGATTGGCCCGCAGCGAAGCCAGCGCGAATCAGGCTTACATCTGCCGCAAACGGCCGATTGCCGGCATCCAATTTCATCCGGAATATCATTTGGCACTGGTTGAATATTTGGCACGCGAGTGGGGTGATGAATGGGAAAAGGGGCGGTTTGTCGCCGGCAAAGAAAAAGTGCTCTCTCAAACCGATCAACTTCCAGAAACGTATGGGTTGATGGCAACGATATTGGATAATATGGATCGTCAATTCAAGGTGAAGAACTGAAATTTTTAATGGGTCGTACATTTGGCCCGTCACCCACCCTTGCCATAACGATGAAAACTCAGATCCGCAGCGGAAAACAAAAAGCGCTAATTGAACTTTTCGAGGATCGCGCCCCACAGACGGCCCAACAGATAGGACGTCTGCTCCCGCTTGCGGTGCCCCTCTGTCATGCCAAGTTTGCCGGCGATGAACTCATGTTTATGATCCCGGCGGTTATCGAACCTGAATTCTTCAAACCGTCGATCGAGCCGGGGGATGTCCTTTACTATCCCATTCAACAAACCATCTGTCTGTTTTTCGGTGACCACATTGTACCCTTTGGGCAGGGGCCGTTTAATGCGATTGGCAAAATCACTGAGGGCACCGCTGATTTGGAGCAGCTCGCCGAATTAATCGCCCATGAAGGATTCCAGTGGGCCCAATTTACGAAGCACTAAATGTTGAGGGGAAAAATAGATGCACAAAATTTCGGAATTAACAGCTGAAATTGCCCGTGAAAGGGAAAAAATATGGCAGAAAGCCCCCCCTGAACTGGAAAGTTTAAAGTCCCATCAAAAAGGACGCGCCGGAAATGTCACTGTACGCATATATGCCTTTGCTGACGCTTACCGCAACCAGAGAAATCTCTGGCTTTTGCGAGATGGTGTGAAGACGCAAAACTTAACGATTGAAGTCGCGAGATCTGTCTTGGCACCATTTCTGCGCGAAATGGCCGATCGCTTTGAAATATGGGCCCTGTCTACCCCCAGTAAGCTTTTTCGAAAAGTCGAAAGCCGGTTAGCAGAAGTTGCCGATCCTGCTGAACTCGTCGACCTATTAGATGAGCTTTTAATCTATAACAACCGCTGGTGGCTTTGGCTGGACAGCTGTATTCCATGGTTTGATCTCGACCGGAAACTGTAGATCAATTTTCAAGCGACTGCGAAATCAACCATTTAAATTATAACCGCGATCATCGGAAACAACGGACAGCACCGGAATGGCGAAACTTATCGAGCGCACTCAAATAAGAGGCCTGAAATTTGCCAATCGCTTTATTCGTTCCGCCACCTGGGAAGGACTGGCCGCTGAAAATGGTGGTTGTACGCCCGAGCTGGTGGACCGGATGGTCGAACTTGCCAGAGGTTGCGTGGGCTTGATCGTTACCGGACACACCTATGTGCACCCGGCCGGCCAGGCCACACCTTACCAGTTGGCTGTAGACAATGACGCGCGCATCGACGGTTTGAGGGAAATGACCGAAGCAGTTCATCAAGAAGGCGGCCGTATCATGATGCAGCTGGCCCACGGCGGTTTGAGATCCGATCCGCAATTGACCAACACAACGCCGATCGGCCCATCGACCGGTGAGGGTCTTATTAAGTCTCCGGGAAAAAAAATGACCGCCGCCGGCATCCATCAGGTTGTGACGTCATTCGGACAAGCAGCCCAACGGGCCAAGGCGGCCGGGTTTGACGGCATCCAAATCCATGCCGCCCATGGCTATTTGCTGAGTCAATTTTTATCACCCGCCTTTAATCAACGCGGTGATGAATACGGCGGTACGATGGAAAACCGGGTCCGAATTATTTTGGAAGTGCTACAAAAAATCCGCCAGGCGGTTGGTCGCAATTATCCAATCCTCATTAAGGTCAATTCTGAAGATTTTCTTAACAATGGCTTGTCCGTTGGAGATTTTCTTGAGGCAGGCGGGATACTGGAAACCGCCGGTATCGATGCCATCGAGGTCAGCGGTGGAACGCCTTTGTCCGGACGTCTAGTTCCCTTTCGCAAGGAGATCACCTTCGATCGGGATCAAGCTTATTTTCGCAAGGCCTCCCGGGCTTTAAAGAAAATGCGCAAGGTGCCGGTCATTTTAGTCGGCGGTATCCGCTCCTGTCATGGATTATATCGCCATGAGTCGACCCTTTATTCGTGAGCCGATGCTGATCAAACGCTGGCAATCGGGTGACTTGCGGAAAGCCACCTGTATTTCGTGTAACGGCTGTTTTGGTCCGGCCAGGTCGGGCCGAGGCATTTTCTGCGTGCAGGACACACAATGGAAATCTTAAGGCGCGAAAATTATCCGGCTGCGCCATTTGATGCCAAAGTCGGTATTAGTCCGATGGTAAAAATCGGCAACATGCTATTTATCGGTGCCACCAGTTCCACCAATGTGCATGGCGAGGTTGAAGGCGGGGGAGATCCGTATCGGCAGACCAAAATCATTTTCAAAAAAATCAATGCGCTTTTGAAAGACAGCGGCGCCAGCCAGTGCCATGTGGTGCGCGTGCGCTTTTATGTTAAGGACATCGCCTACGGACGAGACTGCCTGAAAGCCTATGCTGAGTGGTTCAAAGACATCAGGCCTGTCATCACAATGTTGGAAGTTAAGGCACTGGCGCGCGTTGACCGTTTGGTCGAAATAGAGGCTGAGGCTATTGTGGGCTCTTATCCGACTTCCCGGTTGACAGAACAGCGTCCTGTATGAAATAAACGATCTTTAGTTATTACACGAGAATTAGGTTATTAATTTGTATTCATATAAACTCGTGGGGGATTGATTGAATTGCAAAGGGGGTGATAAATTAGAAAATCAATTTTGCAATAACGCATTAATTATTCAATAAGGAGGTAGGATATGAAAGCGAAAAAAATATTTCTGCTCGGCGCTTTAATGGTAGCAGCGTTTTTTGTCATTAGTTTGACTTTTGGAAGTTTATCTGCCGGGGCTGCCGAAAAAGTATATCGCATGAAGATTCAATCGGCTTACCCGCGCGGTGATCTTTCCATGGAACTGCTGAAAGAGTTTGCAGCTGCGGCTGACAAAAACAGCAAGGGTCGCATAAAAATCCAGGTATTCGCAGCGCCGGAGATTGTGCCGGTCGAGAACCTGTTTGAGGCGACCCAAAAAGGCACCCTGACCATGTTGCATGCGGTGGCTGCAATGTGGGGCGGTATCGTTCCGGTAGGTGAAGTGGAATTCGGCCTACCCTATGCCTATAACCTTCCGGGAGAACCGGATGTTTATGAGTCCGGCAAGCAGATTCGCGACTTTTTTATGAATACCGGGTTTGCGGATCTACTGCGCAAGGAATACGCCAAGCAGGGCCTCTACTGGTTGGATGTCCATTCATACGGCCCTATTTTCACCATGTCCACCAAAAAAGTCTCCACCTGCGACGACTTGCAGGGAATGAAAATCAGAGTGGAAGGATCATGGTCGGATTATTATAACGCATTAGGCGCCCGCGGCACGTACATTAGCGGCGAGGAAACCTACATGGGACTGAAGCTCGGCACCATTGACGCCTCCCAGTGGGATGTCAGTGCTGTCACCGGACTCAACTGGCAAGAAGTCGCACCCTATCGAATATTGGGGGGACAGAACGACGTGGTTCCTGGACACATTCTGATGAATATGGATACCTGGAACGAGTTATCGGATGATCTCAAAAAAGCGCTGAGCGATGCGGCCGAGCAATATTTTCACGACCTCAACAAGATCTATGAAGTTGAGCTGAAGAAAAACGACGAATTGGTAAAAGCCGGCAAGGTCATCAACAGTCCGATCGATTCTGCCTGCGATAAAAAACATGAAGAAGCCGCCTATCAAATATGGGATAAGATTGCCGAGCGAGACGCGGCTGCAGCCAAAGGTATCGAAATAATCAAGACCTGGAGAAAAACCTTAAAGTAGTTTTTTGCAACAAAAATACGCTTTGATATTTGCATAAAAACCCGACCAGGAGGGTGCATCTCACCCTCCTGGTTATTTAAGAATTAACCTGATATGAACACCTCTAACCGCACCTGAAGGTCTCACCGAATGTCTAAACCCGAAAAATCGTTCTTCGATTGGATTGATGCCATCGCAGAAAGAGCAGCAAAAATAACATGCTACCTGGTCTTCGTTATCATGCTGATCACCACTGCGGACGTCGTCGCCAGATATGTATTTAACCGGCCGCTGGTCTGGGGATGGCTTTTGAATCGACAGTTATTCGGCGTTTTTATCCTTTTTGCTGGAGTTTATACCCTGTTTAAAGGCGAGCATATCCGAATCGAAATATTATACGATCACTTCCCGCCGGGATTGAAAACGGTTGCCAAATGGATCGGTCTGCTGGCCTTTGTTTCATTTATCGGGGTGCTGGTATGGCAAGGTGCCTGGATGGGCTGGAACTCATGGATGATGAACGAAAAGGCGGCCGGGGCATTTCGAATTCCATGGTACCCCTTTAAACTTCTGATCCCCGCTGTAGCTTTTCTATTCTTGCTTGAAGGTATCTCCGCTTTCCGCAGAAGCGATGATTGAGCGCACTGGGACGTTTACCGGGTTACATTGAACGCGATCACGAAGGAATATTTCATATGAGCATCGAGCTGACGACGGTTTTATTATTTGGCGGTTTACTGATTCTTTTGGCGTTAGGCGTTCCAGTCGTTTTTGCGCTCGGCGGCATCAGCGTTCTGATAACCTTTTTGATCGGTGGCCCAAATGATTTATTTATCGTTGCCACCACCACCTACCGGCAAATAACCGATCCCGGACTGATCACCATTCCGCTGTTTCTTCTGATGGGTAACTTTTTAATCCACTCCGGTATTTCAGATCGCCTGTTTCGTGCCCTTAATCTGTGGCTTTCGGGCATCAGAGGCGGCCTCGCCATTGTCTCCGTGGGGGTGTGCGTGGCGCTGGCCATGTGTGGCGGATTCGGCCCGGGAATCCTTACCATGGGACTCATCGCCGTGCCGGCTATGCTCAAACAGCGATACAACAAATCGCTGGCCCTCGGCAGTGTAATGGCCGGTGGTGTTCTGGGAGAAATCATTCCGCCCAGCATCATCATGATTATTTTTGCGTATATCTCGCGCATATCGATCGGGAAGATCTTTTTCGGGGGAGCCATCCCCGGCTTTATCACTGCAAGCCTGTATGTCATTTATATTCTGGTCATATGCTACCTCAAACCCGAACTCGCACCCAGAGCAGTGGAAGAAACAACCTGGAAGGCCCGCTGGGTTTCACTCAAAGATATCATCATGCCGTCTTTGTTGGTCGTTTTGGTGCTGGGTTCCATATTTTTAGGTATAGCGACGCCAACCGAAGCTGCCGGCGTCGGGGCATTCGGCTCCTTTTTGGTCTGCGTTATTTATCGCCAGGCCGGCTGGAAAGTTATTTCCGAATCATGTATCGAGACCATGAAAATAAGCGGTCTGGCGCTGTGGATACTGGTCGCGGCAACGCTTTTCGGGGTTGTTTATACCAGTGCGGGCGCCCAGGACATGGTCATGGACATTGTCCAGGCCGTACCGGTAAATCGCTGGCTCATCCTGATGGCGATGCAAATCATTTTACTCATCTTCGGCATGTTCATGGATGACTACGCTGTTTTAACGATCTGCGCACCCATTATCCTCAACATGCAGGTCGCCTATTTAACCCCGCCCTTTGGCTGGGCTTTAATATTGATGAAAGGCGTGGCGCCGCCCGAAATCCATACGAAGAATATCTGGCAGGCGGTGCCGCCGTTTGTCGCCATTCAGCTGATCGTCCTGATTCTAACGATGTTATTCCCTCAGCTGGCCCTGTGGCTGCCGGCGAAAATGCTTTAGTCTTCTAAATAATTGAGGGATCGGGGAGTTTTTCCCGTCATGCCCGCGCAGGCGGGCATCCGGCATTTTCATTAAAACATTTCTGGATTCCCGCCTGCGCGGGCATGACAGACTTTTAATAAAAAACTCCCCTACCCCTCAATTATTTATTTTCATCCTTTGTGAACAACCACTCGATTTGGGATCCAGACGGTCCGACAATGAGGTGACAGAATAATGAACGCAAGATTTGTTGAACAAGGCGCCAGCCGTTATGTAGCTGGGAATGTGACCCCGTTTGATCAGAAAAACGAGATGTTCTGCCGACCGCTTTGGGATGAGGCCAAATTGGACCTGGGTAAAAAATTCTACATGACCGAAGTCCCGCCCAAAGATAAACCGGGTTACGAGTTAAAAGGCCAGGCCATGGTAAATGCATCCTGGCATCTGGAAAATATCTTTGCTCAGGGCGTCGCCGGCGGCCGCATGGGCATGTACGCCTGGGAGTGGGAACAAATTTTCGAATATCCCCGGGTCCCGGCAGGATTGAAAATTAACACGCATAACCCTGCTGACGTAACGGACGGCATAAAAAAAGTTGCCATTTTCTTTGGCGCCTCTCTGGTCGGGGTCTGCAAACTGGACCGTCGCTGGGTGTATTCTTCAGCCTATCCCCTGCGCGATCAAGAATCGATACCCAATGAGGTGCCCGATGCGTATCAATATGCCGTCGTCGTGGCGATTGAGATGGATTACAAGGCCATCGCCTGCTCCCCGACAAGCCCGTCTTCAGCGGCGACCGGTCTGGGGTATTCGAAAATGGCGTTTAGCGCCGGTTTGCTCGCACATTATATCAGGGGTTTGGGATATCAGGCGATTGCCTGCGGCAATGACACCGCCTGCAGCATCCCGCTGGCGATTGATGCCGGTCTGGGAGAGCTGGCGCGCAACGGTTTACTGATCACCCCAGCCTTTGGCCCGCGGGTCCGATTGGCCAAAGTGCTCACCGATTTACCCCTCATCCCTGACCGACCCATAGAATTCGGCGTCTGGGATTTTTGCATGAAATGTGAGAAATGCGCCGTAAAATGCCCCAGCCAGTCAATCCGGTTCGGAAAACCCACCGATAAACCGAACAATATATCCAATCGGGAGGGGTTGTTGCGGTGGCCGATCAATGCGGAGACCTGCCTGGCCTTCTGGGCGGCAAACGGCACAGATTGCTCGAATTGTATCCGGACTTGCCCATTCAACAAGCCGCCCGGATGGCTGCACGATACGGTCAGATGGGGTGTGCGAACCCTGCCCCGTCTGAACCCGTTTTTTCTGTGGATGGATGATGTTTTCGGCTATGGCAAGCAAAGACACCCGGATCGTTTCTGGCTAAAGGATTAAGGTCATAAATTTTCGATGGTTAAGGAGGTTTGATGGAAAAAGCTGCGAATTCAGAAGTAAGGCGTGCGCTGTGTTTCGGCTGCTGGCTTCAGGCCGGAGTGCTGGCTACCGTTGAAAACGGCAAAGTCGTTAAATTAAAAGGAGAGCCCGGCCATCCCGTAAATAAGGGTTGGATTTGCGAACGCTCCAAAGCCTTTATCGAGCACCTTTACCACGAAGATCGGCTGAACACCCCCCTGAAACGCACGGGCAAGCGGGGCGAAGGTAAATGGGAAAAAATCTCATGGGACGATGCGCTGGATGAGGTTGCAGCCAAACTATCACAAATCAGGTCGGAAAGCGGCGCTGAAGCCGTCGCCAGTGTCGGCGGTACCGGCAGAGGTTTTTCAGAAATGTTCAAAGTCAGATTCATGAATCTTTTTGGAAGCCCCAATCACGCCAATGCCGGGCAATGGTGTTCGGTGGTCAGCCGTCAGATTCATGCCGCTGTCTACGGCGCCGGCGCCAGCCGGGCGGTGAAGGCGCCCTGTAAATGCGCCGTCATCTGGGGAGGCAACCCCGCCGAAGCGTTTGCCTGTATTTTCCCGCAACACGTGAAAGCCAAACGTAAAGGCACCCGATATATCGTCATTGATCCCAAGTATTCGGAAACCGCCGCCCGGCTGGCCGATTACTGGTTAAAGCTGCGGCCCGGTACCGATGCAGCCCTTGCTTTGGGCTGGTTGCACGTGATTATCGAAGAAAACCTGTATGACAGCGACTTCGTCCAAAAATGGTGTCATGGCTTCGATAAACTTAAAGAACGCGTAAAAAAATACCCACCCAAGAAAGTCGCTGAAATAACCTGGGTTCCGCCGGAGCAGATTGTGCAAACCGCCCGGCTTTATGCCACCAGCAATCCGGCATCCATTATTTGGGGCGTAAAGTCGGATATGCAGGGCGTCAACGTCACCAGCATCACCCAGGCCAAATGCATCTTGCGGGCCGTCACCGGCAATCTGGATGTGATCGGCGGCGATATGCTGTCCGGTCCCTGCGAAAAAGCCAACTACGGCGCTTTGATGGAGCAGATGGATTTGCTGCCGGCTGAACAGCGCAAAAAGCAACTGGGCGCCGAGGATCACAAGCTGTGGTGTTTTCCGGGGTATGAAATGGTTCAGGAAGTTGCCAAACCTTACTGGTATGACAAGGGACTGTCGGCCGGTTTTCTGCCCGGCTGCCACGAGCCGTCGATCTGGACAGCCATTCTCGATCGGAAGCCATACCCCGTCAGGGGATTGATCTGCGGGGCCTGCAACCCTTTGATCGCCTATCCCAATACCAAACGTATTTATGAGGCGCTGAAAAGTGACAACCTTGAGCTTTTTGTCGTTGCCGAGCAGTGGATGACCCCATCGGCCATGCTGGCCGATTACGTATTCCCGATCACCAACTGGCTGGAACACCCACAGATGTATACCCAGACCTTCCAGGGCAGCGGTAGCGCTGTGGCTATGGGGCAACGCGTGGTCCAACCTTTGGGTGAGCGTCGCAGTGACTTTGAATTCTACCGCGGATTGGGTGCGCGGTTGGGCCAGAAAAAATATTGGCGCCCGAACCTGGAAAAGGAATGGGACTACTGCCTAAAGCCTTTGCTCGGCGAACTGAATTTGAAATCAGCAGAAGAATTTGCCGTAAAACAACGCTTCTGGTCACCGCCGGCAGTTGAAAAACGTTATGAGCAGATTGACCCTCAAACCGGCAAGCCCAAAGGATTTGCTACACCCACCGGTAAGGTCGAGCTGTATTCCACCATTCTTGAAAAACTGGGATACGATCCTTTGCCGGATTATCGGGAGCCGCCGGAAACACCCGTCAGCCAGCCGGAACTGGCCCGGAAGTATCCCTTTATCCTGATCACCGGCGCTCGATTCCGCCCGATGCACCACTCCGAACACCGGCAGATACGATCCCTGCGCAAGCTGTACCCTTACCCTACCGTTGAAATTAATCCGGATACCGCCCGGCAACTCGGCATCGGTGAAGGCAACTGGGTGGTGATAGAAACCCGAAGAGGTAAGATCAAACAGAAGGCCAAGCTGACGTCCCGCATCCTTCCCAGAATGGTTGAATGCCAGCACGGATGGTGGTTTCCTGAGGAGATCGATGAGGATCCCGTACTTTTCGGCACCTTCGAATACAACGTGAACGTTCTCACACCGGATTCAGAGGAATTTTGTGATCCGGCCACCGGTGCGGTCACATTTGGCCCGCTGCTGTGCAGGATTTATCCCCTTAAAAAGTATATCTAAGCTTCAAAATATCAAACTCAAAAATCCTTGAATCGTTTTTAGGAATTGGCTTCAGTATTCGATATCGAAACGAAGATGTTAAAAATGACGAAGAGATCATCGATCTATTTCAATTTTCTGATCTGCGCTGTTGATAGCATGCACCTATACGGTATCCCCTGATGACATGCGTGCGCTATCCCTGCAGCAACAAAATCAAGCGAGTGCCAAGACATATGTGTATGAATGCAACGATGGATTTCATTTCATTGCCAGGCACCAGAATCAGAAAGTCTGTTGTTTCTGCCGGAGAAAACCACCATTCTGCCCCAGGTGCCATCAGGTTCGGGCGCGAAGTATGGTGAAGGCAGATAACCTGCTGGAGCAAAGAGCATGAAGCGCTGCTTGAGATCATGGATGTTAAACCTTTGAAATGTAAAAATAACCGGATAAAAGCAATCTGGGAAGATGCTAAGCTTAGAGGTGTTGATTTCAGGGCTGTTGGCAACGAACCGGGTTGGAACATGGAAATAATGAATAGCGGGATGATTGTATTTGTCTGCAATTACGGGCAAGCGCGATATGCGTTTTTCACCACCGAGCCGTCAGTCGATCAGCAGGCGCACCACCGTCTATAAGGCTCAAAATGATAATCATGAACTGTCAGTTCTGATTGTCGGCTGCCGCCGTCGCGATACATGAGCGGCGAAGCATTTGGGACGACTGTCACTGTCGTTCTGGACGCAAAGAAATATCGCGGATGTGGTAAAGCGTTGCATTAGTCGATCAAATCGTTTAATGAAAAGTATATCCGGCAGGAATTTTTGATTTTTGATCGAAAGACCTCAGAATAATTACGTTAAGCTTTCAAATCCAGATTGAAGCGCCTTTTCCTCTTCTGTCACCTTCATTGCAATATCGACCCGATTCCTGTATCTTCTACTCGTTCTATCGGTACTGTGCAAACTCCGTACTGGTCAATTAGACTAATTTATAAAAATTCCACAACGAATTGTTATTCAAAATCATAATTTATCTAAGACGAAAGGAGGCGATATGCTTAAAAGAGGTAGAAAATCTGAAGATGATAAAGGCTTTGCCTATGACAAGATCACAGAGCAGAAACCGCTTACACCGGTTCCGCGCCCGGAAACCAATGCCGAACAGACCGTCATTGGCGAAAATATATCCATTGAAGGCAGCATTCGTGGGACTGAACATCTGGTTATCGAAGGTTCAATGAACGGTAACATAGAGCTGGAAAAGCATAATTTCACGGTGGGTTCAAAGGGACGGGTTGAAGGCGAGATCAAGGCACAGAATGTAAAGGTCAGCGGCCAAATGATTGGAAATATCAAGTCACAAGGCAAGGTTGAAATCACCAAAGAGGCCGATTTTAAGGGTGATATCCGGTCAAAAAGCATCTCGGTGGAAGATGGTGCTTATTTTAAGGGATCAATCGAACTTGACAAAGAGCCTCATCGAAAAGCTGCATTGGCCGGAAAATCGACAGCTGTTACAAGCACTCAGCCAGAAAATACATCTGAGGCGCAAACGGCTAAAAAAGAGGATAAGGAGACTTGATTTTTGGCGACCCCATCTGTCACGGCGCATGATGATTCACAGGCTGGATCCTCACTCGCTGACTATACCAGCATGATGCTTCAAATGTATATTAAAACCCTTGCCCGATCCTCAACGGCTCAGATTCTTGATTTAGGACCCGTTTGTGAAGAAAATATCAGGTATTTCGCGCAACGGGTGAAGCGTTTTCATGTCTGTGATATGTTTTTACGACTGAACCGGAACCGGCGTAAAGGTTGGCCGGTTAAAAAGGTGTGGGAACATTTAGATTATGCGCCCTACAGTTTCGATGGGATCAATCTGTGGGATTTTATTGATCATTTAAATGATGATGATATCGGCAGATTGGTAAACCTTTGCCATGCCGCTTTAGAACCAAGGGGAATGATGATGGTAACCAGTTTTGAAGAACAATCGGCACCATCGCAAATTCATTCCTTTGTCATTCAGGATGGCAATCGGCTGACCTTTCGTCTTCAGAATCACCTCGATCTACCGTATTATTACCGCAGCAACCGAATTATTACAAACATGCTGTCGCAATTTCACACGGTTAAATCCTTTATTTATCGCAATGGTGTGAGGGAGTTCCTATGCAGACGTGATTAGAAGCCCGGTCGATTGATTTTGGCAAGGCTTATGATCCTTGCTGGGCGGCACATCCAAGGAAATAGGAAAGCACGATTGAAGTACATGGTCATTGAGATATTCAGGCCCGGCTCGAAAAAAAGGTCTATGCTCGCTATGAGGCAGAAGGGCGTATAAGAAAGGCGTATAAAGCGCCCAACATGTAACTTCAGAAGAGCGCTACCGCGGCCACTGGAGCTTGACATTATCACGATGGAAATACACGGCAATTCTGATACGGACTTTAAATCTTTCATATCCCATGACTGCGCGAATAGGGTGACGGCTCAGGGGGCACCCAATCTGCCAGCGCCTTCGGGTCAGGGCGATAAATCTCGAGCTTCAGGGGGTAACAGGCCGCCGCATCGCTGGAATGCTCCGTGCTGCAATCGCCGCCAGGGCAGGACGACAGCGCACCCAACAGGTCGATCTCGGCGAAGAATTCGATGTAATCGCCGGGGCGCACCGGGCTTGCCTTCATGAAATACTGATGCTTATCATGGGTAAAACCCGTGCACATGAAGACGTTGAGCACATCATGCACATGTTCTTCGGCCTGATGCAACGGTAGCCCGGTTTCAGCGGCCAGGGCGCGGGTCAGGTTCGAATGGCAGCAATGGTGATATTCCTGCCCGCTCAGTAACCGGTTGGTATAGGGGTCACAGCGCGTGCCGATCACGTCATGCACCCCGCCGCCGAAAGCATCGAAACCATACCAGTCGAGTGTGTCATGGGTGATCGTCGCCATCGGTCGCAAATGGGGAAAACTGCCCCACATCCGGTCAGCGGTACTCAGGTGGGTGCCATGCAGTGCGCGGGTCTTACCGCTGTAAAACCGTTCAGACAGGTCATCCTGGGACCAGAGATTCAGGTCGCCCACCTGGGGTCCATCAATGCTGACGATCCGGAAAAAATTCCCTGCAGGAACATGAAAGGTTCTGGCATCACGCGGCGGCACGATCACTTCATCCGTCAATTCCATGGTTTTGCGAGCGGCGGCATAGGTGGCCATGTCCGGCACGGGCAGGGTATCGACTGTGTAAACCGTCACAGGTTTGATTGCCCTGCGGGCGTCGGCGTCGGCGGGAGCCTGGTTTTGGGGTGTGTGTTTCATCAGTAACCTCTCAACTGGGGTTTGCGGTACCGCTCTTTCTCATCGGAGTGGAATTGGAGATATTTGATCTATCGAACCTTGAAGCCGTGTTTTTTTTGCCAATCCGGCCCGAATTTGCGTTCACAATAATCCGCCAGCCGGTCAAACCAGCGCCACCAGAAATTTTTCCCTTTTTCCTTGGCTTCATAGATATCGGTTAAAAATGTAGTGATATTGTGCATTTCTTCTTTGGGAACAAAGGAGGCGGCTCCATCATCGTATGACTTCTTGATATTTTCAGGCGTGACGGCATAAGCCGTCAGCATGACACCAATGACGCGCTTCTGATTACAAATCTTCAACAATTCGTATCCTTCGACGCCCATAATATCCAAAATAGCCATATCAAAATATTGCTCTTCCAGTAACGTCTTGGCCTGATCAAATGTCGCGGCCTTTGTCGTTATACACATTGCCAGCAAATCTTCGAGGGTATCCAAAACATCGGGCTCATCATCGACAATCAGTATGCGTTTTCTCTCCAGCAATTTCTCTTTAGCCATTTCGTATCTCCTCTGTACGGAAACAATCAGCTAATCGTGGAACCTCCATAAAGGTAATTCATTTTTAATATCGATCAAGGTTCGGCCAATGCTCACATACTCCCAGGCGTCAGTAATCAGATGACTGGAGATTGAGAGTCGCTGGCAAATCTGCCAACTCAGCCGCCCGTTTTTCCCTGGCCAGACAGATTTCCAGGTCGCACTGCAGGCAGCGGTGGGTTTCGGCTTTTATCTGTTCATCCGTGTAGCAGAGCTCAACCTCTGAGAATACCGCTTGCCTTTCAGAAAGGGGCAGGGATGGCACTTCAACCCGTTTCAACTCCGCAAATCCGGATTCACGCTTTCCATCATAATCGGATTGACCGTTTCCGCATTCCGCATCCAGCATTCCCAGCTCAATTGTACCATCCCCGCCCAAGTAAATATCGATTGAAATGGCCGCCCGGCGCCCGGCGGCAATGGCTTCAATCACCGTGGCCGGGCCATTGGCCGCGTCACCACCGGCAAATACCCCCTTCATCTCGGTTTCCTGGGTGGACGGGTCGATGGCAATCAGCCCTTGGCTGACCGGCAACGAACGTTGATCATCCAGAAAACAAAAATCCTGACAAAAAGCCGTTTCGCTGGCCTGTCCGATGGCCAGAATAACCTGATCGGCCGCGATGCTTTTTTTGGTGTCATCAAAGCATGGACAGAAATTGCCTTCATCATCAAAAACCGAGGTGCAGCGCACCAGATCGATGCCGCCAACCTTGTTGTCATTTGCACTTATTTTTTCAGGCCCCCAGGAATACAGCATCTCCACTCCTTCTTGCTGGGCCTGATCGATTTCCCAGGGATTTGCCGGCATTTCCTCCCGGCTTTCCAGACAGGCAAGCGTAACCACTTTAGCTCCCAAACGCAGTGCGGTCAAGGCCACATCAACTGCGACGTTGCCGCCGCCGATGACCGCCACCCGGTCCTTGACAGCCACCGCTTTGCCTTCGCTCACATCCGCCAAAAATTCAACGCCCCAGTGAACATCCTCCAGGTCGGAACCTTCCAGCTCGATTCGCTTGCTCAGTTGAGCTCCCACGGCGACAAAAACAGCCTCAAAACCCTCCTGCCGCAGCTGTTCGATTTCATAATCCACGCCCAGCTTCTGGCTAGTTCTGAGTTCGATTCCCGGGCTCATGACAGCGCTGATCTCTTTATCCAGGGTATCTGCCGGCAGCCGGTAAGCGGGAATCCCATAGCGCATCATGCCGCCGGGCTTTTCCCGGGCTTCAAAGACCGTAACCTGATGGCCCTTTTTCCTGAGGTAAAAGGCCGCGGTGAGACCGGCCGGGCCGGCCCCGATGATGGCCACCCGGCGCCCGGTGTCTGGCGCCGTAGCTGACATCCATTCTGTAAAATTGCCGGCCTTATCAGCCGCATAACGCTTGGCTGCACAAATAGAAATCGAATCCCCGACCTCACCTCTTTTGCAGGCGGTCTCACAGGGATGGGTGCATACGCGCCCTAAAACACCGGGAAACGGCGCTTTTTCGATGATTAATTTGCAGGCCTCATCGGGTTTGTCCTCGGCGATAAACCGCAGATACCCCGGCACATCGATTCCAGCCGGGCAGGCTTCGGTGCACTGTGGTTTCGCGGGTATCTGCTTTTCAGGACCAATGGCTCTGAGGGTACGGGTGATATCCAGAATCTTGATTCCATTGGGGCAGGCATCTTCACATCTGCCGCAGGCCGCGCAAAACCACGGCATGGCCGATCCGGCAATGTCATCAATCAGGTCGAGCTCGACATGCCGCACGAGGCGCCGTATATTAAAGCCGTTGATCCCGGTAATCGGGCAGGCCGAACTGCAGCGTCCGCACTGTTCACAATATCGGAACATCTCGATATCGTTGAAACGCTCTGCAAATTTTTTTGTATCGGTCATAACTTATTGGCCTCTGGAATTAAAATCACTTAAAGGCATATATTATTTTAGTCTGTGGGAGCGGCTTCCAGCCGCGATTACACCTGCAAAAGTTGTTTCTTCGCGGCTGGAAGCCGCTCCCACATTTAAAAGCTTTTTCATTAAAGAATATTCTAAAGTCCCAAATCCTTGATCATGGTCCTCATGGTGTTGGCGAACTTTGGTCCATCGGCTGCCGAGCACCAGACATTCCAGAGCTTTTCAGGATCATAGCCGGCCTTGACCAGCTTTTTCTGGGCCCTTTTCAACCGTTTTTCAGCGGCATAATTGCCCTCGATATAATGACAGGTCGGAAACTCGCACCCGGCCACCAGCACGCCGGCAGCGCCCAGTTCAAAGGGCCGCTGCATCATTTTCATCGAGACCCGTGCCGAGCACATCACCCGAATAAGCCGGGCATTGGAGGGATACTGCAGCCGGCTGACACCGGCCATGTCCACCCCGCCCAGGGCACACCAGTGGCAGACAAAAGCGATGATTTTCTTTTCAGCGCCTTCTTCAAGCGCAGCTTCGACCTGCGCGAAAACCTGCTCGTCGGAATAATGAACGATGCTGATGCACTCGTTGGGGCAATCGGCCGCGCACAGACCACAGCCTTTACAGAGCGCCTTGATGACGTCCGGGTTTTGCTCCGCATCCACTTTTATGGCACTGTAAGGGCAGCGCTTGGAGCAAAGACCGCATTGTGAGCAATCCGTCAGATCGATATCGGCAACAATGCCTTCAGTTTCAATGTAGCCCTTTTGCATGGGAATGGAGGCTTTCATGGCAGCGCCGATACCGGCTTCGCTGCTTTCCTTGAAGGTCATCGGCGCCTTGGCGCAGCCGGCAAGGGAAACGCCGTCGGTCGCAAATTCCAACGGGCCAAGTTTGACATGAGATTCCTGAAACAATCCGTCCGGGTTGGTGGATACCTTCAGCAACCCCTTCACCTGCTCAACGGAGTCATTTCCCTTAAAAGCGGTGGTCAATACAATTAAGTCTGATGAAAGCTCAAATTCCTTGCCCACCAGCAAATCGTAGACGTTGATTTTGAGGTCACCGTCTTCTTTTCGAACCTCCGGATAGCGATCATCCGGAAATCTTAAAAATTTAACGCCCAATCGTTTGGCCAACTGCTGGGCTGTGCCCTCTTCCTTAATCAGGCTCATATCCCGATATAAAATGTGAACACTCGCATCTTTGTTTAAATGTTTAATGGCAATGGCGTTTTTCACAGATGTATGGCATCCGATATTGCAGCATCCTCTGCTTTCATTTTTCGAATTCACACAGCTGACCATCACCACATTCTTGACATCCCCCAGTTGTTTGTTTCGCAAGCGCTTATCCAGTTGAAGCTGCGTGATCACACGGGGGTCATTGCCATATTCAAACTGGCCTTCCGGTTCGATTTCCTGCATGCCGGTGGAGACGATAATCGTGGAGATATCCAGATTCTGCCTGGATTCATCACCGTTGGATTTCAGCGTAACTTTATAATTGCCGATATAGCCGTCGACCGTTTCGATCTGCGTATCGGTAAAAACCTTAATGTGGGAGTGAGATCGAACCTGTTCCACTTTTGCCTGCACCACCTTGGCCGCCGGCCGCTTATGATGGTCGTGCGAAATAAAACAGACCTGATTCAATAAGCCGCCCAGCTCGGGTTCTTTTTCGACGATAAAGGCATTAAATCCTTGATGGGCGACGCTCAAGGCTGCGTTCATACCGGCCATCCCGCCCCCGATAATCAGACAATCGGTCTTAACCGGCAGCCGGATTTCCTGTCCTTCTTCAAGCAGTGCCGCTTTGGCGACCCCCATTTTAACCAGGTCTTTGGCTTTTTGAGTGGCGATTTCCGGCTCTTTCATATGAACCCAGGAGACTTGTTCGCGGATGCTGACAAACTCCAGAAGATAGGGGTTGACGCCGGCTTCTTTGGTCGTTCTTTTAAAAAGGGGTTCGTGGGTCCGGGGCGTACAGCTTGCGACCACGACCCGGTTGATCTTGTTTTCGCGGATGAGATCCTGCATCTTTGATAAATAGTCAACCGAGCAGGACCAGCGCCCCTCGTCGGCCAGAACGACATGCGCCAGTCCCCGGGAATAATCCACCACTGACGGCACGTCCACCACACCGGCGATATTGGTACCGCAATCGCAGATAAACACGCCGATTCTTATTTCTTCTTCTTGCATTTTTCCCCTAATTTTCGTTTCACATCGCGGCTGAAAGCCGCTCCCACAGTCATATGTCCGGCAGATTCAAAGAAAGCGGGAGCGGCTTCCAGCCGCGAAAAGAATCACTTTATTAAAGATGTTATTGCTTTGAAACCGCTTTCATGGCAGCTGCCGTCGCCTGGGCCACCGACTCGGCTATATCGATGGGTCCGGTGGCGCCGCCGCACAGATAAATTCCGTCAACTGCAGTTTCCAGAGGCGCCAACAGCGCATCTTTTTCCTTGAAATAACCCAGTTCGTCCAGCTTGAGCTTTAATGCCTTGGCCAGTTTCTTGTTGCGATCATTGGCCATGATGCCGGTAGCCAGCACCAATAATTCCACCTCGTGCTTTCGCAGTTCTCCCGCATCCAGATCTTCATATCGCAGGGTTAAATTTTTGGTCTCCGGGTCTTCAAAGACTTCATAAGGTCTGCCCCTGACATATCTGACATTGTTTTCATTCGCTTTTTGGTAAAACTCCCAGAAACCTTTGCCGTATGCTTTGAGATCATTATAAAAGATCGTTGCTTCCACGGATGCATCGTGCTCTTTGGTGATAATGGTCTGTTTGGCGGAAACCATACAGCAGATCTTTGAACAATAGGGTGTACCCTTCCCTTCCGCCAGGCCCCGCCCGGCGCATTGAATCCAGGCAATTTTTTTGGCGTGCTTCTTGTCCGACGGCCGAATAATTTCACCCGAGGTCGGACCGCCGGCATTCATCAATCTTTCAAATTCTGTATTGGTAATCACATTTTCAAATTTGTCGTAGCCCAGCAGATCGCCGGCCGGCGGCGCATTTTTTATGCCGGTGGCCACGACAATGCTTTTAACATCCAGGTCCCGTTTTTTATTGGACTGCCAGAGGGTTATGGCCTTCTTGCCTTCCTTCTCACAGGCCTTTACACACAGGGCAATCGGGCACTCCCGGCACTGACTGCAATCCACAGCACAGTCGCCGATGCAGGCGCCCCCTTTGCGCATATCGCCATAACGGCAACTGGGATCCACCGTGACCACATTCGGTACCGCCTGAGGAAAAGCCATGGACACCAGCTTTCGCTTTCCGCCGACCTTGCCATCCAGCGGGTCCGGCACGCTCACCGGGCAGACCTCCACACAGGCCCCACAGCCGGTGCATTTTTCCTCATCCACATATTTGGCCTTTTGCATCAGTTTGACCTTGAAGGTACCGTTGACCTTTTTGACCTTGCGGACTTCGGTGTTGGTTAAAATTTCAATATTTTCATGATTATCCACTTCATACATCTGGGGGGCTTCAATGCAGATTGAACAATCATTGGTGGGAAAGGTCTTGTCCAGCCTGGCCATCATCCCGCCAATGCTGGGGGTATCATCGACCAGATAGACTTTGGTCCCATATTTTGCAGCGTTCATGGCGCAATTGATGCCGGCTATGCCGCCGCCGATGACAAGGATTGAATCGCTCATTTCATTTCCTCAAGTGGTTGTATTTGTCTTAACGCTCTATTGCAGCGTATCGCTCATACTTGAAATGGAATTTCCCTAACTTGTGGTTGGAATATTGGAATAATGGGAAAATGGAATATTGGGTAACACATCTGAAAAGTAAAACGGATTTGTTTCTATATTCAAACCCCATTATTCCGCTATTCCAGCACTCCATCATTCCAAATTGAAGGTATACATAGCTCCAATAGAAGTGTCGTGTTAGCGCGGTTAACCGATCATTATATTTCAGTGATTATGATGGCCTTGGATTTACACACGGCCGTGCATGTCAGGCATCCCAGACAGTTCTGGGGTCTGACGGGAATCGCCTTGTGCGGCATTTCAAACACATCTACCGGACACATCTTCAAACACTCTTCACAGGAATCACATTTGTCCGGGTCCACATAAACCAAATAGACTTCGTAATTTCTTAGTGTCTTGGGCATGGCTTTACTCTTACCAATTCCTTTATTAATTAAAAGTGATGGTCCTGTAAAAAGTCAGAAAAACGATCTTTTACGAAAGTGTTTAGTATTTGGTGTTTAGTGTTTGGTGTTTAGTGTTTAGAGTTCTAACAAATTGATATAAAGTTTTATATGTTATACTAAACACAAAACACGTAACACCAAACACTTGATGAATTCGGCTTTTTACGAATTCATCAAAAGTTATTATTTATACTTTTTGATGGCCTTTTCAAAACCCGGCATTGAATTTTTAATCACCTCATCATCCACACAAAATGCGATACGGAAATGACCGGGACCGTCAAAACCGCTGCCGGGTACCACCAGCACGCGTTCTTCTTTTAATGCGTCAGCGAATTCAACGTCATCTGCGATCGGTGAGCGCGGAAAAAGGTAAAACGTCCCCGGCGGCTTGATAAACTCATATCCGAAACCGGCCAGGCCATCACACAACATTTCCCTTTTACGAGCATATTCGGTTATCTCCACGCTCATCCCCTGCATACAGGCAACCACCCGTTGCATCAGGGCCGGCGCATTGACAAACCCCAGAATCCGATTGGCCACCGCCATGCCGCCAATCAAATCGTTTTTATACTCTGCCGCCGGATTGACAGCGATAAAACCGATTCGTTCTCCCGGAATTGAAATATCTTTGGAATAGGAAGTGCCGATAATGCTGTTTTTATAGCTGGTAAAGATGCTCGGAACCTGTACACCATCGTAAACGATTTTGCGATAGGGCTCATCGGAGATTAAGTAAATAGTCCGATTATATTCTTTGCCCTTTTTCTCCAACAGTTCGCCGAGTGCCACCAGATCATCTTCTGGATAAACCTGCCCGGTCGGATTATTCGGCGAATTGATCAATACCGCTTTGGTCTTTTTGTTTATGGCCCCGGACAGGGCGTCGAGGTCAAGTTGGAAGTCAGGTTTCGTGGCAACGGTTTTTAATGTGCCGCCATGGTTGTCGGCATAGAATTTATATTCGACAAAACAGGGCGCAGGCGTGAGAACTTCATCTCCGGGGTCAAGAATTGTTTTTAAGGCAACGTTCAGCGCGCCCGATGCACCGCAGGTCATCATCACTTCTTTATCGGTAACCGGCGCCTTTTGTTCTTCAGCCAGATAATCCGCTACAGAACCGCACACCATTGGATAGCCGGTATTGGGCATATAACAGTGATCACCCAACCCGCAGGAATCCACTGTGTCCCTGAGCAACTCGTTGAATTTTTCAGGCGGCGGCAGATTGGGATTGCCCAGACTGAAATCATAAACGTTTTCAGCGCCGTATTTGGCCTTCAGTTGCGCCCCCTCTTCGAACATTTTGCGAATAAAAGACGCCCTGGAAATGATATCCGCTATTTTATTTGATATGGTCATCTTGATAACTCCATTCAAATATCGCGGCAAGATGCCGCTCCCACGGTTGACAATTAAAGGTGGGATCCCGCTAAACGGGAGAATAAAAGGTTTAATCTGCTGAGCATTAACGGTCTTCGAACTCACGCCATTTGTAGTCAATGAGCTCCAACAGTACCCCATTCATTTTCTTGGGATGGACGAATGCAAACTCACAGTCCCTGAATGGCCGGGCGCCGCCGATGAATGGGTAATCTTTGGCCTTTAATTCTGCCATGGCCTCACGGGTGTTATTCACATTAAGGCTGATGAGCATGACACCTTCGCCTCTTTTTTCTATAAATTTAGCGACATCACCGTCCGGAGTCGTGGATTCCATCAGCTCAAACCCCACCTCGCCAACCCAATATCGGGCGACCTTGATTCTTTCCGGCTCATCAATGTATTCATCGTCCGGTTTGGATTTACCCAAAACCGGCTCCCATACTTTTCGGGCCTCATCAAGGTTTTTAACCGCAATGCAGATATGGTCAATTTTATTAGTTTTCATGCTATCCTCCTCCATCCCGGCTTAATTGGAAATCTGAATCTTAGCGCTTTAGCCAACAGGCGCGAATTAAAATGTAACCTTTTCGAGTGGTATGGTGATCGCTTCATCCGGACAGACGCAGCCGCATTCATTGCAATCTTCGCATAAAAACTCGGTGACCACCGGCCGGCCGTCCTGAACCCGGATGGCCTGATCCGGACACACCTCAACACACAGCGTGGAAGTGTAACCGCCACACATCGTACATTTATCCATGTCAATTTGAGCAGCCATAAGATATCTCCTTCACTCAAAAATGGAATAATGGAAAAAAGGAATGGTGGAATGATGGGTTCAGCGCATCTAAATCGATGATATAAAAATAAGATTTAAATGCTTTTCGTACCCCATATTCCATTGTTTCAAAACTCCAGTATTCCATAAAGAAATTGTAATTAAGTAATTAAATTTAAATAAAATAGTTTTTTTTCACGAGGAGCCGGCAACGCGATCACTCTGTTTTGTATAGCTTCATGACCGTTTCACCCTCTCCTCGCGAGATGGCTTTTTGCAGTTCTATTTTTAAAGGCACATTCATGAAAAAGCCGACATCCTCCAGGATGGCCTGGTACATGCGTTCCCGGCACAGAGCGACCTCTTCCATGGGCGCGCCATATTCCTTGGCCCAGGTGGGCCATGGATCGCGCGTACACTTGATGAAAATTTCGCCGGGATTTTCGCCCTTTTCCACGATGGCCATACCGCCTTCGGTGTTCCAGAGACCTGCCAGCGATCTGGCCAGAATCATTAAAAAGCCCTCCTCGCCTTTTAACCAATTCATACGCGGCAGGAGACTTTTACCGATATCTTTACCAAACACTTCGGCGGCCCTTAAAGCTACATCCAGCGGCTTTGTATCTTCACCGGCAAATTCAATGGCAACCTGGCGCCAGCGGTAATAGGTTTTCCCGATCTCATTCTGGGTGCTGTGCAAGGTTTTATGCATTTTGCTTATTTCTTTTTCAGTATCAACTGGCATGGTGAACCTCCTTTTTTATAATCGAATACCGATACGGTAGCCGTCGTGAACCGCGCTGGACAAATTCCGGGGAATCAACGCATCCCCGATAACGAAGAGTTCGATACCCTCGGATTGAACCGTCTTTTTCAAACTCTCGTTGGGCCCTCTGTCGCTGATCACTACCGTGTCGCATTTGACCGGCCAGCGAACGCCATCATAGGATCTGACGATAACACCTTCATCGGTGACTTCTTCAATATCACAATCGTTGTAGACCGTTATTCCGTTTTGACGCATGTAGATCATATATCGCCATTTAAAGGAGGGGTTGACATCGAAACCGGCTGATTTTTCCTTGCCGACAATCGTCACTTTTTTGCCCTGTTTGGCCAGATGCAAGGCACCGCCGATTCCCGGTTTGCGGTTCCCGTACATCACCACGGTTTCACCAACCTCCACTTTTCCGTTCATGACATCCAAAAGATTTACAATCTTATCGCCATCGCCGCCAGGCGCCTCAATTTTCGAATAGACCGGACCGGTTGCCAAAACAACGGCATCCGGCATTTCTTCTTCGATCAGGTCATCGGTGACTTCTGTGCCCAGATGGAAGTTCACCCCGGCCTGTTTGCACATGGCCTGCTGATATTCGACGCAGGTCCAGAGTTCATCATCACCGTAAGGTGCATTTTTGGCCTCATTGAGCGTTCCGCCGATAACATCCCTTTTGTCATATACATGCACTTCATGGCCTCTGCGAGCTGCCGTGTATGCACATTCAAGACCCGCCGGGCCGGCACCGACGATCATGACCTCTTTTTCCTCCTCGGCCGGTTTGGGATTGGCAAACTCTTCCTGCCATTCGTGCGCACATACCGGATTGATGTAACAGGTCATGGGCGCATCTCTGAACAGTCGCGCCAGACAGAGATTACAGGCGACACAGTGCCGGATTTCTTCTTCTCTGCCTTCCGCCACCTTTTTGGGCATATGCGGATCGGCAATCATCGAACGGCAGATTTCCCAAATATCGAGCTCGCCGGCGCCGATTTTCTCATTCGGCAGCCCCGGTTTAAACAAGCGGTAAGCCATCTGAATGGGAATATTCACATGCGCTTTGGCCCGTTTGGCCAGATGAATCCAGTTGCCCATGGGAATGTCACGGCTGATGACCGGATAAATGGATTCCTGCCATCCCAGTGTGCAGCTGATGTAATCGGCTCCGGCTTCTTCGGCAATTTTGTAAGTTTCCATGGATTCTTCCGGTGTATTGCCGCGTACATCATCCAACAGCTCTTCAGAACACAGTCGTATGCCCACTGGAATATCCGGACCACACGCTTCTTTAACCCCCTGGATGATTTCAACTACCGCCTGCATTCGGCCGCGAATGTCACCGCCGTATTCGTCGGTGCGCCGGTTGGTGTAGCTTGAAATGAAATTGGAGATCAAATATCCCACAATTCCGGATATCTCCATAATGTCAAAGCCGGCTTCGATGCCCCGCTTGGCCGCATCGATGTGCTGTTGAACCACGGTTTTGACGTCGGCATTGGTCATCTCCTCGACGGGTTTAAAAATCCGCAGGCGCTGGGGCACGGCCGAAGGACCATGACAATAATCCACTTCAACTGCTCCGACCCGACCACAATCCATTAATTGAAACCCGGCGACGGCTTTCTGTTCATGAATGGCTTCGGCAATCCGCTTTAATCCAGGGATAAACTTGTCATCCCAGGCAGCCGCCTGGCCGACATAGCCCTGGCCCTGGCGTTTCTCATCCATGTAAACGCCCTGCATGAAGCACAGACCGCCGACAACGCCGATGGCCCGCTGGCGCATGTACTCGACACCGGCATCGGTCACAAACCCATCATGGCCGTTGAGGTTGTCTTCGGTGGCCGCATACTTAATGCGATTGGGCACCATGAGATTGCCAATTTGAATCGGCTTGAACAGGTGGGGGTAGGTTTTGGCCCCCGGGTAATCCGAATAATCCCATTCAAATAGTGTTTTGGCCATTTCACATCCTCCTTTTATGTTTCAGTTCAAAAAATCGGTTGAATTTGCCTGGTCAGGTTCGAAAGCACAAACGATTAAATTGAAGGTTTTGTCTAAATTATCAAACAGGGAATAAGACATATCCTTTAATAGCCAGCGCGTAATGATGTGATCCATGGTTCCAATGAATATATCGCGTGCGATGCGCGGATCGAGATCCGATTTCATTTCACCGGTTTTCTGCCCATCTTCGAAAATGTCGACGATATAAGAATATAGTTTTTTAACGTTGGCATATACTTCGGTGTTCAAAAAATTCGCGTTGGTTTTCAGAAAAAGATAGACGATTTTAGCATCCAGCGGAGCCTGTTCGACCCGGCGCAAATACCACCACAAATACTTTCTGAGCTTATTGACGGCCCCCTGGATGCCGAACAATTGTTCGTCTAAATCCCGCAGCAGTTCTGAAACCCAGAGATCGGGGATGGTCAGCAACAGGTCTTCTTTGCCCTGAAAATATTCATAAAGCGCCGCCTCGGACAGCCCGGCCTGCTTTGAGATCTCAACAATCGTGGTTTTCTGGTAACCCTGCTCCGAAAACAGTTTTTTGGCGGAGTTAATGATGCGGGCCCGCGTGTTTTCTTTTGAATTATTTTTGGCCATTCATTTACACTTTTTTTATTAGGTATTAGGGAATATTGATAATAGAATAAATATAACTATATGATATATTATTATATTTTTTTCTTAATTCTATTAAATCGCCCTAAATCGCGAGAGGCGAGATTATGAATAGGGTACAAAAAGAAAAGCGATTTGATAGTTATTCAGGTCATAATTACCGTTAAAAACGCAATGCCTTATTATTGTTTAGTTGATTTTTTACTATGAAATTATATAATTATAAATATAAGTTAAGTTATACTAATAAATAACCTAATAGCATTAGGAAAATGCGCTGTCAAGGAAAAATTCTTAATTTTCTGATACAATAAAGTTATGATAACTCAAGAAATGACCGTGACTATAAGATTGGCCGGCGCCTTAACTCGTGGCCTTTATACCGGCAAATCAGTCGATAAATCCATAAATCTGTGATATAGAAAACAAATATGGAAAAGGATGCCCTTATCGCCTGCCATGAATGTGATTTATTGCATCAACGTCGGCCCTTACCCCCTGATGGAACGGCCAGATGTGTCCGTTGCGGGGCCGCGCTGTACCGGCGCAAACGAAATAGCCTGGACCGCGTTCTGGCATTGACGGTGGCCGGACTGATTCTTTTCATTATCGCCAATGCGTACCCCTTCCTGACATTCCGGTTGGAAGCTCAGATACAGCAAACCAATCTCATTACCGGGGTTATGGAGCTCTATCAGCAAGGCATGTGGATCGTGGCGGGAGTGGTGCTGTTGACGACTATTGTGATGCCGTTGCTCGAGCTCACGGGAATGCTGTTTATACTGGTGCCATTAAAATTGCGGCGGCGACCCTGGAAGCTTGCCCTGCTCTTTCGCGCGATTCGCAGCTTTCGGCCCTGGGGAATGATGGAAGTCTTTATGATCGGCATCCTGGTGGCCGTCGTAAAGCTTGTCAAAATGGCCAGCATCATCCCGGGCACAGCCCTTTATGCTTTTATGGTCCTTATTTTTATTCTTGCGGCATCAGCCGCTGCGCTTGATCCGCATATCGTGTGGAAACAGTTGGAATAAGATCCGTGAAACCATCACCCATAACAGCCCTGAGCGCTTCGTTGATCAGCTGCCACAGCTGTCATCTGCTTTGCAAAGCTGCGCCCGTCGCTAAGGGCCTCTCTGCGGTTTGCCCGCGCTGCGGTGCGCGCCTGCACTCCCGCAAACCCAACAGCATCGCTCGCACCTGGGCGCTGGTGATTGCAGCCTTCATCTTTTACATACCGGCCAATGTGCTGCCGATTACCAACGTGATATCCTTTGGCAAAGCCCAGGCGGATACCATCATGAGCGGTGTCATTTATTTTGTGAAATCCGGCAGTTGGCCCATTGCCCTGGTGATTTTTGTGGCCAGTGTTTTCGTCCCGCTGCTGAAGCTTTTTCTGCTCTCCTTTTTATTGATCTCGGTCCAACGTAAATCCCAGTGGCGACCAAAGGATCGCACGCGGCTTTACCGCATTACCGAAGCGGTCGGCCGCTGGTCGATGACCGATATTTACGTGGTGACCATTTTAGTAGCCCTGGTCAAACTGGGCTCCCTGGCAACGATCGAGGCCGGCCCCGGCGCTATTTTCTTTGCCGGAGTGGTGATCATCACCATTTTTGCCGCCATGAGTTTTGACCCCAGGCTGATCTGGGACGCACAGGAGTCAAATAATGAACGCTGAAAACAACCATGAACCGGATCTATCGGATTTACCGCAAGCAGAAGTGCAACGCAAGAAACAGATTTCGATTGTCTGGCTGATCCCTATTGTCGCCGTATTGATTGGCGGGTGGCTGGCCTATAAGGGACTATCGGAAAAGGGACCGATGGTGACCATCACCTTTGAATCCGCAGAGGGGCTGGAAGCCGGTAAAACCCAGGTGAAGTATAAGGACGTAAAAATTGGAGAGGTGCAAACCATCCGCTTCAACGCGGATTTGTCCCGGGTGATTGTCACGATCGAACTGGTAAAAGAAGCCGAGCCTTTTCTGACCGAAAACACCCGTTTCTGGGTGGTGCGCCCCCGGGTAACCGCCAGCGGTGTCTCGGGTCTTGGGACGCTTTTTTCGGGAGCTTACATCGGCATGGATCCGGGAACGGAGGGAGAGCCGTCCAGACGATTTAAAGGGCTCGAGACACCACCGGTTGTCACCACCGGCATGCCCGGCCGGAATTTCCTGCTGCAAGCAAACTCGCTCGGCTCTCTGGATGTCGGCGCTCCGGTATATTACCGGCAAATACAGGTGGGCCAAGTGATCGGTTACAAATTGGAAGATAACGGGCGCTCCCTGAGCATCGAGATTTTTATCAATGCGCCGCATGACAAATTGGTGCGCTCCAACACCCGTTTCTGGAATGCCAGTGGATTGGATTTGAAACTGGACGCCAGCGGCATCAAACTCAACACCGAATCGCTGGTATCCATCATGATGGGTGGCATCGCATTTGAAACGCCCACCAGCCTGGAAGCCGGCGGGCCTGCTCAAGAAGGCCAGGTGTTCAAATTGTATGACTCCCAGGATAGCATTTTTGAAAGGACCTTTACCGAAAAAAAGTATTATATTCTTAGATTTAAAGGATCCATCCGCGGTCTGACCATTGGCGCGCCGGTTGAATTCAGGGGCATTAAAATCGGACAGGTTGTCGACATCAAAGCCGTGTTTAACGAGGAAACGCTCACCCCGCAGATTAAAATCCTGATTGAAACCGAACCCCAACGCTGGGAAACCATGGGTGATACGACATTGGATCAAAAAAACCAAATGGAAACGCTCGTCGCCAAAGGGCTCAGAGCCCAGCTGAAAACCGGAAGCTTGCTGACCGGCCAGCTGTTCATCGATGTGGATATTTATCCGGACGCAGACCCGGCAAAGGTCCTTTATGGGGAAAAATATGCAGAGTTGCCCACTATTCCCACGCCGTTGCAACTCATTACCTACCGGGTCGATAAGATCTTGAGCAAAATCGAAACGGTGCCCATTGAAAAAATCAGCAAAGACCTGGAAGGTACCCTTCAAAACCTGAAAAACATAACCGATTCGGCCGATCTGCTGCAAGCCGTTCAGGCCTTAAATCAAACCTTGCAAGACACCCGCGCACTTGCGCAAAATTTAAATACGAACGTTGCCCCGGCCATTACAGCGACCCTCGACCAGGCCCAGCAGACATTGGTTTCGGTTGAGGGCGCTCTGGGCAAAGATTCCCCCTTGCAGTACGAATTGAGACTGGCGATTAAGGAGCTGGGCGAATCCGCCCGCTCCCTTCGTGTCCTGCTTGAATATCTTGAACGACATCCGGATGCGCTGATCTTCGGGAAAGGAAAAGCAAAATGATGCGCGACAGATTTTTTCAAATAACATCACTGCTGGTTTTGTTTATTGCCGTTTTGCTGGCTGGATGTGGCGGCGGCCCTACCCCGGTAGAATTCTATACCTTAAATTCCCTCAATGGTATGCCGCAGCAAGCCAATTTGGCGGATGCCGATCAAAACATTGCCATCGGTATCGGCCCGGTGAAAATTCCGAGAATCCTCGATCGCCCTCAGATCGTCACCCGCACCGGCCCCAATAAGATAAAGGTGGATGAATTTCACCGCTGGGCGGGTCCTCTGGGAGCGGGGTTCGCTCAGGTGCTGGCGGAAAACATTTCTCTTCTGCTGGCCACCGATCGGGTGGCGGTCTATCCATGGGAGGTTGACTTTAAACCGCAGTACCGGATTGCGCTGGATATCCGATACTTTGAGGGTCAACTGGGTGAAAATGTGGTTTTAGATGTGGTCTGGCGGGTGTCGGGCCAGGAGAGCCAAAAGATCCAGGCCACAAAAGTATCGGTGATTAACGAGCCTTTACCGGCCGCAGACTATGAAGCCCTGGTCGCGGCCAAGAGTCAAGCCATCGCCCAGCTTAGCCGCGAAATCGCCCAGGAAATACGAAAGCTACAGTCGGAAGGGAAAACCCATTAAGGTTGCATTGGTTGAATTGGTCTAATTGGTTTTATTCGTTTAATCTTAGCCAATTTAACGAATCGAACCCATAAAACAAACATAACACTTGCCAGTTGGCTGGCACCTGACACCCGAAAGTCATTTATTTAACTTTTTTTTGTGCGGCAGGCCTTTTATCAGTATTTCAGCGGCTGTGAAAGGATCGATTTTGCGTTTATTTAAATTCTTGAGAAGTGTTTGGTAGGCAGCAGAATTTTTGGCGTTCTCAAAAATTTTATCCGCCGCCATTTCCATAACGAGGCTTCGCACAAAGCGAAATGTCTGCTCGCTGTTATGGGCCTTAAATTGGCCACTTTCAATTTGATACTGCCGGTGGCGCCAGAAGGCATCGACCAACTCGGCAATCCCTTCGCCTTTTACGGCAACGGTTTTAAGAACCGGCGGCTTCCAGCCATCTTCTGGAATCGTTCCCATTTCCAGCATACTTCGTAAGCGAGCGACTTCATCATCGGCGCCGGACCTATCGGCCTTGTTGACAATGAACACATCACCGACTTCCAGCAACCCGGCCTTCATGGTCTGGATATCATCTCCCAATCCCGGTATGCTGACGATGGCCGTGGTGTGTGCAAAATCAGCGATCTCGACTTCATCCTGCCCGACGCCCACCGTCTCGATGATGACAACATCATAGCCCATGGCATCCAGTACCATGACCGTTTCCCGGGTGGTCCGGCTCAGACCGCCCAGATGCCCGCGGGTCGCCATCGAACGAATGAAAACCCCTTCGTCTTCGGTATGCTGCCGCATTCTGAGCCGGTCACCTAAAAAGGCACCGCCTGACAGGGGGCTTGAGGGATCCACCGCTACCACGCCGACCTTGAGTTCCCGCCGACGGAATTCAGCGATTATATGGGCCACCAGGGTTGATTTGCCCGAGCCCGGCGGCCCGGTAATCCCTAAAATAAATGCATTCCCGGTGTGCGAGAATATGGCTTTAAATCCCGCAATACCTTCAGGGGCATCTTCTTCCAGCAGTCGAATCAGCCTGCCACCGGCAAGCTGGTCCCCCTGGAGAATTTTTTTTGGATCCA
>WOR8_10004216_pt1 | contig 31217 bp, 28 predicted proteins | sample DeeMarSeWOR38_10_FD_19890 | JGI IMG/M metagenome (IMG submission 19890) | reverse complement strand
GCGTGATGGTATAAATGCGGTTGCGCTTGCGTATCTTCGCATCCTCCCAGATTTTGTCGAAACGCGAAACAACCTGGCCGATCGGTACAGAAAAGTCGAGTAATGGATTTGAAACCGGGACATCACGTATGGATTCCACATTTTCGCGTTCAGCTGCCGGCGGCCATAAGGTAATCGGTAACAAGCGTATGCCGTCACGATACAGGCCTACCTGGATACCATCAAAAGCGGTTTTGAAAGCGTTGCTGACATCATCGCGAGTGATACCGATCTGGCGCGCGACCTGTTCGTTGAAGACCGGCTTGATCACCTTGACCGGCTGGCGCCAGTCATCACGCACATCCTTGGCCACAGGGTCGGCCGCCATGATGGCCTGAACTTTTTCCGATAGCTGGCGCAATACGACGGGGTCCGGGCCGCTGATACGCGCCTCGATCTTTGAGTCCCTTCCTGGTCCGATACGCAGTGGCTTGGTCTTCGGCTCCGAGTTCGGGAAATGCATTGCCGCATACTCCTGCAGACGTTTTTCCACAACCGGGATCTGGTCACGCTCGTGAGTGGAAATAATGATCTGACCATAGCTGTTGCTGGGTGATTCCGGTGAATAAACCAGGGTAAAGCGGGAAGCGCCGCCACCGATGAATGACGCTGTGCTTTTTACTTCGTCCATCTCTTGAAGGTAGTTTCCGATGGCGATGACATCATCGCGTGTTTTGCGGATATCGGTACCCTCGACGTTCCACATGTCGAAGAAAAACATTGGGGTATTTGAATCCGGGAAAAAACTGCGTTTAACATAGCCAAAGCCCAGTAACGAGGACACGAACATCGCGATGACGACTGCCATGGTAATCCAGCGGAACTTGATGGACGTGTGCAAAAAGCCGCGATATTTGCGAAAAACAAAACCACCATAGGGATCTGTTTGCGCTGCGCCGGATTTATCCGGCTTGATGAACAGCGCGCAGAACAATGGTGTCATCGTCACCGCCGTGTACCACGACAGCAGCAGTGAAATCAGGATAACCCAGAACAGGGTGTTGGCAAATTCACCGGTGGAGTCATCGGAAAGGCCGATGGCGGCAAAGGCGAGAATGCCGACAATCGTGCCGCCCAGCAATGGCCACATGGTCGAGCCTACCGTGTCTCGCGCTGCAAGCAGCGGGTTTTCCCCGCTCCTGATTTTTACCAGCATGCCTTCTGCCACCACGATGGCGTTATCCACCAGCATGCCCAGCGCAATAATCAAAGCTCCCAGCGAGATGCGTTGCATGTCGATGCCATAGGCATTCATAAACCAGACGGTTGCCAGTACGGTGAGCAGCAATACGGCGCCGATGATCAGGCCGGTCGTCAGACCCATGAAGAACAACAAGACGATAATTACAATCACCAGTGCTGCTATCACATTCATTACGAAGCCGGAGACAGATTCATCAACGATCTTGGGCTGGTCATAGATCGGGTTGAGTTCCATACCTACGGGGGTGGAGTCGAGCAGTTGATGCAGGCGCTGGTCGATGCGTTCGCCCACAGCAACCACGTTTTCTCCAGGCAGGAATGATATGCCGACAGTTAGAGCCTGCCTGCCGTTGTAATAGGCGTATTTTTTCGGCACATCCTCGTAGCCGCGGCGCACGTTGGCGATGTCCTTGAGGCGGACAAGGGTATCGTTGTTGCCGCTGATCAACAGTTCGCCGATCTGTTTGGCAGAAGTAAAATGCCCGGTCGGATTGATGCGGATATATTCATCGCCAACGCGTATATTGCCGGAATCGGATACCAGGTTTTGAGACTGGAGTGCTTCCGTGAACTCCGGGCCCGTGATACCGAGCTTGGCCATGGTCGAGCGGTTTACCTCGAGGTAGACAACTTCCTGTTGCGAACCATCGATTACAATCTTGCGAATGCCTGGTACCAGCAGCAGCTGCTCTTTCAGCAGGTCAGCGAAATCCTGCAGTTCGCGGTAGGTATAACCGTCGCCGGTCAGCGCGTAGAACAGGCCGTAGACATCGCCGAAATCGTCGTTAACGATCGAGGCCTTTGCGCCTGGAGGCAGTTTTTTCTGAACATCGTTGACTTTGCGCCGTACTTCGTCCCAGATTTGCGGGAAATCGGGTTTCTTGAATTTGTCCTTGATCTTGACGGTAACTTCAGAGAAGCCTGGCTGTGATATCGATTCAACACGCTTCAGCTGAGACAGTTCCTGGATCGCATTTTCGATGTGATAGGTGATTTCGCGCTCAACTTCTTTCGCAGTGGCGCCAGGGTAAGTCGTGTAGATCTTTGCATCCTTGATGGTAAATTCAGGATCTTCAAGCCGGCTGATATCCTGCAGGGCGGTAAGGCCGCCGGCAGCAAAAAGAATAACGATCAGCCAGGTGGTAACCTTGTTGGTAACAGAATATTCACCAATATTCATTGCGACTCCCTGCTACTTTGATTATGGCTGCTGGTTCGGTTGTTCACCTGTTTGCAGCAAGGTGACTTTCATGCCTTCGCGCATGAATGCGGCCCCGGCAGTAACAACGCGTTCCCCCGCTTCCAGTCCGCTGACCGAGATGCTGTTGCTGGTTAACAGGCCGGTTTTGACCGGCTTGGAGCTTACGGTCATGGTGTCTTCATCAACTATCCACACCGTTGCAGCCTTGTCGGCATCAGCAACCACCGCTGTTACCGGCAGGTCAACGGTTACCGTTTCGCCCATCTCGGAAGCAAGTAATTCGGCGAATACCGTTGCGGTCATCCCGGGCAGTACGTTGTAGTTTTCCGGGCTCTTCATCTTCAGTGTGACCTCGAAGGTGCGCGTGTTGACATCGGCCGTGGTTGAAATTTCCTTGGGTTCAAGCGGGAATTGAACATCCTTGATCTGGTCAAAAACAGCGTACATTTGGCGTTTGGGTTCGGGTGTTTTGCCGGGCTCAACTTGTCGGCGAAGCTGGATCATCAGGTTTTCCGGGACATCGACCTTGATTTCGAGCTCGGAAACATCTTGCAGGGTAAATATTGTCTGTTTTCTTCTGACTTCCTCGAAGTTCTCGACATGGCGTTTGGCGATATAACCGGGAAAGGTCGCTTTCAGTGATGTGTATTTCAGGTCCTGTTCGGCAGCCTCGAGATTGGCCCTGGCGGTGAAATACTCGGCCCTGATCCTGTCATGGTCTACCCTTGATATGGCGCCTTTTTCGACCAGCTCCTTGGCACGGTCGTAGTTGGCTTTTGCGGTTTCGTAGCTGGCTTTGCGGTCATTCATTACAATCTGGTAATCGGCGGGGTCGAGCCTGGCCAGCACCTGATCCTTTTCTACCTGATCGCCTTCCTTGACCAGGATGTCCTTGATTTTTCCTTCAACCCTGAAAGAGATGTCCGCTTTCTGGATGGCATCGACGACACCCGGGAACTGGCGAGTGTCACCGGCGGTGAGGCCGCCAACCACCATGGTTTTGACAGGACGCGATTCCGGTGGCGGCAGCGGGGTTTCTTCACGGCATGCAGTCATAAATAATGGAAGAAGTGTGCAGGCCAGAACGACCCGGTATCCGGTTTTCATGAATATGCCTCTAATTCACAGATGTTTGCACTGGTGATGCATGTTATATCATACATATATCGTTAGCCATGCCGGCATGGTCAGTTCTTTGGCAGCAGGCGTAACATTTCCCGGATGGCGTATTCTATGCGTGCCCGCACAGTAGTTGCGTCAGCGTCTTGCTGGACTTCACCGACTGCTTCGCCCAGCCATATCACGTAGCCGGTTTCGGCATCGATAAACGCAACAATGAGTGCAGCGCCTGGTATATTTTCAAGCAGCTTTTCTTTGGTTTCAGGATTCTCTTTCAAACCCAGGCTGGTCATGTCGACACCGGCAGCATAGGCAACCAGCATATCCGGGCTGGTGCTGACCTCTGCGATGCCGCGTTTCTGCAGTTCGCTGTTGATGATTGACTGGACTTCGGCATCGATATCGACGTTCCTCGGTTCCCACTGGCCCTCGGGGTCGTACAGGATCTGGGCGGAGGCAAGCCAGGCATAGGTCTTGTAAGCGGAGAAGCTGGCCTTGGGGTCAGCTTCTGCATCAACCTGGATATCTTGTGTCGGTACTGTGGTGCATGCAATCAGAAAGACAGTAAATGAGAGGGGCAATAGACGAAGAATCTGTTTCACGGTTATTCCCTGGCTGATCGATAAAGACAGAAATTCTACCACTCCAGCAGGTATATATGCAGATCAGGGCGATAAATAGAATAGCTTTCTATTATGTGGTTATTGCACCGATAAATAATCTGAAAGCAAAAAACATCAGTAGAAGTGCGAGTATTTTCAACGCATGTGCGATCAGCCTGTCACTGAACCTGTCTCCGAGAGTCTTTATGCTCAGGGCCATGGTGAACTTGGTGATGGACAGCGTGGCAAGGAACAGGATTGCAAACACAGCCGCGTCGGCCAGATCATTTTGCAACAGATAAGTGCCGCCAACTGTACTCCAGAAAATATAGGGTGCCGGGTTGAGAAGGTTGATTTTGACCGCTGTCAGAAAACTGGAAGGTGCCGTAACCGGCTGTTGTGTTACCGGGCTGGCGACCATCAGCCTGATAGCAATAAAGGCTATATATAGTGCACCCAGTACCGATATGATCGTAATAAATATGTCGAACTGTTTAAACGAGTTGACCAGCAGGAAACTGCCGATGATTATCGGGCCATCAGAAACAAAGGGCGCAAAACTTGCCAGCAGGCCTGAACGCGCCCCATGCAGCAGGGTCTGGTGAATCACGTAGATACCCAGAGGCCCGGGTTTCAGCCCTGCGGTTATGCCCAGGGTGAGAGCGGCAATAATAATTTCCATCGATTAGACAGGCTATCTATCTGAAATTTTTATCAATCAAGCCTTAACCCTGTTTTGCCCATTCGACTACGCAATCCAGGTTATCAGCACCGAAGTGCTTGACGCCTGCCTTGACAAAATGGTCGGCTATTGTCGGCAGAATGGCAATCATGCCTTCATCGGCTACCGCGGCAACTTTACTGATATGTGCATGTTGATCCTTGACGAATTTTACATGTACCAGCATTGCGCTAAAGTCCTGCCAGCCGGGAAATGATTCGGTGTGGATGGCCAGTCCGTTCAGCTTGCAGTTTTTATTGATGTGGGGATCGACAATGCTGGAGAGCGTGTCGAAATCGCTGGCCTGTAGCGAAGATTCCGGCTCAATGATCAGGATGCCGTCATTTTCACGAAATTCATGTTTAATCATGTCTGTTTTCCCGTGTTGTAGAGCTCAGGTTATTGCATTGTTGATTGCATGCCTGATTACCCGTTCAAGATCATCGTAGTGGATTTCATCGCTATCTCTGAAGTTGATACAGCCTTTGCCTGTTTTTTGCTGTGGATATTTCTGTTTGTATGATTCCAGATGAGAAGCGCTGCATGTATAGAGTGAAATATACTGTTTCTGGTTTGCGAATGCGACCCATGATCCGCCAATTCTGTAGGTCGGCATCCTGTAGCTCATGTCAACGGCTGCGTCTGGATAAAGTTGCATGATCAGTTCGTGTATCGACATGAACCTGCTATAACGTTGTCGCGGTATCGACTCGATATAAGCTTCAACTTCAGTCATGTCTATGAACTAGATATAACGAACCCAGCTGCGCGGATGTATCTGCTTGTAATTACGGTACCAGAGGCATGCCGGGTATAGTATGAGAAGTGTAGCGGCTGTGATGATGAAAGTCTCTGTCAGGCCACCGAAGCCGTGCAGGCCAAACAGCGCTGCCGAGCCGTCGAGTATGATGCGGTGTAGTATATAAAAAAACAGTGCAGTTTGACCAAAAACCAGTAATGGACCATCTGGCCTGACGTTGGCATGTTTTTCGATGAGCATGAAGCCCGCCAGGCATATTGCCAGCAGTCCAAGTTCGAGCAGAACAAAGGTAAGCGAAGGTGGATACTTGCTGACGTACAGCCAGTGTATCCAGTGATTGCTTTCGCGTACCAGCAGCATATTACCGTAATCATTGAACCAGCGAAACAACGCAAATAATATGAAACAACAAATTGCTGTTATAACGAGCAGTCTAATGGGAGATACAAGTTGTTTGTCGCTCGATAGATAGCGGTTCAAATACTGACCAAAAACCCAGCCCAGCATCATAAGTGACAGCCATGGGACTATCGGGTAGTTAATCTGAAGATCTTCGCTGTACAGTGTGACAAATAACATCGATTCCAGGGCACCGGGCCAGCCATCCGCGGGTGTCCAGAACAGCAGGGTCACGGCTTCTCCACCCAGTATCCAGGCGAAAGCCAGGATAAATAGCCAGAGCGGTGGCAGCTTTCTCAGTGCGGCCATTAACATCATACTGCTGCCGATGGCAAAAAGAACCTGAAAAGTTAAATGCCCTTTTAATAGAGAAATAAGTGTCGGATCAAGCGCGGCAATAATCGCGCCGCGCTTGAGCAGGTTATTATCAATGTCTTTTTCACTGCCGCCTTTTGCAATGCGGCGTTCAGTGCTAATTGCAAGTGCAGTACCGGCAAGAAAGACGAATGTCGGTGCGCAAAGATGTGTGGACCAGCGTGTCAAAAATTCAGCTGCGGAATAGCTTAGCCCGAGTACATACAGACCGGCAGAATCGGCGCTTAAACGACTGCCGTTGAATGCAAGCGAAGCATGGTCGATGGTCATCAGTACCATGACAAAGCCCCGCATCCAGTCCAGTGATGCGAGGCGGTTTGTAGTAGAAGCCTGTTTGGTCATTCCCCGGGTAAATAATCGTTGATATCAACGTCATCAAGCTGATCTGGTTCAAGGAACTGCTCGCCATACTTTTTATAGATGCCGCTGGTAAGAAACAGCTTGAACAAATCAGGGTCAATATGATTGTCGTTTCTCATGAAGCTCATTATATGAATTGCTTCGGATAGCGACTTGGCTTTTTTATAGGGGCGGTCGGATGCTGTTAGTGCTTCGAAAATGTCGGCAATGGCCATCATGCGTGCGGTCAGTGACATGTCGTCACGTGTAAGACGCCTGGGGTAACCATTGCCGTCCATGGTTTCATGATGGCCGCCGGCAATTTTCGGTACATCGCGTAAATGTTTAGGGTATGGCAGTTTTTCCAGCATCATGATGGTCTGTGTCATGTGGTCATTGATCTTGTAGCGCTCCTCTGTGCTGAGTGTGCCCCTGGCCACAGACAGATTGTATAGCTCGCCGCGGTTATACTTGTATTCGGGAACGTCCAGTTTGAATCCCCACGGGTTATTTTCAGGCATGTGTTCGTGTGCTTTACGCTCTATAATATGTTCTGGCTTATCTGACAGCAGTTGTTCATCTACAGGTAACTCGGGTTTACCGCTTCTGCTCTTGCGGTTGGCTTCCTCCCATGAAATGCCGATGCTGTCATCCAGCGTGCGTTTCCATGTGCGTTTTGCGATCTGCTTGAGGCGTTCAATTTTTTCTTCACTCATGAACTCGCCACCCTCGTTACATGCCGCAATGAATGCGAAGTCATCATCGAGTTGCTGTAGTGCTGTAGTGAGTGTGCTCTCGAGTATGGCCTTGTCAGCACCCGCAGCAATCTGTTGCCAGTAGTCTATTTCAGCGTCGCGCTTCAGAACTTCGAAACGCATGCGAATTTCATGGATACGATCATAAATAGTTTCCAGCTTGGTGGCCTTGTCAACGACATATTCGGGGGTGGTGACCTTGCCGCAATCGTGCAGCCAGCTTGCGATCTCAAGAGCTTCCCATTCTTTTTCGGTAAGGCTGAAATCTTCAAATGGTGCGTCTTTTGAATCACACGCGGCCTGAGCAAGCATTTTGGTGATTTCAGGTACGCGTTGACAGTGGCCCCCTGTGTAAGGAGATTTTGCATCTATTGCACCTGCAATTAGCTTGATAAATGAATTTAACAGAGCTTCCTGCATATGCAGCAGTTGTCTGCTCTCGAGTGTAACAGCGGCAAACCCGGATAACGCCTGGATAAATGACAGGCTGGATTTTTCACTTTCAGTCGTCAGGTCGTCAGTATGTCTGAATAAAAGACATAACAGTCCAATGTGCTCGTAGTTCCTGTTGGTCAGCGGCAGTGCGATCATGGTGAGATGGTCTGTACCAAAGAGTTCAGGCAGTGGCTTAAATGCATCATCAGATGTGCTGTCAATACAGATTATGCTGCTTCTGTGTTTGGTAAATAAATCCAGAGGGTCACCGGTTTCTGGTATTAATATCGGAGGCAGTCGATCTGTTTCTATGTTGTCATTGTCGCTTGAGCATAGTATTCCGGGATTGAGAGCGTTCTCTTTCTCATTCATCAAGTAGGTCAGTACACCATCCGCATTGCTTATTAACATGGTTTCGTGGCTGATGCTGTGCAGTAGCGCATCAAGGTTCTGCTCGCTGGCCAGGGAATTGATAAGCTTGACAAACCTGTTGATGGTGGACTGCATCAGGTCCATGGCAACGGAAAGCTCATGGACCTCCCTGATATGTGAGCTGGTGTTGATCGGGGTGTCAAACTCGAACTGGGTAATAGACGAAGCAGTGTTAGCGAGTTTGAATAACGAGCTGGATACTCGTTTTGAAATAAACCAGATCAATGGTATGAAAAGCAGGACTATGGCGATTGTTGCCAGGAATGATTGAGTCCTGATGTCAGCAGCTTCACTCAGTAATTCATCTACGGGTGATACGATTAATGCAAACAGGTCGACACCGCCCGGTTTGGCCACGATACGCGCACTTCCAGTCCACTGTTCACCTCCGAAGGTGAAATTCAGGTCCTGCTCAACGTTTTTGATGTCTTTGCTTAAATGGTTGAGTACATTACTACCCAGCTGATTCAGGTCAGCAAGTTTGAGCTGATCATCATCGGATTTAATGATTATTCTTTCCGGGGTCTTGTATGCAAAAGCTTGCCCTTGTGTATTAATAAGTACAGCTTCCGAGTTGGGTGTTATCTGGTATTTGTTGATGGTGTCAGTGAGGTTGTCCAGAGTGATGTCTGTGGCAATAACAACGCCTGGCTTGTTAGCTTTTATTTTTGCGGTAATTCCAACCTGTCTGGAAAAATAAAAAAGATAAGGTTTTGTTGCAGAGGGTTCGGTGTCTGCCTGTATGTACCATGTGCGTAACCGGGGGTCGTATTCAGTATCAGTAGCCGGCTCTCTGGCAATGATGTCGAGCTGCTTGTTGAAAAACAGCCGTGTTAGTTCACGTCGCCCCATCTTGTTCATTTCAATATTGTCGGCCATAAAAACTGCGCTGGCAGGGGCCTTGAATGTAAGTTTTAGCTGTTTGCTTCCCAGGTGTCGGACAATAAAGTAGTCACCATTCGCATAAGCAACCTGCAAATTTGCGGCAGCAGGGTGATTTTCAAGCACAATGCTGAAAGCCTGCAGGTGATCAAGCCTTTGCTCGATCGAGCTTGCAGAAGTAACAGGTGAAATGGCTATCATTCTCAATACACCCAGTAAAGGTGCATAGGTTCCCTTGATATCAAGTATCAGTTCATCAGTTAACTGGTTATAGACCTGGTGGGCTGAGGTAAGCAGGATATCGGATGTTTTGTTGTAATTCTGTATGCTGAGGAGGGTGCCGAGAAAAATAGACAGGGTGATAAACAGCGCGTTTATGGTTACTTGCAATGGAAACCGTGAACTGCTCTCATGATTCATGATTGTTGCCTGTGTTAATTACATGGTCAGGACCGAGTATGTATCAAATTCAGCTATACCGCGGAAATATATATGAACATGGTGTTATTTCAAAGTACGGTTGTTTTCATTTTTATTAGCACGAAAGCGCAGGAGTATGCAATACAATCAATAGCCTGGGTGATGAATGGATGTGTCGAGATGATTCATGTGCGGGTAGCAATTTAATTGAACTATATGTGAGCACGTTTCTCTAATGAACGATTTTTACGCAATATAATTCGAACAAATCTATGCGACTGATTTCCTTTATATCAAGCCTGTTTTTATTGTTGCTTATTACGGGTTGTGTTACTACAACCGGGCAACAGCTGGTGCTCGAAGGCGCCGCTGAGACTCAGAAAGACGAAGTAAATAGCAGCTGCGATGTCGAAAAGCTTGTGCAAAACAACATGGTCAATGACGATAATCATGCAACAGCACTGGATCCTGAAAGAATTTCGGTATTGAACTGGAATATATACAAGGAGCAGCGCGAGAACTGGGCGACCGACTTCAAGCGTTACAGTTACAAGCATGATGTTGTACTGATCCAGGAGGCAAATCTCGGTGAAGGTTTAAAGTCAGCGCTTGATAAGCAACACCAGTACTGGACTCTAAATACCGCTTTTCATTACCAGGATAAAGCTACTGGTGTAATGACGGCATCAAGAGTCAGGCCGATACATAATTGCGGCCAGAGCACAGTAGAGCCTTTTATCAGGTTTCCGAAAACCAGCCTGGTCAGTTATTACCCGGTGAAAGGCATGAATGAGAATCTACTGGTTGCGAATATCCACGGCATCAACTTCACCCTCGGTGTTGGTGTTTATAAAGAACAGATGGAAAAACTTTATGACGCTATGAAGCGTCACAATGGCCCGATAGTATTAGCGGGCGACTTCAATACATGGAGTGATGCGCGCATGCGTATCGTTGATGATATTGCACGACGTCTTTCGCTTGAGTCGCTGGATTATACCAGTCACAACAGAACGCTCGTTTTTGGAAATGCGATTGATCATGTCTTCTATCGTGGTCTTGAGCCCCTGGAGCATGACACATGGCATGTTACATCGTCAGACCATAACCCGACGCGTGTAAGTTTTCGTGTGAAAAATGATACTGTAGTAAATGCGAATTTTGTGATGGGAGAATTGGCTAATGAAGATTGCTAGATACGTGGCAGCTGTTATTTTACTCGTGTCATCGCCTTTGGCGCTGGCAGATATGCAGGGTGAAATCCAGCATTTGTTGCAATTCATTGAGAGTTCCGGTTGTGAGTTTGAGCGTAACGGTACGGTTTATGATTCGAAGGAAGCGCGTTCACATATCGAAAGAAAATACGACTATATTCAGTCCCGAGTCGATAACACTGAAAACTTTATCAAGTATGCCGCTTCCAGGAGCAGTATGTCAGGCAAGAAATACCAGGTCACCTGCAACAGTCAGAAGCAGACCAGTGCCGAGTGGTTGCATGATGAGCTGTCAAGGTATCGAACCAGTCCCGCCGCAGCGGCAGTGCTGGAATAGCGGGCTGATCACAATCCAAATCGGCCGTTAAGTACGTTTTGATAAACAAGGATTGCCCCAAGTGTTGCCAGCACTACTCCGACGGTGCGTATCCAGGTTTTAATGAAACCCATGTCAATCAGTTTCGTGAAAGGTTCCATGAGCTGAGGTGCTATGAAAAATACCGCACTTTTTATCACCATGGCCCAGCCAAAAAAAGTAATAACAACATTCCAGTCCAGTGACCACCTGTTATGTTCCGTTACCACTACCAGCCCGGTTATTAAGATTAATAAATATAAAGTGTAATATTTATGGGTGTTGGCCATCGCGTCCTTAAGCAGTCGGATCCATGTTTCCCCTTGAAGCATGTATGAAAGACCAAGGATCAATAAAAGCCATGAGAAAACCTGGGTTACTGTATCCGTCATGATGTTTACCATCCAGCGTGTATGTGTATTGCGGATGGATTAACCGCTATCTTTATTGGTGGCTTCCAGGCCGAACTCGGAACATGCGAGCGAGGCAAATCCGGTACCCACCTCGGCATAGATGTTAAACGCCGCTTCTACACCGAGTTCTTTCAGTTTTTCAAGTTCATCCGGGTACTTGGCTGAGGCAGCAATTTTGCCCTTGAAACCGTATTTTCTTGTTTGCTCGATTGTCGCAACCTGGGCGTTATGATCAGGCATGACAAGCATGGCGTAATCAAGCTTGTGTGACATGTTTACGCGATCCCAGAACTCGGGGTTCGCGCCATTGCCGATAACGACATTCCTGCCGTGTTTCCTGTGCTTTTCAACGACAAGATTGTCAAAATCGACACCCATTACTTTATTGGGCATCAAGGAATTCATAGCATCATATACGCCGGTGCCTACGCGTCCCATGCCAAAGATAATCATACGGGCATCGCCCATATCGATAAGTGCATCATCAGCCAGGCGCTGCGGATGCTCGAATCTTTTCAGAAAATTCTTCAGACTGTTAAAGATCTGGTTGGTGTTGGCACTGATTACCGATGCAAAGACAAAAGACAGCGACAAGGCGACGGCAACGACCAGCATCCATTCTGTCGGCAGCCAGCCTACACTGACTGCAATTGCTGCAACGATCAGGCCAAATTCACTGTAGTTTGCCAGTACCAGCGATGAACGGTTTGCGGTTGTCGCTCGCAGATGAAAGCGGGTAAACAGCCAGAAAAAAAGTGCAATTTTCAGCGGTACCAGCAATAGCAGAACAAGCGAGGTAACAAATATCTCTCCCGTCGGTAGCCCTGCAAGACCGATGCTGAGGAAGAAGGCGACCAGGAACAGCTCCTTGAATCCGAGCAAGCTTGTTGCAAGCTCCTCCGAGCGGGGGTGGCCGGCAATCAGTGCGCCGACAAATAATGCACCCAGATCTCCCTTGAGGTTGAACGCTTCAAATAGCTGGGCGCCGCCCAGTGCGAGCACAAAGCCGACCAGGATCAGTAGTTCACCATGACCGGATTTTTTCAACAGGAGCAGAAGAGGTTTTCGTAATAATAACAGGCCGAGCAGGGAGAATGCCCAGAGTGACGGCAGTTTGCCACCGGAAGCAGCCAGAAAAGCAACAGCTGCAATGTCCTGGATGATAAGCACACCGATTGCGATCCGGCCACAGCGCGAGCCGGACTGACCGGTTGCATCGAGTGCTTTTACGGCGAAGACGGTGCTGGAAAAGCTGAGTGCAAATGCGACAATGGCCGCTGTTTGCAGATCCAGTTGAGTAAACAGTGACAGTCCGATCGCGCCCAGGCCAAGCAGTATTGCACTGAATACAATTACGGTAGTCAGCATATGCAGGCTGGCGACACCCCAGATTTCCGGTTTCAGCAGAGAACTGACGCGCAGTTTCAATCCAATAGAAAACAACAGCAGAGTTACGCCGAGGTCGGCAAGCTCACTCAACAAAGTGGTGTTAACCGCGCCCATGACGCCGAAAGCAAAACCAGCCGCAAGAAAGCCCACCAGTGGTGGCAATCCAATACGACTAAACGCAAATCCGGCAATAAAGGCTATCCCCAGCATCAGCGGATCGTGATAATCAATCGTTAATAGTAAAGATTCCATGTGCAGAATGTGGCTTCGGTTTATACATGTGCATTATATGACTGAAAACTGCCCCTGTTAAACAGCAATTAATGTAATATCTCGAGTCAAGCGATGATCATGGAAAATAATTAACAGCGAGGCTGAGATGTCGGTATTGAAAATTATAATGATTGCGCCCCTGCAAATCACGCTTCTGGTATTGGGTGCTGTGATGATGAGTGCGTGCACAACAACAGAAAATCAGGTTCAGCAAGGCAGCATTAAAATTGAGCCGTCAATTATTGCAGTAACAACGCCGGGTGCGAAAATTCCACAGGGGGCCAGGTTCGCCTGGCTTCAGAATGCAATAAACCTGTACAAGGACGAACGCCTTGACAGTGCGACCATTCAGCACCTGGTAGAAAAGAACATCAGGTCCAACCTGGCGGACATGGGCTTCCAGTTTGTCGAATCCGAGTCTGTTGCTGATTATACGATAGCCTATACTGCGGCTCTTGAATCCTCGCTGGATGACAGCACCATCCTGCGTCGCTACGGGCTTGTTCCGGGCAACATGAGAATACCGGATGACAACCCGATGTTCGCAGGCTGCTGTTGATTTTTCCCTTGAAGAGCAGGAGCGTGCGGAAAGAATTGAACCGGTTATACGTGACATGTTCCACTCGTTGCCTACAGAGTAAGAACGGCAGCGGCTAAATCACATTTCTAGAAACCAGATTAGCCGCGAAAAACGCAAAGCACGCAAAATTATTGGTTCAGTAAACACCGGTTACGGCCAAAATCCATAACAAACAAAAGCAGACATACCAATAAGTTTATAAGTACTGCAGAATGGCTTTCCATTGCTGCAACTTCTGCTCGCGATTGAGGCTGGCCATCGCCGGGCTGGTTGATGGTAAGCGTTTATATTCGATTGATGAAAATTTTGCATCGAGCGTGGGCAGTGCATGTTTTTTGTACTCCTGTTGAGCGCGTGTGCCGTTGAAGTAGACGGCTTTTATTAACTGATGATCGTTAAAGAAAGTATTGAAATCATTGGCCACGGTTGATTCGTTTTTTATCGAGGAGTCAAGGCTGCCTTTGCGTTGGCAGGTATTAAGTACGTCCCATAACGCAATTCTGTTATGTAATAGCAGTGCTTTTTTCTGTTCGTACCCCAGCCCTGTATCGCTGGAAAGCAGCTTTGTTATGATGAACCAGAAGCTGTTGCGTGGATGTGCATAATATTGCTGGTCTTCGAGTGATTTTATGCTGGGCATTGAGCCCAGGATAAGAATGATTGCATTGTTATCCGCAATGGGCGGGAAGCCGGTAACAGTGCTCATGTTTCTGGGCAGGGTTAATCGGCTTCAGTCAGGATTTCAAGGCGATATTTGCTGCTATCTATGTCCATGCGGGCCTGGTGCTGTCGAGTTTCAACTCAGATGCAATTGCACTGATGTAATCAGAACAATGTGTGCTGTCCGGATTGTTTATTTTTTCTAGTCGTGAGCAATCGGTTTGTCGGTGAACAGATAGTCTTTTAATTCCTTGTCAAAGCTGGGATCTTTTCTGCGTATCCATTCGAGAACCATGGCGGCATGCTCTTTTTCTTCATCGCGATTATGTGCGAGGATAGCTTTGAGTTCCTTGTCCTTGCAGGCATCAACTCGCTGGTTGTACCAGTCAACGGCTTCAAGTTCTTCCATCAGTGAAGTGATCGCACGATGCATGTCGCGTGTTTCGTCGGATATTTCATTTATTGGTTCATGGTAACCTTCATTTGCCATGTTTGTACTCCTCTATAACCAGTAAGTCATTCTATGAATTCAAGTCGATCTGCATATTTATCCAGGGCTTTTTGTGCACAGGCCTGATCGATATCACCACCGGGAGCACCGGATACGCCTATTGCGCCGAGACGTGCACCGCCGGCAATAATCTCCAGTGCACCCTCCATCACGATAATGCCATCAAGATGGTTCATTTCCGCTCTTATATCATCTCTTCTGCTGCGGAAATCACCTGAACTGGTGCCGGCCATAACCGCAAGATTGGCCTTTTCTTCGGATATCTGCAAGGTGAAGCGGGGCGCCAGGTCATCACGCATGGCTACGCGTAATAAACCATTTCGATCAACCACTACTGCGCTGACCTGGTAGCCTTTTTTACGGCATTCATTAACGGCTTCGGTGGCCAGGTCTTTTGCCAGGTCAAGGCCGATGTTCTTGATGCTGAATGCATCGTTTGCAGCGGCGCTATTGATCGTGGTCATAGCCAGGCTCAACAGGAGGATAGTCAGTTTCTGGATCATAGTGCTTACTGGTTTTTAATGTTATTAAGCAAATCGATTTGTGTTTGAACGATGGTTGCAGAATTGTGGAACATGGTTGTTTCTTCGTCGTTCATGTCCAGCAGTATAATTTGCTCCATACCTTCTTTGCCAAGTACCGCAGGCACGCCTATAGCAATATCTTCGTGGCCGTATTCACCTTCGAGAACACTGACAGTAGGTAGTATGCGTTTCCGGTCATTTACAATGGCATCCACCATTTCAGCAACAGAGGCCGCGGGCGCATCGAAAGCACTGCTGTTCTGGCGCAGGGCCAGAATTTCTGCGCCGCCGTGACGTGTGCGCTCGACAATCTCGTCAAGCTTGTCTTTGGAAAGAAAGTTGGAAATCGGAATGCCTGCAATGGTGGTGTAGCGGTGCATCGGAACCATGGTGTCACCGTGGCCGCCTAAAACCATGGTGTTTATATCGAGAGTTGAATAGCCGGTTTCCATCGCAATAAAACTGGCCATGCGGCTGGAGTCCAGTACGCCGGCCTGGCCAAATACCCGGTTTCGCGGCCAGCCGGTTCTTTTCCAGGCGTGATAGGTAACAACATCTACCGGGTTGGTCACAAACAGCAACAGGGTGTTCGGCGCATATTTCATTGCATCATCCAGGATGCCATCTATGATATTGATGTTACTGCTCAATAGATCTTCACGTGACATGCCCGGTTTGCGCGGCAGTCCGGCAGTGACGATAACCAGATCGGAATCAGCCATCAGCGATCCATCGCTGCCGCCGTACAGGCGGGTATCGTATTTAAATAAGGGGGCTACTTCCTGAATATCAAGCGCGGCACCTTCAGCCGCACCCTTGTTTATATCGAGTAAAGCAATCTCGCGGCACATGTCTTTTTCTGCGATGAACTGGGCGGTGGACTCTCCGACACGACCCGCACCGACGATGGTGATCTTGTTCATGAATGATGCTCCCGGAAGTTAATCGATATTATTTGGTATCAGTTTAACGCGAATGGTTTGGCAGAAGAATATTTTTTAGGAATGTTATTTTCGTGTTTATTATCACGTGTGATTAAGCATTTGGTTTCGCCTTGATGGCGAGTCACTTTTCTTTGCTTGTCCAAAGAAAAGTAACCAAAAGAAGAGACAACCCGACCGGTTTGCCCTTCGGGTCACCGGGGCATTCGCCTTTGCCTACGGGCAGTCCTGACTCGCCGTCCGGGCTCGACAGGACTAAATCCGACGTCCCTGTCGACCAGAATAGTATTTTCTTGGCCCTGCCAAAGCCGGATGCCCCGGCAAACTTCACGGGGAGAAGGGTTCTTCCGTCAAACTTGCCGATGACTGTCCTGAGCAAGTCGAAGGCGACAGCTTTACAAATAACACGTAGGGTGCAATAGCGTAGCGTATTGCACCGAGGCGCTCCGGTGGATTACGGCTAACGCCTAATCCACCCTACGGGTATGCGAAGCACGAGCGCCCGGGATGTACGGGTTATAAACATAGCTAACTCGCTCCAGCAGGAGCGAAACAGATTCTTAATATTACGCATGAAAATCAATAGATACAGCAATATGGCTGACCATAAAGACAAAATAAAAGCGGCAAAACTGTTAACCGCTTTTCGCGACTTAAATCGTCACAACTAAACTTCGCGTTGTTTGCGTTATTCGCGGCTAAAAAGCTTCTGTGTATTCTGTGCCCTGTGGCAACAAAAAAGGCCACCTTGCGGTGGCCCTTGATATCAATCAGATTCGTGTAAAACTTACACGCGTCCCATTGCTGCAAAGCTCTTGATAAATGGTCCTGCCATACGCGGATCTGAAATCATGGCCTTGAAATCGCCTTTCTTGAATTTCAGCTTGCCGGTAGAGAATGCAAGTCCCAGGCCGGTCATGCCAATTGTCTTGGCCAGCCATTTTTCCCAGTTCTTCTGCTCTGCACGCATGTCCCAGTTCAACTCGCGGCCGTCATAAGCACCGGCATTAACAACTTCACCTGCTTTTACTTCAATAAAGCCCTGGCATGTATCGTCGCCAGGGAAACCGTAACCGATCACGGAGTTGAAATCGATTTTTGCGAGAGCGTCTTTCAATGCATCTTTCAATGCAGGTTCTGCATTCCACTGTTCCTGGAAACCTTTCATCCAGGCATCATCAAATAAAGCCATGTAAACCTCCGGAGTTGTTCTTAATCGGGCTATTTATCGGGCCCGGTTGTTATTGGCCCTGTTTCGGACCATCACTAGAATCCAGTGTAAGCGATTGTTATTTGTATTTATTAAGTCACCGGATATAGCCGGCGGGATACTAGCACACAAAAATCTATATCGGAAGGGGTATATGTGGGGCCGTGTGGGTGTTACTTCAGCTCCATGGGCATTGCATTGATATTGTTGCGCTGCAGCAGGTTAAGGTTCTGGTTGAGCTCACGGCGGCTGTTCACCGGGCCAATACGTACTCGATGCCACTTTTCATTATTGATGGAAACCTGGTTGATACTGGCTTCCAGGCCTAGCAGGGCGACTGTGGCCTTGAGTTTTTCTGCGTCCTGCCTGCTTCTGAACGAGCCTGCCTGAAGGATGTAGCGTTTACTGGTGCCATTGCTCAGCGTATCTTTGTTTTCCGGAGGTCTGGTTTCTTCTTCCGGGATCAATACCTCGAGCTCGGGTAAAATTGTGTAAAAGTTGAATTTCGGTTGTTGTTTGTCCGCTGTTTCCGCTTTCGGTGTCGTAACGGCTTTGTTCTGCTTGATCTTTTCAAGTTCGGTTTTAACGGCATCGGTAAAACTGATTTCAGATGCGGGCTGTTTGTCGAGATAGACCAGGAAGGCGATGAAAAGCCCGATACTCAGCCCGCCCAGCATCCAGATAAAACCGGGTACAGGCTTTTTCTGCCTGCGGTTTGCGTGTGATTTATAATCGGCAGGCATGGAATCACATACTCTCGGGAGCGCTTACACCCAGCAGGTGAAGTCCGTTATGGATTACCTGGCTGGCAGCTGAAATCAGGTTCAGGCGTGCATTGCGTATGTCATCGTTTTCAACGATGAATTGATGCGCATTGTAGTAAGTATGAAACTGGTTCGCCAGTTCGCGCAGATAGTGCACAAGCAGGTGGGGCTCGGCATTGACCGCGGCTTTTTCGACGACTTCAGGGTACTTCACCAGTTGATTGGCGAGGTCGGTTTCGTGTGATTCCGTCAGCAGCGCCAGGTTTTCATTGCCGGCTGCGATATCGTGCGACATGTTCTTTTCTGCCAGCTGCCGCAGCACACTGCATACACGCGCATGTGCATACTGGATGTAATACACGGGATTGTCATTGCTCTGTGACTTGGCCAGATCCAGGTCAAAGTCCATGTGCTGCTCACACTTGCGCATGACATAGAAAAAACGCGCAGCATCATTGCCGACTTCTTCACGCAGTTCGCGCAGGGTCACAAACGAGCCTGAACGCGTAGACATTTGCACGCGTTCACCACCGCGGTAAAGAATCGCAAACTGGACCAGCAGAATATCAAGCTTGCTTTCATCTTCACCCAGGGCCTTGATTGCGGCTTTAACGCGAGGTACATAACCGTGATGATCCGCGCCCCAGATATTGATCACGCGATGGAAGCCACGTGCAAATTTGTCCATGTGATAGGCGATGTCGGATGCAAAATAGGTCGCCTGGCCGTTATCTCGAATGATGACACGGTCTTTTTCATCGCCGAAGCTGGTAGAGCGAAACCATAACGCACCCTTGTCTTCGTAGACGTGCCCGGCATCCTGCAGTTGCTGTACGGCTTTTTCGATCAGATTCCTGTCAGCGAGTGTCTGTTCCGAATACCAGACATCGTAATGCACGCCGAATTCTTCCAGGTCCTCGGCAATATCAGCGAGAATCGAATCCAGCCCGGCTTCGAACATAACGCGGTAGCCATCATCACCGAGCAACAGTTTCGCGCGTTCGATCAGTGCGTCGATGTGGGTTTCCTTATCGCCGCCATCGGGTTCATCAGCGGGGATGCCATTCATCACCTGTTTGGCTTCATGAACATATAGGCCGCCGTACTTGTTGACGAGTTCGGCGGCTATGTCGAGTACGTAATCGCCCTTGTAGCCATTCACGGGAAACGGGATGTTGACATCAAGCTGCTGCAGATAACGCAGCCAGACACTGGCCGCAAGAATATTCATCTGCCGTCCGGCATCATTTACATAGTATTCGCAGTCCACGTCGTAACCGACAGCGCGCATCAATGAGCCAACAGTCGCACCGTAGGCGGCGCCGCGGCCATGTCCAACGTGCAGTGGGCCGGTTGGATTGGCAGAAACAAATTCAATCTGTACTTTTTCACCCTGGCCGACTTCACTGGTACCGAAGCGGTCGCCACGTTCGAGAATGGTGCGGATGATGTCGAGCGTGGTCTGCTGGTGAATGAAAAAGTTGATAAATCCCGGCCCGGCAATCTCGACCTTGTGTACATGCTCATTATCGGGCAGGGCATCGATCAGGGCCTGCGCCAGCTCACGCGGATTTTTGCCAGCAGGCCTGGACAGCATCATTGCAATATTGCTGGCAAAGTCGCCATGGGCAACATCGCGTGTACGCGTTACCTGGATATTCGGCTGCAGAGATGCATCCAGCATACCCTGCTGCTGTAACTTGTTAATGGCCTGATTGATCAGGTCCTCGATGTTGTTTTTCAAGATGACTGACTTTTGAGTTACAGAATAATATTGCGGTCTTGTTGATGTGCCCGGTGCGCGATTTTACACGGTATCGCGTATAACTGTTAACTGATCTCAATAGGTATCGTAGGGATCGACATCGAGGGACCAGCGAACCTTGCTGCCGGCTTTAAGCTTAACCAGCGATTGCGTCCACGGCTGCAATGCCTGGTGCAATAGCTTGCGTTGACCAGACTGCAGGATCAGCTGCATGCGGTAGCGCCCCGCACGCTTCTCCATGGGTGCCGGTAACGGCCCGAAAACCTCGATAGCCTGGTTTTCGAAGCCCTTCAACAATTCTCGCGCAGATTCCATAAAAGCCGTGCCAGCCTCAGGCCTGATCGCTTCACAACGTAGCAGCGCAAGATGACGGTAGGGCGGGAAGCCCGCCTGTTCGCGCTCTGTCAGCGCGGCATGCGCAAAACCGTCATAGCCCTGGTGCAGCAGCGTTTGCAGTAATGGATGATCCGGGTGATGCGTCTGGATCAATACTTCCCCGGGTTTTTCCGCTCGGCCGGCCCGTCCGGCAACCTGGGTAATGAGCTGTGCCAGGTGTTCAGAGGCGCGAAAATCGCCGCTATACAATCCCTGGTCGGTATCGAGAACGCCGACCAGGGTAAGGTTGGGAAAGTCATGTCCCTTGGCCAGCATCTGTGTGCCGACCAGCAATCTGGCATTACCTGTGCGCGCATGCTCAAGTTTTTCGTGCAACGAGCCCTTGCGCCGGGTGGTGTCGCGATCAATCCGCTCGACGCTTATGTCAGGGTATCGTGACTTGAGTAATTGTTCGATGCGTTCGGTGCCGGCGCCAATCGAGATTAATTCACTACTGTTACATTCGCCGCAGTTTTCCGGTACAGCGGCTTCGGCGCCACAGTGATGGCATCGCAGCAATTGCCCGCTTTTGTGATAAGTCATGTGTGCATCGCAACGTCTGCATGAGACCGTCCAGCCACAGGCATGGCACATCAGCAGAGGAGAAAATCCGCGCCTGTTTAAAAACAGCAGGACCTGGCCCTGATTTTGTAAATGCATGTCGATGGCTGCGAGCAATTTTGGCGACAGGCCTTCCTGCAGTTTTTGTTTGCACAGGTCGACAAGCTCGATGCGCGGCATCTGACTGCTGCGGGCACGCAGCTTGAGGGTGTGCAGTTGGTAACGGCCGTTATAGCAGTTATACAGGCTTTCCAGCGATGGCGTGGCAGAGCCGAGGATAACCGGCACCCCGGCCTGTTGTGCACGCACCAATGCCAGGTCTCTGGCGTTGTAGCGAAAGCCGTCCTGTTGCTTGTAGGAGCCGTCATGTTCTTCATCGATGATGACCAGGCCCAGTTCCGGCATCGGTGTAAATACCATCGGTGTAAATACCGCGGAGCGCGTGCCGATCACCAGTTGGGCGCCATTTTGTGCAGCCGTGCTCCATGCGCACAGGCGCTGGCTGTCATTCAGTCCGGAGTGCAGGGATGCCGTGCGCACCCCCAGTCTTTTCCTGAAGCGGTCAGTCAGTTGAGGCGTCAGACTGATTTCCGGCACCAGCACCAGCACCTGCTTACCGGCAGCAAGTACCTGCCGGGCGAGTGAAATATAAACTTCGGTTTTACCGCTTCCCGTTATGCCGTGTATCAGGTGTGTCTGGTAGCCTGCCGTCTGGGCATGGATCGTGTCGATGATCAACTGTTGTTCCGAATTCAGTTTCGGTCCCGCTTCAGCACAAGCAACGGTATCAGGTAAACAGGGCTGCTCGGTTTTGATGACCTGGCCTTTTACAACAAGTGATTTCATTGCAGTGCGCCAGTTCTCAAATGTCTGGTTTAGCAGTTCATCGCTGACGCCGCCCTCATGCTGTTGTAAAAAGCGATAGAGTTGAAGTTGCCTGGGTGCGCGTTTGAATTCTGTGTCCGGATCAACAGGCTCTGATCCCGTTTTCCACATGGCCGGTCCACTCACTGAGGGTGGCTTGCCTTTTCGAAGCAGAGCCGGCATCGCGCTATGAACAACTTCGCCAATTGGGTACTGGTAATAACTCGCTGCCCATTTCAATAATTTGAGCAGTTCGCCAGGCAGTACTGGTTCGGCATCGAATGTTGATTGTACGGCTTTGAGTTTGTTCGAGGGCACATTTGAAGTATCAGAATGCCCGAGAATGACACCAATTTGAGAACGTCTGCCGAAAGGCACCTGAACACGGCAACCGGGATGCAGTGTATTCTCATCGGCATTATTCGGTAGCAGGTAATCGAAGCACGAATACAGCGGGGCGGGTACAGCGACTTGAACGAATTTTTTCAGTGGTTTCTTGTTGTGCCTGGAGTGTTGCATGCAGGCGGCACTATAGCCGATTTTTATGCTATTTAGGTTGAATAATTGAGCTAAAAAATCGTCGTGCAATTCTAATATTAGAAAATTGCTGATTTTGTCCACAGGATCTGTGGATAACTCTGTGGAAAAAAGTTTATCAAATGGAAAAACCCCGGTGTATCAAGCCGATCGTAATAAAATGGTCATATTTTGACCACATTAATAATTGGTTATAAAACAATAAGATATGGACTTTGATTCTATAATAATAGAGTAAAACTGTATCTGGACCAGATTTGATTTTTATTAAAAAATGTGTGTGTATAACCATTGTCGATCTGGCCGCACTCATGCTGAATTTATGCAATATTCTTCACGACTTTTATATGTATACTCTATAACTTATTAATTTTAAGTGCAAAAGTGATGTTGCGCACATTTTCTGTGGATAAGTTTGTGGAAAAGATTTTTTTATGTGCAAAAAAGTACGTAAAAAACAGCATAAAATGCACTTCTGGATAAAAAATAACCAGTAAGTATTTCTTCAGTAATATCAATGTCTTATCTGTTTCAGGCATGCCCATAACAAGGCAAAATCCAGTAAATCGAAATTCTTTTTAGGCATATTAGTGTTTAATAAATTGCTTGTGCACAAGCCTGTTTACCGTTATGCCTTGAAGAACAACAGCTTAGATATAATCTGTGTCCAGCTTGGCGCCCAAATCGAATTCGGTTAGGCTGTGCCACCTCGATAAATCCGGCCTTCAACACATGGATATCTGGCAACACCTTGAACAGCAAATTACGCGAATAAGCGGTAACAGTTTTCACATTCATAACAATCAGAACGTCGGTGGTGGTTGCATCAACACGGCTTTTAAAGTTACCGATAACGGCCAGAGCTATTTCATAAAAACCAACAACGTCAGTTTTGCATACATGTTCGAAGCAGAAGCAGAAGCTTTGCGCGAAATGGCAGCATCCAAAACAGTACGTGTGCCCGAGCCTGTATGTTACGGAGAGTATGGTGATCAGTGTTATCTGGTGATGGAGCATCTTGAGCTTGGTGGCAGTGCAGACATGCCCGCGCTGGGCAGGCAGCTTGCCGAGATGCACAGAGTTACAGCAGACAGGTTTGGCTGGCATATCGACAATACTATCGGCGCGACACCGCAATCCAATTGCCAAAGCGACGACTGGATAGAGTTCTGGCGTGAGCAGCGGCTGGGCTTTCAGTTAGAGACAGCAGCCCGCAATGGCTATGGTAGTGAACTGCAGCGACTCGGAGAGCGCTTGCTGGCCGATATGCCGGCATTATTTGTAAATCATGATCCGCAGCCGTCGATGCTGCATGGTGATCTCTGGGGCGGCAACTACGGCGCTCTGCGTGATGGTACGCCGGTCATCTTTGATCCGGCGTTCTATTACGGTGACCGTGAAGCTGATCTGGCAATGACGACGCTGTTCGGTGGTTTTGGTGGCCAGTTCTATGCGGCATATAATGAAGCCTGGCCACTGGATAAGGGTTATGAAGTACGTAAAACCTTTTACAATATATACCACATCATCAATCATCTGAATATGTTTGGCGGCGGCTACCATGGACAGGCCATAAATATGATAGAAAGGGTGCTATCAGAGTTGTAACTTCGATCTGTTATACAGGTTAATTGAGTTTGAATGAATACAGGCCTCAGAGTGACGAGGCATACAACTGTTATATTTGAATAACATAGTTAGAGAGATGTTCGATGGGTTTAAAAGTTTCTATAATAATTTTGCTTTCTTTGTTTGTCAGCAGCACCATGGCAGAAGTGTTGATAATCCCGCAAGATAAAACAGTTATCCAGTTTCCAGCCAAGACGGGTAATGTTACTTTTGCGCACAAGAAACATGCAGACCTCAGAATTACACAGTGCACGACCTGCCATCACAAGCATCAGCCGACCGATTCCGTGATGCAGCCCTGTCACGAGTGCCATAAGCATAAAGTTGATAAAGCTGATGAAGCTGCGCCACCACAGACCAAAACAGTATTTCATACGCGTTGCATAGGTTGCCATGAATACACGGTAGCCAGCGGGGAGCAGGCAGGGCCGGTAAAGAAAAAGTGCAAGCTATGTCATGTGAAGTGAAGTGATCAACAGATCACCTGTTCCTGTGAATCCGCCTTCCCTGTGCATAGTTGTTTGCCGTAACAACAGTGGCGTGGGAACAGTGGGAAGTGGCAAAAACCAGACAGACATGATCGCCTGACCATTGAGCCTCACCAATCGCCACTGTTTCCTTATTGAAACTTGTAAATGGCCGATACTGTGAATACGCGTACTTCGTAATCCATGGTTGTATTGCCGAGCAGCAGGGTGTTGGAAACCACTAACGGGTCATAGGGTTCCAGGCCATCGACCGCCCAGTCGTCTGCAAGGTATTCCTCGTACCAGTAGCCGATCTTGTATACCAACTGCTTGCTGTAGTTGTAGTCGGTCCACAGCTTGATGCTGTACATCTCTGTCAGGTTATCAGGGAACTGGTCTTCCGTGGTGGAAGGATCCTGGTGGATCATCTCGATATGGCCAACGGCCTTGCTGTAGAGTAAATCGGCACCGAGGTCCCACTTGCCAAGGTCCGACCACTTGGCGCCAACGCCCACGGTATCGAATGTATCATCAAAATCGGCCTGCCAGGGGCCCGTTGTAGGAATCGCTGTCCCGCCGCCTCCGCCTGCTGCAGTCTCATCCAGTCCATTCTGGCTGGACTGTATGTTTTCCCAGGTGTAGTAGCCATAGGTGGTCAGGTTATCGACAGGCGTGTAGGAGAAATCAACAGTCACGGTCGGCTGGCTGGCTTCTGTCAAGCCAATCTCGGTACCGGTATAGTCATCCTCGCTGTAATCCGCGCGCGCGCCCAGGTAGAACTTATCCGTTGCCATGTAATTGATCAGCGCGCCCAGCTTGTTGCGGTCGCGGTCAGCCAGGTTGTACTTGCGCATTAAAGTATTTTGATAATTGTTTACGTCGAAGATGATGTCACTTCCGTCGCGGCTACCCGCTTCGCCATAAAGTTCAAGGTCAATGGTTGAATGCGGCTTTAGTTTCAACTTGGCGAACAGCGTGTTTTCATCGGTGTCTTCACGTCCCGCATTAAAATCGCTGCGTTCCATAGCGTTGTACTTGTAGCCGCCGCGCAGGCTCACAATGGCATTGAAACGGTAATTGCCCTCCAGGTTGAAGCGGGCGTTTTTATAGCTGTAGGGATTATTCTGCACTGCACCACCAGCAACAATTGAATCCAGCACGGTATAACTATAAGTCTGCACCGGTGTCTGGTTGTCACGTTCGTCGTAAATCAGATCCGCATTGAGGCGCAGCTTTGTTATCGGGCGTGATGACAGCTTCAGTTGACCATTCAATACCCAGACCTCACCGTCGAGGGATTCGTTTGCAGGTACGCCACTATTGACCGAATAAGGCTGAAATTGCTGGTTCTGGGTCATACGGCCCATGGAGGCAACACCCGTTAGGCGGCTGCGATAGGGTAGCGAATAACCGGCGGTGAGTGATAGCTGGTGAAATTCGTTGTCAGGCGCCAGTGCCATGCTGCCTTCACCTGTTGCAGGGTTGAATGGATCCTGCCAGCTCAGTGATGCATAGCTGTTGTTGAAAAAAGACGCGTGATAAGTGAGATCGACCTGGCCCTCTTCACCGGCATAAGTCAGCGTGGCATTGACCAGGTCCGTGTCCTGGTCGATGGGTTCCGGCAACAGCGAAGTATAGGTATTTCGCACCAGATTATTCGTACCATTGAGGATTGCACCACCGGCAGCATCGACCCCCTGCTTGTTTTCGTGGCTGAAGTCGATATCGAACAGCCAGCGCTGTTTTGCGACAAAACTGGCGCCTGCAGTGATGCGTTCACGTTTGGTTTGCATTTCGAAGCCGTGCAGGTAGGTGTCCAGGTCACCTGTGCCTGTATAACCAGACGGCAGTGTCAGGTTATCAGTGCCGACACCGTCAAACGGTGTCAGTCCGGTATTGTTACTGTAGTTGGGCAGCTCGTCCCATTCGAGGAAGAACTTGTGGCTTCCCTGTTTACCGCCTTGCAGGCGCAGGTAGCGTGACTCCAGACCAAGATTGGTGCCACGAATATTCCAGAAGCGGCCGTCTTTGCTGTATCTCTCGGCATCGATATCGCCGACCAGGTATGCACCTTCGGTCTGCAAGCCGTTGTAGCGGCCAAAAAAGTAGGCATCATCTGCTACATAACCGATGCCCAGCTCAATGTCGCTGTAAACTGGTTCGGAGATGAATGCCTCGGGAACAAGTGGTGTTTCATCTTTCTGGTTACTGGTATCCTGCGCGAAAACATTGCCAGTAACAAGCGCAGAGCCTGCAAGGTAAAAAATCAGCAGTGATGTTCTTGTTTTCATATCCTTCTCGCTGTCTGATCAGTGCACATTAAGATCTCCTATCGTTGCAACTTTGGCCCTGATGGATGATTGCTGCCATGAACCTTGCTGTGGCAGTTGGCGCAGTTTGATGCAACGGTAAAGCGATTGACTCCCGGGTCTGACGCATTGCCGTAATCCAGGAAGCGGCCGATATGAGTACGGGCACTGCCGCCGGCCTGGGCAGAGTGGCATTGCTGGCACAACTGAGGACCGGGTTTGTTCAACAGCGCCGGGTGGTTCGAGCCATGCACGTTGTGGCAGAGTGTGCAGTCTTCGCTGGCCGGCTGATGTTCCCACAGGAAGGGCCCGCGTTTTTCGGCGTGGCAGCTATAACAGTTCTCGTTGATAGTGAATTGCTTCAATGAAGAAGGACCTGCTGAGCCGTGCGCATTGTGGCAATCGCTGCAGATAACCTTGTTCTCCCTGATCGGATGCCTGGATACACGTAATGTCTGTGCCCGGATGTTCTGATGGCATCTGTAGCACACTTCAGTCTGGGCGGTGCGTTCAGTCACATCATGTTTTTTATGGATTGAATGGCAGCTTACGCAGGCAAGGTCTTCTGCTTCGTGCGTGCTGCCGGACCAGTGCATACGTTTGCCGCTCTGGTGGCAGTCAAGGCAAATACCGTTGCGCTGATAGACCGATTCACCATAGCGGCCGGTCAGACTGATAATGCAGTTGCCTTCTGTTTCAAAATGCAGCATGCCCGGTCCGTGGCATGTTTCACAGCCTTCTCGACCGTAAGGTGTGCGTGCATCTGCCGCCTGTCCATGCGGGCTGGTTTTCATATTGTCAATCTTGTCCTGATGGCAGTCGGCGCAGACATCAGCACCTAAATAGTCACCTTGCTCCATGCCTTCGCAGGGATTCGCAGGTTTGAAAGCATGCTTCGCCCGTCCGGCTTTTACTGTATCAGCAGCGTCAATTTCTACCGGGTCTGGCGCGTTAGCATCCGGGTCGTACCAGTCAACCGCCTCATTGGCCGGGGCGTCAGTCTCGGCAGCGATTAATACTGTGCCAGGTATTAACAATGCAGCTGCCAATATAACCAGAAGCTTGTGACTGTTCAGATTCATTTCAACGCCGGGTAAATGGATTTGTAACTCAGTATATCTAAATAAAACACTTTTTGAATTGTGTCATAATATTAATTGCAGTTTTCTTGCCTTATCTCAAGAAATTATGGCCTGTAGCAGTAGAATATGTTTTATAAATATTGTTAGTGTTGCTCTGTAGAAAATAACAAAGCCATTATGAAACTATTGTACATTCAACGGATTGCTGGCGCTGTGCTCGGTTATTGCAGCCTCTGCTCATGGCTGTTTTTTCGGGCTCATCATATGCAGTATCTACCGCCGATCACACCAGGTTCAAGGAACTGCAAACGGATTTCAAGACCGGTCCGGAAGTCACCAGGGCCTGCATCAAATGTCACACAGAAGCGGCCAAGCAGCTGCAAAAAACCAAGCACTGGACCTGGGAGTTTCTGAATCCGGATAACAAGCAGCGGGTCGGCAAGCGCAATATATTGAATAACTTCTGCATCACACCGCAGTCCAATTTTGCCCACTGCACCAAATGCCACGCGGGCTATGGCTGGGTCGACGACAAATACGATTTTACGGTCGAGGAAAATGTCGACTGCCTGGTGTGTCACGACACCACTGGCAAGTATTTGAAAGGGGGCGATAACGGTGGACTACCGAAGGAGACGGTTGATCTGGCCTACGTTGCGAAAAACGTCGGCAAAACCAGCCGCGACAGCTGTGGCGCCTGTCATTTCTATGGCGGTGGTGGCAACGGTGTCAAGCATGGTGATATGGACACGTCGCTGGCGGTGCCAGACATCGAACTCGATGTACACATGGACGCCCTGGGTGAGGACTTCACCTGCGCGACCTGCCACAAGCATATCGAGCACAAGCTTGCTGGCAGCCGCTATATGATGGAAGCCGCGCATACCGAGGACTATCATCTGCATCGAAGGGAGCGCACGGAACAAAATTTTGCCCACTGCCGTGCCTGTCATGGCAACAGGCCACACAAAAAGGAAGCCAAGGCCCGCCTGAACAATCATGCGAAAAAAATAGCCTGCCAGACCTGTCACGTGCCCAGGATCGCGCGCGGCGGTGTACCGACCAGATTGACCTGGGACTGGTCAACGGCGGGCATACTCGATGAATCGGGCAAACCGTTCAAGGAGAGAAAAAACGGCAACATCACCTATGACAGCAAACGTGGCACTTTCACCTATGCCGAAAACGTCAACCCCGAATATATCTGGTTCAATGGCAGAGTCAGTTATCTGCTGCTCAACGAAAGAGCAACGCCTAACGAAGAGGGTTACGTCGAAATCAACAGCTTTGAAGGTAGTCCCGATGATGGTAAATCACGTATCTGGCCGGTCAAGGTTTTCCGCGGGGTGCAACCCTATGATCCGGTACTGGGCACCATGGTAGTTCCGCATACCACCGGCTTGAATGAAGACGGCTACTGGCAAAATTTCGACTGGGAGAAGGCGATCACCGCCGGTATGCTCAGTGCCGGCCGGCCATTTTCCGGCAAGGTGGATTTCATCAAGACACAGATGTCATGGCCGATCACCCATATGGTGGCGCCGGCAAAAGATGCGGTGGGTTGTGATGAATGCCACAGCAAAAACGGCCGCATGAAAGACATCGAAGGTATATTTATTCCCGGCCGTGATGCCAGGGTCAAAATGGATATGGTCGGCTGGGGTGTTGCGTTGCTGACCCTGGTTGGCGTCATTATTCACGCCATTGGTCGTGTTATCAGTTATTTGAGGAGAAAGCTGACATGTCCGTCCGAGTAATGATATTCAAGCGCTTTGAGCGCTTCTGGCACTGGGCCCAGGCGGCGCTGATCATCGTGCTGCTGTTTTCCGGTTTTGAAATACACGGCTCCTACAAGATACTGGGTTGGGAGACTGCGGTAACCATACACCGCACAGTTGCCTGGTCGCTGGTGACCTTGTGGGTGTTCGCGATTTTCTGGCACTTCACCACCGGTGAATGGAAGCAATACATCCCTACCTTGAAGAAAGTCGATGCCATGATCAGGTATTACCTGCTGGGCATATTCGTTCGCGCGCCACACCCGTTTCGCCAGACCATGCTGAGAAAACATAATCCATTGCAGCGCCTGGCTTACCTGTTTCTGTGGGTGGTGATTTCGCCCGTGATCTGGGCCTCCGGCTGGGCCTACATTTTCTATGCCAAATGGGGTGACTGGGGACTTGATCAATACCTGGTGCTGGAGAAGGTGGCATTTGTGCATGCGACCGGTGCCTTCATGATGCTGATTTTTTTAATTGCTCATATCTACCTGATTACCACGGGGCCTACCTTGATGGCTCACATGAGAGCGATGATTACCGGCTGGGAAGAGATAGATCCGGATCATACAGAAAGTTAGTTTGACTGGTTCGGCCTCTCGCCATGATCAAGCATTGTTATCGTTTTGGAAGTAACTATAACTGTATTATGAGAGCTACTATGAAACATCAGAAAAACATTTTCGCAGCACTCGTTGCTGTGTTGCTGGGTTTGTCGTCACTGGCGCAAGCCGAAACAGAAGGAAACTGGAAGAAAGGGCGTATCTATTATCGTATGGTCTGCAGCGATTGCCATGAGAGGGAAGCCGGTGGGAAAATAGCGCCGAATGAAAAAACCAAAGCGGAATGGATTGAGTATTTCAAGAAAAACATCCACGGCCCGCAGGATGCGCCGAAAAAATACACAGCCGATTATTTTGTCAGCATCGAGTATCGCGAGAGCATCAAGGACAGCAACCGCGCCGCGAACAAGATGCTGAAAGTACCTCCTGAGCAGTTACTCGCAGATGTCCAGGCCTTCCTGGTCCACACCGCCAAGGATTCTGATCAGCCGTCAGGCTGCGAATAGCTTATTTTTGTTTGTTAATACTAAGGTATACGCTATTGAATCAGGGTACAGACAGGCCGGCATGGCTACAGGGTTTCAGGCAGGACTACCAGGCTGTCTTTGTTGAGCCATGGTCGGCTTATACCGGTGCTGTCCTGCTGGTCATTATCATGGCTGTGTTGATGGGTTCAGGGCTGTTCTGGGGTGTTTTCGGCGGTCTCAAATTGTGGGGCGATTACCTCAACAATGCGATCGGCCTGGGTTCAGTACTGGGTATCAAGGAGCA
>WOR8_10000863_pt1 | contig 31285 bp, 28 predicted proteins | sample DeeMarSeWOR38_10_FD_19890 | JGI IMG/M metagenome (IMG submission 19890) | reverse complement strand
GTATTCCATGATGTAGAACGCCGTGCCGATTACGACGTCGTCTTCGCAGAGCACGTAGGGGCGTGGCACGGGAAAATCGGCGCCGTACAGCGCGCTGATCACCCGGTACTCGCGGTCGACGGCATGCGCCGACTTCAGCAACTTCCCCGGCGGCTTGCGACGTAATACATAGCGCCCGCTGCCGCCCTCCAGCAGGTAGGTCGGATTGGACTGGCCACCCCTGAACTGGCGTACCTGCAGCGGACCGTGAAAGCCCTCGACATGCGACGTCATGTAATCGCAGAGCCGGTCCTCGTCGAAACGCAGCGCTTCCCTGACTTCCGTAGTGCCCGAATTCTGTTGTTGCCTGGAGTTCATCTCGGGGCTACATCCGGAAAACGCCAAACGGCGTTTCGGGGTCGCGCGGCCGGTTCATTGCCGCGCCAAGCGCAAACGCCAGTACCGAGCGAGTGTCCACCGGGTCGATAACGCCGTCATCCCAGAGCCGCGCGCTCGAAAAATACGGGTGGCCCTGGTGATCGTATTGCTCACGAATGCGATCCTCGAACTCGGCCTGCTCCTTCTCCGGCCAGTCTTCGCCTCGAGCCTCCAGCCCGTCGCGCTTCACCGTCGATAACACGAGGGCAGCCTGCTCACCGCCCATGACCGATATCCGCGCATTCGGCCACATCCAGAGCATGCGCGGGCCATAGGCGCGCCCGCACATGGCGTAATTGCCGGCACCGAACGAGCCGCCGATCACGACGGTGAATTTCGGTACGGTCGCTGTCGCCACGGCGTTGACCATCTTCGCGCCTTCCTTGGCAATGCCTGCATGTTCCACGCGCTTGCCAACCATGAAACCCGTGATGTTCTGCAGGAACAGCAGCGGGATCCCGCGACGGTTACAGAGTTGTATGAAGTGCGCTCCTTTCTGTGCCGATTCCATGAACAGGATGCCGTTGTTCGCGACGATCCCGATCGGGTAGCCGTCGAGGTGCGCGAATCCGCAGACCAGCGTGGAACCATAGAGCTTCTTGAATTCGTGAAACTCGGAGCCATCGACGATTCTCGCGATTACCTCGCGCACGTCATACGGGAAGCGATACTCGCGAGAAACGATGCCGTAAATGTCCTCCGCAGGATATTCGGGCTCCCGGGGTTCGCGCATGGCAAGGGTTCCCTGTTTCTGCCAGTTCAGGTTGGCGACGATCTCCCGGGCGATCGACAGCGCGTGCTCGTCATTGTCGGCAAGATGGTCGGTCACACCGGAAATGCGGGAATGCACGCTGCCGCCACCCAGCGACTCGGCGTCGACCACCTCACCGGTAGCCGCCTTCACGAGCGGCGGGCCACCAAGAAAGATCGTGCCCTGGTTGCGCACGATGATCGCTTCGTCGCACATTGCGGGGACGTAGGCTCCACCGGCGGTACACGAGCCAAGCACGGCCGCGATCTGCGGGATACCGCGAGCGGACAGGCGCGCCTGGTTGTAGAAAATGCGGCCGAAATGGTCGCGGTCCGGAAATACTTCATCCTGCCGCGGCAGGAATGCCCCGCCCGAATCGACGAGATAGATACACGGCAGGTGGTTCTGCTCCGAGATTTCCTGCGCCCGCAGGTGCTTCTTGACGGTCAGCGGATAATAGGTGCCGCCCTTCACGGTGGCATCGTTGGCAATGACCATGCACTCGATGCCGTGCACCCTGCCGATGCCGCAGACGATTCCGGCCGCCGGCACCTCGTCCTCATACACCTGCCATGCCGCGAGCTGGCCGACCTCGAGGAACGGCGAATCCTCATCCAGCAGCATGCGAACCCGGTCCCGCGGCAGCAGCTTGCCGCGCATGACATGCCGCTCTCGGGATCGTTCGCTGCCGCCCAGCCTCACCTGCTCGCTCAGTTCCGCCAGGTCACGGGCGAGCGCCTGGTTTACCGCAAGGTTGGCGGCAAAGTCGTCAGAATTTCGATCGACCTTGGATTTGATGAGGGGCATCTGCTGTCCCGGGATCCGTCGTTAGTATCTGCTTACGCGCCGGTGGCCTCGAAAAGCTCGCGTCCTATGAGCATCCGGCGAATCTCGCTGGTGCCTGCGCCGATCTCGTAGAGCTTGGCGTCGCGCAGCAGCCGGCCTGCCGGATATTCGTTGATATAGCCATTGCCGCCGAGCGCCTGGATCGCCTGTCCCGCCATCCAGGTCGCCTTCTCCGCAGCGACGAGAATACATCCTGCGGCGTCGAAACGGGTAGTCTGCTCACGGTCGCACGCCGCCGCAACGGCATACACGTAAGAGCGGCAGCTGTTCATCGTCGTGTACATGTCCGCGACCTTGCCCTGCATCAGCTGGAATTCGCCGATAGGCCGGCCGAACTGCTTGCGATCATGCACGTAAGGCAGGACGAGATCCATGCAGGCCCGCATGATGCCGAGCGAACCGCCGGCGAGCACGACACGCTCGTAGTCGAGTCCGCTCATCAGTATCCTGGCGCCCTTGCCCTCCTCCGCAAGCCGATTGCTCACAGGGACCCGGCAATCCTCCAACAGGACCTCGCTCGTATCCGAACCGCGCATGCCGAGCTTGTCGAGCTTCTGTGGTGTCGAGAAGCCCGGCGTGCCGCGCTCCACGACGAACGCGCTGAGGCCGCGACTGCCGGCCTCCGGGTCCGTAACTGCATAGACGATCATGACATCCGACAGCGGTGCATTGGTAATCCACATCTTGGAGCCGTTCAGGATGTACTCGTCACCATCCCGGACCGCTGCAGTACGCATGCTCATGACGTCGGAACCCGCACCCGTTTCCGTCATCGCCAGCGCGCCGAGGTGCTCTCCGGACACCAGCCCGGGCAGGAATCGCTGCCGCTGCTCTTCGTTACCCCAGCGGTGTAGCTGGTTGACGCAGAGATTCGAGTGCGCACCGTAGGACAGCCCCACGGATGCAGATGCGCGACTGATCTCCTCCATCGCAACCACGTGCGCGAGATAGCCGAGGGCAGAACCACCGTACTCCTCGTCGACCGTGATACCGAGCAGCCCCAGTTCTCCGAGCTCCGGCCAGAGATCGCGCGGAAATTGATTGCTTTCGTCGATCTCTGCCGCCCGCGGCGCTATGCGATCGGCTGCGAACGCGGCAACGGACTCTCGCAGCAGGTCGATGTCCTCGCCGAGGCCGAAGTCAAAATCGAACATCTGGGTAACTCCCGAAGTGAATCAATTACTTGCACCAGTTTGAGGGATTCTGCCCGGGAGCTGAATACCATGCTGGCGGTAGGCCGCTACAGGGCGTCGATGAACAGCGAGAAGAGTTCGTATTGCGACGTAATGCCCAGCTTGGCGAACAGGTTACGCTTGTGAACCATGACCGTGCCAGGCGCGATGCCGAGCTCCCTGGCGACGGATTTCGTCGAGTGCCCTCGCAGGAGCAGCTGCGTTATCTGCTGCTCACGCTCCGTTAGGAGCCCGTCCCCGAAGTTCTCGAAGCAACGGGTCAGGCGCTGGTGCAGGCTGCCGCCCTGTTCCTGGCGGCGCGTGCTCGCCGAACTGCGCTGCCAGATATTCCGCATCGCCGCGTGCACGACCGGCTCGACGAGTTTCAGCCGTTCCAGTTCGGCCTTCGTGAAACGGCGCGTCCGGCGGCCGACCACGAGTACCAGCGCACTGTGCGCGGAGACGTCCACGAGAAAGTCCATCTCGTCGGTGAGGTGAGTGCGCTCGCAGTATTGCCGGTAGTACTCACTCGACCTGAAACGGTCGGGCGATTCGTCCCTGAAACGGCAGACGCCCGGTTTCTCGTCGCTGAGGGCAAGCAGGTAAAGTGGATCGAGCAGGTAGGGCCCCGCCACGTAACGGTCCACGTAGTGCCTGCGCCCCGCCGGCTCGAGTGTGTGGTGGAATACCTCGGGCGGCGCATCGCGATGAAACGCCAGCAGGCAGGTACCCTCGTGCTCGACGGCAACTCCGATGGCGTCAGCCAGAGCACTCGCGGCCGAGTCGGCATCCTCGCTCTGCACCAGGCGCGCCAGTGCCGCCATCCATTTGCTCGATTCGAACCTCGACTTCAATCTCCGGCCCCTGCCTCAGGCCTCGTAAAGCGCCACTGCATCGTCTGCGCCAATGTCGATACGGCGTTCTTCCCTGTTTGCCTGGTCACGGTGCAATAGCGTCAGTCAGAAGGAAGTGAGAAAGGATGCGGCGTTGCCGCCGATCGGGCCTGTGCCTGCCCGCGCGAGACGCAGGTAGTCATCGCCTTTCGGATAATCGGTCGGCTGCGGATTATGCACGCGCCGCAAGCGATTTCGATGGTACAGCCTGAGCTGGGAGCGAAACGGGATTACCCGCACGGGATCGTCTCCCGTGAGCTCCCGGTGCAGTTCGGGCAGGCGGTACCAGGGCACGTTCATGTCCGCGTGGTGCGCGTTGTGGTAACCGAAATTGAGGGTCAGCCAGTTGAGCCCAGGATATTTCAGCGAGACAGGGTTACTGAACGTATGCTCCTGTTCCCAATCGCTGTCGCCCTTGTGAGGCGGATCGGCGTATTCGAACAGGGTGGGGTTATACGGGTAATCGTGCTGCAGCATGTCCATGAATCGCAGCACGTGCATCATTATGAGGTAGGCGACCGCATAGAGAATCGCCACCTTCGGAACGACGAACAACATTACGCCGAAGATACCCCCCCGAATAAGGATGACGGTAACGTTACGGCGCCGCTGGTCGCGGCGCTGGGGGATTATGAAGGACGTGAAGACCATCACGAAGTGCATGATGAGGTCATGGGCCGGTATGTAGAGCCATTCGAGCCCCCGCACGAGCCGCAGCAGGAGCGGGTGCTTCTCGAAGAACTTGTCGTACTCGAACCAGACGACGTCGTCGTTGTCGACGTGGTGCCGAAAGTGCTTGTAGCGCATGTCTTCATAGGTGCCGTAGGACGCGCCGCAGAGCCAGCTCATCGCGCGCCCGAGTGCCGCATTGTGCCGGCTGCGTTTGAATACCAGGTTATGAGCGCACTCGTGGATCAGGTAGGCGGCAACGATCATCGCGTGCGCAAGCAGCAGGGTCGCCGCGGCATTGACGACCGGGGAGTCGTGGAAAAGGCCGGCAAATCCGGCGACGTAGCCGGCCACGGCATACGCAAGCGCGCCGCCGCTCATCAGCAGGCCTTTCGGTTCCTTAAACAGCGCAACGACCGCCGCCATTGACTCCTCGCGAGCACCGATTTCGTCTTTCCAGTTGTACACTTAGCCGTATCGTATTGCTAGCATAGGCCTGCAACCCGGCGCAGAGAGAAACTGTATGAAACTGGTCACCGCGATAGTAAAGCCATTTCGCCTGGACGACGTGCGAAACGCCCTGAGCGAAGTCGGCATCCAGGGAATGACGGTCAGCGAGGTCAAGGGGTTCGGGCGCCAGCGCGGCCATACCGAGCTGTATCGGGGTGCAGAGTACGTCGTGGACTTTCTGCCGAAGGCAAAGATCGAGGTCGCCGTTCCGGATGACCTGGTCGAGCGCACCGTTGAAACCATTATCGACAGCGCAAAGACCGGCAAAGTGGGCGACGGCAAGATATTTGTTACACCACTGGACCAGGTCTGGCGAATCAGGACCGGCGAATCCGGCGACAGCGCGCTCTGAGGCAGGTTACGCCGGCGACCCGCGCAAGGATTGCCTGCGACTCACCGACCGGTCATACAGAACGCATTGAGCTTGTTGCCGTCGAGATCCCTGAAATACCCGGCATAGAACTGCTCGCCGCGTGGCCCCGGGGCGCCCTCGTCCGTGCCGCCGAGCTCGAGCGCTTTCGCGTGTATTGCATCGACCTTGTCGGCCGAATCCATGACGAGTGCAACCATGACGCCATTACCGACCGTTGCCGGCTCGCCATCATAGGGCCTCGCTATAGACACGGCGGGCGACTTCATGCCTGTGCCCCAGGCAATGAACCTGTCGCTCTCGAGGATCCGGCCCGCACCGATCAGGCCAAACAGGTCGTCATAGAATCTCGCTGCTTCGTCAAAGCGATTCGTTCCAAGCGTCACGTATCCGATCATGTTCCCTGCCCCCGCCCGAGTTCAGGCTCGATTATGCCACGCCAGATCTCGAGCTTTTCCTCAAACGCCAGCGAGGCGTGCGCCGGGCTCGTCGATGGCAGCAACGCGAACCGTAACTCCTCGCCCGGGCGCGAAGACTGCACATGGCGCTGATACATCTGCCGCGCCTTCCTGCCGTTGAAGCACACGAGGCGAACGTCGCTGTGCGCTGCGAAGAAGTCGTCGAAATCGTTCGGCACCGCGGATGTCATATCGATATCGGCATCGAGGCTGCCGGGGCGCACGGAACTCGATAGCACGTCCCAGACCGCGATACCCTGCTCCTGCAAAGACCTGCAACGCGATTCATAGTCGCCTGCCGCACCGGCGATCACCTGCATTATCTTCCAGAATGCGTTCCGCGGATGGGCGTAGTACTCCTGCGCCTGCAGCGAGGCACGGCTGGGCAGGCTGCCGAGAACAAGCACTCGCGCATCTTCTCGCGCTATGGGCGGAAAACCCTTCGATACGTCCCCGGTTTCGCGGCGGGCTCCTTCTTTACTCATATTCTTCGTCGAAATACACGCTTTCGGCCGCGGCATTGCCGCCGGCATCGCAGTATAAACGTGACGGCAGGGAGAAGACGGTATGGCAAGAACCCGGATGATCGCGCTCGCGCTGCTGTTGTTTGCGGCGCTGGGCCACGCGAAGCCTGACTGCGACAAACTCGCGTGTGATGAGGTCAAGCAGGAGATACGGGAAGTCGAGGCACGGATGCGCGCAGGCTACTCCCGCGCGCAGGGCGAGAGATACGAGGCCAGGCTGCGCAAGCTCAAGCGCAAACGCAGCAAACTCTGCCGCTAACCGGCGTAGTGTTCAGTATCCTTTGGCGGGGTCCACGACGTTCAGTAACGGGTCTCCCGCGATGAATCGCCGGATGTTTTCTCGCGCGAGCGCCAGCTGACGCTCCCTGTTATTTCCGTACCAGGCAATGTGCGGCGTGATGATGACGTTGGGCATGCGCCACAGCGGATGATCAGCCGGCAGTGGCTCCGGGTCGGTAACGTCCAGACCGGCACCGGCAACGCGCCCGTCCCCGAGTGCCGCGACGAGATCATCGGTCACGACGCTGCTGCCACGCGCGACGTTGACGAAGAATACGCCGGGTTTGACGGCATCGAAAAAAGCCTTGTCAAACAGGCCCTCGGTCTCCGGTGTCAGCGGCAGCGCATTGATGACGACGTCAGCCTGTGCCGCGAGCTCGAACAATTCGTCGGAAAGACCGACGTAATCGACGTAGTCCGGCCCGGAACGCGAGCTGTTGCGTGTGGCGACCACGCGCATTCCAAGTCCCGCTGCGCGTTTGGCGGCGGCTCTGCCGATGCCGCCCAGCCCCACGACCAGCACGGTCTTGCCATCGACGGACATCATGCCGAAGTCGTCGCCGATCGTACGGTTCCACTCGCCATCGGGCATGCGCTTTGCCTGCTGCGCCAGGCCGCGGGTCAGGCTCAGCATCATGGCGACCGCATGTTCACCGATAACCGGAGACGCCATCTTCTGCATGTTCGTCAGCAGTATCTCGCCGCTCCCGACCGCGCCCACCGCGAGACAGCGCTCAGCGCCGGCGCTGAAAATCTGTATCCAGACCAGTGCGTCGGCGGCAGCGACCAGGTCCTCGCTGCAATAGCCGACTATGGCATCGGCACCCGCCGCCTCGGCGAGGGCGAGCTCCGCCGACGGCGCAGCGACGAATCGCACATCGGGAAACTCTTCCTGCAGCATCGCTACGACTCCGCCGGCGTCCCGAATGACGAGCTTCTGCGGTGGTTTCCAGCCCCCGAGGTCACGGCTGGCAACGGGACCCTCGCGGAGCCCGGCCTCTTCTATCAGGCTGTCGATCGAAATCTCGGCGCGGACCGGCACGACGGCTGCTGCCGCAGCCAGTGCGATCGCGCAAGTACTCAGGATTCGTAACACGGCTGTTCCCCGCAGGTTTCCGGATACCGGGAGCATACGGAACCGGCGACTGCCAGGCCAGACGGCCGGATCAGGCGGGGAAGAAGTCGATGGGTTTGGTGGTTGTGATCGGCTCGACATCCCTGGCTTCGAAGCGGAACTGCTTGACCCGCATCACCAGCTTGCGCTCGAGCTCCGGATCGCCCAGTTCACTGGACACGATCTCGCAGAACGTCACCTCTCCCGAAGGCGCGATCGTGAGCCTCAGAACCAGCTTGCCTTCCAGCGTCGGATCGGCACGCAGTGCCCGATTGTAGAGAGCGAAGATCGCACCCTTGTTCTTGTCGAACACGAGTTCGATTTCTTCGCGCGAACGCGAAGCCTTGCCGCTGGTACCGGTGCGGCGTGCACCGCCCGCCGACTGCTGCTCGATGCCGGCTACAGGGCTTTCCACTTTCGTGGTTGCGCGAGCGGCAATGCCGGAACCGCCCGTGTTGCGGCTCATGCTCGCGGTATTGATGCCTGCCGACGCTGTGCCCACCTTGGACGTGATCATCGACCGCTCGTTACGCTGTGACTCGCCGACCGAGGCCGTGAGCTGGCGATCATCGACCGCCTCCACGAGGTCCCGGTCGACAAGATCGGCAAGATCCTCGGTAAACGGCATCAGGGCTGCCTGCGCCCGCTCGCGCGCTATTTCCTCGCGGGTGGGCTGGGGCTCCGGCTCGGGCACCGGCTCGGGATCCGGTTCGGGCTCGGGCTCGGCCTCGGCAACCTGCTCCGGCTCGGGCTCTTCTTCAGGCTCGGGTTCCTCCGGCTCGGGTTCCGGTGGCGGCGGAGGCGGCAGCGGTTTCTCCTCCAGCATCAGCTGGGCGATGCGCGGCGGGATCTCGATGATCTCGGTCGGATCCGGTTCCGGAGCCGGGAGGAACGGCCAGACAATACCGAGGACGAAAGCGATCAGGAACGTGATACCGAGCAGGCGCTGGAAACGTTTTTCCTGGCCTTTGCCCGTTGTCCACGGGAGCTCATACTCTCTGTAAAACGGTAAATCCAAAGCCGTTTCTCCTAAATCTCTCTCACGCTCGCCTCGCGTTGCCCCTGGCAACGCCCTTAGCGTGCCGCCTGCAGGTTGTCGAGCTTGTCAGAGCTCTTTTGCAGGACGGCGAGCGAAATCTGTCCGTAGTCCGATCGCGTGCAGGTCGCCATGACCTTCTTGAGCAGCCGGTAGGGGATTTCCTTGTCACCCATGATGGTCACCTCACGGTTCGCGATATCTTCGTTTGCCTCGCGGCGCAGAACCCGATCGTTCTGGGACAACAGCGCTTCGCGCAGCGCAGGGATATCGTTACCCTTGATGGCCATCACGTCGTCGATCTTCGCGATCGGGGTCCCCTGCACGATGATGTCCTCTTCGCCGATGAGAATGACGACCGTTTCCCGGGCCTTCTCTTCCGCGATCGACTCCGGCAACTGCAGGTCTTTCGCATTCGGCAGCGTTTCCACGTCCGACGAATTGACGAGCAGGAAGAACACCAGGATCGTAAAGATGTCCATCAGCGAAACGAGGTTGAGCCCCGCGCTCTTCCCGTGACGCTTGTGATGTTTGTTCATCCGCTTGGCGCGGGCTGATTTGACCATCTCTAGGCACCTCCCCCGGTGACAGGCGCATCGCCTATCGAAATGTCGGGAAACAGGTCGAAGCGCTTGACGGACTGCTCATCCTCGTCGACTCGTTCCGCGATTCGCACGCGGTCCATGACCTGGACGAGCGTGTCGTACTGGATGTCCTGCTCCAGCAGAATCGATGCATCCGTTTTCGACGGATACCGGTTCTTGAGTTCTGACAGCTTGTTGCTCAGTGCTTCGTAGTCGTAACCGTCGCCGGTATTCGGATAGACGCCGAGCAGGCCCTGGTTACGATCGCCGACTTCGATCTTGTCGGCCCTGATGATGACTTCGAGCTGGAACGCCTGTTCCTGGGGCTTGGCGGGCTCGGTAGAGGAGCCTGGCAGGTTCAGTTCGAGAACCGCCAGACGCGAGAACACCGCCGTGATCAACAGGAACGGAACCAGGATCACCATCAGGTTCATGAATGCCGTGATGTTGAGCTCCGCCGTCTCTACGTTGCGACGGCCGCTCTTTCGGCTACGGATCATGACTAAGCTCCGGCGCCTTTAAGCTGTCTCTCGGTGACGGCGTTCAGGAACTTGACGCTCGCCATCTCGAGGCTGTCCACCAGCTGGTTGGTCTTCGTCTGCAGCAGCGCGTGTACCAAGAGCAGCGGAATGGCAACCATCAGCCCGAATGCCGTCGTATTCATCGCGACGGAAATACTGGCCGACAGCAGGTCTGCCTTGTCCGCCGGGTTTGCATTCGACACCGCGGTAAAGGCGCGAATCAGGCCGATAATCGTGCCGAGCAGCCCGAGCAGCGTGGCGATATTGGCAAGCGTCGCAAGGTAGTGCGTGCGCTTCTCGAGGCGCGGCAGAACCTCCATCAGGCTCTCTTCCATCGCTTTCTCGATATCGTCACGCCGGCGCGCCGACTTCACCCGATACAGGCCATAGGTCAGGATCGAACCGATCGCCGCTTTCGACTTCGCCGTGTGCGCTGCGGCCTCCTGGAAGTTGCCGGCCTTGAGAAACGGCACGATCTTCTTCCACAGGGCCCGGTTGCTTGCGCCCGAAATTGTCAGATACATCCAGCGTTCGACGGCGATTGCAACGCCGAACGCGAACACGAACAGGATCGGGTACATGAACGGCCCGCCATCCTGAAAGAAACGCACGATAGTGCCCATTTGATTGCTCCTCTTCGATCAAACCGCGCGCCGGAGCGCGCTCTTACTCTTCATCACCGTACAGGTCGCCGTAAAAATCGACCTGACGCGTAAATTCTTCCCGATCCAGGGGCGCCAGTACTTCGTCCAGCAGCGTATTGACGGGCCTGCCCGTCAGTTCGCCCGGCTGCGCCTTTTGCCATGGCACGATGTAAAGGACCTTCGGCAATTCCTGGTTGCCGGTGATTTCGGTGCGGCCGAGGGTCATCTCGTCCATCACCCCGCCCTGCGACTCTCGCCGGGTAACGTCCCGGGCAACGACCGAATCGGCATCGACCGGTTCGGCGCCGGCGGATTCCAATGCCGAGGCGGAAGTATCTACCGCCGGCTCCAGCGTTTCGGCCTCATCGAACACCGCGGACGTATCGACGGCCGGCTCGAGTTCGTCGGCCGCGTCCTGAGCGGCTGCCTGCAGGCTTGCCGCGGCAGCGGCCAGCACGATGCCGGCCCTGATCAGGTTGCGTCGGTCAGCTCTCATACACTTCATTCCGCTCTGTTCGCCGTGCGCTGAGACGCCGCCACGCGACGCTGCAGGTCGGTAATCCACTTCTCGACCTGCTCATCGCCCCCGACGATCTCCTGGTAGCGCTCGAAATGCTGCAATGCATTATCGAGGCGCTGCAGGTAGAGCTCGTTGAGGACGCCCAGGTTGTAGTGTGCCAAGGCGTAATCCGGGCTCGCTGTGACGGCCTTCAAATATGCGGCCTCTGCCTCGAAGAATTTGCCATTTCTGCGAAGTAGCATGCCCAGCTGGTTGAGTGCCGGCGCATATTCGGGATCTATCGCCAGCGCCGAGTCGACGGCCGACCTCGCATTGTCGAAGTTGTTGTTGTTCGTATGAATGATCGCGAGGTTCACGTGCGCACCCGGATAACCGGGGTATTGCAGCAGGAATTCCTTGAAGCGGAGCTCCGCGTCGAGGAAATCGCCTGACGCCAACACGGCTGCCGCCTGCTCGTACATCGTGAGTGCTTCCGGCGGCACCTCGGCCGCCCTCGGGTCGACCTGCGCCGACTGTTCGGTCCGGCCACCTTCGGCACCGCCCCCGCTGGGGCCATTTGAAGCGCAGGCCGAAATAGCCAGCGTCAGGCCCAGCAAGGTCAGCCGCAGCACGGCCCTGTCAGTAAAGCGCCGTAACAACATCTTCGCTGCGCTCCAGTTTCGCGTAACGCGCCGGCAATAACCCTGCAAGCCGGTTGAAACTTCTCTCGACCCATTCGTCCCAGATTCCGTCGGGCGCGCGGTCGGTATTTGCCTTGTAAAGGTCGATCGCCTTCTCCTCGATCGGGAATACCTGCTCTTCGAGGAGCAGCTCGTACTGCTCCAGCGCATCGGCATCCAGGTCCTGCGGCCGTTCCGAATCCATTACATCGTCGGCAAAGGATTCGTAGACCTGTGCGAGACGGAACGTGGACTCGGTCGTCACTTCGGCGACACCGTAATCAGCGGCATCGGTGTAGGCCTCTATCACGTCTTCCATCAGGGCTCGCTTGAGCTTCATGCTCTCTGCGAGCGGCTGCGTAAGCTGCACCACCTCGAAGCGCTTGCGTACCGGCTCGGCGAGGCGCACGGATGCTTTTGCCGCCAGGTACCGGGTGCGATCACTGCGCTGAGCGCCCGCGCGTGCGTCCACGTCGATGATGTCGTGCAGCCGGGCGCTGACCTCCGCGGCGTTGCCCTGGGCCTCCGCGATCTCCAGCAGGCGGTAACGAGCCTCGATCGATTCCGACAGCGGGTCCGGGTAGCGTTCGACAATACTCTCGAGCACGCGCTTTTCGCTGGCGACAACGCCGCCGGTTTCGTACAGCTCCGCCGCCTTCCAGAGCGCCTCACGCCGTACCTCGTCGCTGCTGCTCTCGGCAACGGCTATGCGCTCGAATTCGGCGGCTGCCTGGGCGCCGCGGCCGGTTTCCATGTACGTTACGGCCAGCTTTTGCGATATGTCGTCGGCAAACTCACTGTCCGGGTAGTTCCGGCGATACCGCTCCAACAGGATGGCGGCACGATCCCAGGCCGCCATGCTGATCAGCGCAGCGGCCGCATCGTACTCGGCGGTTACCCGAATGCTCGAATCCGGCACCGCATTGCCGAGACGGGTGAAATGGGCCACTGCGGTCTCGAGGTCGCCGGCATCCCTCGCCTGCTCGCCCTGCTTGTAGATCGATGATGCAATGCGTTCCTTGACCTCGTTCGCCGCCTCAGCATCATCAACCGGCGTCACGCCGCGCAGGCTGTAATACGCTGTCTCCGCCTCCGCGTAATTCCCCAGGTCGAAGTGTGAATGTGCGACCACGGTCCATGCGGTGCGCGCCAGCTGTGGCTCGACCGGGGGCTGCTTGGCGATAACTGCCTGGCCAACCGCGATCGCCAGGTCGAACTGGTTCTGGGCGAAAAGATCCTCGGCCACGGTCGTCAAAACCGTTCCCGACTCCGGATGCTCGGGATAGGTGTCGGCGAACCGCAGGCCGCTGTCGAGGTATTGCTGGTGCCAGGCGGCTTTCTCGGCACCTTCCAGCGTCTGTTCATGCTCGCGATAGGCGAGCAGCGCCGCGTAGCCTGCCTCGGCGGACTTTTCATGCATGGGATAGGCGTATGCGGTTCGCTCGTATTCCGTCCTTGCCTCCGCGAAGTCCTGGCTTTCGAACAGGATTTCCGCGAGCAGGAAGTTGGTGTTCGCCGTATCCGCTTCCCCGGGGAAATACGCAAGGTACTTGCGATACCAGCGGGCCGCCTCCTGGTAGTCACTGCGCTTGCCTTCCTTCTGCGCCTCGGCATGGTAGTACTGGGCAAGGTCGGTCAGGTTGGCCTTCAGGTGTGCGGCAACGGCATTGTTCTGCTCGCGCGGGTTGCGCACCCAGAAGTCGCCGTCCATGCCGTAGCGCTCGACGAAGCCCTTCTTGCCGTCGAGCACGAGGCTCGGAAATCCACCGCGCTTGTAGGCCTCGATTACCTCGACCTGCAGCAGCGGAGCCTTCGGGTGGTGAGGATCCTGGTTGACGAATGCCTCGTACGTCTCGGCAGCATCGACGTAACGTTCCTTGTCGAGATAGAGGTCGCCAAGATTCATGTAAATGACGTACGCATATGGCGGTTGCCCGCGTTCGCCGAAGAATTCATCGATGCTCTCGGCGCCGGACATGTACGAGAAACTGAGCGAGAGAACCCTGAATGTATCCTCGACCAGCTCCTGCTCGGCGCGGCCGAGGGCCGCGAGCCGGTCGTCGCCATCCTGAAGTTCGACGTCGCCGAGTCTGCGATCGAGCAGCTCGAAGAACGGCTTCAGGCTGTCCTCGTGCCACGCGAGCTTGAACTGCGACCAGCCCAGCTTGTACAGGGACTGCTCGTAGAAACGCGATTCGTCGCCGTATTCGATGACTTCCCGGTAAGCGAGCTCGGCGTCGTTGTAGCGCTTGCGGAGAAACAGCATCTCACCGCGGCGGAACTGGACCTCGTCGATGAGTGGCGTCGCGGGATACTTGACCACGAGTTCGTCCAGTACTTCCAGTGCGTCATCCGTGCGCCCGCCGATCTCGTACGCGCGCCCGAGCTGGTACAGCACCGTGTCATTGCGGCGGTAGCTCGGATACGCCTCCAGCAGGCGCTGGTAAAGACTGACGGCATTGTCGTAACTGGCCTTCTCGAGGCTGTCGATGTTCTCGGCGAGCTGCGCCGCTTCGCTCGCTTCGAGTTCGAGGTCGCCGAGACGCCGCATGGCCTCGGCGCTGAGCGAAGGATCGTCCGCGACGAGGTCGAGGAATTCCCGGTAGTTGTCCCGGGCCAGGTCGGAACTGTTCCTGATGACATTGCCCGGGCGAACTTCGACGCTCTCTTTGTCGAGACTCTTGATCGTGTCTTCTTTCCTGACGTCGGCACCAGCCGTCGCCGCGAAGAGCAACGCGATGCCAGCGACGCCCATTGTCGACTTGCGCCACGTCATTTGACCGCTGCCTCGGTGATCGTTGATGCACGATCGTAAATCGCTGCAAGGGCAAAACGGGCCTGCACGGTGTAGGTATCGAGGCGCCTCTGCTGTGCCTGCAGTTCGCCGACCGCGATCCCCCGCAGGAATGCGCGCTGCTCGGCCATCGCATCGCCGACGCGCATTTTCAGGACCTCGATGCGCGGCTCCAGCCCGTACACGCGTTCATCGAATGCGCGGAATTCCAGTGGCTGTTTCTGCATGGAGTCGTCAACTTGCCGGCGTGCCCGTTGCGTCTCTACCAGCGCTTCGCCGGTTTCACGCAGGTCCCTGCGAATGCGCCACAGCCGCTCGCCGAAGTCTTTTTCGAGCCCCCACTGCAGCACACCCTTCAACAGCTTGATCTTGTCCCGGACCTCATCGGCTTCGGGAATGTTCGCAGACAGGGCAGGCGTCTTTTCGAGACTCGTGATCTCGCCCCACATCTCGAATTCGCGTTCGGTGGCGAGGGCCAGCCAGTCACCGCTCTGTTCGATGTCGTTCAGCTGCGCATCGAACTCGAGCTTGCGCTGCACCATGCCGTCGATGTCCGCACGCGACAGGGCTTCCTCGACTCTCGGCAGGCGCTCTTCGTAAGCAAGACGGCGCGTTTCCAGCATGTTGGCGTACACGTCGACGCTCTGCTGCCAGCGGTCGAGATTGTTCCACAGGTAATTCAGGTCGCGGTAATTCTTCAGGCCTTCCTGGAACTCGTGTGTCGCGAGCAGGTGAAACAGGTAGCGTGCCTCGGGACCTTCCGGGAGCGCTTCCATCCGCCAGTACCAGCCGGTGCTGTCCAGCGGCTCGTCGCTTATGAATTCGTCGAAGAACAGCCCCGACTCAATGTGGCCGATCGTACGATCGATGCGGCTGGATTCCTCGTAAAATGCCTCGATGGCATTCAGATAGTGATCGGCAGCCTGGCTGATGGAATCGAGCTGGGCAAGGGCATAGGGGATCGCCAGCATCGACTCCTGGACCGCCGGATCGAGGAGGTCCCGGCCGCGAAGTTCCATCCAGGGCACGAGTGCCCGCTGATAGCGGTCGAGCTCGGCGTCGGCCCAGCCGACACCGAGCAGCGCCTTGTTCGAAAACGGCCCTTCCAGCCTGACGCGCTGCAATAAGGGTTTTGCTGCGTGAGCCTGCCCGGACTGCAGCAGCGCATAGCCGAGGGCAAGGTTGGCCTTGTCGCGCAGCGACGTCAGCTCCTCGTTCCACGGATCGATGTCGCCGAGTTCCGCGAGGATCTTGCTGGCTTCGTCCATGCGGCCGCTGCGCACGAGCGCGACGCCGAGATTGAACTGCGCGTAGCGCGACCACTCGGTCTTGCCTTTCCAGTCCTGCAACAGGGCAATCGCCCGGTCGAATTCGCCGCCATCGATGTACAGCTGCGCCTGCAGCATGGTCGCCTCGCGCCGGACGTCTTCGGGCAGGTCGTCACCGATGTTATCGATCGCTTGTTGTGCCTTGTCCAGGTAGCCGCGCTGGCGCCAGATCTTCGCGAGAAAGAACCATGTCCTGTCGCGAATTTCCGGGTTGACGTTATCCGCCAGCAGGCGCTCGAAAATTTCCGCCGCCTCCAGGTGGTGACCGTAGGAGAGGTACATGCCGCCCTTGAGCAGATCGGCCTGCGCGGCATGCTGCTCGAGCTGGCCCTGCTCCTGTGCCGCGAGCAGCCGCACGATCGCCGGGAAATAGTCTTCCTGGTAGAAGTAGAAAAGGACCTCGCCGTAATGCGGTTCCTCGACGACGATTGGCTCGGGACCGTCCTTACCCGCGAACGCCGTCCCGACCGGCGCCAGGGACGCCAGGACCAGAAGACAAAAGACGACGATTGCGGGGCGAGTGATCAATGATCACTCCCATTCCTTGATGACGAATTCCGGCTGCTGCTTCTTGACGCGGTCGGTAATCTCGAGCTCGACATACTTGGCGCCGATGCCTTTCGAGAAATTCATCGTTGCGCCACGCCGGTACTCGCGGGAATGCGGCCCCTGGCCGGTGAATATTGCAACGAGTTCATGATCGCCGGCTTTCAGGTTGGCCATGTGCACGCGGTGCACGCCGCCGCGCAACAGCGATCCGGCTTCGCGGTCCGTATACAGGTAGTTGGCCACTTCCTTGCCGTCGATCTTGAGATTTACCGAATCCAGCTTGAAGTACTCACCGACGTCCATCGAAATGAAAAATGCAACCTGTGAATTCGCCGGGAACAACAGTTCTTCCTCGAGCAGGAACAGATCGCGATTGAGGTCCAGCACCTCTTTCTTCAGGGACTGCACGTCCTGGTCGAGTTGCCGGAACTTATCGCGCGACGCGGCTTCCGCTTCCGGCGACGCGGCTTCCTGCGCCAGCACCGGTACCACCGCGACTGCGAGCGCGAAGCTTGCCGCGAGACTCATCAATAGATTTCTTGTCACCTTAATCTCTCCTGCCGGAAGCACTGCATCACTCGCGCAGCAACGCGCGAACCTGGTCGAGGTATTTTTGCTCGTAGCCCGGCTTGTAGCCCTGGTGTACGTGGCGGACGTTGCCTTCGCGATCCACGATCACCGTAACCGGCATGGCGTCCACCTGGTAAAGCCGGCTGACTTCCTTGGTCGCGTCAAACAACACGGGGAAGCTCACGCCGAGTTCATTGATCATGTCCATGGCACGGCTCGAATCGTCGTCGATATTGACGCCGAGCAGGTTGAATCCGACGCGCTGGTAGCGTGAATACAGCTCATCGAGCAGCGGCATCTCCTGCCTGCACGGGCCGCACCACGTGGCCCAGAAGTTGATCATGACGACGTCGCCACGGTACTCGGAGAGCCGCAGGTTTTCGCCGGACGAACTCCTCAACGCGAAATCGGGCGCCGGCTGCCCTGCGAGGCCGGAAGAAGCCAGGCTGCTGGCCGCAAACACGCTGAAAACGAGACCTGCTAGCACGTTTCTGATCTTCATGATTTCATTCCTTGTGTTACCCGCGAAGTTCCATCCATGTTCGGTGCAGGCATGAAGGCCCGCCTGCCCGCGCCCCGTGGCGCGTGCCATCAATCGATCTGGAATGGTGACAGTCAGGCCCCTTGAGGGCCGTGATTATCGTCACAATTGCCTCCAATGCTCTCAACATAATCGACACCGCCGCAGCGGCGACAATTAACCGAATCGAGCCCAGAACGACGAATGGCGCCTTCTTCGTTACAGGCACTCCGTCAGGGGACGGCTGTGGATTACGTTAAATCGATGCCTGTGCCTGCCGTTTCAGGCACGCTGGCGCGCCTGAGACGGCGCCGTATCCGGAGGCCCGGCAAGGCCTCTGTACGGATAACCTATGATAGGCGTATCAAGCTGAATTTAAAGTGAAAATTCGTCGCCTTTCAGCGACATTTCGGGTGTTTTTTTGCGACAGTCTGCGGTGCCCCGAGTCAGCACGTTCCTGGCGCAGGCGTCAGCGAAGGCGAATCTTTCTCCGCCGATGCGGGGTCTGCAAGACCGGTCGAGTAGAAGATCTGCCCGTCTGCGTCGATCACGATTGCTTCGTAATCCGGCAGACAGCCGATAAGTTTCAGCCCTTCGTCCACCCCCATCACGAAAACGGATGTCGACAGTGCATCCGTCATCACCGCGTCCGGGCCGAAAACCGTCGCACTGTGAACACCTTCGACGGGCCTGCCCGAACTCGGCTTGATGATGTGGTGATAGCGGATACCGTCTTCGTCGAAATAGCGCTCGTAGTCGCCGGACGTCGATATTGCCTCGTCCTCCAGCGGCACCGATATCGCCACCCCGCCTTCCTTGTGCGGATCACGAATCCCGATCATCCATGGCCGGCCGCGGCGGTCCCCGAGCAGCCTGGAGTCGCCGCCTGCCGTTACCACGCCATATTCGACGCCGTGCTGCCGCAGGATATCGACACCACGCTCGACGACATAGCCTTTCGCGATACCGCCGAGGTTAATACGCACCCCCTGCTGTGCGAAACGCACGGTGCCCTGCCCCTGGTCGAGCGTTACATAGCGGAAATCTATGTGTTGTCGCTCGGCCTCCGTGGTGGCGTCATCGGGACGACGCCGCTCACGGAAATCGTAATGCTGGCCGACACTATCGTAAGTGATGTCGAAAGCGCCGTGCGTCAGTACCGAAATGTCCAGGGAACGGCGGATCAGTTGAAACAGTTCTTCGCCTGCGGGCACGGGTTCATCGGCCGCGCGCCGGTTTATATCGGAAATGCGGCTTGATTCGAGGTAGGTGCTCATCAGCGCATTGATTCGATCGACCTCGGCAAAAATTTCCTCGATGACTGCCTGACCCTCTGCCTCGTCCTCGTGCCAGAAGTAAACGCTGACCTCGGTGCCCATTCGCGGCCGAGCATCCGAGTGCCAGTCCGCCCGGGCCGCTGTCGCGACAAGAAAAAACGCTACTATTCCTAGGCTTGCGCGCACGCACGCATTAGACTTGCTGCCAGGGTTCTTCAAATAGGAGCGGGACAGTGACTTCATTCCTGGTTTTCCTCGCGATCATCGCCGCGGTAATTTTCTGGGCGATCAGTATTTACAACCGGCTGATCAACGAACGCAACCGCGTCCGCAACGGGTTTGCGCAGATCGACGTTCAGCTTACGCGCCGCTACGACCTGATTCCCAATCTCGTCGAAGCCGTCAAGGGCTACATGAAACATGAGAGAGAGACCCTGGAAGCCGTGATCAACGCGCGCAATGCCGCCCAGCAAAGCCTGCAGGCTGCCAAGGCCGACCCCGCGAACGCGGAGGCAATCAAGAAACTCGGTGCCTCCGAGGGTGCGCTGGGCGCCGTACTGGGCCGCCTGTTCGCATTATCGGAAGCTTATCCTGACCTGAAGGCGAATGAAAACATGATGCAGTTCCAGGAAGAACTCGCCAGCACCGAGAACAAGGTTGCGTTCGCCCGCCAGGCATTCAACGACTCCGTGCTCAGCTACAACAACACCGCGGAGAACTTCCCCAACAACGTTATTGCGGGGATGTTCCGTTTCGAGCTCGCGAGCTTCCTCGAAATCGAGTCGGATGAGAAACGCGACGTGCCGGACGTTTCCTTTACCTGATATTCCGCTGCCGGGCATTGAATTTTTTTGACGCGCAGGACCGGGCACACAAGACCACGCGCTGGCTTGTTGTAGTCTACTTTGTCGCCACAGCGCTGATCGTGCTTGGCGTGACGCTGGTGGTCGGCTTTGCGCTCTTCGGTACCTCCATTGACGGCTACCGCTATTCGCCGGGCGAAATGCTGGCAGCCAACCCCGTGCCCTTACTCGTCATCGCGGCGCTGACGACGCTATTTATCTTCGGCGCAAGTATCTACAAGACCATGCTTCTTTCCGCGGGCGGGGCCCAGGTCGCCCGGCAGATGGGCGGGACGCAGGTTCCTGCAGACACTGTCGATCCTCTGCGACGACGCTTGCGCAACGTCGTCGAGGAAATGGCGATTGCGTCGGGCGTCCCGGTGCCGGAAATCTATGTGCTGGAAGAAGAAAGCAGCATCAATGCCTTCGCCGCCGGTTATGCGCCCGGCGATGCCGCGGTCGCGGTCACGCGGGGCACGCTGGAATTGCTCACTCGCGACGAACTTCAGGGCGTTATCGCGCACGAGTTCAGCCATATTCTGAACGGCGACATGCGCCTGAATATCCGCCTGATGGGCGTGCTATTCGGCATCCTCGCGCTCGGGTTGATGGGCCGCATGATCCTGCGCGGCGGCTATCATGGCCGCCTGGTCACGAGTCGTCGCGGCAAGGGGGCACCGGTCGTGTTACTGATCGGTCTCGGCCTCGCGACTTTCGGCTGGATCGGCGTGTTCTTCGCCCGCCTCATCAAGGCCGGGGTATCGCGGCAACGCGAGTACCTGGCCGACGCTTCCGCCGTACAGTTCACGCGGCAGACCGACGGCATCGCAAACGCCCTCAAGAAGATCGGCGGCTACAAGGAGGCGTCCTACATCAAGGCAACAGACCCGGAGGAAATCAGCCACATGCTTTTCGGCAGCGGCGCACGATTCACCGGCCTGTTTGCCACGCATCCGCCCCTGGATGCACGCATTCGCGCTATCGACCCCTCTTTCCGTAAGTCCGATTACCCGAAAGTGGTTGCCGCGTCCGTAAAAGAGCGGATGGCCGACGACCCGGTGAGCGCGATGGCGCCGGCGGCAGCCCCCGCAGCCGCTGTGTCCTCGTCGGACCTGCCGAACTCGGTCGCGGCATCGGTGGGAAACCCGGATGCGCAGGACGTCGCTTACGCCCGGCAGCTCAGGGAGTCGATGCCGCAATCGCTTTACGATGCCGCGCATTCGGTGGAACTCGCCTACCTGCTCGTCATTGCGCTGCTCATCGACAAGGAACATGAACACCGCGACCGGCAGCTGCGGCTTGCCGAGGAACAGCTCGGAGCCGAACGCGCGCAGATCATTGCCCGCCTGCACGACGAGGTGAGCTCGATGAGCGCTGATTACCGCCTGCCGCTGCTCGAGATTACTTTTCCGGCACTCAGGCTGAGGCCGCCGGCGCAGCTCGAGTACCTGGTCGAACTTGCGGGCAGGCTGATCGACGTGGACGGCCAGGTCGACCTCTACGAATACTGCTTCTACCGCGTGTTGCGGATCAGCCTCGGCCAGGCGGTCAATCCCGCACTGTCTCCGGGGCCGCGGCGGAGCGCGCGGCACGAGCTGCGCCAGGCCGCGATCGATCTGCTCACCGTGGTCGCTGATTACGGCCACGACGATAACGCTGCCAGTATGGGCGCGTTCGACGCGGGCAAGGCCTATTTCGGCAAATGGGCGCAGCAGCACGCCTACCAGTCGAAGGATCGCTACACCCTGCGAGCCCTCGAGCACAGCCTGGACTTGCTTACGGCGCTCAACGGCGAGGGTAGGCAGCTGATCCTGAAGGCGGTGACCGCCGTTGTCGTGCATGACGGCCGCGTTACGGCTGCCGAGACCGGGCTGATCCGGGCAGTTTGCGCGTCGCTGGACGTTCCTTTGCCACCGCTTGTCGCGAGCCTGCGCGATAAGAGTGAGTAATGGCCAGAATTGAAGTATTATCAGGACCTTGAGCGATTTGGGCACTCAAGGAAACAGGCGCTGGCGTGTCTGTTCCGACATGGGGATGAAAATCATGCGTAGTAGACAACTTCAGGCTTGCCTGGCTGTGGTGGTATTGCTGTTTGCGTTACCGGCGGCTGCCGCCAGCAGAGAGGAGCAGCGCGTCGCGGATTCGGCAGACGTGCTGGACCAGTTTCTTCGAATCCCGGAGCAGAGCATTCCGCCGGCGATGCTTGCGCGGGCTTACGCGGTGGCTGTCGTACCGAGCGTCGTGCGAATCGGCTTCGGCCTGGGTGCGCGCCGCGGCAAGGGAATTCTCGTCGTGCGGCAGGACGATGGTTCCTGGAGCAACCCGACATTCATTACCCTGACCGGCGGCAGCTTCGGTTTCCAGGCCGGCGTGCAAAGGACGGATGTGGTACTCGTCTTCAAGACCCGACGCGGCGTGGACAACATCACCAACGGCAAGCTGACCCTGGGCGCAGACGCCTCCGTCGCAGCTGGTCCGGTGGGCCGCAGCGTGGAGGGTGCAACGGACCTCCGCTTCCAGGCGGAGATCGTTTCCTACTCCAGGGCTCGTGGAATATTTGCGGGCGTTTCGTTCGCGGGTTCCGGGGTCACCATGGACCGCAAGGCCAACGCCGCTTTCTACAGTTCGCCGAGCATGACACCGGAAAAAATATTCGCCAGTTCGCCGAACATCGCTCCCGATGTTGCAAACCGCTTCGTGCAGGTATTGACGGCGCAGACGACTCGCCTGGCTCGTGCACCGGGGATGGCGACCTCGCCGCCGAGGGCAACCGCCCCGGCTGGCGAATCGGAATCCAGTGTGCAGACCTTCGGAATGCCGGGGCCCGGCGAGGCAGACAAATCGTTTGATTCCGGCGCAGCCGACTACGATCCGAATTTCTGATCCCGGCGCCCTACTCTTCGTTGCGGCGCTTTAGTTCTTCCCGGATTTCGTCGAGATTCCGGGCGGGCTCCGGCTCGGGCACGGCTTCGGCGACCGGCGCATTGCTGGCGTCGGATGCCGGCGCAAACAACGGCTCGCTATAGCTTTCATCCACCGCGCTCGCGGCCTCGTCGCCGGGCTCCGGGAGGACGGCCATTGGCACGTTACCGCTTGCCGGCTCCTCGGCAGGCCCGCTGTCTGCGGACGGAAGCTCGCCGAACTGGGCAAGGTAAGCCGCCTCCTCACGCTGCTTCTCAGCCTCTGCCGCGCGCCGCCTGGCCTCGGCCGCTGCCTCCTGAGCACGCCGCAGCGCCTGCCGCTTGCGCTCGGACTGCGCCTCGAACGCGGCACGCCGCTCCGCTTCCTCGCGCGCAGCGACGATCTTGTTCGCCTCGCGGGCATTGACGCATTCCGCCTCGTAACGCGTCTCCGAGCGATTTCGGGAACAGCGAACCAGCGCCGCCTCCAGCACGATCGGATTGTCCAGGAACTCCTGGACCGACCGTGGCGGCGGCGGTTCGGCACAGCCCGCGACAAGGGCAATACCGCCAATAAGGAATGTCACACGCAGTGTCATCGTCAAAAACCGGAATAGTTGGCTAATCGGTATAGATTTCAGCAAAGTACAGCGACGATCTTAGCACCGCTGTCAACGCCGATGATTGGCGCGAGTTCGCAGTTTTCACCGATGCTATAGTGACGCCCGTCACTGCAACGGGATGCGCATCACGTGCCAGGTCAGAACCAGTTCCGGTTACTCGGTCAACGTCGTTTCGCCCCGTTTTTCGTCACGCAGTTCCTCGGCGCGCTCAACGACAACATTTTTCGCAACGGCCTCGTGATCCTGGTCACATTCCAGGGCGTGCTCGTCGCCGGAATGAACCATAGCGAACTGGCCAACGTCGCCGGTGCCTTGTTCATACTGCCGTTTTTCCTGTTTTCGGCCACCGCGGGCCAGTTGGCCGACAAATACGAAAAATCGATGCTCATGCGCCGCATCAAGCTGCTCGAGATAGCGCTGATGATAATCGCGGCGATCGCGTTCACGTCCGGAAGCTACGTCGTGCTGCTGGCCGTGCTATTCCTGATGGGGTGCCAGTCCACGTTGTTCGGCCCGGTGAAGTATGCGTACCTGCCGCAGAAGCTCGAAACGCATGAACTGATAGGCGGCAACGCGCTGGTCGAAGCCGGGACGTATATCGCTATCATCCTCGGACTCATCGTGGGCGGCGCTACAGTCGCTGTAAGTCCCGATTCTCAGGCGCTGCTCGGCGGATGCCTGGTCGCCGTGGCCGTCATCGGGTACCTGGCAAGCCGGCGGGTGCCGCAGACGCGGGCAGTCGACCCGGATCTTGTGGTTAGCTGGAATGCGTGGATAGAAACCTGGCGGATAGTCGGCTTTGCACGGGAAAAGCGCGAGGTATTCCTTTCCATCCTCGGTATCTCGTGGTTCTGGTTCTTCGGCTCGGCGATGACCCTGCAGTTACCGGCCTACACGCTGGTGATACTGAACGGCAACGAGTCGATAACGACGGCTTTGCTGGTTTCTTTTGCGATCGGCGTCGGCCTCGGATCATTGCTGTGCGAACGCATGTCCGGTCACCGCATCGAACTCGGGCTGGTGCCGTTCGGATCGATCGGTCTCAGCCTGTTCGCCGTCGACCTGTATTTCGCTCAGCCCGTCGCCGCAGAAACGTCGGTCAGCAGCATCGCGGAGTTCATGAACCGGCCGGGCAGCTTGCGGGTTCTTGCCGATGTATTGCTGCTCGGTGCATTCGGCGGCTTTTACAGCGTCCCCCTGTATGCCCTGATACAACAACGGTCGGAGCGCAGGCACCTGTCGCGGATCATAGCCGCGAACAACATCATCAACGCCATATTCATGGTGATAGCGTCACTGCTGTCCATTGCCGTGCTGGGCGCGGGGTTTTCCATACCCGAACTGTTCATCGTGCTGGCCGTTTTGAACGCGGCGGTCGCGGTCTACATCTACACGCTGTTACCCGAATTCCTGATGCGTTTTCTCGCATGGATCCTGGTCAACACGATCTACCGCGTGCGGCCGAGCGGCACGGAGAACATTCCTGAAAAGGGTCCAGCCATCGTCGTCTGCAACCACGTAAGTTACATGGACCCGATACTGCTTATGGCTTCGGTTCGCCGCCCGATGCGCTTCGTCATGTACTACAAGATTTTCCAGCTGCCCTTGCTGCGCTTCCTGTTTCGGCACGTCAAGGCAATCCCTATTGCGTCGGCAAGGGAAGACGAACAGTTGATGAATGAAGCCTTCGAGAAGGTTGACGCGGAACTCGCGGCGGGAAATATCGTCTGCATATTCCCGGAAGGCGGCATCACCAGCGACGGCGAGATCCAGCGATTTCGCCCGGGCATCGAGAAAGTCATCGCCCGCCGACCGGTGCCCGTCGTGCCCGTCGCGCTGCAGAATCTATGGGGCAGCTGGTTCAGCCGCAGCAAGGGAGGCGGCATCCGCAGGGTCCCGGGGCGCCTGTTTGCCAGGGTACCGGTCATCGTCGGCGAGCCCGTAATGCCCGGCGACGTTACTGCGGCAAATCTCGAGATCCTCGTGCGCACGCTGCGCGGCGACCGCCGCTAGATCACTCCCCGGAGTCCGGTATCGCCGTTGCCGCACTTCCCCAGCGCGCCTCGGTCGTCATCCCCAGCTTGTTGCGCCACTCATCGATCAATTCGTCGCGGTTGCCGAACAGGCCCGGCGTCTCGCTGGCGTCGAATCGCAGCAGCGCCAGCGCGATGGTGCCGGCACGCATCACCGGCAAGTGAATCTCGTTGCCCGCGGACGTCGCGGCGCTCACGACAATACCTCCGCCATGTGCGGGTTTCGGTCCGAAGATGGAATCCAGCCAGATGAGTCCGCTGGCCGACGAACTGGCGCGGTGTATCCAGCGCGCCGTTCGAAAAAAGACGCGCGACCCGACCGGGTTGAACGCCACGTCTTCAACTTCTTCAGGGAGGCGGATGGATAAAGTACCGATGCGGCCTTCTTCCAGGTGGAATTGCTGAGCCAGGTTGTCCTGGTCCACGAACACGAGGTAGCTGCCGCGTGGCGATGCCCGTAACCACTTGATTGCGGATGTTCCCTGCCAGCGTTGCTGCAAACTCCAGGCACCCGACGGGTTTCGCGACACCACGCTCAATGCGCCGCTGATGCTGCCGAGATAGAGGTTACCGTTATCGGCAAACGCGACACCCGGATGTGGTTCACCGAGCTGAAACTCGACGATGGCGTCTCCCGTGTCGGTGTCGAGCAGGACCACCCGGGTTGCGTTCGCGGCCGCGAGAATCGAGGCATCCGGCGAGAATTCCAGCGCCGTAATTGCCCCTCCCGGCATATCTGTCATGTACGACAAAGGCCTGCCCTCGCGGAGGTCCCACACTCGCACAGTATCGTCGGTCGCCGCGCTTGCCGCGAAGCGGCCATCGGCGCTTATTCGCAGCAGGCGTACCGGGGTATCGTGCCCCACGAAACTCACCTCCCCGGCCGCGGCCGCGAGTGACTCTGCGGATACATCCGCGGGGAAGACATGCACGTGGCCACCGCTGTCGCCGATCACGAGATTTCGCGCATCCGGTGTGGCCGCCACAACCGCGTCTGCCGCAGCGGTCCACGCCGCCTCGCCGGGCGCCATGTCGGCCATCGCCACCGGTGCAACCTCACCCGGCAGCCGCCAGAATCGCGCAGCACTATCCGGTCCACCGGTCAGCAGTACGCGCTCGTCGGAGCTGAATGCCAGTAACTGACTCGAGGCGCCGGATCCGCCTGCGCCCAGCAAAGGCCCCACCGGCCGGCCGTCTTCCGTGCGGTATACCTGGTATCCGCTGCGAGGCCTTCCGGCAACGACGCTGGAGCCGGATGGCGAGAATGCGAGGCGCCAGCGTCCTTCGCCACGCTCATCGAGCAGCGGCAGGTCGGGCCGACCCACGCGCCAGAGCGAAACACCGGACGCGCCGTAGATCGCACCCAGGACCGTGCCCCCGGCATCCATTTCGATAGCGCTGGGCTGCATTGGCAGATCGACCTGCGCCAGCATCTCGCCACTCTGGAAGTCCCAGATACGCACTGCCTGGTCGAAGTCGGCGACCGCGATGCGGCTGCCACCGGCATCCAGCGTGACGAGCGCGGGCGAGCCGGCAAGATCCAGGCGGCCCTCTACTTCACCCGACTCGAGCGACCAGAGTTCGAGCCGCGTATCCGTATCGCTGCGCGATTCGGCGAACAGGTGCAGGCCGTCTCGCGTGAGTCCCGAGTTCAGGCTGGCTGCACCGACCTTCATCGCGCGGAGCCTGTCACCGGTCGCGGTATCCCAGACGTTCACCGTTTCCACCGTCGCGGTGACAAGCCGGCGCGCACCGTTATCGAGCCCGATGATCTTCTCGTTCTGGCTCACCGCCACGGCGCGTATGGGTTTGGCGAAAGCCAGGTCCCATATGCGCGCGGTATCGCTCTGCAGCGCACGGGCGACCGCGTAGCGTCCCTCCGGGCCGATCCAGATGCTGTCGGTCTCGCGCTCGACCGGGTCCGGTATGTGCAGGCCGCGCTGAAAATCCTCGACCAGCCCCTGCGAATTCAGCGTGAGATTCCAGCCGACGAGGTGGCCGGCGACGCCGAGCTCCTCGTCGCGCACAGAAAGTGTCCACGTGCCGTTCGTCGGCTCGCCAACGAGATCCCTGAGCTGGGCTGCAGGAATCCTGATCTCTTCGCTGCTCGAAGCTCGATCCATGCCGGTCTCGATTTCCACGGCGCGACCGGACGGTGCAATGATCTTGATGCGCAGGTCCGACAGTCGCGGATGGCTGATGTTCAGGGTCAGGCTCGCCCGGCTGACCTGGCTCTCGCGATCGACGATAACGCGACGCACCAGCGGCGAGACCTCGAGCGCCGTGATCGCCCATTCTCCGGAGGGTTGCAGGCCCTGTGGCGTCAGTGACCACTGCCGGACCTTCGAACCCTCGGTGGTCGTCAGCAACCTGTTGCCCGGGTCGAAGATCGCTCCGGCGGCTTCCGCCGCGGGCAGGCTGGCTATCAACAGCGGGTAATCGTCTGCCACCAGCATCGCTGCCCGATGGCGCCGTTGCGGTGTAGACAGGACCAGTGACTCCAGCGCGGCTAGCAGCGCCATGTCACGCTGTTCGCTGCGCATCGCCGCCCGCGCCTGCCTGTCCCAGAACGCTGCACGCAGCTCGTCGGGCAGTTGACCCGCCTGTGGCAGCTCAGCCGCCATCAAGGCGAGCGCCTCGACGACATCGATGTCGGCCGCTTGTGCGGCGCGCGACTGGAGAAAGTTCCGGTACAGGTTGTCCGCGGACCTGCTATGACCCGGGAACGAACGCAGGTTGCGCCACGCCGTCTCCGCGGATTCGAGTTCAACCGCCTGTGACGTTAGCGTCCCGACATAGACCAGGGGCAGCCATTGCGTGTAGACGAAGGGAATCGCGATCACCAGGAAGATGGCCGCCAGCGCGATGAGAGGTGCCTTGAATCGCGTAGGCAGATTCTCGTTGGCCCAGCGTGCCGTGAAAACCGTTTCGTAGACACGGTTACGGACCTGTATTTCGCCTTCATCGTCGACACTGAGCAAACCGATCGCGATCAGTCGCCGCTGCAGCGGCGAACCCAGGTCCGTGGCAACCTGAACGCCCTTGCGTAAACGGCCGTAAAGATTCAGCAGCGCTTCACTCTGCTTGCCGTTCTGCGCTACCTGGCGATGGATATGGCTGAGGTGCGGCTCCGTTCGCAGCACGGCACGTCCCGTGAACTGCTGCTTCACGATGCGATCGACATGCTCCTCGATATCTTCATCGTCGATCGCCTCGCGGGATATTGCGCGCGCGAGTTTCTGCGTGAGATAAGGCTGCCCGTTCGTCCAGTAATAGATACGGTCCAGGGCCTGCCGGGCCTGCTCCGCCGCCAGGTTGAGCTCTGTTACGAATATGTCGAGATCGTCACGCGAGAAATCGTCAAGGGGAATCGACTGCGTCACGTTGAACGGCGACAGCTCCGGCTCGTCGATCAGGCTCACCGGATCGCACTCGCCCAGCAGCACGAAAGTCAGGCGAGAAAACTCCGGGTCCGTCGCCCGCCCGTTATGTGCTGAACGAATGCTGGCCAGCAGTTCCGTGCCCACGGAGTTCTCACCGACTCGCTGGACTTCGTCGACGAAGATCACGATCCGCTCCTGGACGAAGCTCAACACGATCTCGTTGTAAAACTCGAGAAGCCGCTGGCAGTTGCCGAGCACCGACTTGTCCTGCCACCAGGACTGCAGGTCGAAGCGAATTCGCAGCTGCCGCAGGATCCGGTAGGCAACACTGTAGTACCAGCGGCCCGCGTCCGTGCCGGCATCGCGTTCACCGATCTGGCCGAGGTCGAGCACGGCCACATTGAATCCCTTGGCTTCGAGTCGCGCGGCAGTCGCCGCGATCAGGCTGGACTTGCCACTGCGGCAGGGGGCAATTACGTGCGCGTAGCGCCCGGCGAGAACGGTATCGTAAAGCAGGTCGTCAGCACGGCGCCGCACGTAACCGGCACGCACGGCATGCAATGGCTGGCCGACGCTGAAAAATTCGCCAGTTGAATCCCCGCGCGATCTTTCCTGGCGGGGCCTGTGTCCATCCGACTTGCTGCTCACTGTGGATCCCGTAGCCCCGTACTGGGGTATTCTCTGCGATTCCCGTCACAACCCACAAGCATGATGTTCGAGTCGCGCCTGTTAAAAAAGGACTTGTTTGGCGAAGTTCGGCTCGAATCCGACGCTTCCGGCCGGCGCATCGTGCGCGATGCAGCCCCGGCTGCCCTGTTTCTGCGCTGGCTTGCGAACGGTCTTATGCGCCGCGAGGCGCGCGTGCTCGCCGCACTGGAAGGCCTCGAGGGCGTACCCGGGCTCATTCGCGTAGAACGCAACAGGCTGGAGCGCGAATACCTGGACGGTGCGCCGATGCATCGGGCAAAGCCCCGCGACCCTGATTATTACCGGCGTGCAATGCAGCTCTTGCGCAGACTGCATGCCCGGGGTGTCGTGCACAACGATCTTGCCAAGGAACCCAACATCCTTGTCATCGACAGCGGGCAGCCTGCCTTCGTCGACTTCCAGCTCGCGTGGTATGCGCCCGGGCGCGGCAGGCTCTTCTGCATACTCGCCTGGGACGATCTGCGGCACCTCCTTAAACACAAACGCAGCTATTGCCCCGACAAACTGACAGCACGGGAACGGCGAATCCTGGCGAGACCGTCTTTGCCGTCGCGCCTGTGGATGCGGATCGTCAAGCCACCCTACCTGTTCCTGACCCGCAGGGTGCTCGGATGGGCCGATCGCGAGGGCGCCTCCGATCGCGGCGAACGCCGATGATTCGCGCGGCGGTTTGGGTATACTCGCGCCATCTGCATCAAGCGGCACCCTGCAAATGAGCTATTGTCACCGCCACAACCTCGTCGACCCCGAAAGTGCCGATGCCGAGCGGCGCTTCGGCATCCGCGTTACCTTGCCGGCGACGGACACCTTCCGGATCGTGATCGGCGACGACTGGGAGCGGCTGCACTGGTATGCGAGCGAGTCCGAAAGAGACAAGGCGTTCGATTCCATGGCCCGGCGCCACGGCTATTACCGCGGGACCGACTCGCCTGCCCAGGTACTCGAGAAGGTCGAGCGTTAGGTGTCGGTCTACGGCGGCGGTGCACCGATGAACAGGTAGAAATTGCTCAGGCCACCTTCTCCGACCCCGGCCGCGAACAGCAGCGGCCCGATATAACTGTCAACTCCGACAAACAGGCTGCCATGCAGAAGTGTTGAACCGACCGACATGTCGGACCGGTCCTGCCATACGTTACCGGCCTCGAGCGTTCCGCCAAGATACACCGGCGCCTCGAAGAAGCCCCCGGGCGAATCGCCGATGCGGCGGTAAAAGATCAGCTTCGCCACGGCCGCGTGCGGTCCGCTGATCGCGCCACGCTCGTAGCCGGACAGACGCTGGAAGCCGCCGAGGCGGAAGAGGTCCTGCACGGCGCCGTCGAAATTCAGCGTGGTCTGGTACTCGAGTCCGAAGCCGACCGTCGACTTGCCGCGCGACCGCACCGCCTCGACGGCCAGGTCGATGACATCGTATCGATCGTCGCCGCCGAGCTCGGGCAACGACTGCCGCCACTCCAGTTCGCCGCGCACACCCTCTCCCGGGAACCAGGGCTTGTCGAGGGAATCGACCCGGAACCGGGCACGCAGGCCGCCGGTTTCGAAGTCCGGGTTCGGTATCGCCGGGTCACCTATCGTGACTCGCGATTCGCCGCCGCCGCGGAATGCGCCAAGCCGGAATTCGCCGAAGTTGCCGATTTCCGTCCCGGCGTCGATGCCGCCGGTCAGCTCGGTGATCCGCAGGCGCGCCGCGATCGCGCTGTCGGCAAACAGGTTGAAGTTCGACTGGTCGAGGTCGAGGTAAGGTGTCACGAACAGCCGCGAATCGGAGCGCAGCGGCTGGTAGAACTCCGTGAA
>WOR8_10001109_pt1 | contig 31339 bp, 31 predicted proteins | sample DeeMarSeWOR38_10_FD_19890 | JGI IMG/M metagenome (IMG submission 19890) | reverse complement strand
GGCATTGGGCGATGCTTTAGCCACGGCAATGATTTTTCAGAGGATTTTAGCGGAGCTGGAGAAAACTGGACCGGCAAAACTGCGAAACCTTATGGCCGCTGGTGGAGTTCAATAATATAGACAGGCGCATCTGCATGTGCGGGGCGTTGAAGAAATGGCGATATTGGGTTCTATTTCTCCTCCGGATTAAGTGCACCCAGCAATTTCGGTAGGTCGCCGAAACGTCCAATTGTCCCGAATATCAAAGCAGCCAACAGGACGAAGACGACCGTCACCGACGCCATTACCGGTGTATACCCATACCGCAGTGAGTTGAATATTTTAATGGGAAGTGTTTCCACGGTAAAGCCGGCTACCATGTAGGCGACGATATATTCATTCAAACTTAGTACAAAAGCGAACGCATAACCGGATATCATATAGGGCCGCACCATCGGGAAGATGACGGTTCGAAAAACAGTCCCGGAATCGGCACCCATGGTCTCGGCAGCCTCAACAATTTCATGATCGATGGATTCGAAACCCAGTGAAATTGTAACCAACGGCAGAGTCACGAAGAAAATAGCATGTGATATCATGGTTGCCATCATCTGCCCATATAGTCCTATCGTTACCCAGAAGGAAAGAAATCCCAAGGCGGTGATAACCGGAGGCAGGATAAACGGTGAGATTCCTAAAGCAAACAGAGCGCGGGCATAAAAAACCCGATAGCGCCACAAAAAATAAGCCAGGGGTAGGGCAATAGACAGCGCCAGCAGACTGGATGTGAAGGCGATGGCCAGACTGTTTTTGACCGGGATCAGCCAGCTGTTTTCGGTCAAAAGCTCCACATACCACCGCAGGGACACGCCTTCCGGTGGGAAAAACAGCCGCTTTTTGGCATTTAACGATACCCCGCCGACGACTACAAGGGGTCCGCTTAATAAAAATACCACCAAGCCCAGGAACATATTACGCAACGTCTTGTTCATAGAAACCTTTTTTAATTTTAATTAATTTTCAAAAAAACTAAAATCATCCGACTCATATCGCCTTAACCTTTTTTCCCTTACCGATCATCATGGTCAACACTACGAGCGCAAGGCTGACACCCATGAAAAATATCGCCATGGCCGCCGCAAGCGGCATATTGGTCTGGTAGATGGCCGCATCGGTGATCAGCACCGAAAGCGTCCAGTGCCGGGGACGGCCGAGAATCTGCGGCAGCAAATAGGCACCAAGGGTGAAGACGAACACCATTACAAAGGCCGCGACGATGGCGTTGCGCAGCGACCCTACAACCACCGTAAAAAATGTCCGAAGTGGAGAAGCTCCCAATGTCAGGGCTGCTTCAGGTAAGGCCGGATCAAGCCGTGACAGCGGTGGGTAGAGCACCAATACGGTGTAAGGAAAAGCGAGATAGCAGATGCCAAAGAGGAGCGCCGCGAAGCCCGGATACCACGCCACTGGGCGGGCTATCAATCCCAACCAGACAAAGAGGTTTGACAAACCGGCTGTCCGTGACAGCAACAACGACCAGGCGAAACCGACGATGACCTCCGACAGCGACAGCACGGACATCAGCAATACCAGCCATACGACTTGGGCCCGCCGTTTCATACGGGTAATAAAATACGTGAACGGAAAACCGATGGAGACACACACAGCAGCAGACAGCCCGGCAAGTAACAGTGAAAACAGCAGGGTACGACCGAATAGTGCCGTATAGAGATTTATATAGTTGGTCAGCTCAAAGCCGGTAACATAAAACCCACCGGGTTGGCGATGAAAGAAGCTGACGGCCGCCATGAGACCGAAGGGCACAATAAAAAAGATCGCGAGCATCAGAGCCGGGTACACCACCGTCAGATGCGCACGCACGCCTTTTGGTTTTTCTCCGATCATGATCTTAATACAACGCAAGCAGTCGGTGGGAGCTCGGCGGTGGCTTGATCGCCCTGCCTGACAGCCGGTCGTCCTTTAGGTGTCGATTGACTGACAATTTGAATTCCATTGCAATCCAGATAGATTTCAACGCTGGAGCCGACATCCCGCACAAAGGAAACCCTGCCAGGCAAACGGTTGTCTCCTTCTTCAGCGCCCGGCCGCACATGGACTTCTTCGGGACGTACTGAAACGGTAACTTTTGTATCAGGATTTATGCCCTCAGGCATATCGGAGATTTCCAAACGTGCTCTGCCGATCGTGACCGTCCGGGATCCGCTACACGTGCCATCCAAAAGATTGCTGGTGCCGATGAAGTCGGCTACAAACGTATCGGCCGGGCTGCGATAGATTTCGAGCGGAGATCCCATCTGGTGAATTCGATTATCCGGTCCCATCACCACCACCAGATCGGACATCGTCATCGCCTCGCGTTGGTCATGGGTAACGAGGATGGTGGTCACTGATAGACGCTGCTGCAGCATACGCAGCTCTAGTTGCATGTCTTCCCGTAGTTTGGCATCCAGTGCTGAAAGCGGCTCATCGAGCAGAAACAGTCTTGGTTCAATAGCCAAGGCACGAGCCATTGCAATCCGCTGCCGCTGTCCGCCGGAAAGCTGTGATATGTGCCGATCGCTAAGACCGGATAATTTCACTAGATCCAGCAACTCATTGGCCCGTTGTTGCCGGGTGGTTTTGTCGATTTTGCGTACCCGCAGGCTGTAGGTGATGTTTTCACCAACGGTCAAATGCGGAAACAACGCGAGCGACTGGAATACCATACCGAAGTTTCGTTTGTGGGCGGGAGTGCCGGTGATGTCTTCTTGATCCAGCAAAATGCGGCCGCGGCTGGGTTTTTCCAATCCGGCGATGAGGCGCAAAAGGGTTGTCTTACCGCATCCGGACGGTCCGAGGAAACAAACAAATTGACCGTCGGGCAGGATAAGGTTCACATCGCTCACAGCAACAATCGATCCAAAACGTTTCTCGATGTTTTCGAGTGTTAACCCAGCCATGACGTTTTTTAATAGCCACAGACGCGGATTTACCCGGTTAAATAAGATTTGAGTTTAATACATATTTCTCAAATCTTAGCTTGAGGTGCGGGGCCAACATGACATCAAAGCGGTATGATGCTCAATTTGATATGATTTGCAAAGGAAACCCATTATTCTCAAGCTATTAAACTGGGCAAGCACAGACAACTTTTTTTGAGTCTAATTACCCGCAGATTGTGGCGATAGAATCGATAAAATCAATTGTAATGATACTCCGCGGCTTGCCGCGGGGAGGTTCATTAGATGGCGGTTTTTCCCCCGGTTGCGAACGCAAAAGGAATGGAGCCGAAATCAGGCTCCATGTCCTATGCGTTACGGTTTCAGCGTGATTTATTTTGTGACCATTTCGGTCCACTTTTGGTTGACCCAGTCACTCAACTCACCGGTGTAAATATCGTAGCGCGGAATAATCGGTGGTATATCGCTGGAAACCGCGGCAAATTCATTGTCCGTCAATCCGGTAACATCCCGTTTTACCGTGGGGGCTGTACCGACATTGCGTGATAGCTTGGCCTGGATTTCCGGGCGGCACATGTAGTCGATAAAAACGTAGGCCTCGTCAAGTTTTTTGGATGCTTTGGACACGGCCCAGCTTCCGGAGTCGTAGACACCGCCTTCCTTCGGGAAGGTTGAGCGCACGGGGTGACCGTCCGCTGCCGCGAGGCCGGCAACGTCATGGTAATATTGTCCCATGGGGATCTCACCGGACTGCAGCGCCTGTTGGAATTGGCCTTCATCCCGGTACCACAGTTTCACGTTGGGTTTGAGCTCGGCCAGCTTATTCATGACTTGGAGGATGCCTTCCTTGGAATTGAGGATGTCGTAACCGCCAAAAAAGGTCTTCGCTGTTATCTCCAACAGAAATGAGTTGGAGACCAGCGCCAGAAGGCCCAGGGAATTCTTTTTATCCGGCGCCCACATATCCCCCCAGGAGGCGGGGGCCGCTTTAAATACATTGGTATTGGAGACCAGGGTGATGTACCACCCTACCGCTCCGATACCGCTCACTCGGCCGTCGGGACATTGGTATTGGAGACCAGGGTGATGTACCACCCTACCGCTCCGATACCGCTCACTCGGCCGTCGGGATAGCGATTGATTGATTGGGGCAAGAGGTATTTATGATTGGGGATTTTTTTCAGATCATAGGGTATCCAAAGCTCGGTTCTCTGGCCTCTGAGCATCACGGTCTGGGCCATCATATTAACATCCGCCGGGGCCTGGCCCGCACGGGCGGCTTGCTCCAATTGCACCAGCCAGGCTTCTCCGGTGGGTTCGGCAACTGATTCGATTTTAATGCCGGTTTCCTTCGTAAAGTCCGGGAAGATATGCTTGTCAAAAGAATCTTTGAAATAACCGCCGTAGGCGCCGACTTTCAGCACGCCTTCGGCATGGACGGAAGGTACGCCGAATTCCAACACGACCACGCCGAGGATTGCGACAATCACGGCGACTGGCAATTTATGTACCTTTTTTATAAAATAGAATTTGTTTTTTGCTGACATGATAGGGTACCTCCTTTTAGGGTTGAAAGTTTATTCACGCAAGGGGGGATAAGTTAGGATACGAAACTATGTCAAAAACAGGGTTGAGTGTCAAGTTTCTACTGCGCTTTCGTTTTTTTCAGAGGAATGCAATTGACAAGTATTATAAATCTAATCTAAGACCTTGGGCAACAGTTGTGTGTTTTTTAGCATCTGAATCTTGCATGAGAATTGATGAGAAGCGGAAGCCTCCGACTCGTTCAAAATTCAGATAAAATGCGACCGGCAGATTGAATCGAACTTAAAAATTTGGAGAAGCGATGATGAGTACCAATTCTAAAACCCTGGATGAAACGTCGCGGCTGATTTTACACAGAACCCCTCAAACGGATGTCAAGAACGGCATTACCATCATGGTTGAAGGAGAAGGGGCCCGTCTTATCGATAAGGAAGGCAAGACGTATTTGGACATGGAAGCGGGGATTACACGACCTGTGCATGTCGGCTATGGTCGCCGGGAATTGGCTCAGGCGGCATACGACCAAATGTGCAAACTGCACTACTTTACCCCTTGCGGATTCGCCAATCAGCCGGCCATGCAACTGGCTGATTTGCTATCAGAAATCACACCTGCTGGCATCAACCGATTTACCTTTGAGTGCTCCGGTTCGGAAGCGGTTGATTCCGCCATGAAATTGGCCAAACACTACCATTACTTCGATGGTAATAAGGCCTGTTTCAAAGTCATATCCAGAAAAGGGGCCTATCATGGTGTGAACGGCTACGGTATAAGGGCCCTTGGAACCGTTATGCCGATGAGGCAAATTATGGAACCTGTCGCCCCGGGGGCGGTTTTTGTCGAGCCGCCGTATTGCTATCGCTGTCCGTATGGACTGAGATATTCTGATTGTGGCATCAAGTGCGCCAGAGATATCGAGCGGACAATTGAGTTTGAAGATCCGGAACTGATTTCCGCCTTTATCGGAGAGCCGATTATGCAGGGATTTGGAGCCCTGGCACCTCCTAAGGAATACTGGCCGATTGTCCGCCAAATTTGCTCCCAATACGATATTTTGCTCATTATAGATGAGGTTATTTGCGGCTTTGGGCGGACTGGAAAAATGTTCGCTGTCGAGCATTTTGATATTCAGCCGGATATGCTTGTTATGGCAAAAGGGATTACAAGCGGCTACGTTCCTCTTGGTGCCGTCGGCTGCACGGATGGCGTTATGGAACCCATTGAGAATTTTATTCATCTGCATACGTATGGAAATCACCCGGTACCATGTGCAACTGCTTTGAAAAATATCAACATCCTGCAGGAGGAAAACCTGATTCAACATTCCGAAGAGATGGGCACATATTTTCTGGATGGCTTGAAAAACCTGGAGCATCATCCCACAGTGGGGGAGATTCGCGGAACAGGACTTTGGCTGGCGATTGACTTCACCTCCGACAAGCAAACGCGTGCAGCGTTTCCGTTGGAGCGACTCAACCGCATTATCGCCCGGGCCAAGCAATACGGCGTTCTCTTTAAAACTATGGGGCATGCTCTTGAATTTGCGCCGCCATTGATCATTACCAAGGAAGATATCGATGAGGCGTTGGGGGTGTTGGATCGCTGTATTTTCGAAGAAGAAAAAGATATGGGATTTTAGGTAATTCGTTTCCATCCCGGAAAAGTGCTCATTTCTAAGTTTTTAACCACAGCGTCATCATAAATTGTGTATTTCCCCTTATTTCTCTTGACCCCAAATACCGACTTATGTATCTACAATTCTTTTAAAATATTATCGTGGATTTAGCCGGTGTCCAATTACAAATCGATCACGCCCCAGCAGTTACCCAAGTTTGCTGGGATAAAAACATTTATGCGGCTTCCGCATTCCCGAACAACCGAAGGGATTGATTTTGCCATTGTTGGTATACCCTGGGATGGTGCAACATCCTACCGAAGCGGGCAGCGAATGGGCCCTGATGCGATTCGCAAGCTGTCCGTAACGTTGAGACCATATAATCTGGCTCTGGATGTGGGGATATTTGAGCATTGTACCGGAGTGGATTATGGCGACCTAACGGTGGTGCCCGGATACATCGAGGATACCTATACCAAGATCGAGGAAGAACTCTCGCCGCTGATCGAAAATGGCATTATTCCCGTATCGATGGGAGGGGATCATTCCATCACTCTACCGGAGCTTAGGGTGCTTGCCCGTTACCATGGCCCCGCGGCTCTGATACACTTTGATTCGCACACCGATACCAACGAGCAGTATTTTGGAAAGCCCTATTATCACGGTTCTCCGTTTCGCAGAGCCGTGGAAGAAAAAATAATTCTTCCTGAGCATTCAATTCAGGTTGGGATGCGTGGTACGGTGTATTCAAAAAATGCCTATGATGACTCAAAAGCCTTGGGATATGAGGTTGTCACCATGGCTGCGATTCGTCAGATGGGTGCCCAGAAATTAATCGATGTGATTCGTGAGCGGGTCGGTCAATCAAACGTTTTTGTCACCTTTGATATTGATGTCCTGGACCCCGCTTATGCTCCTGGAACCGGTACGCCGGAAGTGGGCGGTTGGACTAGTGGCGAAGCCATCGAAGTGATTCGGGGATTGCAGAATCTTAACTATGTCGGATTTGATGTGGTCGAAGTCTTGCCTGATTGTGACAGGGCGGATCTTACCGCCCTAACGGCCGCCAACATAATTTATGAATTTCTATCTTTGATTGCGCTGAATAAAAAAATGACAAATGACAACGAGCACTGACGCTCAATTTAAGGAGGAAGCAATGACCGCGAATAATCAAAAAGTTGTTGTCAATTCCTGGAACGAATGGGATCCGTTAAAACATGTGATTGTCGGCCGCGCTGACGGTACGATGATTCAGGCCCCGGAGCCGGCCATCGAACGTAACTGGCCTGATCATGGATTTCCACTGGGCACCTTTGGACCTCTGCCCAAAGATATGGAAGAAAAGGCTACTGAGCAGTTGGACAATTTTGCCAAAATCCTTGAGAGCCGAGGAATCCGCGTGGATCGTCCGATGCCCTTGGATTTCAGCCAAACGGTTCAAACCCCGGATTGGAAGCAGGAAAGCATGTTTGGCTGCATGCCACCTCGAGATGTATTGTTGACTGTTGGGAATGAGATTTTGGAAGCCACTATGTCGTATCGCAGCCGATGGTATGAATATTTGTGCTATCGTCCCCTGCTAGAGAGGTATTTCCAAGAAGATCCAAATTTCAAATGGGAAGCAGCGCCCAAACCGAGACTTGGGCAAGACACCTATAAAAAAGATTATTGGCGAAAATGGGAAAAGAAGACTAACGAAGAAAAAGAGCAGGCGATTTACAGTCAGGACTGGGTTTTAACTGAGAAGGAACCATGCTTTGATGCTGCCGATATTGCTCGAGCAGGTAAAGATCTGTTTGTATATCTATCTTCGGTTACCAACCACGCCGGCATTGATTGGCTGCGTCGCCATTTTTCGAATCACCGTCTTCATGCAATTTGGTTTTATGAAACCAATCCCATTCATATAGATGCCACCTTTGTTTTGCTGCGACCGGGGTTAGCTCTCAGCAACCCCAAACGAAAACCAATGGCGCCGAATATGGTGGAGTTCTTTAAAAAGAATAATTGGGAGATCGTAGAATGCGCCGAACCGGCATTGGACGGCTATCCACCACTTTCGTTTTGCAGTCAGTGGCTGTCGATGAACACGCTTATGTTGGATCCGAAAACCATCTGCGTTGATGCTCAGGAAGTAAAACAAATGGAACAGTTTGACAAGCTTGGTTTTGAAGTAATCCCGGTGCCGTTTAGAGATGTGAGCGCTTTCGGTGGAGGGCTGCACTGTGCGACCGCCGATGTCTTCCGAGAAGGGGGTTGTGAGAACTATTTTCCGAATCAGTTGGAGGGATTTTAGGATTTTGACAAACATCATATCTCCAGTACCATATCCGCTGCATTACACCTAAGTATTTGAGAGGTCGGGTAGTTGCTTCAATCTAAACTGATCGGTTCAACGTTCCGGGTTCAGAGGTTGTAAGTGATTGAAACTCAGCACTATATTGATCAAGCTCAGGTATTTTCAGATTTCACCCATTGGGTGAAAAGGCGTCGTAAACCCATTTAAGACGGGCTCCTTGATAGAAGCTGGTTAATCGTATTTCCAACCCGGAACGCTGAACCCAGAACCGCTCAACCTAGGTTCAATATATACGCTGCCTGCATGAGGCTCTTTCTCCCCTCAGCTATTTATGGCATCGGTTACATTCCGCCCAACTTTAGGGCAGGTGCCTCTCTATCCGTGTCTGTAAATCCGAGCACGCCGACTAAATTGGATGTTCGAGATTGACATTGTGGCATTCGAGTGGTAACAGTAACTGAACGTGTTTTAAAAACCCATCTAAGGCCCAATAGCCGCGTTGCAGGCATCTTCAAAATGCTCCCATACTACCGTGTATGCTGCGCCTTGTCATTGAACCTAATCTGAGGTTTTAAAACCACGTTTAATCAACAGCTGGGGGAGCCGAACCTGATCGGCTGAGATGAGGCTGGTAGCCTCGACCCTTGGAACCTGATCCGGATAATGCCGGCGTAGGGAAGTAAACCCATCAGTCCTTCCGCCCTGCTTTCCTCCGGCATGACTCTGCTTTGGAGGAAACGCTTGATGCTCACGGTCTCACGTCTTAGCAAATGTTTCGGTGAACTTTTCATTTTTAAAAATTTTGACTTAGAGCTTCCTAAAAACGGATTTACCGTTTTAATTGGTCCCTCGGGCTGTGGTAAAAGCACGTTATTCAATGTACTAAGCGGTGTCGTCAATAATGATGGCGGTGAAATAAAATGGTGCGGGGAGTCCGTAGCGCATTTGGGGGGAACATCCGCCTATATGCAGCAAAATGATTTGCTGTTGCCGTGGTTTTCCCTAATAGACAATGCTCTGTTACCGGCTAAGATTTCCGGTGAAAATATAGACAATGCTCGGATGAAAGCGCGGTCTCTATTTAAGCGGCTTGATCTCGAAGGATTTGAAACCTATTCACCTGCCGAAATTTCCGGAGGGATGCGCCAGCGATGTGCGCTGGTTCGGACGCTGATGTTTGAGCGGGAATTGGTTTTGCTGGATGAACCACTTTCAGCCTTGGATGCGATTACTCGAAGCAGTTTGCAGTCGTTGCTTGTGATGCTTCAAATCGAATTTCACAAAACTATTTTGATGATAACCCATGACATCGAGGAAGCGTTGATGCTTGCGGATGAGGTCCTGGTGTTGAGTCGACGGCCTATGCGGATTTTGGATCGATTTTCTTTGAGAGGTGCAAAACTCAGGCGAATCGATGATCCTGATTTGATCAAGATTAAAAAATATGTGCTAAACCTCCTGCAAGAGGAACTGGACATATGAGACGCTCGAACTTGATTGCCTTGGCGGCCATCTTGGTTATTTTAGCTAGTTGGGAAATGGTCTGCAGTGGATTGCACATCCCCGATTTTATTCTGCCGCCGCCTTCACGTATTATTGCTGTAGCGGTGTTTCAGGCAAAAACCATTCTGCCTCACGCCGTCACTACAGCGCTTGAGGTGTTGATTGGAATTCTTATTTCTCTGATGGTTGCGGTGGTGCTGTCGATTGTGATGTTTGCCCATCCATCCGTTGAAAAAACAATCGCCCCGTTCCTGGTCGCCTCCCAGGCGGTGCCGGTATTTGCCATTGCGCCGCTGTTAGTGGTTTGGCTTGGATACGGTATTGCCAGTAAAGTCTTGATGGCGGCCGTGATTATTTTTTTCCCAATTACCGTTAATTTGTTGGAGGGATTCAAAAGCTGCAATCAAGAATTTAGAGTCCTTTTTCAACTCATGGGCGCTGGATTCTGGAAAACAATGCGGCTATTATACTGGCCCTGGGCGCTGCCCCATTTTTTCTCAGGATTAAAAGTCGGAGTATCGGTAGCTACTATCGGTGCCGTTATTGGTGAATGGGTTGGTGCGCAGCAAGGACTCGGGTATCTTATGATCCAGGCCAATGCCCGGCTCAATGTCGACGTTGTGTTTGCGGCCATCGTATGGCTGTCGATTATGGGTTTGTCGTTATGGATTTTTGTTGGATTTTTGGAGAGAAGGGTCATCACATGGAAATCGTAAGAAATTTTCCGGGCGGTCAGTTCGTCCGGGTACCGGGGCGAAAAATTGGAATTTAGCATCTCCAACCGGTCAATGCATTAAACGTGAAAGGAGCAAAAATGGCAAAAAAAAGCGTAACGATCATATTTTTGATACTTATCTTCTCGGTCTGGGCCTCAACCGTCGGTGCGGCTCAGAGGCTCACGCTGATTCTCGATTGGTTTCCGAATGTTGATCACCTGCCCCTTTATGTGGCACGTCATCAGGGGTTATTTTCTGAAGAAGGACTTGAAATTAAAATTATCAGCCCTTCCGATACGTCGGATGGGCTCAAACTGGCGGCTTCCAGTAAGGTTGATATCGCCGTCTCATATGAACCGCAGACTATTATCGCGGCCGCCAGGGGATTGGATGTGATTGTATTTGGACGGTTAGTCGAACACCCCTTGACAACCCTGCTGTTTCTAAAGGGCAAAGGAATCGAAAAACCGAAAGATTTAGAGGGCAAGCGAATCGGCTATACCGTACCCGGGTTGATGGATGTTCTCCTAGATGCATTTGCCAAAGTAAATGATATCCAACATTATTCCGCAATCAATGTTGGTTTCTCCATAGTGCAGTCTTTGACAGCAGGCAAAGTGGATGCTGTAATGGGGCCATTTAAAACTTATGAAACCGTTGAAATGGCGCATCGAGGATATGATGTCGGATATTTTGAGCTGGAAAAATGGGGGATTCCAGACTACGATGAACTGATTTTTATCACCAGCAAAAGCACGCTGAAGAGACATCAAAAGGAATTTTCGGCATTCCGTCGTGTTATTGATCGTGCCATTGCCCTGGTGCGTCAAAATCCTGATCAGGCTCTGAAATACTATTTTAAAGAAGTGCCGGAGGCGGATCGCAAAACTGAGACCGACGCGTTCAAGTTGACCCTGCCCTACTATGCTTCAGATCAGAAACTCGAGGTACCGAGATGGCAGCAGTTTGCTGATTTTGCATTGACGTATGGATTGATTAAAAACACCGTTGATGTCGCATCCATTCTTTGGGCAGAGGAATAGACGCGGCTTTATTGCCCCGTCTAAAGCCTGATATTGAACAGATCGCGGGGCGTGCTGTGGATAAGCTGTTGACATTTAGGAGAAATACAAATAGGTTCGGCTACTCGACGGTTTCCGAAACACATTATATGGCGTTGACCAGATCCATTAAGTTTTTGATATTTATGAGTATGTGTGCCAAAGGAGTCGGAATTAGAGCCTAGGTCTAAGGAGAAGCTGCATGAATGTCCCATTTGTCGATTTAAGTCGCCAACTTGAACCTCTTTTACCGGATATACAGGCTGCCATCAGCAGTGTCATTGAACGGTGTGCGTTTGTCAACGGACCTGAAATCAAAGAATTCGAAACGCACATGGCGCAGTGGCTAAACTCACCCGAGGTTTGTACGGTGTCCAATTGCACACATGCAATTTATCTCACATTGAAAGCCCTGGGGGTTGGGGAAGGCCATGAGGTGATCACGGTGCCGAACACCGCCTTTCCAACCAGTGAAGCCATCAATTTGTCCGGTGCGGAGGTGGTGTTTGCAGATATTACGCCCGACTTCTATGCCCTGGATCCCCAAGCCGCCGAACAGGCCGTTACATCTAAAACCAAGGCCATCATTCCCGTGCATCTTTACGGAATACCGGCAGACATGGATGCATTTATATCCCTCGCAAGGAGGCATAATCTGTTTGTTGTAGAGGACGTTGCTCAGGCCCAGGGTGCCAAATACAAGGGGCAACAGGTCGGCACCATCGGGCATGCCGGTTGTTTCAGCTTTTTCCCTTCCAAGAATCTGGGAACCTTTGGCGATGGCGGTGCCGTTTGTTCGGAAGATGTCAAACTGATCAAAAACGTGCGGATGATGGCCAACCACGGCAGAGAAGACAAATACACGCATCAACTTCTTGGAACCAATAGTCGACTGGATACCTTGAAAGCGGCCCAACTGGGGATATGCCTCAACTATCTGGATGAATGGAATCAACAAAGACGACATGCGGCGGATCTTTATGATGAACTTCTCAAACCGTACGAAGAAATTATGCGGCCTCAGGTTCTACCGGAATGCGATCCCGTATGGCATGTGTATGTCATCCGTTACAAGCGTCGCGATAAACTGGCAGCTTTTTTAAACCAACGCGGAATTAAAACCGGTCTTCACTATCCCTCGCCGCTTCATCTTCAACCGGCCTATCAATACTTGGGTTTGTCCCGGGGTTCTTTGCCCGAGGCGGAGGCAGCCTGTCGGGAGGTTCTATCTCTGCCGATGTTCCCCAAAATAACATCGGAGGAAGTGAACGCCGTGGCCACGGCTATTGGTCAGTTTTTTGAATCTCAAAATAGTGTTTGACTCCATTTTTTAAGATTAGGACACGGATAAACACGAATTACGCGGATAGTTGAGTTTTTTCAAAACAACCGAAGAGAACACCAATGAATTAAACATCCGTAACACATCTGAGTCCTAATTTTAGTTTGCTCATATGCTAAAAAAACAACAGAAAGTACCGCAATATGGTTCCGGAAGAGGTAACAATTTCAGTTGTCATCCCAGTATATAATGAAGAAGACAATTTGGAACCGCTGCTGAATGAGCTTTTCCCGATCCTCAAAAACCTCGGGAGACGTTTTGAAGTGATTTGCGTGGATGACGCCAGTACCGACAGCAGTTATCGAGTTCTGAAAAATCTAAAAAATAAATACTCGCAGCTGAGGGTCATTCAGCACACGATTAACTGCGGCGAGAGCGCCGGGCAGGCAACCGGTTTCCTCCATGCCCGTGGAGAGTGGGTTATCACGATGGATGCGGATCAGCAAAATGATCCCGCTGATATTCCTAGATTGCTGAAAGCCTCTCAAAATGTGGATGCTGTCTGCGGTGTCCGCAGCGAGCGTGAAGATGACTGGGTCAAACGGATTTCCTCCAAAGTTGCGAATGGTTTTCGTAATTGGGTGACTCGGGACATCATTACGGATGCCGGGTGCACATTTCGCGCTCTGCGCAAAGACGCTCTGCGTGAGATTCCTGTTTTCAATGGCATGCACCGTTTCCTTCCGACTCTTCTGCGACTGCAAGGGTTTACGGCTACCGAGATTGCGGTTAATCACCGCCCCCGGATCCGGGGCGAATCCAAATATGGAATTGGAAATCGTATGTTCCGGGGTCTGGTTGATTGCGTTGCTATTTTATGGTGGCGTAAGCGCAGTTTCCCTGCCAGGCGATTTATAACCGAAAATGAGGTCTCGATATCGTGAACGGCTTTGGATCTGATCATGACTCGCTCGCAAAAGAGAAGCAACTAAAGACACCTCGACAAAAAGAGGAAGAGCGAAAAAATATTCTCAAGGCTTTGATCCTGGCGGGATTCCTGGTCGCGACGTTTGCTTTGATACACCTTTCTCCACTAGGTGATTATCTGCAGGTTTCCCAAATTGATCTGTTGCAGCGGAAGCTGGCGGAATTGCAAAGCTGGGCACCCGTCGTTTTTTTGATGGGAGGTGCTATCCTCATCACGGTAGGAACCCCGAGATCATTGATAAGCATTTCGGGAGGGATTCTTTTTGGGCTTTACTGGGGGATGTCCCTGGCTTTGGGAGCTGCCTTGCTAGGTTCCACAGTTGTATTTTTACTAACCAAAATGCTGGGGCGACCATTGTTTGAGCAAAAAGTCGGTCCCTACTTAAAAATTATTGAGAATCATAGCAAGACCAATGGCTTCCTGATCGTTGTCTTGATGCGCCAGTTGCCGCTGACCTGCATTCTCATCAATGTGTTGCTTGGATTAACTTCAATTTCTACGGGAATTTTTCTGCTAGGATCTATTGTCGGGCTATTGCCGGAAATTGTCATCTTTACTCTCTTCGGGAGCAGTTTGCAGGAAAACTTTGTATTGAGGGTGTTGTTGGCAGCGTGTCTTTTAATTTTGCTGGCTTTGGTACTCAAAATCTGCATTCAACGCTCTCCTTTGGCTCAAGAGTTATTGCAGAAGTTGAAACGGAGCAGGGCCAAATCCGAGCTAACCGGCTTGAAAGGTTAAACCATGAAGCTCATGCAAATCGGAACCGGCCGCTGGGGCACGAATCACCTGCGGGTTCTCTCTAATCTTGGGGTGGATCTCTATGTTGCTGAAATCTCCGAGGACGGAAGAAAGAGGTGCCTCGAACAGGGAATACCTAAAGATCATATTACCAAAGATTACCGTGAATTTCTGGACGTGGTGACTGCAGTTGACTTAGTCACGCCGGCCTCAACCCATTTTTCCATTTGCAAGGAACTTTTGGAAAACGGAAAGGATGTATTTATTGAAAAGCCAGTTGCCGAAACAGTTGCCGAAGCCGATGAACTGGCCAGAATAGCATCTCAGCGAGATGCTATTCTTCAGGTCGGCCATATTTTTCGCTATGATCCGGCCGCGGACTTCATAAAAGACTATTTGCAATCCGGTCAAATGGGAGCCATTCAGTCTCTTCACGGAATTTTTTCCGGATTCAAACGGCCGCGGGCTGACGGCGGCGTTCTCATCTCCGATGCCATTCATTTTATTGATTTTTTCAACTATCTGATGAATGGTATTCCGCGAAGAGTCTTAGCGCGCTGTGAAGATTTGCTGCAAAGAGGATTGGATGACATGTCTTGGGTCTGGATGGAATATGACGGCATCCCGGCGGTGGTTGAAGCCAATTATTTTTCCCCTGATAAAAAGCGCCTGATTACCATTACCGGGGATCTGGGGACCTTGGTATGCGATTTTTCATCATCACAGGATAAAGTGAAGATTTATCGTAACCAGCATATCCTTGACCATGACACGTGGAAATCCATCAGCGGAGAAGTCATTCATAAAGAAATATCGCTTGCTGAACCTCTTTTTGTTGAGTTGCAAGACTTTCTGAGCTGTCTAAAAAACCGGTCCAAACCAAAAGCCGATGCGCGGGCCGGTGTAGACTCTTTGAAGGTGGTTGAGGCTGCAATACGCTCCCATGATAAGGGAAAAGAAATCATTCTGAAATAGCCGATAAAAATAGCGCTTAATTTAGTGTTTTTCGATCAAGGTGATTACCTCAAGATATTTTCAGCCTTCGATGATGAAGAGGATCTTGTTTAATAGCACCCCCTGTGTTAAACATTAACCTTGCTGGTGATTTTAAAACATTTTATGATAATGCAAGTTGACGTTTATCGATTCATTGAATGCCAACCAACACGTTATTGGGGAGGGTTGTATGGCGGATATAATGGAAATTGTAAAGAACAGAGACCCGCAGGAAAAGGAATTCCATCAGGCGGTCAGTGAAGTTATGGCGTCCGTCAAGCCGGTTCTTGATCAGAATCCGGTCTATCGGCAGGCGAAGATACTCGAAAGACTGGTGGAACCCGAACGGATCATCATGTTTCGAGTCCCTTGGGCGGATGATCAGGGAAACGTCCAGGTGAATCGCGGTTTTCGGGTCGAGATGAGCAGTGCACTGGGGCCCTATAAGGGCGGGCTGCGCTTTCATCCTTCGGTAAATTTGGGTATTTTGAAGTTTTTAGCATTTGAGCAAGTGTTTAAAAATGCATTGACCACGTTGCCGATGGGCGGTGGTAAGGGGGGATCCGATTTTGATCCCAAAGGCAAATCAGACAATGAAGTGATGCGATTCTGTCAAAGTTTTATGTCTGAGCTTTTCCGTCATATTGGCCCCGACACAGATGTACCTGCTGGTGATATCGGCGTCGGCGCCAGAGAAATCGGATATCTCTTCGGGATGTACAAAAAACTCCGCAATGAATTTACGGGAGTTTTGACCGGGAAGGGCTTAAACTGGGGCGGCAGCTTGATCCGTCCGGAAGCAACCGGATACGGTTCGGTTTATTTTGCATCAGAAATGCTGGCAACGCGTAATGACTCATTGGCAGGTAAACACTGTCTGGTTTCGGGTTCAGGGAATGTCGCCCAATTTACCACCGAAAAGCTCATTGATTTGGGCGCCCACGTCGTAACCCTATCCGATTCTTCCGGTTATATATATGATGAAAGCGGCATTGATCGAGAGAAGCTCGATTTTATCAAAGTTCTGAAAAACGTCCGCAGAGGGCGTATTCATGAGTATGCCGATAAATATCCGTCTGCCGTCTATACGGCGGTTGATCCAGCCTTGGATTACAATCCGCTCTGGAACCACAAAGCTGCCTGTGCGTTTCCAAGTGCCACTCAAAATGAAATCAACCAAAAGGATGCTCAAAATCTGATCAACAACGGCGTTACGGTGGTTTGCGAGGGAGCCAACATGCCGACTGTCCCCGAAGGCGCAGACATCTTTCTGGATGAAAAAATCCTTTACGGACCCGGCAAGGCCGCCAACGCCGGAGGCGTTTCGGTTTCCGGTTTGGAAATGACACAAAACAGTATGCGGCTGGCGTGGACGCGCGAAGAGGTGGACAACCGGCTGCGGATGATTATGAAAAGCATCCATCAGACTGCTTTGGAGGCGGCTGAACAATACGGCACTCCCGGCAACTATGTGAACGGTTCCAATATTGCAGGATTTGTTAAGGTAGTTGATGCCATGTTGGATCAGGGATTGGTTTAACTCGCCTGACGCGCAGCATGGGGCAGAGGGCGGAAAGGCTCTTTGGGCTGGAGATTGGATCAATGCCTAAAGTGCCTTGTATCCTGAAATAACGTGGCTGAGACGCAAGACCTATCACGTCCTAGCTTGTAACTATGCGGCAATTGCACATTGCCAAGAGATCGGTTCATTGGGTCGTTAGAAGGGAATGCTGAACATAATTATCATTGGTGTGGCGATTATATTGCTTGCCCTTCTCCTTTATTTTGAAAAAGCGAATCAATTTAAAGGTAAGGTGCTTACCAAAACCGTTCTTTCCTGCCTTTTTATCCTTACGGCGCTTGTTCAGCAAAATTACATGCCCGGATATTATTATCTCGTATTGGTTGGTTTGATGTTTTGTTTGGGTGGAGATGTTTTCCTGGCCCTACCTCAGGAGCGGATGTTTCTGCTTGGTTTAGTTTCGTTCTTAGTCGGTCATGTTTTCTATGTTTTCGGCCTCTATTATGCTGCCGATTTGAGCGCGTGGACATGGACCGGTATGGTGGTCAGCCTTATCACCAGTTGTGTGGTATTTGTGTGGTTGAGACCCTATTTGGAAACCATGTTGATACCGGTTATTTGTTATATTTGTGTGATCACTTTCATGGTTGTGGGAGCCTGGACAGTGGTCGGGGATTCCTTGCTGGATCTGAGGGGTCGATTCCTGGTTTTTATCGGTGCCCAGAGCTTTTATTTCTCAGATGTATTCGTAGCTCGTGATCGGTTCTTGAAGATGGAGTTTATCAACCGCCTTTTTGGTCTACCGATGTATTATTTGGGCCAGTTTTTATTGGCATTTTCAATTGGATGTCTAAAGCCGGTTGCGGTGTGATGTGTTTGCGGTTCAGGGTTCAGCCCCAATTTAGTGGTAACTATGTTTTCCGGATTTACAAACTAAAGGGATTCATGACAGACTCCGGACCATGATTAAAGAACAAAATTAGACATTCGTTTCAAGACGGTGAGATGATGGACGTATTTTAGTCTTTCACTATTTTTTTATAGGCTGCAAAAGCCAGAACCCCCCCCGTAATTCCGCCGCCAGCCTGGATCAGGTTAGGAATAATTTCTGATACGGCCCCCTGAAGACCAATGTTTGGCATAAATGCTTCAGCAACAAAGTAGCACGTAACCATCGATGCGCCGCCCAGCAGAAGTAAAAGCCAGCGGCTGAATTTCTGCCGGCCGGATGCCAGAGCGCACAATCCGCCCTCTGCTCCTTTGGCAACTAATGTAATTGGCGCAAACATACCGAATCCGCCGATTATATCTGCCAGCGCAGAACCAATTCCCCCTGCGCCCGCACCCCACCACAAACTTTTTTTGCGGCTCAGGCTTCCCAATACCAAACCGGAGAACACCACGGCGACATCTCCAAAATTAAAATAGCCTCGGCTGGGTAGCGGAACCCGGATAAATAGTGTTATCAAGGCAACAACGACGGTAAGTGCGATAAAAGCAATTTTAACATTTTTCATTCGTTAGCCTCGTATAAATGTTGATATCGGTTTCTTAGCAACCGGTTTGAATTCTCAATTTCCTCATAAAGATACAAATACAGAGCAATTATGAGGCAGGCATACTTCTTCATTGCGTATTTAATTTTGCTGCCGAATTTTAATTCCGAATACGTGCCCAGATACCAGGAGAAACGGCGCAATATTTTCTCACCTTTTGAAAACGCCGATTTTATCGTGATTAAATCAACCCGTTTTTTCATTGAAATCGGCAAGTTGAGGATATCGAGGTAAGTAATGTAAGTCAATATGACTTTTAAAAAAATCAGTGAGCTGGGAAACACAAGACATTTGACAAGCGTATCCTCTAACCAGTCCTGCCTGCCAAGCAGCCGGACATAGTGAAAAATTAGTCCGAAAACAAAAAGACTTAACACAAACGGAAAACAAAACCTCAGCAGGGAAATCGTTTCGCGCACCGAAAATCGCAGCATATTCCATCCAATTACTCCCATAAAAACGAGCAGTTGAATGGCGATATGATCATAAAAGGGGCCGAAAATAAAAAGCCATAAAAACGAGAGTATGGACATCAAAATGACGGCAAGTTTTACAATTACCATGGTTATCCTTGTTTTACCCGGACATGTTTAAAGCGACCATCAAAATTGATCAGTTCGAACCTCACGTTGCAGATTCTATATTTTTCAGCAACGGCGTCAGGCCGGCTGTAGCTCAGATGGGTAACGATAATATAGGTCCGGATAAATGAATCACTCCAATCAAAGATAAATCCATAATCAGGAAAATATTTATCAAACTCATCCATTATAAAAACGGTTGCAGATTTGCTGTTATTGAGCCAAAGCCGTAACAGCTCAATCTCATCATTGTTGGGCACGTTGATCCCCTGGATCGAGAGCAGTGCTCTCAGAGTATACAATTGAATGCGAATATCCTGACCGATGTATATATAATGGATGTTGTCGTTTTTGAGGCGGGGGATGATTATTTTCTCAAGAAAGCTTGTCTTTCCAAAGCCATTGCCCCCCCTGAAATAAAAACAATTACCTCTGTTTTCAAAATCAAGATCGTTGCAAACAGTAAAGTTCAGGCCGCGGTCTTCTAAACGATATTTACCTTTTTTTATCTGCATACCCTCAAAGAATCTCGTGAATGTGGTCTTTTTTATGGGCGAACAGCTTCATACCATAGGTTGCGCGCATTGCTTCGAACTTGGTTAATAACTTCGATCGGTTGTCGTGACTTATGGAGTCCAGAACATTGCTCAACAACAATTTTAGGTCATAGATTTTTTGATCGCGAATCACAGCGGTGATTAGAAGACAGGCTAAGATCGCCTTTTGTCCGCCGGAGTAGGTATCGAAATCCTTGCTGCCTTTTGCATCATGTATGTCAAATTCTTCAGCCTCATGCATGATATTCTTCGTCATGGCATCGTCATCCATACGCTGGAGCAGCCAAATTTCCTCACGGATGGAAGACGAGATAAAGAGATGATTAAAGTCCAAAATCAGGTAACCATCCCCGTATGTCTTCAAAATTGCGTCTAAATTGTAAATTGCCATATACCTTTTCAACTCCCTTGAAACGGAAATGCCGCCTTATATATCATAGTGAGAGATGAAAACAAACCTAGAGCAATGAAATAACGTGACCGTAAGAGATGTGCGCCATTTGGATTCTGCGTGTGTCTGTTTGTTTGTATGTGGCTGATTAAATAAAAATTGTGCTCAAAAAGTAGGCGCAGCGGCTTACTTCTCGGAATGTGAGGGTGGTTCGACTTCTGAATCGAGCGTTTTGAGGCGGGTTTCGAACTCGGCGTTGCGGATCTCGAGGTCACGGGTTAATTTTTCCAGTTCATCAAACAGCCGGTCAATTGTTTGCTGGCATGAATGAAGGGCCTGGGATATTTCAGCAATCCGGGTGCCATTCTGATCCTGGGCGGCCTGCTGCATGGATAGATTCAGGCGCTCCAGCTCGGCTTCTTCGTTTTCCACTTGGTATTCCACCTTGATTATGCGCTTCTGGATAGGCCTTACGACGCGAGATCGCTCGGAAATAATTTCCGATCTTCGACGTCGCAGGTCTTTTTTCGTCAGTTTTGGAGAAGCATTCGTGTTGCGATGTTGCTGTCTTTGGTTGACGGCTGCCATCGTTTCATTCTGCCAGCCGCGTATTTCCAGAAATTCTTGATAATTTCCGTCGAAAATCTCTACGGTTTTGTTCTGAAACACGATCAGCCTCTCCGCCAATGTATGCAAAAACATTTCATTATGGGTAACCATTATGACGGTTCCATCAAAACTGTCGATGGCTGCCAGCAACGCGTCGCAGGATTCCATATCGAGATGATTGGTGGGCTCGTCAAGCAATAAAAGATTCAACGGAGTGGCCAACAGCTTGCCGAGCATAACCCGGCTCTTTTCCCCTCCGGATAAAACCCGAATTTTTTTGAGGGCGTCATCTCCTGAAAAAAGCATTGCACCGCAGATATTACGTGCCAGCTGAAGATCTACATCTGCATGTGCACCGAGTATTTCCTCCTCAACGGTTCGGGTTTCAAGCAGACTCTTAATATTGGTTTGTTCAAAAAAGCCCTTTTTCACCGACGGGTGATATATGAGGTCGCCGTTCTGTGGTGTCAATGATCCGGCCAGCAGCTTTAACAGCGTCGTTTTACCTTTCCCGTTCTGGCCGACGACACAGATCCGTTCACCGGCGCTGATGCTGATATTAAAATCCTTGATGATTTCATTATCGGCATCATATGCAAAGGACAGGTTGCGTGCAGTTAGCACGTGTTTTGCCGGCGAGGCAGTGCTGCGAAAAGAAAAGTCAAGAATTTTCAGTTTCTCAAGCTTCTCCTTTTTTTCCATTTTCTGGATGGTTTTGATGCGTGATTGTACCAAATTTGCAAGTCTGGCCTTGGCCCTGAAACGGGTGATAAATTGATTGATTTCCTTGCGGCGGCGTTCGTCTTTTACCCGGGTTTTTTCATAGACTTCTTCATCCTGAGCGATCTGATCGTAATATCTGGCGGTATTACCGGCAATTTTGCGCACCCTTCTGCGGTGGATACCCATGGTGTGGGAAACAAGCTTATCCATAAAACTTCTATCGTGGGTAATCAACATGAGTTCGTGGGGCCAGGTGCTCAAATATTGCTCGATCCAGCGAATGGATGTAATATCCAGAAAGTTGGTGGGCTCATCTAAAAGCAGCAGGTCCGGCTCGGAAACCAGGGCTTTGACAAGATTTAATCGGACCTGGTAGCCTCCGGAGAATTCGTTTGGATGCCGGTCAAGGTCTTCCTCGCTGAAACCCAGACCCGAAAGGATTTTTTCAACCTTCCAATAGTGATCCCTTTCATTATCGGGGAGCGCCGTCATTCCTTCTTTCAGAACCGAATTTTCCTTAAAATCTAACTGCTGCTTCACGTACCCGAGCCGATAATACTTCGGAATAACAACAGATCCGCTGTCCGGTAATTCTTCTCCGGTAATCAAGCGCATCAGGGTTGTTTTACCATGTCCGTTTCGTCCGACCAGCCCCAGACGTTCCTTTGAATTTAATGAAAAGCTTATTCCATCGAAAAGAAGCCGGTTACCGTAACGTTTAGTTAGATTTTCTACTCGAACCATATCCCGATTATACTATCTTGACACCCTAGCTGCATTCGACTATACTCCGCCCTAACTTAGTGAAATATTTTCGTAAAAATACTTCAAACGGCGCGATGACAAGCGTCCGCAGGATACCATCAATGGCGCAACTTGTCACCTCTAAAAATTTTGTCTCATCTTTAGGCAATCATACAATTAATATGGTCTTAGAGTTGGGCCGAATCGCCCTATTTTTTATTAAGGGATTTGTCCTAATTTTTTACATGCCCTTACAGATTTTAAAAATCAAACAGCAGATCTATTTCATCGGCATGAAGTCACTGTTTGTTATCTGTCTAACCGGAGCATTTACCGGTATGGTGTTGGGTATTCAAGGATATTATGTCCTGGTTAAGTACGGATCCACTGGAGCGCTGGGTTCGGCTGTAGCGCTCACCCTAGTCCGCGAAATGGGGCCGGTGCTGACCGCCATTATGGTGGTTGCCAGGGCCGGATCTGCCATGGCAGCGGAAATTGGGATAATGCGAATTTCTGAACAGATCGATGCCTTGGAGACCATGGATATAAACCCCATACGGTTTTTAGTAAGTCCCAGAATCGCCGCTGCTCTCATAAGTTTTCCCCTCTTGACGGCCTTATTCGACGTTGTGGGGATATTCGGGGGGTACATGACCGGATCGGTGTTACTCGGCATCAATCCCGGACTTTACTTTTCCAGAGTGGAATCCAGCGTGGATATGTCGGATGTTACCGGAGGCTTCATCAAATCAATCGTTTTCGCCATTGTGGTCGTCACGATTTGTTGCTACCAAGGCTATTTCACTCATACCCGGGCTGAATTCGGCGCAAAAGGGGTAAGCTTGTCAACAACGTCAGCGGTCGTCCTCTCATGTGTCTTAATTTTAATCACGGACTACGTTCTAACGTCATTTTTATTGTAAATACCATTTTAAGGAATTATGAATCTACCACTTATTCAGTTCAAAGATGCTGCGAAACATTTTGGTCACAACTTTGTTTTAGATGGAGTTAACCTAAGCATTTTCAAAGGTGAAATCACGGCCATTATCGGTAAGAGCGGCACCGGGAAAAGTGTCCTGTTAAAGCACATCATCGGACTTTTTGAACCGGATGCCGGTGATGTCCTGTATGAGGGCAAATCGCTGAGGGATATGAGCAGTAACGAGAAAAGGGCTCTGAAACGAAAATTTAGCTATATGTTTCAGGACTCGGCGCTCTTTGACTTTTTGACCGTGTATGAAAACATTGCTCTGCCGCTGAACGAAAGAACTTCCCTGCCGGAGGCAGAAATACAACGGCGCGTACGTGATAAGATGCATCAACTTGATTTACACAAAATCGACGATAAATATCCGTCCCAAATATCCGGTGGAATGAAAAAGCGTGTGGCATTGGCCCGAGCCTTAGTGACCGATCCGGAAATTGTTTTGTTTGATGAACCCACCACCGGGCTGGATCCCATTCGTAAAAATGCGGTTCACAGCATGATTTCCGATTACCAAAAACGGTTCGGCTTCACGGCCGTCATTGTGAGTCATGAAATACCTGATGTCTTTTTCATCTCTCAACGGATTGCTATGCTCGATAATGGCAAGATTCTATTTGAAGGGATCCCCGATGACATCCAGCGAGCGTCAGATCCAGCTGTAAAAAATTTTATTCAGGGGTTGGAAAGCCCGCACGATGATTTGACCGGAATCGCATCACAGGCAAGCGGCCAGAGAAGGCTGAAGCAGGAAATGAACCGATTGCAGCGTCATAAAATTCCCTTCTCCATTATTCTTCTATCCGTGGAAAAATTGGAAGATTTGGACCGTATCGCAGGGCATATGGCCAGCCAAACCGTGTTTAAATCATTTGCCAACCATGTGAAACAGAACATATACATTACCGATACGTGTTTTCGATATGACATGAATAAAATAATGGTCGTATTACCGGATACCGATGCAAATCAGGCTGAGATGTTTTGTCAAAAATTATCCCGAAATCTTGACGGGAACCTGCTGATTGAGGAACATGAGTCTCTGCACGGGTTCTGTTTTTCGGTCAATGCCGGGATTGCCCAAGCCAGAGAAGACAGTCGCCTGGAGTCTCTGCTTGGGGAAGCGGAGGACACGCAAAATATATTTTATGAATGCAGGCTTTAGACGCTTAATTGAATTGGATTTGTTTTTTCTGGAAATAATCAATCGTCCATTGTACATTTGGGGGGCAATATGAAAAAAACATCCGTTGAGATGGGAGTCGGCATTTTTGTTCTTATTGGGATTATCTGTGTGGGTTATCTGGCGATCCGCCTGGGAAAAATGGAATTGCTCGGTGACGATCATTATTATCTCAATGCGCGATTTCAATCCGTTACTGGGTTGAAATCCGGTGCCAACATTGAAATTGCGGGTGTCCCGGTTGGTCAAGTGGATTCGATCTCCCTTGATCTTGAAAACAATGTCGCCCTGGTTAAATTGAAGATCAAAAAGGAAGTAATCCTGACCGATGATGTTATTGCCTCCGTGAAAACGGCTGGATTAATTGGTGACAAGTACATAAAGATCTCTCCGGGTGGCTCGGATGAGGTTCTGGAACCCGGAGATACGATTACTGAAACCGAATCCGCTTTGGATATAGAGGAATTAATCAGCAAATATGCCTTTGGTGACGTATAATCCATGAAAACTCGCGCGCCCCAGACGTGCATCAGCGCGAATTTAATGAATCTATTCTGCAATAAATTGGCAATGGCAACCTTCTTGTCGATTGTAAATTTCTTCTGATCCGCTCAGCTCTTGACAAAATGCGGTAACTTAATATGTTAATAACGCAATTATATGGGGACAGCGTATTTATGAATTGTTCTAATTAATTCCGGCTGGTCCGGCTCAGGAACAAGGAGGCCCTTTATGTCCGAGGAAAAAAAGGATTTTGTGGTAAAAGACCGCAGATTATTTGCCCAAGAATCCCAAAAGGAAGAAGAAAAGACAGAAGAAGAAACACCGTCGGGCTCTGCAACTCAGGAAGCGGAAACAACTGAACCCCGGGAGAAGGAATCCGCCGCGGAATCCGAAGAGCAACCCCAGCTTCCGGAGATTAACTTTCCAACGTTTGTCGCATCTCTAAATGCTTCAGCCCTCCTGCATCTCGGTGCTATTGAAGATCCCACCAGCGGTCAAAAGGAAAAAAACCTTCCATTGGCGAAACAGACAATCGATATTTTAAGTATGCTCGGAGAAAAGACCGCAGGAAACCTAACCAAAGAGGAAGAGAACCTGCTGAAAAATATTCTCTACGATTTGCGACTAATGTACGTCAAAGAGATGAGGTAAGCGAAATCCAAGAGAATGATGACCTAAGCGACATGAATGAACCATAAACCATCGTTAATGAAAATTCTGTCTCCGGCCAAAATCAACTTGTTTTTACAGGTAACCGGAAAGAGACCGGACGGCTATCACGAGTTGTTCTCGTTGATGTGCCGGGTCGATCTCTGCGACGTTATTCAGCTTGAATTTGGTGGCCGTAAAATACAGATTGAAACAAATAACTCTCAAATACCACTCGATGAAACCAATCTTGCTTTCAAAGCCGCAACTCTGTTCCTGAATTCTTTAAACAAAAAAGACGGTCTGAATATAGCGATCAAAAAAAACATACCGGTCGCCGCAGGACTCGGGGGAGGAAGCAGCAATGCCGCCAGCGTTTTGTTGGGACTGAACCGGCACTATAATTTTCCAATAAACCGGGAAGCTCTGATGTCCATGGGAAGATCTATTGGAGCGGATGTGCCCTTTTTTATATTTCAGAAAACAGCTTTTGCCACCGGAATTGGAGACAAATTGGAAGCCTACTCAAAGCCCTTGCCTTATTGCCTTTTGCTGATTTATCCAGAAATTAGGGTGTCAACCCATGAAGTTTATCGGAATTTTAATTTAAGATTGACAAAATGCAAAAAAAAACTTAAAAAAACCCCTTTGAAGAAAATCGGTTTTGATGCATCATTACACCTTTGTAACGATCTTGAATCCATAACGGCATCAAAATATCCGGTTATCAATTCTATTAAAGAGCGACTCCTAAAGCATGGGGCGGTGGGGGCACTGATGTCAGGAAGTGGACCGACGGTATTCGGTCTTTTTTCTGATCCTGAGACAGCTATAAAGGCAAAAGAAACGTTCGATCTCGATACTCAAGTTGAGATCTATCTTACTAAAATTATAGACAAAATTAATTTTTCTGATTGTTAAACGCCGATATCGATGTCAAAGGGCAAGGGGTTCTTATGTGCTTGGCGTTTATATTTTCTCTCGCATGATGGGGCGTCGTCAAGTGGTAAGACACAGGATTTTGGTTCCTGCATTCGGAGGTTCGAATCCTCCCGCCCCAGCCATAAAAATTCGGAATCACACTCCAGATATTATTAGGACAATTTTCTAAGCGCGTTTATACGCTTTCGGCGGAAGATTAAGATGGAAGGCATTGCCATATTCACGGGGAACTCCAACCCTGAGCTTGCAAATCGAATCTGTGAGTATCTGAGTTTGCCGCTTGGGGGCGCTAAGGTCAAAACATTCAGCGACGGTGAAATTCAGATCGAAATCAATGAAAATGTCCGCTTAAAGGATGTTTTTGTTATTCAATCAACCTGTTCGCCTGTCAATGACAATCTCGTTGAGCTGCTGCTGATGATTGACGCGTTTAAGCGCTCTTCAGCCAAAAAAATCACGGCTGTTTTGCCGTATTACGGCTATGCACGGCAGGATAAAAAAGTTGCCCCTAGGGTTCCGATCAGCGCTAAACTGGTTGCTGATTTGCTAACGGTTGCCGGTGCGAATCGAATTATTACCATGGATTTGCACGCCGGTCAGATTCAGGCATTTTTCGATATTCCGGTGGACAACCTTTTTGCAGCGCCGGTTACAATAGACTACATTCGCACCCATTTTAATTCCAATCTCGTCATCGTTTCTCCCGACGCAGGGGGCGTTGAGCGAGCCAGAGCCTTTGCTAAGCGTTTGAATGCAGATCTGGCAATTATAGATAAACGTCGAGATGCTCCCAATCAGGCGCAAGCAATGGCGGTGATTGGTAATGTGGCAGACAAGGTGGCGGTAATCTTGGATGATATGGCTGACACTGCAGGCACGTTGACCGAGGCGGCCGACGCGATCTCAAACGCCGGCGCCAAGGAGATTCATGCCTGCTGTGCACATCCCGTTCTTTCCGGTCCAGCCATAGATCGAATAAATGCTTCGGTTCTAAAAAGCCTGGTCGTTACCGACACGATTCCTTTGAAGGAAAACGCCGCCGCTTGCGATAAAATCAAGGTGCTCACCATATCTAAATTGTTTGGTGAAGCCATTATCCGCAGTTATCGAGGCGATTCTGTTACGTCTCTATTCATATAACCATCGAGGAGGTCATTTATATTGGAACAATTTGATTTGAATACAACTGTCCGAAAAACAGTGGGGAATGGACCGGCCCGGGTTCTGAGGAGGACCGGACACATACCTGCGGTATTGTACGGCCCGAAAGCCACAACGGTATTATTGTCTGTAAATGTTAGAGAGCTTGAGCAGATCCTCAAAAAAGGCGGTCTCGGCCAAATTATATTGAATTTAGTCATTCAAAACGGCGAAAAGACTACGAAACCGGCCATGATCAAGGAGCTGCAAACCCACCCGGTTTCCGGAAATTTAATTCATGTCGATTTTTATGAAATCGAAATGCATCGCAAAATTAATGTGATGATACCGGTTGTAACCAAAGGCATCTCCAAAGGGGTTGAAAACGGCGGCTTGCTGCAGATTGTACGACGTGAACTCGAAGTACTTTGTTTGCCGAATGATATTCCCAAGTCTATCGAGATCGATATCACCGACCTCGACATCGGGGAATCAGTCCATTCAGAGGAACTCGTGCTGGGTGAAAATATTGAATTTCTGGTAGACACTAATTTCACGGTTGTCACGGTACTCAGTCCGAAGGTTGAAGAGCTTGCCGCTGAGGAAGAAGAGGAAGAGGAAGTCGAGGAAGCCGAAGGTGAGGAAGAAGGGACTCCGGGGGCTGCAAAATCCACGGAGGAAGAATAGCTGTTTGACAGGTCGGCGAGCCTGCCAAGCAGGTGTGGACATGTGTAAATGGGGTGCAGGTTTTCCGGCCTGCTATTGCATTGGGACTGTGGCATATCGAAGACGTGCCTGGAAATAAATTGTGGCTGGTTGTCGGGCTCGGAAACCCCGGGGCTGCCTACAAGAAGACACGGCACAATGTCGGATTCATGGTTGTGGATGAGATTTCCGAGACGTCTAACATCCCCCTTGATAAAAAAAAATTCAATACCATTTATGGACGCGGGTGTATTGAAGATGTCGACGTTCTCTTGGCCAAGCCGTTGGCATTCATGAATCGCAGTGGGCCACCGATTCAACAACTGGCGAATTATTTCAGAATACAATGTGAGGACATGTTGGTCGTTCATGACGACATAGACCTTGCGTTTGGAAGATTAAAAATAAAAGAGAAAGGAGGGCATGGAGGACACAACGGTTTAAGATCGTTGATCGATACCCTTGGCGGGGGCGACTTCGTGCGGCTTCGCATCGGTGTCGGGCGTTCTGAGGCTGAGGTCAGTGTGACTGATCATGTTCTGGGTCGATTTTCCGTTGCAGAGATAAAAATGCTGAACCAGACCATAAAAAGAGCCCGGGATGCAGTTGTTACGGTTCTTTGTAAAGGTACGAAAATTGGCATGAACGTATTTAACCGTAAAATTTTCAAGCTTACTGATTAAACGAAAACTTATGATTTGGAGGAAAGGATGAATTATCTATTACCGCTGATTTGCACACTGGTTGGTATTGCCGGTGTGATTTTTTCGCTTATTCTTGCGAGTATGGTCAAAAGTGCTCCGGCGGGCAACGAAAAAATGCGTGAAATTGCCTTCGCCATCAAAACCGGTGCCGTCGCTTATTTAAATCGTCAGCTCAAGAGCATGGGCATAGCCGGAATTGTCCTATTTATTATCATTGGAGTCGCCTTGAGCTGGAAAACAGCCATCGGCTTTCTAATCGGAGCGATCGCGTCTTTTGCCGCCGGCTATATTGGAATGCGGGTGTCGGTGCTGGCTAACGTGCGAACCGCTGAAGCAGCCAAAGGTGGTCTGGCCAAGGGACTGGCCCTGGCGTTTAAGGGCGGTGCCGTGACGGGTATGATCGTTGCGGGCCTCGCATTGACGGCCGTTGCCGGATGTTATACGGTGCTGCTGGCCGGCGGCACGGAATCCAGAGAAGCAGTCATTGCTCTGGTGGCCTTAGGTTTTGGTGGAAGTTTGATATCCATTTTTGCACGACTGGGCGGCGGCATATTCACAAAAGGCGCCGATGTTGGTGCCGACCTGGTTGGGAAGGTCGAAGCCGGAATTCCGGAAGACGACCCCAGAAATCCGGCGGTTATCGCCGACAATGTTGGCGACAATGTAGGGGACTGCGCCGGAATGGCGGCTGATCTCTTTGAAACGTATGCCGTAACCGCGGTTGCCGCTATGCTCCTGGGGAACCTGCTTTATCCCAAGATTGACATTGCAACCCAATTCCCCCTCGTACTCGGCGCCATTTCGATTGTCGCTTCCATGATCGCAGTTTTCTTCGTCAAGCTCGGAAGAAATGAGTATATCATGGGGGCCCTGTATAAAGGTATGTTCGGTTCGGCCATATTAGCGGCCATCGCTTTCTTGGTAGCCTGTTTGGGCATGTTCAGCGGCATAGCCGAGCTTTCCGGAGGGAGGATTTTTCTATCGGCTCTTGTCGGACTGGTTCTCACCGTTGTGATCGTGATCATTACGGAATACTATACCGGCATTCGCAAGCCGGTTAAAATGGTGGCTGAGGCGTCCACCACCGGACATGGCACCAATATCATCGCGGGGCTGGCTGTCAGCATGGAAGCCACAGCATTACCCGTGCTGGCCATCTGCCTGGCCATCGGTGTGTCGTACTACGCCGCCGGGCTTTACGGCATTGCTATGGCCGCCATGTCAATGCTTTCCATGACAGGTATGGTCATTGCCATCGATGCCTATGGTCCGATTACCGACAATGCCGGTGGGATTGCCGAAATGGCCGAAATGGATGAGAGCGTCCGGGCGGTCACCGACCCGCTGGATGCGGTGGGTAACACCACCAAAGCCGTCACAAAGGGATATGCCATCGGATCGGCCGGATTAGCTGCCTTAGTTCTGTTTGCGGCCTACACACAAGAATTTGCCCTGCATGGCGGTCAAGCGGATTTGAGGTTCGACCTCAGCAATGTCAATGTGATTATCGGTCTATTCATTGGCGGGTTACTGCCGTTTCTATTTGCGTCGATTGCCATGCGAGCAGTCGGTAAAGCGGGCGGGGCGGTGGTTGACGAAGTCCGGCGCCAGTTTCGTGAAATTCCAGGCATAATGGAAGGAACCGGCAAGCCGGATTATGCGCGCTGCGTGGACATCGTTACCCGGTTTGCCCTGAAAGAAATGATCGTTCCGGCACTGCTGCCGGTCGTGACACCGGTCCTGGTGGGTCTCATCTTGGGGAAAATCGCACTGGGAGGACTGCTGATCGGTAGTATTGTGACGGGGTTGTTTTTGGCCATTTCGATGACAACCGGTGGGGCCGCCTGGGACAACGCCAAAAAATACATCGAAGACGGTCACCTGGGCGGTAAAGGCAGTGATGCGCACAAAGCGGCAGTTACCGGTGATACGGTTGGCGATCCTTACAAGGATACCGCCGGACCTGCAATCAACCCGATGATTAAGATTCTGAATGTGGTTGCCCTGTTGTTGGTCCCGTTCCTGTTGTAGGGGCTCATCTTAAAAGCGCGGGTTTTCACAAAAGGATTGGCGCGCCGCATTGCGCCAATCCTTTTTTAATTGATTGTTCGGCAAAGGTGTGTTATGAAAAGCTTTACGAATTGATACCCCTTGCCC
>WOR8_10002814_pt1 | contig 31354 bp, 25 predicted proteins | sample DeeMarSeWOR38_10_FD_19890 | JGI IMG/M metagenome (IMG submission 19890) | reverse complement strand
TCGTCGATAACAGGACCACCAGGAGTATCCGCTTTTCTCCAAAGCAGTCATTCGATCAGCTCATGTCCAGGAAAAATGAACGGCAGCTAACGGCTCAGAAGCGGACGGCTAATAGTGAAGTCTCATTCCCTGGCCAGATGAACGCGAGCAAAAGGCGAAATTTCGCCGTCCTTCTCGTTATTGATCACCCATGTCCAAGAGTCATTGTCTTTGTGGTAGAAAAACGTATTCAGAATTCGCCCATTCTCATTACCAAATACGAAAGCCAACCGGTCATCCTCGGGCACGGCGTATCCGAATACGTCGTTGGCCAAACCACCACCACCCGTAACATCCAGCCAAAGACAGACATACCGACCTGACGGTTTGTCCCAGCCAATAAAAACAGTGGCTTCGTAAGCAGGTGCACCGAGGTCATTAGTCTCGCGTGAAACCTCATCGATTCGCAGATACTGGTGGCCAAGCACCCAATTTGCCACGATATCGTGAACAGTGGTCTCGCCTGCAATCGTGCCAGTCAGCACCCAAGTGCCGACCAGATTGTCCAGCAACGCGCTTTCAAAAGGCGGCTCATCGGCTTTCGAAGCGGTAACAAAAAGCAGAACCAGGCTCGTGAAGATCCCGAGAATGCAGATATTCAAGTTCCCAAGTGCACTTCGCATAGATATTCGTCATCGGCTGGAATGGGTCATCAGCAGAAAGTCTAGCCGAAATCAGCCGACTGGCGGCTTCCAGGCCTATAGCAGCCGGTCAGAATCTCGCCGGATCACCGGCTCAGAACGGCCAATTGCGGTCGGTCAATCTTCAGAGAGGCCGCGGATTGCATCCAATTCACCCGCATCAAGCCATACTCCGCCGCAGGCTGGGCATTCATCTATCATAATCGGCTGCTTAGGGCTGAACTTCCGTCGCATCATTACGACATCCGCATCTCTCGGACATTGCAGTCTCGGAGACTGAGAAATCAACAGGCGATCACGAGACACAAGCCCTTCAAGGAGAAACTCTCCGAGTAGCTCGTGCGCTTCGTCTACCTTGCTTAGCTCAAATCGATCGAACCAGATGCCGGCACAGCTATCACAAATGTCCGTCTCAAGGGATCCGACTCGAACGGTCGACAGACTCGTTCCGCATCTTGGGCATCGCATCTTCAGGCCACCTTACCGTGAGTCGACAGAAATACGCATTTCTCAAATGTCTGCAAAGGGTCATTAGCGGTCGTTAGGGTCAATTCTAGCCCAATGTCGGGTTTGGGGTGGAAAGCGGACACTCACCCTGCACCAATGCCCGCTCTCACCAATACCGGACGTTCAGAAGTCCTGAAATTGCATAAATTGGACGGCAGCTAACGGCCAGAAGCGGTCACTCATATACTTCGAAACGGCGCCAATACTCTCGAAAATTCCACTTCGAAAGCTCCACGTATATGTGCTCGCCTTCAATTCGCCACGTAACAACTCCGAGTGAAGTCCTTAAGGTCATGAAGTCCGGTCCTGACGCTACTACGTCGTATCGATGCCATGACATATCCTGCTCAACACCTTCCCAGTCATCTCCAACAAAATATGACCTCGCTCGATCAATCTGAAATTCCATGACTCTGTCGCCAAAGAAATCGTTCGAGAACATCTCTCTGTCAGATTGAGATATGTCTTGGGATTTGCTCATACTAGCGAGCGTGAGTGACTCGTCAGATTGCCAAGTACCAACGAATCCGGACGGGATTTGCTGTCGCTCAGTACAAGCCAAGCTCAGCAGGGCAAAGGAAACAATCAGAAAAACGGTTGTCCCTCGCATACTTCTCCACCGTCCGCTTTGGGCCACTAACTGGTCGCTGAGTTTATCAAAGCGCCAGGGGCCGTTTACGGCCAGAAGCGGAATTATCTTTGCAGCAAGGAGAATGCCTGACGTGAGCGATACGCCGACACACGGCCAGCGCCCCAAGATGTCAACGGAAGACTCTTGAAAGCACGCTTGACCGGGCAAACGTAACCGTCAGCCCACCGTGAGGCAAGCGGTGGGCTGATTACCCTGGTCCGCAATATGCCTCAGTCGATACCGAGTTCAATCCAAGCTACTACAATCGTCCGATCGATCGTGCCATCGAGGTCAACATCAATTTCAAGCTGCACATTGATGTTATCGAGTACCGTCACGAGAACACTGGAGCTATTGTCACTGATGAACAACTGACCTGCGGATGGATTATCGTCGGCCATGATCACAAAGTTCTCCAAGGTCTCGAAGTTGACGGCACCCTCAAGCGATTCGCTGGCAAAGTTGCCGCTGGCATTGACTACTTGCGTCAATGCATTCATATCAAGAGTTTCAGTGAGCACGTAGTCGGAGAGTATTTTGTCAAGAGAAAACGACACCGTTATCGACAGGGAGAGCGAGGCGGTTCCAACAGAGAGGTCAACCACCACGTTGTCCTCGCTGGTCAAGTCAAGGTCGAGGTCACCGTTGAAAGCAGCGAAACCTTCACTGTAAAACACACCCAGGCCGTGGAAACCAATGGTTGATGCCAGGCCCCACGGCGCGCTTTGACTGAAAGGGTCACCTGTAACAACCAGGTCCGTGAGCGACATTGAGCCAAAAAGCGTCGCTTCGATATCTGCCAGGAAGCACTCGTCGAATTCGACGTCGAACGTGTCTCCGGTGGATATGACGAGGTTGTTGTCCGCGTCATCCCACGTAACCGACGCCTCGCCGGTATCGCAGGCGATCACGTTTGTAGAGACGTCCATGATCACCGCGCTCTGAGCGAGGACCGGGGGCGCACTGGCGATAACAGGAAGACCGATGATATCGAGGATGTCGATGATCTCAACCGTCGACGTAATCGCGTCTAGAACGGCTACCGTGATTTCTTGAGCGTTACCGTCTGTAATCGGCAATCCTGCCGAAGCACTAATAATGTTGACAGTCGCGGATGAATTCACGCCGAGGGTTGCTCCGGAGACATTACTCAATGTCAGGGTAAATGTTTCTGCCACTTCCGCCGTACCGTCATCAGTAATGGGGATACTGATGGTCTGGTTGCCGGAAAGGCCATCGGCGAAAGTCAATGTACCGCTCGTCGCCGAATAGTCCGTACCCGCCACAGCGGTTCCGTCCGAAGTGGCATAGTCGACGCTCGCGACGCCTGAACTACCACCGCTGCGGGTGACCAGTATGTTGATTACCGCGCCTTCGGTGACGTCGTAAGTGGTGCTGCCAAGCTGTATCGTCCCGGCGGTATTGGTCACACCGCCGCCGCCATCGCTACCGCACGCGGCAAGTACGAGCAATAACAAAGTCGTCAAGGTTCTTTTCATGGGCCACCTCCACAACACGGGAGTCTGCAAATCGAATCGGCAGCCCGGCGATCTTGGGTCCTTCGTGGCGTTGCAGATGGCGTCGCGGAGGAAGCGAGGACCCGTGGCTTTGCGTCTCCAGCTTTGGCTGGGTTTGCCTTTATCGAAATGATTATGCGGCGTAGGGAGACGCCGTCAATTCTGGGATTTACCTAAATTAGAGATGGTCTAAGCAGCTCTGGACGAACGGCTGCTAAGGGTCAGTAGCGGTTATTCAGACTGATTCTAACCCAATGGCAGCTTTGGGTAGGAAAGCAGCCGTTCGAAGTTAGCGGATACCTGCCCTAGACGTTTGATGGTCGAGGTACTGAACTGATCTTTCTGAACGTCAGTTTAGAGAATGCAGTCCGATCATGTTGCCTTCCGTATCGAACGCAAGAGCGATAAAACCGTATTCGCCGATCGAGAATTTCTCTTTCATTATCTTTCCGCCCGCCCGCGCGACACGCGAGAGTTCATTGGCGCAGTTCTCGCACGTGAAGTAGACCAGTGTGCTGTTGCCGCCCGATGGCATACCCTCGACGCTCGCCAGCGCGCCTGATGCGCCGTAGCTCGTCATCGTTTGCGGAAACTTCCAGAGTTCGGGCTGTTCGTCATTGAGCTTCTCGAGCGTTACGTCGAACACAGTCTCGTAAAAGGCTTTCGCCCGGCCCATATCCTCTACATAGATTTCAAACCAGCCCACCGGGTTCGTTGACATGAATCTGCCTCCTTCTTGAAAACCCAAAGCGACTCGAGATGGTCGCTTGACCCCGGCGCCCGCTCACCAGACGCCGAGGTACTTCGAGATTCCTTTCGCCGCCTCGCGGCCTTCGAACACCGCGGTGACCACGAGGTCCGACCCGCGCACCATGTCACCACCGGCAAACACTTTCGGGTTCGTCGTCTGGAACGGGTAGTCGCCGAGTGTCGCCACGCGAACCCGGCCGCTCGGCAACGTCTCGACGCCTGCGTTTGAAAACCACTCGGGTGGATTCGGCCGGAAACCGAACGCGACGATTACCGCGTCGGCCGGCAGGATCTCTTCCGTTCCCGGCACGGTCTCGGGCCGCCGGCGGCCGTCGGCACCCGGCTCGCCCAGCCGCGTCTCGATGACCTTCACACCGGTCACGCGATCGCTGCCGACGATTTCGAGCGGCTGCCGGTTGAACAGGAAGTTCACGCCCTCTTCCCTGCTGTTGCGGACTTCGCGGCGCGAGCCGGGCATGTTGTCCTCGTCGCGGCGGTAGGCACAGCTCACGCTCGCCGCACCCTGGCGAATCGCCGTGCGGTTGCAGTCCATGCCGGTGTCGCCGCCGCCGAGCACCACGACGTGCTTGCCCGCAAGGTCGATGTACTCCAGCGAGTCATCCTCGATGCCCATGAGCCGGTTCACGTTCGACACCAGGTACGGCAGCGCATCGTATACACCATCGAGTTCCTCGCCGGGGAAGCCGCCCCTGACATAGGTGTACGCACCCATGCCGAGAAACACGGCGTCGAACTCGTCGAGAAGCTGCTCGAAGGGCTTGTCTTCCCCGATACGGGTATTGAGCACGAACTCCACGCCCATGCCTTCGAGGAGTTGGCGCCGCTGGCGCACGATCTGCTTCTCCAGCTTGAACGGCGGAATCCCGAAGGTAAGTAATCCGCCGATCTCCGGGTACGCGTCGTAGACCACCGAGCGAATGCCCTCGCGCGCAAGAATATCTGCGGCGGCGAGACCGGCAGGGCCTGCGCCGATGATGGCCGCCCGCTTGCCGCTGTCGACGACATTCGACATGTCCGGCCGCCATCCGAGCTTGACCGCCTCGTCGGTGATGTAACGCTCGACGTTGCCGATGCTCACGGCGCCGATGCCGTCGTTCAGCGTGCACGCGCCCTCGCACAGCCGGTCCTGCGGGCAGACGCGGCCGCAGATCTCCGGCAGGGAATTGGTCTGGTGCGAAAGTTCCGCCGCTTCAAACAGCTTGCCTTCCTCGATGAGTGCCAGCCAGTTCGGGATGTAGTTGTGCACCGGGCACTTCCACTCACAGTAAGGATTGCCGCAGGACAGGCAACGGCCGGCCTGCTGCGCAGCATCGGCGCCGTCATAGCTGTCGTAGATCTCGCCGAAGTGGCGCACGCGTTCCTCGGGTGCCTGCTTTTCCGGATCGCGCCGCGGGATTTCCAGGAACTGGAGTGGATGTTTAGCCATTGGGCCGGACCGCGCTTCGAGAAGCGCTCTTACGGTCGGCACAGCCGTGATAACCCATCATGCCGCCTGCCTCAGCGACTCGATCAGCGAGCCGAGTTCGGCCGCCTTCGGCTTCACCAGCCAGAACTTCGGCAGGAACGCGCGGTAGTCGTCAAGAATCATCTCGCCCCATTGGCTGCCCGTCGCGTCGATGTGCGCCATGATCAGTCCGCGCAGGTGATGCAGGTGCGCCTCCATGCTCTCCGGCGATACGCGATGAATGTCGATGAGTTCGTGGTTGTAGCGATCGACGAAGTCCCTGTCGATGTCCAGCACGTAGGCGAAGCCGCCCGTCATACCCGCTCCGAAGTTGACGCCGGTGCGGCCGAGCACGACCACGACACCGTCGGTCATGTACTCGCAGCAGTGATCGCCCGAGCCCTCGATGACGGCGGTCGCTCCGGAGTTACGCACGGCGAAGCGCTCGCCTGCGCGTCCGGCAGCGAAAAGCTGTCCGCCCGTCGCGCCGTACAGACAGGTGTTGCCGACGATCGCCGTCTCCCTTGCGACATAGCCCACGTTCTCCGGGGGCCGAATCGTGATGCGGCCGCCCGACATGCCCTTGCCCACATAGTCGTTCGCATCACCGACGAGGTTCAGGTTCAGGCCTGCGACGTTCCAGGCGCCGAAGCTCTGCCCGGCCGTGCCCAGCAGGCGTATGTCGAGCGGCTCGTCGCGCATGCCCTCGTTGCCGTGCAGCCTCGCGATCTCGCCGGCCAGCCGGGCACCGATCGAGCGATCCGAATTGCGAACCTCGAACGCGAAGCTGCCGCCCGACTTGTTGCGGATGGCATCGAGGGTCGCCTCGAGCATCGCTTCGGCCAGTTCGCCCTTGTCGAACGGCGGGTTGCGCGGTTCGGTGCAGAATTGCGGTGCATTGCTGGCGATACCCGCGTCGGAAACGATGGGCGACAGGTCGAGGCGCGCCTGCCTCGCCGTCTGGCCCGGCTGCAGTTCGACGAGATCCACGCGCCCGATCAACTCTTCGAGCGAGCGGACACCGAGTTCGGCCATGCGCTCACGGACCTCTTCGGCCACGAAGCGGAAGAAGTTGATCACCATCTCCGGCAGGCCGATGAAGTATTCGCTGCGCAGCACGTTGTTCTGCGTTGCCACGCCGGTCGCGCAGTTGTTGAGGTGGCAGATGCGCAGGTACTTGCAGCCGAGCGCGACCATGGGCGCGGTACCGAAACCGAAACTCTCGGCGCCGAGCACGGCGGCCTTCACGACGTCGAGCCCGGTCTTGAGCCCGCCGTCGGTCTGCAGCCGCACCTTGTGCCGCATGCCGTTCATGCGCAGCACCTGGTGCGCCTCCGACAATCCCAGCTCCCAGGGGCTGCCGGCGTATTTCACGGAGCTGACCGGGCTCGCCCCGGTGCCGCCGTCGTAACCCGATATCGTGATCAGGTCCGCGTAGGCTTTCACCACGCCGGCCGCGACCGTGCCCACTCCGGGTTCCGCCACCAGCTTCACCGAGACAAGCGCTTCCGGGTTGACCTGCTTGAGATCGAAGATGAGCTGCGCCAGGTCCTCGATCGAATAGATGTCGTGATGCGGCGGCGGCGAGATGAGCCCGACGCCGGGTTTCGCGTAACGCAGGCGCGCGATGAGGTCGTTGACCTTGTGGCCCGGCAGCTGGCCGCCTTCGCCGGGCTTCGCGCCCTGCGCGATCTTGATCTGGATGACTTCGGCGTTGACGAGATACTCCGCTGTCACGCCGAAGCGTCCCGACGCAACCTGCTTGATCTTCGACACGCGCTCGCTCTTGTAGCGCGCCGGATCCTCGCCGCCTTCGCCGGAATTCGACCGTGCACCGATCCTGTTCATCGCGATCGCAAGCGCTTCGTGCGCTTCCGGCGACAACGCGCCCAGCGACATGCCGGCGCTGTCGAAGCGCGGCAGGATAGCTTCCACGGGCTCGACTTCTTCGATGGGCACCGGCGGGCCCAGGGCCTTGATCTGCATCAGGTCGCGCAGCGTCGAAACGGGCCGCTCGTTAACGAGCTCCGCGTAGCCGCGGTAGCGATCGTAGTCGCCGGAACGCACCGCCGACTGCAGGGTCGCGATGACGTCCGGGTTGTAGCAGTGGTACTCGCCGCCGTGCACGTATTTCAGCAGGCCGCCCTGCGTGATCGGCTCGCGCGTCTCCCAGGCCAGTTTTGCGAGCGCTTTCTGGTCGCCCAGCAGGTCGTCGTACCCGGAGCCCTGGATGCGCGACGTCGTGCCTTTGAAGCAGCGGTCCACGATCTCGTCCGCGAGGCCGACGACCTCGAACAGTTGCGCACCGCGGTAGCTCGATATCGACGAGATGCCCATCTTCGACATGATCTTGAACAGCCCCTTGCGGATACCGCGCCGGTAACTGCGGCCGAGCTGTTGCTGCTTGCCGATGTTGCCGCGCTTACCGATGTCATGCAGCGACTGGTAAACGAGGTAGGGGTACACGGCGGTCGCGCCGTAGCCGATCAGGCAGGCGAAATGATGCGGGTCGCGCGCCACGCCGGTTTCGACAATGATGTTGGCGTCGCAGCGCAGACCCCTGGCGACCAGATGATGGTGCACCGCACCCGTCGCCAGCAACGCATGCACCGGCAGCTTGCCATTCTCGAGATAGCGATCGCTCAGCATGATGATGAGCTTGCCGCCCCTGACCGCTGCCTCGGCCTGCTCGCAGATACGGTCGAGCGCCTCGGGCAGCGACAGCCTGTCGTCCACGTTGAGGTCGACGAACTCGTACTCGTCTTCGTACATGTCGGGGCCGAGCAGCTGCCGGAGTTTTTTCTGCGACAGCACGGGTGAATTCATAATCACCTGCTGCGCATGCTGGGGCCCGATGTCAAACAGGCTGGACTCGCGGCCGATATTCGTCTGCAGCGACATCACGATGCGCTCGCGCAGCGAATCGATCGGCGGGTTCGTGACCTGTGCGAACTGCTGCCGGAAATAGTCGAACGGCGAACGCACCTTGCAGGACAACACGGCCATCGGCGTGTCGTCGCCCATCGAGCCGACGGCCTCCTGCTCCGCTTTCGCTAGCACCGCGATCACGTCGTTGAGCTCCTCGCGGCTCACGTTGAACATCTTCTGGTACGTCGCGAGTGTCGCCGGGTCGAACGGCTCGGCCGCCGTGTGCGTATCGATCAGTTCCGAGTCGAGATAGCGCACGCCCTGCTTCAGCCATTTCTTGTAGGGCGCGCGGCTCTTCAGCCGGTCGTGGATCTCGTCGGTGTCCAGCAGCCCGCCGTTGACGAGGTCGACGGCCAGCATCTCGCCCGGACCGAGGCGTCCTTTTTCCACGACATTCTTCTCGTCGTAGTCGTAAACACCGATCTCCGATGCGATGGTGATGTGACGGTCTCTCGTGATCACGTAACGCGCCGGCCGCAGGCCGTTGCGATCCAGGCAGCAGGCGGCGTAGCGGCCGTCGGTCAGCACGATACCGGCGGGCCCGTCCCAAGGCTCCATCTGGCAGTCGAAGTACTCGTAAAAGGCGCGCACTTCGGGGTCGATGTCGTCCACGGTCTGCCAGGCCGGCGGCAGCAGGATGCGCATCGCCTGCAGCACGTCCATGCCGCCCGCCCGCAGCACCTCGAGCATGTTGTCGAGGCTCGACGAATCGGAGCCCGTCAGCGAGATGATCGGGTTCAGGTCGGAGATGTCGTCGAGCTTGTCGGAGCGGAAATTCTTGGCCCGCGCCTGCGCCCAGTTGCGGTTGCCCTGGATCGTGTTGATCTCGCCGTTGTGCGCCAGGAAACGGAACGGCTGCGCGAGACGCCACTCGGGCAGCGTGTTCGTCGAGAAGCGCTGGTGGAACAGGCACACGGACGATTCCAGGCGCGGATCGCGCAGGTCCGGGTAAAAGTCCGGCAGCGCCGCGGGCATGATCATGCCCTTGTAGCTGATGGTGACCGACGACAGGCTGGCGATGTAGGTCTCGCGGTCCTCGAGCCGGTTCTCGGCCCGTCGCCGCGCGAGAAACAGGCGCCGGTTGAAGCGGCCGCGCTGCATGCCCTCGGTCGCGTTGACGAACACCTGCTCGATGCGCGGCAGGGTCTTGAGCGCGACCTCGCCGCAGACGGACGGATCGGTCGGCACCTCACGCCAGCCCGCGACCTCGAGGCCGGTTTCGCGAATCGCCGTCTCGATCACGGCGCGCGCCGTCGCCGCGACCGCCTTGTCGTGGCTCAGGAACACGGTACCCGCGGCAAATCGCTCGGCCAGCGTGAAGCCCAGCTCCTTGCCCACTGCACGCAACAAACCGAACGGGAACTTGATCAGCAGGCCGCAACCGTCGCCGGTCTTGCCGTCCGCCGCGACCGCACCGCGGTGCGTGAGGCGGGCCAGGGCCGCGATGGCGGTCTCCACCACGAAGTGGCTGGGCAGGTCGTCGAGATTGGCGATCAGCCCGAAGCCGCAGCTGTCGCGCTCGAACGCCGGGTCGTAAAGCCCCGCTGCACCTCGTTGTGGAGATCGCTCCGTCATAGTCGCCCCGGGTGTCGCCTGACGCGCTCCCGCATTGGTGTTTTCATTGAGATTGGGTGGTTTTCAGCGACCAACCCGAACGATCGAGTATATGTCAGGCACCGCAGTGCCCGCGAGTGCGCCGCAGCAAGTTCATTGAAAACAGCTACTTAACGGCTCATCTGGCGATCCTGCCGACAGCGGTTTCTTTGGTTACGCGCGTAACCAAGGGGCAGTGCTAATCGCTGCGGTCGGCGGCGAGTTCGTCGGCGTTCAGCCGTATCGAGCCTTCGTTGCGGAACGAAACCGGGGCGGCGAGCGGCACGTCGATCGCGAACCGGCCTTCGAGGGCGTAGGGAATATCCCGGTACATGCCTTCGCGGACGACGAACAACAACTGTGGCGCGGTGCGCATCAGGTCGACGTCCACGGTGATTGCGAAATGACCGTCGCCGCCCGCGGGCACGGTGAACGCGCTCTGCGTCTCGCCGCTCGCCAGGCGCAGGCCCTCGAGTTCCACGCCGTAGGAAACGGAACGGATGGGCAGCGGGAACGGGTTGGGGTTCACGACGTCGAAATTCAGTACGAATGTCTGGGCATGCGCGTCGATCTCCGCAACCTGTACGTTGCGCAGGCTCACGCCGGGCTTCTCGACCAGCACGCCGGTACTCGCACATCCGGCTGCGAGACACGCAAGTGCACTCAAGCCGATGTTTCGCAAACGGGCAATTTCCATCATGGTGACCTCCTAACGCAGCTCGTTGCCGACATCGTTCCAGCGACCACTAACGAGCAACCACTCATCGCCCGCCTTTTCGAGGTTCAGCTCGAACTCGTAGGCGTCCGCGTTGAACCCCAGCACGGAGTCCGTGGTGGCGCCCATCGCAACGGTGAGCATTACCTGCGCGGCGGTGTCATCGAAGACATCGATGCTGTCGATGTTGACCAGCAACCCGACTTTCTTTGCGCGCAGGAAGTAAAAGCGAAACAGGTTTTCGATGTCATCACGGGAATTACCGCGCGCATCGCTGTAGGTTGGCGAGATCATGTCCACCAGGGTGCCGCGATCCTTGCTCTCGGCCGCCGCGTGACCCCGATCGACCCAGGCACGAAGCTGCTGCTCCGCATTGCCGGGAGCTCCCCCACACGACGCGAGCGCCGTCACGAACAGCACGGTCAGCAGGGGGCGCCAGGCCGCGGATCCGGTCGGCGCCCGGATATCGGATGCCTCGGCCATCATCTGCTAAAGTCTACTGATAATGTCGGCAGCAAACGGCCACTGCGGCCTGAATTGTGACGCAGGTCCCAGTTTGCTGGCGGTCACGCGGTTCTTCACACGGGCCCGGCCCGGTACCTGGAAACAATATGTCAGTCAAACTTCTTTCCGAGAGCAGGGGCGCGACCATCACCGACGAGGACCAGGCTCGCATCGATGCGATCCTTTCATTCTGGTTCAAGGAGCATCAACTCAGCGCGCCGCAGATCGACCGACGCATGGATATCTGGTTCGGCGAGGACGCAGCATTCGATCACGAGATCGAGCAGACGTTCTTGGCCGACGTCGAGAAAGCGTCGGACAGCAAGCTCGATCACTGGGCCGACGAGCCGCGCGGCCGGCTCGCGCTGATCCTGTTGCTCGATCAGTTTCGTCGCAACATCTATCGCGGCACGGCGAAGGCGTACGAGAAGGACCGGGCTGCGCTGAAGCTGTGCGTCGAGGGCGCGATGCAGAAAAAGGACCGCGGGCTGACCCCGATCCAGCGTGCCTTCTTCTACATGCCGCTGCAGCACGCCGAGTCTATCAAGGTGCAGGCCAAGTCCGTGGAGCTCTTTACGCGGCTCGCCGAAGCCGTGTCGCCAACCTTCCACGAGACCTTCCTGACCATCGCGCAGTTCGCCGAACTGCACCGTGACATCATCGAGCAATACGGCCGCTTCCCGCACAGGAATTCGGTGCTCGGCCGCGAGAACACGCCGGAAGAAGACGAGTACCTCGCCAGTGACGCGCCGGATTTCGGCCAGGGCTAGTGCATCACGGCAACAGCGGCTCCAGCTCATCGACCGCGGCGCCCGAAATGCGGGCGTAACGCCAGGTCAGCATGACGGCGGCGACGGTCAGGCCGGCAACGAACCCGCCCCAGATGAAGTTGGGAGGCAGCTTGTAGGTAACCGCCGCCATGTAGGCCAGCGGGAATGCGATGATCCAGTAAGCGAAGATGTTGATCGCCATCGGTAGACGCGTGTCCTTGTAGCCGCGCAGTGCCCCCGCCGCGCCGATCTGGATACCGTCCGCCACCTGGAAGATCGCCGCCATCAGCAACAGTGAAATCGCGATGCTCTTCACCGCCGCATCCTGCGTATAGATACTGACGACCGCGTCGCGGAACAGCAGCAGGAACGTCGCGGAGCAAGCCATGAACAGCGCGCACATGAAGATACCGAAGCCGCCCGCGAACCGCGCATACGCGACGTCGCGTTTGCCCAGCGCATGGCCGACGCGCACGGTGATTGCGGAGTTCAGCGCCAGCGGCACCATGAACATCGTCGACGCGAAGTTGATTGCGATCTGGTGCGCCGCGGTGATCTCCGGCCCGAGAGTGCCCATCAGGATCGACACCGCGTTGAACAGTCCGGCTTCCGCCGTGATCGTGATTGCGATAGGCACGCCGAGGAAGACGATCTCCTTGAGGACGTTCGGCCGCATGGGCGAAAGCCGCGAAAACAGGTCCAGCGGCTCGTAGACCCTGGAAGTGACTGTGTAGGTTGCCAGGATGATCGCGATGACCCACATAGTGATACCGCTGGCGAGACCGCAGCCTACCGCTCCCATGGCCGGTGCGCCGAGCTTGCCGAACATCAGCACCCAGTTCAGGAACACGTTGCAGGCCAGTGCGAATATGGAGGTGTACATGATCGGCTTCGTAAAGCCGATGCCCTCGGTCGTGAACCGCAGCGCCAGGAAGATGAACATGCCGGGCGCGCCCAGCGAGATCATCTTGACGTAGCCGACCGTCATGTCCCGGAACGCGATGTCGATGCCTATCGCCGCCAGCGCCTGCGCCGACAGGAACCACGCGAACAGCATGATCGGGATAGCAAGCAAGATGCCTAGATAGACACCCTGCCGCGTGTAGCGGCCGATCAGCGCCTCGTCACCCGCGCCGTGGAGCCGCGCGGAGATCGGCGAGATCGCCATCAACACACCGAGCACGAATGCAAAGCCCATGAACCACACGCTGCCGCCCACCGCCACGGCGGCCAGCGACTCCGCGCCCAGGCGGCCCGCCATCACCGCGTCGGTGAACTGCATGCCTGCAACCGACAGGTTGTTGACGATCAGCGGCCACGCGATGCCCAGTAGCGCGCTGGTCTCGCGCCCGAAACGTCGGACTTTATGCTGCATGTGCATCTGCCGTGGCTGCCGGATTCGTCCGGCGAGGATATCGTAGCTCGCAGAAACCGTATCGCCGCATCGAAATGTGCGAGTCGCTTCTACGTTCCACTCGGTCAATAGTGTAAAGTTGCTTCGCGTTCGTGTGAAACTCTGGCTCCGGAGGCAATATGCTGCACGATGGTCGATCCGTTCGCGTCGCCGTTATCGGCGGTTCGCGTATCCCCTTCTGTCGTTCCCATTCCATCTACAGGAAATGCACCAACCAGGACCTCATGACGGCGGCCCTGCAGGGGCTTGTCAGCAAGTTCGACCTGCGCGGCCAGACCATGGGCGACGTCGCACTGGGCGCCGTCGTCAAGCATTCGAGAGACTGGAACCTGGCCCGCGAGAGCGTGATCGACTCGGGACTGACGCTGCGTACGCCGGGCATGGACCTGCAGCGCGCCTGCGGCACGAGCATCGAAGCCGCCATCCTGATCGCCAACAAGATCGCTCTCGGCCAGATCGACTGCGGAATTGCCGGGGGCACCGACACGGTCAGCGATGCGCCGATCGTGTTCCGCGATGAATTTCGCAACATCCTGCTCGACGTACACGCCGCGCGTACGGCGTTGAAACGCATCATGCCGTGGTTCCGCCTGCGGCCGAGGCACTTCGCACCCGAGTTTCCCGGCGTCCTCGAGCCGCGCACGGGCCTGTCGATGGGCGAGAGCATGGAACTCACCGCGAAACAATGGGAGATACTGCGCGAGCACCAGGACCAGCTCGCGCTCGCGAGCCATGTGAAAGCCGCCGCCGCCTACGATGCCGGCTGGTTCGAGGATCTCGTCGTGCCTTTCATGGACGCCGAGGAAGACAACAATATTCGCCGCGACACGACCTTCGAGAAATTGCAAAAGCTCAACCCGGTGTTCGACAAGACCGCCGAGGGCACGCTGACCGCCGGAAACAGCACGCCGCTGACCGATGGCGCGGCCTCCGTGCTGCTCGCCAACGAAGACTGGGCGCGCAAGAAGAACCTGCCGGTGCAGGCGTATCTCACCTTCGCCAAGGTCTCCGCGGTCAATTTCATCAACGAGGAAGGCTTGCTGATGGCGCCCGCGTACGCGGTCTCGGACATGCTGAAGCAAGCCGATCTGCGCCTGCAGGACTTCGACTTCTACGAGATCCACGAAGCATTTGCCGCGCAGGTCATCGCCACGCTGAAAGCCTGGCAGTCCGAGAAATTCTGCAGGGAGCGGCTGGGCCGCAACGAGGCAATGGGTCCGATCGACCTGGCCAAGCTCAACGTCAAGGGCGGCAGCATCGCGATCGGCCATCCCTTTGGCGCGACGGGCGCCCGCGTCGTCGCGACGATGGCGAAGCTGCTCGCCGAGAAAGGCTCCGGCCGGGGCCTGATTTCGGTCTGTGCGGCCGGCGGCATGGGCGTTACGGCGATCATGGAAGCGGCATAGCCCGACCGCCGCAAGGCACCAGGCACCACTTCATAGGGGGATGAGGCCCTGTCAGCCCGATGAACGCGGCCACTGTTGCGCTTGAAATTGCTCCAATCAAGGCGCGAGGAGAGCTATTTGGTCATTCCAAATAAACGACGAGCAACGACGAGTGGTGCAATTCCAAGCGCAACCCGGCGGGACGCAGCGATTTTCCCGCCAGCTACGTTGTCCTTCGCTGGCGTAGCTCGGCTACGCGGCGCTCATTCCGCCTTGCCGGACGAAAAAATCGCCTGCGGCAGTGGCCGGGTTCATCGGGCTGACAGGGCCTAATGGGCGACTTCAGCGCCTTGCTGGCCACGCTCAACAGCTATATCTGGCACGAATACGTGCTCTACGCGATCGTGGGCACGGGCGTACTATTCACCCTCTGGAGCGGCTTCAGCCAGTTCCGCGCGCTGACGCACGGTCCCGCGGTCGTGCGCGGTATCTACGACGACCCCGACGACCCGGGCGCCATCAATCATTTCCAGGCGCTGTCGGCCGCCCTGTCGGCGACCGTCGGCCTCGGCAATATCGGCGGCGTCGCACTGGCCATCGCGCTGGGCGGTCCGGGCGCGATGTTCTGGATGTGGGTCATCGGCTTCCTCGGCATGGCAATCAAGCTCACCGAGGTCACGATGGCGATGCTCTACCGCAACACCGACGACCCGGACAACCCGCACGGCGGCCCGATGTACGTCGCCGCGAAGGCGCTCGAGCGCAAGAACCTCGGCGGCCTCGGCCGCGCGATCGGCGTCGTGTTCTGCGTGATGCTGCTGGTCTCCACTACAACCGGCGGCAACATGTTCCAGGCCTGGAACGTGGGCGAACTCACCGAGGAGTACTTCGGCGTGCCGAGCTGGATTTGCGGCATCGTGCTCGCGATCGCCGTGGGCGCCGTCATCATCGGCGGCATCAAGCGCATCGGCAAAGTGACCGCCACGCTCGTGCCGTTCATGTGCGCCCTGTACCTGCTGGCCGGCATCTGGGTACTGAGCTCGCACGTCACCGACATCCCGGCGATGCTGATGCTCATCGTGAAGTCCGCTTTTGTGCCCACGGAAGCGACGGGCGCCTTCGTCGGCGGCACCGCGGGCGCCGCGTTCGTATTCGGCATGAAGCGCGCGATCTTCTCCAACGAGGCGGGACAGGGCTCCTCGCCAATGGCGCACGCCGCCGCGAAGACCGACGAACCGGTTCGCGAAGGCATCGTCGCCGGGCTGGAGCCGTTCATCGACACGATCGTCGTGTGTACTTTCACCGCCCTCATCATTCTCGCGACCGGCGTCTGGAACCGCGCGCCGGACGATCCACTCCCCGTCGTGCCCGCGGTCGAAGCGACGAACGCCGGCTGGCAGTTCGCGGATACGCGCGTCGACGGCGATAACTGGCGTGACGGCGAGCGCGTGGTCCTCGTGGTCGCCGCGCACGAGCGCGACGGCGGCTTCGACCAGTACAGGCTGGAAGGTACCGTCGTGAGCGGCGCCGGCGATTATGTCGTTCGCTGGGACCCCTTCGTCAGTGATGTCGAACCGCGCATCGTGGGTGACGGGCTGTATCGTTCGTTCGTCGGTGCTGCGCTCACTGCGAAAGCTTTCGACACCGTGACGCCCGGCCTCGGCAAATGGCTGATCACCATCGCCGCGTGGATGTTCGCGATCTCGACGATCATCTCCTGGGCTTATTACGGCGAACAGGGCGTCGTGTTCCTGGCCGGTGAAAGGCCGGTACTCGCCTACAAGATCGTTTACTGCATCCTGGTGTTCGTCGCAACGCTCGGCTTCATCGAGAGCGCCGCCGACCTCGACAATTTCACCGGCGTCGGCACCGGCGTGCTCGTCTGCGCCAATATCCCGATCTGCTGGTTCTTCGGTTACCAGGCGATGCGCGCCTACAAGGACTACATCGCGCGCCTCAAGAGCGGCCGCATGGGGCCCGACCATCCGCCGCCGTCACTCGACGACCTCCTTTCCGGCCGCGACATCCAGAAATAACCCCTGTCACGGCGCAGGCGAAACCCTCCGCCATGACCGGCTTTCGATTCAGCCTTGCTGGCGCGCCGGGGCATTTCTCTCCCTCATGGCTCGCTTCGCTGCGCTTTACTTCGGTCGAAAAACGCCTCCCCCTGAATAACAAATTCACATCGCCGCTGTCGCGGTGCGGTGGCAAGGAGCCCGGTTCGGGGTGTTTGTCTCCGAGGCCTAAAGCGAGCGCAGCGAGCAGCCCGGAGACAAACACCCCGAACCGGGCTCCTTGCCACCGCACCGCGACAGCGGCGATGTGAATTTGTTATTCAGGGGGAGAGCGGCGCTGGATGGCGTCGAGCGCCTTGTCGATGCGCGCCTTCGCCTGCGCCGTGACACCACCACGCTCGTATTCGTCCACGACGAACGACTCGAACCTGCCGACGAGATCGTCCATGTTGCCCACCTCGAATTCGTGCTTGCGGCGCACTTCATCCGGCGCGTTCTCGTAGGCCTTGAACAGGTCGATCCAGAGTTCGCTTTGCTTGCCGAGGCTGATGAGCTGGTAAAACTGCGGTCCGGGTCGTCCGTCGTCACCGCTGACGATGCTCCAGATGCCTGCCACCAGTGAAGCAGGAACGAGGAGCAGGTCGCGAAGCCCGTCCACGAGGAGTTTCGCCTGGAATACGAACAGGTCGCGTATCAGGGTCCAGCGATCGGGGTAATCGTTCGGTGTTTCCGGGTTCGCTTCCATTGTGGATGACCGCCATTAATGTGAATCGGGACAAGCGATTATAGCCGCTGCCGCGAGCCGGCAGCGGTGGCAAGCATCGGGTCTTTCCAGTAGTGTTACGGCGTTCGCACACGGGCCCACGGTATATGCCGACCTTCCAGTCTTTACCCGAATACGAGCACGGCAGTCCCGAATCACTCGGCGTGCTCGTCGTCAACCTCGGAACGCCGGACGACCCGTCGCCCGGCGCGGTGCGCCGCTACCTGCGGCAGTTCCTCTCCGATCAGCGCGTAGTCGAGATTCCGCGGCCGATCTGGCTGATGATTCTCTACGGTTTTATCCTGCCGTTCAGGCCGAAGCGCTCCGCCGAGGCGTATTCGAAGATATGGACCGAGGACGGCTCGCCGCTGCTGCGTATCTCCGAGGACATCGCGCGGTCGCTGCAGGACAAACTCAAGCAGCGCTTCTCCGGGCCGGTGCACGCTGTACTCGGCATGTCTTACGGCAAACCTTCGATTCCGGACGCGCTGCAGAAGCTGTACGACGAGGGCGCGCGGCGCATCGTGTTGCTGCCGCTGTATCCTCAATACTCCGGCACCACCACGGCGTCGGTGTTCGACGCGGTGACGACGGAGCTCTCCAGGCGGCGCTGGGTGCCCGAGCTGCGCTTCATCAATCATTACCACGATGCACCGGGGTACATTGCGGCACTCGCAGCGAGCGTCCGCGACTACTGGGACCGGAACGGGCGCGGCGACCGGCTGTTGCTGTCGTTCCACGGCGTGCCGAAGCAGACGCTGCTCAAGGGAGACCCTTACCACTGCCAGTGCCAGAAGACGGCCCGGCTACTCGCCGACGCCCTCGAATTATCCGGCACCCAATGCATCGTCGCTTTCCAGTCACGCCTCGGCAAAGCGGAATGGCTGAAGCCCTACGCCGACGAGACCATCGCGGAGCTCGGCCGGGGCGGCCTCGAGCGCCTCGATGTGCTGTGCCCCGGCTTCGCGGCCGACTGCCTGGAGACGCTCGAGGAGACGGCGATGCAGAACCGCGAGATCTTCCGCGACGCCGGCGGCGGCGACCTGCATTACATCCCCGCCCTGAACGCGCGTGACGATCACGTCGACTTCCTCGCCCGTCTCGTCGAGAAGCACTCGGGCGGCTGGCCCGAGTCGTCGCCGGACTGGAGCGAGAGCGAAGCCGCGCGGGAGCGCGACAAGTCGAGGGAGCGCGCTCTTGCGATGGGGGCGGATCGTTGAGCGGCATCGGCCGCTTCCTCGAAATCAGCGTCCGTTCGCAGGACGTCGTCGAATCGCTGCTCTGGTACAAGACACTCGGCTTCTCCGAGCTCGAGACGGCGGACGTATACCCGCACAAGTACGCCGTTGTCAGCGACGGTGTGCTCAACATCGGTATACACGACCGCGAGTTCGAGTCGCCCGCGATCACTTTCGTGCAGCCGGACCTCGCGCGGCATGCGCGTTCGATGGCCGATCACGGTTTCGAATTCAGCTTCATGCATCTTGGCGAGGAACGCTTCAACGAGATCGGTATCAACGACCGTGACCGGCACCTGGTCACGATCGTCGAGGCGCGCACCTTCCACGGCAATGACGCGGACGACAGTGATTCGGCCTGCGGCGCCTGGTTCGAGCTGACCCTGCCGGTACGTGATGCCGTGCACTCGGCCCGCTTCTGGGGCCCCGTTGCCGGTTCCATCCTGAGGATGCGCGAAGAGCCAACGGTGCACATGCGCTTCGACGCGGGCGGCATCGCGCTCGGCCTTTCGGAAAGCATCGCGCTGGAGTCTCCATCCCTGTGCTTCAAGTGCCAGGACAAGGACGCGCTCAAACACCGCCTGGAAGCACGCGGCATCGAGCCGAAAGAGTTCCCCGGTTTCGAGGGCGCCTTCATGGTCTTGACCGCGCCCGAAGGCACGCAGCTGTTCCTGTTCGACGAGGATTTCCTCGGCGAGGCAATCGAGGTGGACGAGGACGTCGACCCGAGCGAGATCGAGGGCCAGTTCGACTGAGGCGCGGCCGCTAGGCGAGATCGCGCAGCAACTTTATCGCCTGGCCCAGGTAACCGGAGCCGAACAGGTTCAGGTGATTCAGCACGTGATAGAGCTGGTAGAGCTTGAGCCTTTGCTCATGACCCTTCGCCATCGGCCAGCTCTCCTCGTAGGCGCGGTAGAACGCGTGCCCGAAACCGCCGAACAGCATCGTCATCGCAATGTCGGATTCGCGGTCGCCGTAGTACACGGCCGGGTCGAAGATCACCGGCACGCCGTCCGCGACGCCCCAGTTGCCGCTCCACAGATCGCCGTGACACAGCGAGGCCTCAGGGCGGTAGCCCTCGAACAGCTCCGGCAGACGCTCGGCCAAGCGCAACCCCAGCGATTGCAGGTCACCCGAATAGCCGTTGCGCGCGGCGAGGTCCAGCTGGAAGCGCAGCCGTTGTTCGCGGAAGAACCTGACCCAGTCACGAGTCCAGGGGTTGTGCTGCGGCGTCGGGCCGATCGTGTTGTCGCGGTGCCAGCCATGCCGTTTTTCGGTGTGGTGGTGCAACGCGGCCAGTTGCCGCCCCAGCAGGGTCTCCGTCGCAGACGTTGCGGGCTGGAAGTGGAGCCGCTCCAGCGCAATGAAGGCCGTGCCGTCCTGGATGCCGCAGTCGATGACGGCCGGCACGCGAATGGCACTCGCAAGTGCGAGCTCGCGCAGCCCTTCGACTTCCGCTTCGAACATATCGAGCGCGCTCGGGGGGCCTGTCTTGACGAAAGCGTCGCCGCGGCCGGCCATCGTCAGAATCGGCTGAGATCGGATACCCGTTCGGCCTGGCGCCGGAGGGCGGTGCCGATATTCGCTTCGTCGAACAGGGCGTTGATTGCCCCGAGGTCCGGCATCGAGCGGCGCAGGTTCGTTTCAGGATCGTCCAGCGGAGCGTCGCAGGCGATCCCCGTGAGCTGCCGTGCCAGCATCGCGGCATCGCGGTGTGTGTCCAGCTTCGCGCCCAGCGTTTTTGCCCCGCGCACCGGCACCTCGTGAATGCGGTCGAGGTTTGCGTAGATGTCGTCGAGCGTACCGAAGTGGGCCAGGAGCGCCGATGCCGTTTTCTTGCCGACGCCCGGCACGCCGGGGATGTTGTCGACGCTGTCGCCGGCGAGTGCGAGAAAATCCGCGATCTGCTCGGGGCGCACGCCGAAGACGTCGAGGATATGGTCGTAGCCGAGCTTGCCCTTGCCGGCAAAATCCCAGAACACATCGTCTTTCAACAGCAGCTGCGTCAGATCCTTGTCCCGGCTCACGATCGTGGACGGCCGCCCGGCCCGGCGTCCGTGCTCGACGAGCGTACCGATGAGATCGTCCGCCTCGTACAGGGGGTCGGCACAGTTCATCAGGCCGAGCGCGCTGACGAAACGCCGGCACTGCGAGAACTGGCGCTTCAGTTCCTCGGGCGCAGGTTCGCGGTTTGCCTTGTATTCGGGGTAGATGCTGGTACGAAACGATGTCGTGAGGCTCTCGTCGAAAGCCACGGCAATGTGCTCGGGATTCACCTGCTCGATGAAGTCGCCCAGGAACCGGGCGAAACCGTAGAACGCATTGACCGGGTTGCCGTCGCCGTCGACGATGTCATCGGGCATCGAGTAATAGGCCCGGAACACATACACGCTGGCGTCGATCAGGTACTGCATCGGCGCAGTATAGCGGAGCACCGAAATGTGCGCTGTGTACGGGACATTCGGAGCCCGCGTGTCCATTATTTCAAAGGCTTATCTGGCTTTAGGTGATCGCCATGTTGGTCCCGGACTGGCTCTACTCCCGCATTCCGCATATCTGGCTGTCGATCGGCCTGCTGTTCCTGCTCATCGGCCTTGCGGCCGGTCCGGACTTCCGGCTGTTCTACGCCTATCTGCTGCTCGGCCTGGTCTGCCTGTTCCGCGCGCTGTACATCTACCAGGCGCGGCGACGCTTCCACCGCCGCAACCGCGTCGCGTTTCTGCATGAAACGCAGGTGATGCACCGGAACAGGAAATAGCGGGTGCCGCCAAGCGGCGACGAAGCTCAGTCGTGAAAGTGCGTATCGATGACCTCTTCCCCCGAGAACAGGTGATCGGTCAGGCGCGCATGCAGGGGGCTCGAGCGCGGGATGTGCGCGAGCAGGTATTGCATCTGGTCGGCGAGCACGCGGCGACCCTTCAGGTAAATGTACTCGGCGTATGTCGGCGTGAACGGCACCGCGATGAGCTGCATCACGGCCTGCTCCGGCGTGCGGCCGCCCTTGTAGTTGTTGCAGCGGCGACAGGCCGTTGCGACGTTGTTCCAGGTATCTCTTCCGCCCTGGGAGAGCGGGGTAATGTGATCGCGCGTCAGGTCGCGAGTCGGGAACCGCATGGCGCAATACAGGCACAGGTTCGCGTCGCGCTTGAACAGCGTCCGGTTATTGAGCGGCGGGACGTACTTGTCGCGGTTGCGCGAGAGGCTCTGGCTGGTGCCGTGGGTCGCGATGATCGAACTGACGTCGATCTTGCTGCGGCACCCGTCCATCGAGCTGTAACCGCCGAACACCGTATATAAAAGAGTGCCGCAATCGTAAGCGACCTGCTCGGCGTGGTAGAGACGCACGGCCTCGCGATAGTCGATCCACTCGAGCGGCATACCGGCAACATCGGTCCGAAGGACCTGTTGCGAAATATCCGATGCAACGCCTGCGAGCATAGCCACCTCCGTAGCTTATGCTCGCATTATTACAGCAATTAGAGCGCCTTTAAAACCTCGTCGAGCGTCTCCTTGGCGTCACCGAACAGCATGCGCGTGTTCTCCAGGAAGAACAGCGGGTTCTGCACGCCGGCATAGCCGGTCGCCATGCTGCGCTTCAGCACGATCGAGGTCTTGCCCTTCCAGCATTCGAGCACCGGCATGCCGGCAATCGGGCTGTTGGGGTCCGTCAGCGCCGACGGGTTGACGATATCGTTCGCGCCGATGACGACCGACACGTCGACGTCCGGGAAGTCCTCGTTGATCTCGTCCATCTCGAACACGATGTCGTACGGCACCTTGGCCTCCGCCAGCAGCACGTTCATGTGACCGGGCATGCGTCCCGCCACGGGGTGGATGCCGAAACGGACGTTGACGCCTTTCTCGCGCAGCGTCTTGGTGATTTCGAAAACCGTGTGCTGCGCCTGTGCGACGGCCATGCCGTAACCCGGGATGATCATCACTTCCCTGGCGTTGGACAGGAGTTCCGCGGCTTCCTGGGTGTCGATCGCGACGACTTCGCCCTGGTCCTCGCCGCCGCCCGCAGCCGTGGTGCCGCCGCCGGTACCGAAGCCGCCGGCGATCACGTTCAGGAACTTGCGATTCATCGCGCGGCACATTATGTAGCTAAGGATCGCGCCGCTCGAACCGACGAGCGCGCCCGTAACGATCAACAGATCGTTACCGAGCATGAACCCGGTGGCCGACGCGGCCCAGCCCGAGTAGCTGTTGAGCATCGAGACGACGACGGGCATGTCGGCGCCGCCGATCGCCATGACCATGTGGATGCCGAACAGCAGCGCAATCACGGTCATGATGATGAGTGGCATCAGGCCGCCGCCTGCCGACGACTGCGCGACGAACGCGTAACCGAACCAAAGGGCACCGAGCAACAGAAGCAGGTTCAGCCAGTGCCTCGCCGGCAGCAGCATCGGGCTGCCGCCGATGCGGCCGGACAGCTTCCCGAACGCAATCACGGAACCCGAGAACGTCACCGCGCCGATCAGGATGCCGAGGTACGTTTCGACGTCGTGAATGGTCAACTCGACGCCGATGTAGTGAGACAGCCGGTCCGGATCCATGAAGTTGGCGAAGCCGACTGCAACCGCCGCCAGGCCGACCAGGCTATGCAGGATGGCAACCAGTTCCGGCATCTGCGTCATCTGCACGCGCCTGGCAGCGATGATGCCGACGCTGCCACCGACCAGGAGCGCCACGATCAGCAGTTCCAGATTCTGCGTGACATCGCCGACCAGGGTCGCAACGAGCGCGATCGCCATGCCGACGATGCCGTACCAGTTGCCGCGCCTGGCGGTCTCCTGGTTGGACAGGCCGCCGAGGGCGAGAATGAACAGGATGGTCGCGATGATGTACGAGACCTGGATGATTCCTTGGTTTACCTCAAACATCACGACCTCACTTTCTGAACATTTCAAGCATGCGGCGAGTGACCGCAAAACCGCCAAATATATTGACGGAAGTTATCAGTACGGTGCCCACGGCGATCCACTTGATCAGGGGCACATCCGAACTGATCTGCAACAGTGCACCGATCACGATGATGCTCGAGATAGCGTTGGTGACGCTCATGAGCGGCGTATGCAGCGCCGCAGTAACGTTCCAGATCACCATGTAGCCCACGAAGCAGGCCAGCACGAAGACCGTGAAGTGCGCCATGAACGACGGCGGCGCGACCGCGCCGAGGCCGAGCAGTGCCAGGCCGGCGACGATCATGCCGATGATCGGGCCCGCCAGGCTGCGCTGTTTTTCTTCCTTCACCGGGGCCGGCGCCGGTGCGGCTTTGGCCGCCGGTGCCGCTGACAGCTTGGGCGCCGGCGGCGGCCACAGCGTCTCACCGCCCGTGCAAACGGTCGCGCCGCGGACGACCTCGTCTTCGAGGTCGAGCACCAGGTTGCCGTCCTTCTCCGGCGTCATGTCCGTGAGGAGGTGGCGGAGGTTGGTGCCGTAGAGCTGGCTCGACTGCGCCGCGAGCCGGCTCGGGAGATCCGTGTAGCCGATAATCGAGACGCCGTTACGAACGGCCACTTCGCCGGGCTCGGTGAGCTCGCAGTTGCCGCCCATCTCGGCGGCGAGATCGACGATCACGCTGCCGTCCTTCATCGACTCCACCATCTCCGCGGTGATCAGTTTCGGCGCGGGCTTACCGGGGATCAGGGCGGTCGTGATGATGATGTCGACGTCCTTCGCCTGCTCGGCGAACAGCGCCATCTCGGCCTTGATGAACTCGTCGCTCATCACCTTCGCGTAGCCGCCTTCGCCGGAGCCGTCCTCACCCTCGAAATCGAGCATCAGGAACTCGGCGTCCATGCTCTCCACCTGTTCCTTCACCTCGGGGCGGGTGTCGAAAGCCCGGACGATCGCGCCCATGCTCTTTGCAGCGCCGATGGCGGCGAGACCCGCAACGCCGGCGCCAATCACCAGGACCTTGGCCGGAGGCACCTTGCCCGCCGCCGTGATCTGGCCTGTGAAAAAGCGGCCGAAATGCTGCGCCGCCTCAACGACCGCGCGGTAACCCGCGATGTTCGCCATCGAGCTCAGCGCGTCCATCTTCTGCGCGCGCGAGATGCGCGGCACGCTGTCCATCGCCATTGCCGTGCCGCCGCTCTTGGTCAGCTGCTCCAGGAGCTCCGGGTTCTGCCCCGGGTACAGGAAGCTGATCAGCGTCTGCGATTCCTTCAGGCCGCCGGCGCGATCGCCCTCGGGCGGGCGCACTTGCAGGATGATGTCCGCACCGGACCAGATTTCGTCCGCCGAGGCCGCGATTTCGCACCCCGCCTCCGCGTACGCTTCATCGGAGAAGCTGGCCGCGGCGCCCGCGCCTTTCTCGACGATTACGTCAAAGCCCAGTTTCTGCAGCTGGACAACCACGTCGGGCGTGGTAGCAACGCGTCGCTCGCCGGGGTGGGTCTCTCTCGGTACACCGATCTTCATTCATGGCCTCCGATCATCGTGCCGGTCAAAGATGGGGCGCTACTCTATCAACAATGTCGCGCCCAGCACAGATTTGGCGAGTCTCGGATAACCCCTAGACGCCGCATAAAAAAAGGCGCCCCGAGGGCGCCTTGCTGGTAACGACGATACTGTTCAGCCGCGCCGGTCGCGCTGCATCCGGTCGCGCATGCGCTGGCGCTGCTCCGGCGTCATGTCACGGAAGCGGTCGCGCAGACGGTCCCGCTGCTCCGGCGACAGGCGACGGAAGCGTTCGCGAAGCTGCTGTTGCTGCTCCGGCGACAGGTCGCGGAAGTGCTGGTAGTTCTGGCGGATGCGCCGACGTTCTTCCGGCGGCAAGCCCTGGAATTCCTCCCAGTGCTGGCGAATCTGGCGGCGCCGATCATCCGGCAGCTCGCGCCACATCATGAACCTCTGCTGCGCCTGCTGGCGCTGCTCCGGCGTCATGTCGGCCCACCGCTCCGCGCCGCGCGACAGCCGCATCTGGCGATCCGCGGGCAGCGAGTCCCAGCTGTCTGCAAAACGATTCAGCACCTGCTGCTGTTCCGCGGACAGCGAATCCCACGCCACGCCTTGCTCATCGGCGATCGCGGCGGAACCCAGCAGCATCGCTATGACTGCGGCAACCGAAACCAATGTCCTAACTTTCATCGTCGTCCTCCATCGATTCTTCACCTTCCGGTACGGGATCGATCCGTTCCCCGGACTCGACGTTCATCTGGTGCTCCACCACCAGCCATTCTTCGTCCGATTCTTCCCAAAGCCCAAGGTACTCAAGAAACTCCATCTCCGGCTCCTGCGAATCCGCCGCGAGCACCGTGCCCGTGACGCCGAGCGCGAGGAACAGCAGCGCTTTCCTGCAACTGTCCCTAGCCGACATCGCCACTCGGTTCCGTGCCTGCCGTGTCGATCCAGCTGTAGAACTCGAGATCTTCCAGCATGTCGAGGCTGTCCTCGCTCAGCATGATTTCGAAATCCGTTGCAGTACCCGCGGCCGGGGCGCTCTGCTCCACCGGTACGCCCTGCCAGACCACCACCGCGACGACAGCGGCCGCCGCGAGGCCTCCGGCAGGCACCCAGCGCGCCCACTCGCCGGCTGACCCGGGATCGCGGGTCTCCTGCAGTGCCTTCTGGCGACCCTGGTTCAGGCGCGACAGCGTCGCCGCGTCGAGCCGCTCCACGCTGTCGTCGAACAGCGTTTTCGCCTGAGTCGTCAGCTCTTTCTCGTCCAGTGGCTTCTTCATTGCCAGTGCTCTCCCAAAACTTCCCGCAGCGTATGCACCGCCCGGGAATAGTGTGTCTTCACGCTGCCCTCGCTGCAGCCCATTGCGGTCGCCGTGCCGGCGACGTCCAGGCCCTCGAAGGTGCGCAGCATGAATGCCTCACGCTGCCGCGCCGGCAGCTCCGCGACGGCACGCTCCAACGTCTGCATGGCCTCCGTCGACTCGATCTGTTCGTCCGGCGTCCGGCCCATCGGGTCGGGTGCCTGCGCGACCGGGTCGTAGTCGTCTTCGGGCGCCGACGAGCGGCCGAACCACACCATGACGCGGTTCCTCACCATCTGCCGGCGGTGCCAGTCGCGAATTCCGTTCTGCAGGATGCGATAGAAGAGCGGGGTCCACTCTTCTTCGGGCCGGCCCGAGTAATTCCGCGCCAGCTTGATCATCGCGTCCTGTACCAGGTCGAGCGCTTCGTCGCGGTCGCGCACCGCGATCTCGGCGAAGCGCAGGGCGCGCCGCTCCACGCCCGCAAGGAACTGGTTGAGTTGCCGTTCGCGCTGCAGCGTCCTCGCCTCTTTCGGTTGCTCGCCGCTGCACGATACCGCAAAAATACCGGCACAGGCGTTCATCGGCCGCTGCTCCCTGCGTCGGGCGAATGCGTGTTCATCGCGAACTCCTCTTGACTCCATCAGGAGGTCATCTAACTTGTCGCTACAGCAATAACGCCTGGTCGCACGGTTGGTTGACAGGCGCTGTCGGTTTTTCGCGCCCGACCTTATGTAAAAAACATCTCGGTGCGCGCCCTTAATCATCTGTATTCATTGGAAATTCGTGGGCAACGCGCCGGTCCTCAAAGTCGCCATCAACGTGCCGCTGTCGCGACTGTTCGATTACCTGCCGCCGGCCAGCGGCCACTGCCCGCCGCCGGGCACCCGCGTCCTCGTGCCGTTCGGCAGGCAGCGGCAGGTCGGGGTGGTGCTCGCCCATGCGAGCGACAGTGATCTGCCGCAGGGCAAGATGCGTCGCGTACTCGAGGTGCTCGACGACACCCCGTTGCTGCGCGAGGAAGACCTCTGGCTCATCGGCTTCACCAGCGACTACTACCACCACCCGGTCGGCGAAGTCGCTGCAGCAGCCGTTCCGGCGCTGCTGCGCCAGGGCAGGCCGCTCAACCCCCTGCTGCGCCACGTCGCGGCGACCGACGCAGCACGCAGCTTCGACATCGAATCGCTTGCGAAAAAAGCGCCACGACAGGCGGAACTGCTCGAGATGCTGCTGGATGCCGGCGGCAATGGCATCGACGTGGAATCGCTCGCCGAGCAGCTGCCGGCCTGGCGGCGCAGCTTCCGCGCGCTCGCCGGCAAGGCGCTCGTCACGGAATTCGAAATTCACGCCGACGAGCCCGAGCCTGCGTCCCGCCGCGATGCGGTGGCGGGCCCGGTGCTGAACCGGGACCAGCAGGCCGCAGTGCAGGCAGTGCGATCAGCGACGGGCTTTCACGCCAGTGTTCTGGACGGCGTCACGGGCAGCGGCAAAACCGAGGTCTACCTGCGCCTGATCGACGAAACCATCGCCGCCGGCCGACAGGTCCTCGTGTTGGTGCCGGAGATCGGCCTGACGCCCCAGCTGGTCACGCGGCTGCGCAAGCGGCTCGGCATCGAGCCTGCACTGCTGCATTCGGGCCTTTCCGACCTTGAGCGGCTGCGGGCCTGGCGGCAGGCACGCAACGGCGACGCGAAACTGGTCGTCGGCACGCGCTCGGCGGTGTTCACGCCGCTCACCGATGCGGGCCTGGTGATCGTCGACGAGGAACACGACCATTCGTTCAAGCAGCAGGAAGGCCTGCGCTACTCGGCACGCGATCTCGCGATCGCGCGCGCCAAGCATCTCGACATACCGATCGTGCTCGGCTCCGCCACGCCGACCCTCGAGATGCTGCACCACTGCGAAGCCGGCAATTATTCCCACCTTAGCCTGCCGCGCCGCGCCGGCGCCGCACAGCCGCCGGCGATCCGGATCGTGGACCTCGGGCGAACCGTTTCCACGGAAGGGCTGAGCGAGACGCTGGCGCAGGCGATCACGCAGCACCTCGAGGAATCGGGACAGGTGCTGATCTACCTCAACCGCCGCGGCTTTGCGCCCACGCTGATCTGCTCGGGCTGCGGCCACGTCGCCGAATGCCCGCGCTGCGATTCGCGCATGACCGTGCATGCCAGGGAGGGCCGCCTGCGATGCCACCACTGCGGCAGTGCGAGGCCGCTCGACGCCAACTGCGGCGAATGCGGCGCCGCCATGCGTCCTCTCGGAGAAGGCACGCAGCGCCTGGAGGATGAACTCGTGCGCCGCTATCCGGGTCGGAGCGTTATGCGCATCGACAGCGACAGCACGCAGCGCAAAGGCGCGATGGACGAGGCCCTGCAGCGCGCAACGAGCGGCGACGCCGACATACTGGTGGGTACGCAGATGCTGTCCAAGGGCCACCATTTCCCGAAACTCACGCTGGTCGGCATCGTCAATGCCGACCAGGGCCTGTTCGGCACTGACTTCCGCAGTGACGAGCGCCTCGCGCAATCGATTATCCAGGTAGCTGGCCGTGCCGGCCGCGAGAGCCGGATCGGTGAGGTCATCATCCAGACGGCGTTCCCGGCCCACCCGTTCTGGCAGCGCCTGATAGAGGGCGGCTATCCTCGCGTCGCGCAAGACGCTCTCGAAGAACGCCGTGCGGCGAACTGGCCGCCGTTCTCGCGGCTCGCGCTGCTGCGCTCCGCCGCGACGCGACGCGGCGATGCGCACGCATTCCTCGACGTCGCCGCCGGCTTCGTAGCGCAGCTCGCTGGCGGTCGCCTGCGGGTGCTCGGCCCGGTCGACGCGCCGATGGCGCGCCGTGCAGGGCGCTACCGCGCCCAGCTGCTGTTGCAGAGTGCCGATCGCCGCCTTTTGCACGAGGTACTGCGCGAGTTGCGGCCGCTGCTCGAGGCGGATCCGTCCGCACGCAAGGTTCGCTGGTCCATCGACGTCGACCCGGTCGAGTTGTTTTAGAGAGATCCTGTCTGACCAACCGGGCGCGAGGGCGAATAACCGGGTAGAATCGCCGGCTCTTCAACGAGTCAGCCGTCAAAGCACTCCAGCCTGCAAGCCCCAGCTCAATGAAATCCGCGATTGCAAAGTTCCTCGACGACGCACTGTCCCGCCTTCCCGATCTCGCCGAAGCAGCCAGAGGCATTGCTGCCGAAAGCACGATCGAGCGTACACGCGACCCCGCGCATGGACACTTCGCATCCAACCTCGCGATGCGCCTCGCAAAACCCGCGCGGCGCAGCCCGCGCGACCTCGCAGCAGCCATCGTCGAGCAGATTGCCGACACCGATGAGCTGGAGAAGGTCGAGATCGCGGGCCCGGGGTTCATCAACTTCACCCTGAGCCCGGCCGCCTTTCATGCGGAGATACGCACGATCCTCGGCAGCGGCGAAGACTACGGCCGGCATGCGCCCAAAGCGTCGCCCCGCATCCTGCTGGAGTTCGTCTCCGCGAACCCGACCGGCCCGCTGCACGTCGGCCACGGCCGGCATGCGTCATACGGCGCGACGGTGGGCAACCTGCTCGAAACGGTCGGCTACCCGGTTTCCCGGGAGTACTACGTGAACGACGCCGGCCGCCAGATGGACATCCTCGGCGTCAGCGTCTGGCTGCGCTGGCTGGAAGCGCAGGGCACGACCGTTGCATTTCCCTCGGCGGGTTACCGCGGCGACTACATTCGTGACATTGCTGCTGCGGTCAATACGGACGGCATCGATGTCGCCGCCGCCGCCGCGGTGCTCGAGGGTATACCTGCCGATGCGCCGGAGGGCGACAAGGAAGAGCATATCGGTGCGCTGATCACCCGCGCGAAGGAGCTGCTCGGTGAAGACGGCTTCGACCGGATCCGGCAACAGTCGCTCGACAGTATCCGCGACGATATCGAGGACGACCTGGCAGAGTTCGGCGTCACGTTCGATCGCTGGTTCTCCGAGCAGAGCCTGACGAAGAGCCACCGCATCGACGATGCCCTGGCGGTGCTCGAAGAACGCGGCATGCTTTACAAGAAGGATGGTGCCACCTGGTTCCGGGCGATCGATTTCGGCGACGAGAAGGACCGCGTGGTCGTGCGCGAGAACGGCGCCAAGACCTATTTTGCGTCCGACATCGCCTACCACTTCGACAAGCGCGAGCGGGGTTTCGATCGCCTGATCGACATTCTCGGCGCGGACCATCACGGCTACGTAACGCGAGTAAAAGCCGGCCTCGAAGCCATGGGCTACAGGGCCGAAGACCTGGAGGTGCAGCTCGTGCAGTTCGTCGCGCTGTACCGCGGCGGCAAGAAGGTGCAGATGTCGACGCGCAGCGGCGAGTTCGACACCCTGCGGCAGTTACGGGCCGAGGTCGGCAACGATGCGGCGCGCTTCTTCTACGTGTCGCGCTCGAACGACCAGCATCTCGACTTCGACCTCGACGTAGCGAAGTCCCAGTCCAACGACAACCCCGTGTATTACATCCAGTACGCGCACGCACGCATCGCGAGCGTGTTCCGGCAACTGGAGGAGAAAAACTTCAGCTGGGCGGGAGCGGAGCGCTGCACCAGCCTGGCCCTGCTGGAGGAGCCGCAGGAAAAAGCCCTGATGACGACCCTCAGCCGGTACCCGGAAGTCATCGAACTGGCCGCAGCCAATCTCGCACCACAGCACCTGGTCCATTATCTGCGCGACCTGGCCAACGACTTCCATACTTATTACAACGCACACGTCTTCATTGTTGACGACGACGAGCTGCGCAACG